>Ga0078972_1001084_pt1 | contig 107140 bp, 115 predicted proteins | sample YelNatPaOPGAMG01_FD_67568 | JGI IMG/M metagenome (GOLD analysis project Ga0078972, IMG submission 67568) | Hot spring thermophilic microbial communities from Obsidian Pool, Yellowstone National Park, USA - OP-RAMG-01 (SPADES assembly) (version 2) | ecosystem: Environmental > Aquatic > Thermal... | reverse complement strand
ACCCATTCTTCAACAAATTCTTCGAAAAAACAAATGAATTACAACTTCCAATACTATTCCATTCAGGCGATGGTTTCTCTTCACCAGGACTAATCTTAAAAATTGCCAAAAGACATCCAAAATTGCCCATAATTCTTGGTCACCTAAAAGAATCAGCCATAAACGCCCTAAAGGAATGCAAGAATATTTATGTTGAAACTTCTGGCACTCTGCCAGATTTTATTGAACTTGCAGTAGGTATAGATGAGGGCAGAAATTTCTCAAAAAGTCAGGAGGAAAATTTTCTTTGAAAACTTCCAGAAAATGTTTAGCTAAAACCAACGAGCTGAAACCTTAATTTAATGGAGTAAAATCATGACTCTCAAATGCGTTAAATGTGGCTCAAAATTTTCGCGTTTTCCTCTGCAGAGTAAATGTGAAAAGTGTGGAGGAGTATTAGAATACGCGTTTGATTTGCCAAAAAAGAGCAAAATCAAGTTTCCGGGTCAAATGCGATTTTGGAGGTATAGGCCTTTACTCCCACCAGTGCAGCATGTGATAAGCCTAGGCGAGGGAGGAACACCGCTTCACAAGGTGGAAAGACTAGCAAAAAGTATGGGCTTAAAGAATTTGTATTTAAAGGATGAAACCCGAAACCCCACAAACTCTTATAGAGATCGTGCAGCGGCTCTTCTAACGTCAAATGCGATGGACCTTAAATATGGCACGTTAGTCTGTGCAACCAACGGAAATTTGGGCGCTTCTCTAGCTGCATATTCTGCAAAGGCTGGGTTAATCTGCCATGTGATTGTGCCGAAAATTGTTGATGTTGGAAAACTGGCTCAAATGCTTGCTTACGACGCTATTATTGAAGAGTCTGGAGAGATTCTTGACGATTCTATACGCAAAGCTGAGGCTCTAGCGAAGGAAACTGGCTGGTATCAAGCAACTTCGGAGCTGAATCCTCTTGCAATTGAAGCGCAGAAAACGATTTCATACGAGGTGTATGAGCAGTTTGGTGTTCCAGAATGGTTTGTGGTTCCGATGGGAAGCGGCGGAACCATTTATTCAATTTGGAAAGGTTTCCAAGAGCTTAAGCAGCTTAGAATGACCCGCTCTTTGCCACGGATGGTTGGCGTCCAACCAGAAGGATGCGCATCCATAGTTAACGCATTGTCTAAAGGTCGGTCTAAACTGGTGAAATCGCTGACTCCTTCCACTCGGGCGCTTGCTATTTTAGTGGCTGAACCACTGCAAGGCGAACTAGCCATAAAAGCACTGAGGGAGTCGAATGGTTTGGCTTTGACTGTTTCTGACTCAGAAATTTTTGCGGCAGAGCTTCAGATAGCCAAACTTGAGGGGATGTTCGCGGAACCAGCAAGTTCAGCCACAATAGCTGGTTTAAAAAAGCTTGTTAATAATGGGAAAATAGGCGAAGATGACAATGTTGTTTGTCTCATCACTGGAAGCGGACTTAAAGCCACAGACGTACTTCAAGCCTTAACTAAGAAACAAAAAACAACAGTTCTAGGCTTGGAAATAAGCACGAAAGAGAAAATACTGCGAATTCTAAGCAAAAAAGACACATACGGCTATGATTTGTGGCAAAAACTTGGAAAAACCATGACGAGAGCAGCTATATACCAGCATCTGAAGGAACTCTCAGAGAAAGGACTGATATTAGCCTACCCAAAAGATGGAAAGAAGTTTTTTAGAATAACGGAACGCGGTGGAAAGGTTTTGCTTGCAATTGAGGAACTGAAACTTCTTTATTGAAACTTGTGGAAAAACTAATATAGTATAGTTGCAACTATACTATTCTTCAGGACGGTGCACTATGAAGAAAAGAGAAAATTCCACAAATGTGGCTGTGAGCCTCGCAATGGCAGCCGTTTTCGCTACTCTTGTATGCATAGCCACTATAATTTTTCGAATTGAGGTTCCAGCAACATCTGGATACTTTAACATAGGTGAAACAATAATCTACGTTACTGCACTACTTTTCGGTCCGCTAGTAGGTGCTTTTGCCGGCGGTTTAGGTTCAGCGATAGCTGACATGATAGGTTATCCTGTCTTCGCTCCTGGGACATTGATAATAAAAGGTTTCGAAGGGGCAATTGTGGGATTTTTGAATAAAAAGATGTTTACGAAAACTTCAAAGTTCAATTGGAGAATTTTTACCACCGTTTTAGGAGTGATTGTAGGTGCACTACTTGCAATAACTGGTTCCATCTATTATCACGGAGATGTGAATCTATACTTAGGCATTCCTCCGCCGACAAATCCTACTCTGACAATTTTTGTCTTTCCTGAGGTTTGGTATTTTCTAGGCGGAATTGTTGCTATTGCTATCGTTTTTATAGGCTTCAAAATTGAACCAGAACTCGGGCGAGCCATTCTTTCCACAATTGCTGGAGGCTTGGAAATGGTAGCTGGATATTTCCTGTATGAACAACTAGTCCTCAGCAACCCAGCAGCTATCGTAGAGGTTGCGCCAAACATTGGACAAATGCTTATTGGATTAATAGTTGCAATACCCATCGTAAAAATTGTTTTGCGAAGCCTCCCACAGCTTAAGAGTTAAAAAGGCAATGGTGTTTGAGAGGATTTGAAATGAGACTGCCTTCAGGAAAACTCCCCCTAAACATCTTGAAAGAAGTTATCTTTAAAAATCTGGGCGTAAAACGTAAAGAGGTTGTTTTAGGTCCTGCTGCTGGATTTGACGGCGCTGTGATAAATATAGGGAATAGCTCTCTAATCGTTTCAGTTGACCCAATTACTGGGGCGATAGAGCACATTGGCTGGCTTGCCGTAAACATTAATGCAAACGACATCGCCACCTTCGGTGTGGAACCAGCCTTCTTCCTCTCATGTATTTTACTTCCCGAAAACGCGAACAGGGAAATTGTTGAAACAATATCCGCTCAAATGGATGAGGCTGCCAAAAAATTAGGTATAGCCATTGTCGGAGGACACTGTGAAGTAACCCCTGGACTGACTAATCCAATAGTTGTAGGATGCGCCATGGGCTTAACAGAAAAAGGAAACTACGTGACTGCGGGAGGAGCTAAACTAGGAGACAAGCTCATATTAACCAAGAGTGTAGGGATTGAAGGGACAGCCATTCTCGCATCGGATAGAGAAGAACTGTTAAAGAAATCTATTACATCATCGATGGTGGAAAACGCAAAGAAATTTTTCAACCAAATAAGCATAGCTAAAGAGGCAATGTTAGCCTTCAAAACTGGAGGAGTCAACGCTATGCATGATCCAACTGAAGGTGGTTTAGCGGGTGGAATTCATGAAATAGCAGATGCTTCAAACCTGGGTGTAAAAATCTTTGAAAAAGAAATTTGCATTCAACCAGAAACCATGAAAATATGCAAATTTTTCAAAATTGACCCTTTACAGCTTATTAGCTCTGGAGCATTGCTTATTTCCGCCAAACCAGAATTTGCAGATAAAATAGTTAAGAAATTGGAACAGAAACAAATACGCTCTTCAATAATTGGCGAATTCTTAAAAAAACCAACTGATCGCCTTCTTGTACAAAAAAACGGAAAAATTCAAGCTTTGCCTAGACCTATATCGGATCATCTTTGGCTAGCTCTTCGATAAAGACCCCTTGACTTTTTGCCCTAAAGGTGCATGTTTTCAGAGTATTCTTTCATATTCTCTAATTCGATGTCGCGCCTCTGTAACAGTTTTTAGGAGATGAAAAATATGAGGTGCAACATTTCGTGCATCATACTTCAAGATCAATTTGGTTATGTTAAATGCGTTGGCAATAAGAGATTTTTCCGCGTTAATAAGTGCGAAATAACCCCTACACTTTATGTTTGCCATTCTGTAAGCGCGGATTCTCTCTATTTCAGTGAAATCTTCTGTTTCAAAAACAGGTTTTATTTCTGTTCCAAAATGGAAGCCTTCAGTCCAGTCTCGAAGAATCTTCGTCTCAGTATTAACCCAATCCCAAGCTCTTGTGCCGGGATAAGGCACAAACAGATTCCATACAGTTTTGTTGAAGTGCATTTTCCTGCAGAGTTGTATAGATGCGATTGTTTTTTTCAGATTATCGCCTGGTAGACCAATTATGAAAGAACCCTCAACTTCTATCTTATATTTGTTAAGGAGGCTGATCGCCCATCGGATGTCGTCAAGCGTCTCCCCCTTTCCAATTCTGTTGAAGACATCATTATCCAAGCTTTCAACTCCTATGCTTACAGCGTTACAACCTGATTCTTTCATTAAAGCGATCAACTCTTCGTCAAGTCTATCAGCCCTAACCCCATTGTAACAAGCCCACTTCATGTTCACTTTATGTTCAATCAAGAGCTGACAGAACTTTTTTGCTCTGCCTAAATCTTGAGTGAAATTGTCATCTATAATTTCAAAACTTTTTGTGCTGTACTTTGACTTTGCAAGCTCCAGTTCCTCTATTAGGCGTTCAGGAGTTCGCCATTTTCATCTTCTTCCAGAAACCTCTCCAGCACAACAATATATGCAGCTATGAGGGCAGCCCCTGCTTGTGACTAGGGGGTAGTGTACAATAATGCCGGTGAAAGAGTCGAAAATTTCATAGTTTGGATTAGGCAGAGAATCTAAGTCGCTAATAAATTGCCTTCTCGGATTAACTACTATCTCTTCACCTTCTCTAAAGATTATTCCCTTAATATCTCGCAAATTTAGGCCGCTTTTTACAGCGTCCATTAGCTCAACTATTGTTTCTTCGCCTTCGCCCATCACGCCTAACTTGAAATTTGCATTTGCCCTGAGAAAAGCATTACCATCTATTGTTATGTGTGTTCCACCGCAAATCAGATCTTTTCTGCCTATAGTTTCGGCAATTCTGCGACTAATCTGAGCAGTTGAAGACTTGACAGAGATGCCAATAACATCAGAATCCCTTATTTTGTTTAATCTTTCTTTGATATTTCGAGTATTATTGTTAAGATCTAATACTCTTACTTGATGGCCTTCCTGAATTAGCGAGGATGCTAGATAGCCTAATCCAGTGTTCAGCCCTTTAACTATTCCTGGAGGATCGATTAAGCAAACCCTCATCTTTTTTCATCTCTTCTAAGTGGAATCTTTCTCGATTGTTTCAATGTATTTTTTATGTCCTCATCAGCTAAAAGGCTTTTAGTAAGATTTGATTAACAAAGATAAAAGAGGTTAAGACTTGGACGTTTCTATTATTATTCCTACATATCAAGAGGAAGGATACATCAAAGAAACGCTTGTTCACTTGGCTAGAGCCAAGTCAGTTGCGGCATTGAAAGGAATTGAAAGTGAAATCCTCATCGTAGACTCTGGACATGATAAAACCTTTGATTTGGCCAAACCAATTACGGACAAGGTCTTCAAGTTTAGAGAACGGGGAGTTTCCAAGGCGAGAAATTTCGGAGCTTCAAAGGCATCTGGGAATATTCTCCTGTTTATGGATGCAGACGTGATCGTGCCAGTGGATCTACTCGAAGAAGTGATAAGAACATTTAAAGACAAGGCAATTGTTGCTGCGATTTCTCGTGTTCAACCTCGCAAATTTGGAGCGCAATCTCTTTCTGCTTCCAAAAAATTATTTTACTTGTTTGATGACATCTTCGTCAAAAATTGTGTAAAACACAAGCTCCTTCTAAGATTCTATAACAGAGGCGATGTCTTAGCAGTCCAGAGAGGCTCTTTCTTTAAAATTAGCGGATTCAACGAAAAACTTGCAACAATGGAAATTACAGAGCTTATACTAAAGCTTTCAGAACTGGGAAAGATTGCACTTTTAAAAACCACAGTTTACGAATCTGTAAGAAGGCTAAAACAATGGGGTGTATTGAAAAGTTATTTGATGTGGTGGAGATACTATGCATCATACTGGTTGTTACAGCGACCATTCAGTAGCACTTACGAGACTGTAAGATAATTTGAACTTTTACTTCTTAATTTAGATGACAGATTCCGACAAACAAAATACGCCGAATAAAAGCCGTATGGCAAAATTAGCTTGGGGATTTTCCTTAAAAAGTCACATTTTATGGCTTCAGAAATGATGTTAATGCTTTCTTTAACGGTCCAAACAATTTTGGGTCTATAATGAATACAATATGGATCATAGCATGGTATCGCTTTATATCCCATTTTGATTATCCAATCCTTGATATAAGCATCTTCAAAAACGTGTAGATTCTCTGGAATACGAATATCTCTGATAGCGTCACGACGAACAAGTAAATCGTGGGTTCCTCCTCTTATCTCAAAGATTTTTCTGGTTGTTTGCAAAAAAATCTTCAATACAGTAGGATTCTGAATAACTGACCATACTTCTATTCCCCATATTGCACCAACATCCTCTTCCATAAACTTTTTTGCCTTATTAAACCAATTATCGCATAATATTACGTCACTATCAACAAACATGAACCAGTCTGTTTTAGCTTCCTTAATACCTATCTGCCTCGCCCTGCCTCTTGTCCCTTTATCCTGAATCAGAACTATGTTATGATGCTTCTCATCAAACTTGTTAAGTATTTCCAAAGTGTCGTCTGTTGAATAACCATCAACTACGATCATGCGATCGACAGGAATATTTTTGTAGATTGACCTTAAGCAGCTCTCAAGTTTCTCCTCGCTGTTCTTTGTTAAGACGACCACATCAATTTTCATTAATACCCCTATTCCATCATAGCCTCCATGCTTTAATCTGATATGTCTAATTAAATCTTGTAACTTAATAATTTGATCGCATCGTATTTTCACTGCAAATTATTGTTGGGCTGTGACATTTTATATAAAACAATTTTCTGACAAATAACAATATCAAATATACTGAATTTGGATAAAGCATAATACTTTGTTGGCGCTATCCCTGAAGCATCGGTGTCGTTATTCATGATACTGGAAAGAAAAACGTTGTCGAAAAGAACAATTCCATTCACAATTATCGGACTCTTAGCTTTCGCATTATACATAATCTTCTTCGTTAACATTAACGAAATGATCGAAAATATAAGGCAAACTAACATTACAATCTTTCTAGTTTCTGTTGCAGTATCGTTATTTGAAATGGCATTTTTTGTGTTAGCATGGCATTATTATCTAAAGCCTCTTTCAGTCACCGTGTCCTTCAAGAAAACTTTTGCATATTCCTACGCAGGTGTATTTATAGATTTGCTCATACCAGCAGAATCTGTTAGTGGTGAAATCGTTAGGATATACTTTATCACTCATGATGGAGTGGATGCTGGAAAGGCGGTAGCCTCAGTTGTGACTCAGCGAATATTTAACACGTTAATCACTGTTAGCGCGCTAGTAATTGGCACTTTGAATTTGCTAATTTGGCATTTTCCTTTTCCAATTTTGATACAAAGCCTAATACTACTTGTTACGGTTGCAACTGCAATTGTTCTTTTGTTCATTATAGTCCTATGCTTCAAGGAAAGTTGGACACAAAAAGCGATTGCCAAGATTATCGATGTTATAGAGCGCATTAGTCGTAGAAGATGGAATCTTGACGTTTGGAGACATGAAGCTAGAAGAGGTATAAGTGCATTTCATGACTCTATGCGAGCTTTCCGTGCAAGCCCTGAAAAACTCATTCTACCCATAGGGTTCTCTATACTGTCATGGTTTTTTGGAATTTCCATATACTACCTAATTTTTACGGCAATGGGGTATACTTTAGACTGGACTACACTTGTCATTGTTTACTGTCTTATCATAGCGTTAAAATCTGTACCAGTAGGAGTACCAGCAGAAGTAGGTGTGACCGAAATTGCCATGACAGTTCTTTTTGGAGCTTTTGGTGTACCCTTAAACATTAGCGCGGCAGCGACGGTTCTGATAAGAATTGTAACAGCTTGGTTCAGGTTTATAATAGGATTTGTGGCTATTCAATGGATTGGAATCAAAACAATATTGCACAATAAAACGCCTACGCAACAGAAAATTTTAGGCTAATATTGAAATAGGCTGCTATGCCTCCTCATTTTTTATATACTTGCCTTTTAATAGATTAATGACTTAAACAGTGCGGTGCATGCTGATTGGCAATAGGTTTAGAAAAAAGTGCCAGCATAATGTTTCGTTCTTTAATCCCTAATAGACCTCGCCATGCACAATGGATGGTTACGCGAAAATGCAATTATCATTGTAAGGGATGTAATGTTTGGCAAGAACAGGACAAAAGAGAACTTTCAACAGAAGAAATCAAAAAAGGTCTAGACATACTTAAAGAACTTGGCTTAATAGAGATTGTGATCTCTGGGGGAAACCCACTTTTAAGAGAGGACATTGATGAGATAATTGAATATGCTTCACGTTATTTCATAACCACAGTTTATGATAATGGCAGTATGGCAGCAGAAAAAATTGAAGCCTTACGCAATGCTGATTTTGTAGCAATTTCAATAGATAGCTTAGATCCTAGAAAAAATGATTATATTAAAGGTGTCAAGGGTTCTTTGAAAAAGGCTACCGAAGCTGTTGAAAAATTGCACGCTGAAGGAATCAATGTAAGCATTACTCCGACGATCTCACAGCTTAACCTTTACGAGATAATGAATTTGACAAACTACTTCTTGAAAAAAGAGATTCCCTTATGGTACAGCCTGTATTCATATGATTCTTTAGATGATTCAACCCAGCTTTTTAAAATCGGAAAGAAAAATGACAAGTTTTTGATTACTGATGGTAAAGCAATGGTTAATCTCTGTGATTCCATCATGGAACTTCAGCGAAGAAACAGCAATGTTCTAATGACAACAAAATTACTGCAAGCCGTCAAAAGCCTTTACTTGGAAGGCAGAAGAACCTGGAAGTGTCAGGCACTACAAACTTTCTTTATAATAGACCATTTAGGTCGAGTCGCTGGCTGCCATCTTCATAAGCCCGTTGCATCAATATTTGAATTGCCAGAAGTCTGGAACAGTGAGAAATTTAATGCCCTTCGCAAAATTTATAGTGAATGCGTAAACTGCACTTACCTTTGTTATATCTTTTATTCTCTTCATGGAACCGGTATTGGCAATTTAAAGTTAGCCCAAGAACGATGGAAAAATGCTAAATTGCTTTTAAAAAGAAATAACGTACCTCATAGACAAATTATCAATTCCAAGGCAGAGTGAATTAAGAGCAGGTCAAAAACGGCAAGTGTGAAAACGGTTTTTAAATTTAAGAATAAAAGGATAGAAGCATACAAAAATGATTCCTATAAAAAGAAAAAACAAGAACTATACATTCATTTCTTTTCATTTAAGCCTTCTTCCCTTTTGCATGTAAGGTTGTTATAGAGCAATGTTCTAGAAGTTAGCTCTAGAAGTTAAAAAAAATCCACAATCTTGCATTCCTTACAGTTACGATTTGGAGGCAACTACAATTTTGTCTATTACTTCACATAAAACTTCGAAAACTTCTTCAGCGTCCAAATTGTCTGTGTCCAAAATCAAATCAAAGGGTGCAAAATCTTCTCCCAAACAGAATTTGTAAAGCCTCTTGTAAATTGCTTTGGTCTTCTGCTCCTTATTCTTCAATGCATTTAAGGCTGCTTTAACGCTGATTCCATCTCTTTTAGCTATTCTTTCTGCTCGACTTTTAGGAGATGCTTCTAACCATATTTTAAAGCCTTTTTTAAGAAGCCATGGCATGGTCCAACTGTCCAAAACCACATTTCCTTCGTTAGCAAGTTCCAAAAGCTTTTTGTCAACAGCCTTATCGAATTTTAAATCCTCTTTTCTCTTTTCCAAAAAACGCAGTCCTTCCTTGTTTTCCCACCATCCTCGGTTAAGAGACTTATAGCCTTCTTCTATGGCCAAAGCTTTCAATGCATCACCACCAGAATAATATTTAAGTCCATATTTTTGAGCGATTTTCTTTGCAACTGTGCTTTTTCCACTTCCAGCCATTCCACAAACACAGATAACTACAGATTTGTCAGTTGCCTCTTTTTTAACCATAAAGTCTGCCTCAGAAGCTTTACTCTTAAACGCTTCTCACAGCTTGTTTTAAAGCGCTTTTAAGACAGTTGTGACATATTCGCCCACCGTAAGGTCGCCAGATTCTTTTTTGGCTTCGATTAAGTTTTCGCATTTCTTTCTGCGCTTGATGTGGCATTCCAGCTAATGGTTGATTACATAAGGTACATAGAAGTGGTGAAATATTTCCTGCTCTGTAATGTACGCGATTTTTGCCACTCGATAACTTTACTCTCAAACGTTTTTGGCTTCTCGTGCGTTGATGAGGTTGTGGCATTGTTTCACTTCCATTATTCTATTGGCATTATGCCAAGCAAACGATTCGAGAATGTTCCAAAAAGGAACGAACAAATAAAATACCACCAGAAAACTGTGGCTGGTCCAATGAATGGAATGTATGCCACAATATTTCCTCCAAACAGTGGCCACAATACGAATAGCCAGATTAATATGTAACTAAAGGAAAGTGCAAAAAGGATTAGTTGAGGCTTCGCCATCTTTGTCTGCATTTTAAGAATTTGGGGTTCCTTTTTCTTTAGTTTCTCAAGAAGTTTCTTATCACCCTTTCGCATTGCTTGAGTTGTCTGAGAACGGTATTCTGCAATTTCTTTTTGCATTACTCGATACTGCTCCCAACCAACAAAATGGCTTATCAATAGTCGGTTAATAGAGGAGTTGAGAAAGGAGACAGCCATGCAAATTAACATTATTATGACTGTAGCAAGTGGCAATTGAGTTATTTCCATGCTCATTTTATTTTCACTCTCATAAAGTTTCTTATAGCCTTTTTGTTTCATTCTAATTAATAACCATTTTTGCCAAAAATTATTCTCCGAAGATTCTTCTAAACGCTGGGTACATTTCACTGGCTCTCTCTTGCATCAGCGTCTCATAGTATTGATAGATTATGCCCACTGAAAGTAGAATACCCATGCCAGAGCCGAAAACTCCAAAGAAATCTGAAATGCCAGCAATCAAAGCCACAATTATTCCGCCGAGAATAGTCACCGTGGGTATGTAACGCTTAAGAATTGATTCAATAGCTTTCCCTGAACGTCTATAACCAGGAATCTGCATGCCAGAGTCAACTAGTTGTTTTGCTACGGTTGATGGCCCTAAACCGCCAACTTCAATCCATGTAAGCGAGAAGATAACGCAGAAGGCAATTAGAATCAGTAAATACCCTATGGCTCTCATTGGGTCTTGCGATACATTTGAAAGGCTATGGGGTGCAGTCACGTAATACACAAGACCTCCTGTGGGCTCAAGTGTTGTTTGATTGCCTGATGTTGTCCACTTGTATTGCCCTAAGAGGTTAAGCCAGAAGTTTGTGTTAGTTTGATTAAAAGAGTTCCAGAAAAGTTGTGAGAATAAGTATATGTTAGCGAAAAGGGCAGATGCAAAAATCACTGGTAAATTAGATACATACAACAGTTTTATTGGATATCGACTTCGGAAACCTTTGTAACCAGCGTAGGATAATGGTAACTCCATTCTTACTCCTTCCATATAAATTATGATTAAGAAGGCAACAATTGTGGCTATCAACCCAAGTAAAGATGGATATGCACCACCTCCAAATATCCACTCATTCCATGACAAGCCTGTAGGACTTAAAACAGCTCCAAGATGACCAACAAACAAGCCTGTCGTTGGACTAAACATTTGCCAGATAATCTGCTGTGCAACACCAGCCATAATGAAGAGGCTTATTCCACTTCCAAAACCCCAGCCTTTCTGGACAAGCTCGTCTAATAGCATTACAATTATTCCAGCTGCTAAGAGTTGAAGTAAAATGATTATAGCTGTTGTCCCTGGCAATGTGCCACCTTCAGATGGGTTGTACATTCCACCGATTATATAGGCTGAAGCTTGGACGCCAGTAAGCAGTATTGAAAAGACTTTGCTTGCTGTTGTGAATAATCCTCTGTCTTCTGGATTTGACATGTCACATTCTATCATTGCGGAACCAACCAGAAGCTGCAATATCAGTCCCGCTGTAACTATTGGACCTATTCCAAGCTCCATAAGGGTACCGCGGCTAGAAGCAAAGATTACTCTTAATGCGCTTAGTCTCTCTTCCACTGTGCTTGGAATGCCATAGAGGCTAATTTCAGACATCACTAAATAGATTATCAGAACTAGCGCTGTCCAAAAGAGCTTTTCATTAAACCGAACTCTGCGTTCAGGTGCTTTAATTTCTGGAATTACCCGTGCAATGGGTTTGAACAGGCTTAGAAATCTTCCAGCCATAGTCTAACAGTTACTCTCCAGTTTCTTCAGCTTTCACTAATATTTGTCCGCCAGCTTCTTTTATCTTTTCAGCAGCAGATTTGGAGCAAAACGCAACTTTAACTATTAATGGTCTCGTAATTTTTCCAGCGCCCAAAAGCTTAGTATAGCCGAGACTCTCTAGATCTATAAACATTTTATCGTTCTCTTTTCTTTTTGAAACTTTTTCAGCTATTTCGTCAAGCTTTCTGACATTTATAACATTATCTCTTTTCCCAATGCTTCTGGGTGAAACAAAACCTTTTTTTCCAAAATATTCTGGTTCATACCTTATTACATAGGACCATAAATGTTTATGCCGCCCAACTTTCCGCATTCCCTTAGAACCAGTTTTCCTATGTTGACCGACTCTACCGTAGCCTTGCGTTCTTGAACCACGCATCTTTCGGATTTTTCTGAGTTTATGCGGCATTCTCTAAACCAGCCAGTTTATCTACAGCTTTTTCTTTGATAACTTTTTTTAATCTAATCTCCAACACTCCGTTTTTAGATGTTGTGCGCATGCTGTTTGGAATCACTTCAGCCGGAAGATTTAAACTTTTATGATATTTTCTGTTCAAAGTCTCTGCAGACAATGTTAAACGTTGATTTTTCACATGAATTTCCAAATCATCTCTGTTAAACCCAGCAAACTCTGCAATAACTACAACTTCACCGTCATTTTCAATGATGTCAATTAGCGGTTCAGGCTCTTTCAATTCTCTTTTTCTATAAATTTTCGGAACCCTTGACATGAAAGAACGCGTGTTCCTTTTTGTTCTAATATTTTCGAAGCGGAATATCCGAGGCATTCTTTTGTTTTCAAATCTTTTTAGAACCTCAGAATCATCGAACCTTCTTATGTTCCTTTTACTTCTCCGCCACTTCGCGCTCAATGTTCCCTTCTCCTAGAATACAATGGCATCTCAAAAGTGGTTATAAAACATATCGCAAACAAACATGTTAAGAATAAAGATTTAAAACATTCGTTTTATAAGCTCGCCGATTTTTTCTCCTCTGTAGCCTAGCTCGCCACCGGCGGTATAGTTTTTTTTGATGTTCCTTTTAAAACCTTTTGTTGGAGGATGCAACCTGAAAGCTGGCTGGATGTTAGGCAATTTCCAATATTCCACATGGCAGTTGAAAATTGCCTCTGCAAGGTCATCTAATGATTTAAAGCCTGCGTTCTGTGCATATTCATCTGTTAATTTCTTGTTTCCGACAAGTCTTCCTTTCCTTCTTATTAGTGCATTCACTGTTTCTTTGGAGATTTCACCCCAAGTGAGAAAGTTCTGTGCAGTTTTTAGCATTCCAAGAAATGATGGGCGATCATCGATTAGTACTGCATAATTGTTTCTTATTAAGTGCAGCATCTGTAAAGTTTCTCTAACTTCTCTTTGCGCACTGATTGTTCCACGGATTCTTACAGCGCAAACGCATTTGTGTTCCTTACTTTGTGCCACCTATTTCACCCAGTCAATTGGAGTTATAAGACTGTAAGTTTTCTTTAAAGCATCAAAAATAGCATAGGCGAAAGAAGGAACAGTTCTTGTTGAACCGTAACTTCTTGTCCAACAATCCTTTATGCCAGTAAGACCTAGAATCACTTTTGCCGCCTCACTTGCAACCAAGCCTAAGCCTCGAGGCCCTGGAACAATAACTATTTTTACTCCGCCACATTTTCCTTCAACTTGAAACGGTATCGAGTGAGGTTTTCCGCAACCACATTCCCAGCTGCCACATCCACGTCTTACTGGAACTATATTCAAGCGAGCGTTTGCAGCAGCTTTCTCTATTGCTGTTCGTACTTGACTTGCTTTTCCAGCTCCCAAGCCTATGTAGCCATCCCTGTTTCCAACAGCAACTATTGCTTTGAATCTTGATTTTTCACCTGCATCTGTCTGTTTCTGAACCAAATTTACGTTTATCACTTCTTCTTGTAAATCTGGAAGTAGTGCATCAACAATTTGTGGTTCGCGTAATTGCAATCCACCTGTGAAAACCTCTTCGATGGATGAAATTCTTCCTTCTTGCACCATTTTGCCAAGGCGTGTTTTGGGAACCCACTGTTCTAAGCTTCCAGACGTTCTCCTTTGGCCGCTCAAGTTTTCTTGCCTCCGCCTTTAAATTCTCCTAAAATTTCAGTTTTCACCTTTGCAAAGTGTTTGGGAAGGTTTTCAGGAGGAAGTTTTTGCTGCAAATATTTTGAAAATTTAGATTGGTATTCCTCAGGATTTGAGACCAAGCTTTCTGCATATTGCGCTATGTGCTCACCTTTTATTCTCTTTTCATCTGGCAGTTTCTCTTCACTATGTGGAATTTGTATCCCAGCATCTAAAACTCCTTTCAAAACTGCGAAAACTCTTGCAAATTTAGAAGGAGAATTTAATCCTATGTCCAAAATAGCTTCCTTTAAACCTTTTGCTTTAGCTTTTAACCCACATATTAGTCCAGTTAAGTAAGCAGCTGGAAGATTTCCTCGTGGAGCTTGCCAGCCATAATTCTTCAATTCTCCACTATGGGCTGAAACTAAAACTTCGTCCCCGTATGGTTTGGCAACAATTATCTGTGCAACTATATTTTTAAGAGTGCCACGCACTATCAATCTGGGTTTTCCAGAAAGTACTAACGCTTTTCTTGCCTCATAATCTGTTTTCCCCTCTCTTCTTCTCCTAAATTGAACGCAATACCGTGAATCCCTAGCCATTAACGTTTCCTCCAAAGCTCATGCGCTTTCATATAACGCTCCATATCAGCAACAGACGTGAACCGCCCACTACTTGCCATCTTGTACAATTTTCGATAATTATCCTCAGCAATAATCTTGTTCGCCTTTAATTCGCGAAGCCTCTTCCTTAAGGCTCTAATCCTAACCATCCAAGCTTCTTTTTTGGAAATTTTCGCACCAGCAGAACCGCTTCTGCTACCTGATCCACGCCGCAATCCCTTCTTTTTCTTTTCATGTATAATTCGGGCTCTTGCATGGCTTATGCCTTTTTCTGGCAACGGTTTTATTATGCCTTCATGAATTAATTTTTTGATTTCCTCTCGCGTTATAGCTGCTTCCGCATCGTCTGTCTTTTCCGGATCCATCCATACACGATTCTGCCCGACGCCTAATATTTTGGCTGCTAAACGTCGTTGGCTTTTAAGGTCCACCATTGCTTCCTTGCTCTCCTTTTGTTTTCTTCTGTTTTGGTTTTTCCTCTTCTTTTTCTACTTCTTTCTCTTCTTCAATTGTTTGTTCTTCTTTTTTTGCGGTTTCTTTAGTTTCTTTAAGATTTAGAATTGTTATTTTCCTTTTTTTGGCTTCCACAATAATATTAGTCCTTTTCCTCTTCCCTACTGCATGAGCAATTCTTGCAGCTTGTGTTTTCGGATCTATGCCTTTAAGGTCTTTAACGTTGTAAACTAAAACTTCTTCATAACCAGATGGGTGAAGCCCCCTAGCAGCTTTTGGTCCTCTGTATCCAACATTTGCTGTTGGTGGCCATCCCTTAATTTTCCTCCGCATTTTATTGTCTAATCCTCTGGGTCTGCGCCAATTTTCCTTCAAACGCACGTATCGCCAACTCTCTTGTCTGACAAATTTTGGTTTACTCTTCTTTACACGTTCTCTGATCGCTAAAGCCTTTTCAGTAGAGACAGTTGTTGACTTTTTCACCCTTCCATTCCCTCACTTCGTTCATATATGTATATGCCATCTAAGAAAACACGTGGATCTTTCCTTTTTATTTTCGTTGCTTGTTCAATGTTTGCAGCGGTTTGGCTTACTTCTTCTAAGTCTATGCCTTGAACAATTATGTCTTCACTTAGAACCTTAACTTGAGCACTGCCAATTATCTTGGTTTTTCTGGGGTTTCTTTCACCTGTGAAATTTTCAATTAAAACAGTATTGCCCTTCACTTTGACTGAGATTGGAAAATGCGAAAAAACTATTTTAAGCTTATAAGTGAAGCCTTTACTAACTCCAATAATCATGTTCTGAATATGCGAATAAATAGTGCCAACGGTAGCCGCTTCCTTTTTACTGGGCCATTCAGCCCAGATTCGAATGCTTTTACCATCAAGTTCAATTGATATCGGCGCATAGGAGAAGCCACGAGTTAATGTTCCTTTTACACCTTTAACAGTAACCATTTTTCCTTCGATAGCCACCTCTACTTCATCGGGGATTTGAATAGTTCTTGAAACTTCTATTGCCCGCATTTAAAGCCCACTCTTAATAAACGAATGCTAACAGTTTGCCTCCAATGCGTTTTTCTTTTGCTTCTTTATGCGACAGCACACCCTTAGGTGTCGAAACAACTAATATGCCTACTTCTCTTGAGGGTAGGAATTTCTTTTCCCATTCTTCGAATTCGTCAGTTTTAACGGAAAATCGTGGTTTGATTGCTCCACACTTGTTTATTCTCCCTAAGAGTTGGACCTTAAACTTTCCTGCGCGGCCATCATCTATAAATTCAAATTCTCCAATGTAGCCATTTAACTGTATAATCCTTAGAATTCTGCCTAAAAGTTTAGAGGCCGGGCTAATTATGCATTCATGAGTGTTGCGCATTTCGTTGTTCATAATTGTTGTTAAGCCATTTGCCAAAGTGTCCATCATATTTTCCTCGTTACTCATATTTTTTGAAACCAAGTTTTTTGGCTACTTCTCTAAAACAATGCCGACACAAATATAAATCGTAACGTCGGATAACAGGTCCATAAGAACCACATCTACTGCAGGGTCTTGCCCCTTTGCCATATTTTATGGTTTTTTTAGGTTTCTGTTTGCCCATTCTTATCCTCCATTCATACAATTTCAATTCCTAAAGCTTCTTTCGCAAAAATCATGGCTTCTTCTGCTTTTAAAATATGTCCAGAGCCAATTTTCGCTTTTTTTATGTGTCTATTCTTCACTCGATACCCGCTTCGAGTAATGGAGACACAGATGTCCATACCGAATATGCCTATGTCTGGGTCGTATTTCACACCTGGAATTTCAATATGTTCTTTTATTCCGAAGGAGAAGTTGCCATGTTGGTCGAAGCTTTCTTTAGAAATTTTGTTGTCAACTATAGGGAGGACTTTCTTCAAAAAATCCAACGCTTTCTCATCTCTTAGCGTTACAATACACGCTATAGGTTCACCTTTTCTTATCCCAAAATCTCTAATAGTTTTCTTAGCTTTTCGTTTGCACGGAGTCTGTCCAGTTAATTCTTTCAAGACTTTTGTAGCTTTCTCTAATGGTTCACCGGATTTTCCCACACTAATGTTGACAACAACTTTTTCTATTCTCGGTTTAAGCATTGGCTGTTCGACCCAGGCCTTTCGAAGTTCATCCTCAGACAACATTAGACGCCTCCGGAATGGATATCAGTGGCTCTGTTTCACCTATTGCGAAAACAAACTTCAAAATTGTTTGATAACGGTTGCCTTTCGTGTCTTCAATTGTTACAAACGCATTTCTAAGTTTTTTCGCCTTTGCTTTTTCAATTTCCATTATCTTACCATATTTCCCAATGTTTTTTCCGCCAGTTATTATAGCAAAGACTTTTTCCTTCATCGTTACATGCCCAATTATTTGCTTTTCAGGAAGACTGATTTTTACAGTATCTAGAGTCTTGTAAGCATCTTTCTGCCGATTATTTTCGTCTGCAACCTTTAACAAAACATTTGAACCATCGTTAAGGTTTAGTTGCACATGCCCATTTTTCACAACAGTTCTATCTTCAATTCTGCATAATTTAAAAGAAGCCTCTTCTTTGCCAATTGGATGGAGAATTAAGCCTTTTTCAGATGGCAAAACGCGAAAGTTTTTATCTGCATCAGGTATCGAAATAACATCCATTAAACCCACAGGAAAGTTGTCTTCCCCTCTGATTTTGCCATCTACAAACACTTTACCCAGCGAAACTACAGTCTTGGCTTCTTTTCGAGTACGGGCAAATCCAAGGATATCACGCAAAACTATGGCTAAAGGCAAACAGTTTTGAAGGGAATGAGGGCCAGGAGAAGGTTTTACAACCCAGGTGAATTCTTTTCTATGAATTGGCCAGAATCTTGGTGCAGGTTTACGCTTTAACCCTGATGAAGACCCTTTCTTGCCCAAATTATGCTCCTCCCTCGATTTTCTTAGCGGCTTTGGTTTTGACTCTTGCCTTCTTCAACTTCGGTTTTTCTTCTTTTTCAGCTTTCTGAACAGTCTCTCTTGCCTTTTTCGTTGCTGATGGTTTTTGGCTTACTCTCTTTTTCCTTCTTTTTGGTTTCTCTTCTATTGGAACCTTTTCCTCAATGAGTTCTTTCTTTACCTCTGCAACTTCCTTCACTGGCTTTTCAGGAACCTTTTCTATTTTTCTGACTGCAAACTTTTTCCTTTCCAAAATCTTTTTTCGCCATTTATCTTCAAGGTTCAAACGTGTAATCATAACTTTTGATGGATGAATTGGAACAAATATTGTTGTTCCATCAACTTTTTCTCTAGTTAAACCCTCAACATAAATTCTATATTTTTTCCTATCCACCCGAGTGATTTTTCCCTCAAACCCTTTATGATCACCCCTTAAAACTCGAACTGTATCGCCACTTCTAACAGGAAGGCTTTTCGTGCCATGCGAGGCTTTGAGTTCTGGGGAAAGTGACGCAGCAAAAAATTTGTAGCGTATATGGTCTGGCGCCTGATATAGCATCTTTCTTTGTTTTGAAGGTTTAGTTACAGGTTTAATTGCTTGCATATTTTCCTCCTCATACTATTATGCTAGCGGCACTTGCTATTCGCGGCCATCTTTCAGCTGCTTCTTTCGCAACTGGTCCACGAATTTCTGAACCTTTCATCTCTCCTTCTGGAGTTATTATCACGGCAGCATTGTCTTCGAATTGAACCCAAACACCATCAGCTCTTCTGAATGGTCTTCTCTGTCTTACGATGACTGCTTGAAAGATTTTTTTCCTCATATCTGGTGTTCCATGTCTAACAGAAACTGTTATTTGATCACCTACAGTAGCTGATGGTACACGCCGCAACCTTCCCTTGTAACCCATAACTTGAACTAACCTTAATTCTCTTGCACCAGTATTATCAGTACATCTTAAAACAGAACCAGCTGGCAATCCCCTTGCGAGTTTTGGACTTTGTCCAATCATTCCCTTTGCTACTAATGCTCTCTGCTTTGCCTTTGCAGCCATTTCACCGTTCCTCCACTTTTTCAACGACAACGAATGATACGGTTTTGCTTATTGGTCGGCACTCTGCTATTATGACCCGATCGCCTTCTTCCACATCAATGCATGGGGGGTTATGAGAAGGAATTCGGCTGTGCCTTCTTTCGTACCGCATGAATTTTGGAACATACTGGAGATAGTCGCGTTTCACTATGACTGTCTTATCCATTTTTGCACTGACCACTGTTCCCTCTAGCACACGTCCCCGTATTGGGAGATCACCGTGGAATGGACAATTTCTATCATTGCAAGTTTTCTTTGGTTTCTTAAGAGCAAGCGACATTACCACAGCCTCCTAACATGTTTCTTGAGGCGGTCTTCAGGTCGTCCCACAAGGATTTTGCCGTCAATTTCAACGATTGTCCCGTCGGGAAACTTGAAGTGAAATGTTGATGAATCTTTGATGACTTTTTTTCTTTTTTCTCTATGTAAAATTGTAAATGTATTTCGTGTTTCATCAATTACTCTGCCAAATAGCCCAACATAATTAGGATGCACACTTTTGGAGACTTGAGCTTCTGTTCCAATAAACTCATAACGAATTATTTCGGGCGTTACCTTCATTTCTTCTTCTCCCTGGTCTTTGTTTTTTCAGGTTTGATTTTCTGTTCTTTCTCTATTGTTAATATGCGGGCGATTGTTTTTCGCAGTTCCTTTATTCTTGCTGGGTTTTCAACGGTTCCACCTGCTTCAATCATAGTTTTCAATCTGACAAGTTCAGTTTTGAGTTCATTCAGTTTTTTCATTCTTTCTTCAGAAGGCATATCTCTTATTTCTTTCACCCGCAATATTGGCATTTACTTGTTCTCCCCCGTTTCTTCACCTGCTTTTTCAGTTTTTTCTTCCGCAGATGCTTCTGCTGTCTCTGCTTCTGTTTCCGCAGTTTTTTCCAATGTTTCCTCTGAAACTATGGGAGCCTCCTCGACTATCTGGATTTTATCTGGAAACTTTGCATCAGGAGGCATTATCTTAACTTTTATCCCAAATATACCTGGCTTCAATTGAACGTGAACTTCAGCTTTTCGCAAGTATTTTAATGCTGGTTCTCCGCATCTTGGCATATATCCCGCTCGGAATTTTTCAAATCTTGCCCTTTCAGTTCTTAGCTTACCACTTATGATTATTTCAGCTCCTAAAGCTCCTGCATCCATAACTTGGTTTAAAGCCCAAAATCCAGCACGCCTAAAATGTATGCCTCTTTGAAGCGCAGAGGCAACACGTGAAGCAACGACATAAGCATTAAATTCGGGGATTTCAATCTCAGACACAGATATTTGTGGGTTTGGAACTTTGAATTTTTCTTCCAAAATGCTTGCAAGTTCTCTTATAGTTTCCCCACCACGTCCTATCACTAAGCCTGGACGCATAACATAAATCACTATGTGCGTTCCTAAGGGAGTTTTAGATATTGTTACTCCGCCATATCCGGCTTTTTCAAGTTTTTTCTCTAAGAATTCGTCGATTTCTGTTTTCTTTCGGGATTCAACTATGAAATGTTTCACTATGGCCATTATGCTTCTTCTCCTTTTTCAGTTTGCTCTTCTAAGGCTACTTCAATGTGGCATAGAGTCTCAAATTTTGGAGTAGCCCTTCCATGAGCTCTCGGGGTGTATCTTTTAAGTTTCATTCCTGGATATGCTGATGCATGAATGATGCGGAGTCTTTCAGTGTCTAATCCTTTGTTTTCTGCGTTTGCTTCTGCACCTTCTAACACTTTCAAAACATGTTTTGCTGCTTTTAGTGGATATTTGCCTGCATAAGACTTTTCCAGTCCATGACGGTGTCCAGCTTTCTTTTTGAATCTTTTGAATGGAACTGCTTGTTTTTTAGCCATAACATTTTTGAGGTATTGCTTTGCTTGTGTAAGCATCATTCCTTTAATTGTTTTACAAACTTCTCGGGCTGATTTATGGGATACTCTAACCTCTCGACCGCTTGCCTTAACGGTTTTTTCAGGATCCAATTCTTCTTCTGTTATAGAGTACCCCCATTTTGGCAATTACATTCTCTCCAACTGTGCAAATGAACAGCGTATTAGCGATTTATATGGTTTTCCTTTAACATCAACCATTTTCAGACCAATTCACGTTTTTTCGTGGGTTTTCATTGTTTCAGGTTGGTCTGTAGAAAAGCAAGATTATCCCAATTAATGCAAGTGCAACGCCTAATATTTGCAATAGTTCAAACTTTTCGCTAAGAATTGTCACCGAGAACATTGCTGCCGCTAAGGGCTCAATGACGGAAAGTATGCTTCCTTTTGAAGATTTAACATACTTCAATGCGTGTGAGAAAAGAAGATATGCGGTGAGAGAAGGGAACAGTGCTATGACGAATATAATTAACCAAAGTTGCAGAGGATAATTGGAAATTTCAGAGAACGAAAAGTAGAGTGCTGGAGATAAGGCTATGGCCCCTACTCCATCGCCGTATAGCAGCAGTGTCCAATTAGTATAGTTGTTTCTCAACTTTTTTGCCATCAAAAAGTAAAGCGCAAAAAGAAGACTTGTTAAAATGCCGAAAGCTAAGCCTAAAAGATTAGCGCTTAACCATGAAATTTCGTAGGCTTTCACAACAAGGGCAACGCCTGAGAATGTTAGAACTATGGCAAGTATAATTGAGAAAGTGACTTTTTCCTTGATAAATAATGATGCGTGAGCTGTGACGAAAATGGGATAGGTGTAGAAGAGAACGGCTGCGATTGTAGCTGTGGTCAAGTCAACAGTGTAGAAGTAGGCCACTCTTTGAAGGGCGACGGCAAAAATACCAAACACTAACAGTTGAGACAAGTCTTTTCTCTGGATTTTTAACAGTTTTCTCTTTAAAGAGACTAAAGCGATTAGCATTGTGGCAGAAGATATCAGAACTCTTAAAGCAGTTAAAACTATTGGATTAATCCCATATTGAAAAGCAATTTTCCCAAAAATTCCCATTGTTCCCCATAAGATGGATGCTGCAGCAATCAATAGATAGCCGTATGCTTCCTTCATAACTTGCTAGAAAGTATTTCTTTGCTTTAAAATTAATGGATAATTTTGCGGCTTTTTACGATGTGTTTATGTTTAACCCTCGATTTTAAGTAATCAGAGTCTAAGCAGGTGTGAACAGAATGACTGCCAAAAATGGGCGTATTACAATGCTGCATGGTGCTGGCGGGTCAGTCATGCATGATCTGGTTAAGAACTATATTATAAAGTATCTTGGAGGTGCAAGCAATGCTGAGGTCCCACTTGAAGCCTTAGATGACGCAGCCGTTGTTGGCGAGGTAGTTCTTAAAAGTGATTCGCACGCTGTTAAACCCATTTTCTTTCCAGGCGGAGACATTGGACGCTTGGCTGTATCTGGCACGGTTAATGACATTGCCGTTTTGGGCGCTGAACCATATGCTTTGACTTGTGGCTTCGTCCTAGAAGAAGGTTTAGCCTTGAATGATTTTGAAAGAATTTTGGCTAGCATGCAACACACGTGTAAAGAAGCTGGTGTAAACGTAGTCACGGGCGATACGAAGGTTGTTGAGAAGGGAAGCCTAGGCGGCTGCGTAATTAATACCTCAGGAATCGGTAGAAGAACAGGGGCTCTAGAGAAAAATCTGAAGGTTGTTAAGCAGTTTAGAAGTGACTTGGGGTCACGGTGGATTCTGGATTCGAACCTTAAGGTAGACGATAAAATAATACTGTCTGGAACAGTTGGCGACCATGGCTTAGCCGTCTTATCTGCTCAAGAAGGACTAAGTTTCGGCAGCGGCATAAAATCTGATGTCAAACCACTAAACCGTTTAATCCAACGCCTTCTCGGCGAAGTTGGCGGCATAGTCGCAATGAAAGATCCAACTCGCGGCGGCTTAGCCGACGCCCTAAACGAGTTCAGCGAAAAATCTCGAGTGGGCATGCTGGTTTATGAAGACAAGATTCCAATAAGAGAAGATGTGCAGGCAGCATGTGAAATGTTGGGATTAGATCCACTTGAAGTTGGAAACGAGGGGAAGGTAATTATAGGCGTAGTTAAAGAAAAGGCTGAAGAGGTGTTAGAACTTTTGAAAACTACAGAAGAGGGGAAAGAGGCGGAAATCATAGGTGAAGCAACTGCGGATTTTTCAGGTGTGGCGATGCAGACTGTTGTTGGCGGCAAGAGAATAATTGCAAGACCAGTTGGTGATCCTGTTCCAAGAATATGCTAATCTTTTTTCTATCACTTGGACGGTTTTCTCCACAAATCTACAACTCGACTAGCCTTCACAAGCTTCCATTTGCCGAGAAAATCTTTTTTGTAAAAGTGATATAATCCACATCGGGTACATTGCATTATTCGTCTTCCTTTATCAAAGTCAATCTCATATAACTCCAAAGGCGCGCTACAATCAACACACACCCCAGCATAGGTGTTACCCTTTTCTGAAGTTATTTTGAACACGCTCCTATACGTAGTGTATACTTAACATGTTTAAGGTTTATGAGCTTTAAAAAATAATAAGGAAAACATTGAGGTTTGTTTATAAGAGAAATTCAGAATTAACTAGCGATCTTGCAGCGAAAAATAGGAAATTATTACTTCAAAATCAAGTACGTTCGAGTCAAACCATGCGCCTTTGTCATCTAGCAAAGCAGTATTGCGATGATGAACCATATTATTGGTATTAGACAGAAGAACATGTCTAGACCAAAAATTCTTCCTACTTTTTAGTTTGTACATTTTTATCTATTGCCTTTGCCCATATTCTGCATGTTCCTTCATTGCTCACCATGCAAGCGCCAACAGGCTTTTGCGGAGTGCACGCTTTCATAAACAATGGGCATTCTATGGGTTTAATCTTACCAATTATGACATGATGACATCTGCAGCCTGGCTGAATATCAACACCATGTTCAACTTTCACATCATGCCTTATTCGGGCATCATAGGCTGCGTATTCATCGCGAAGCCCAAGTTTAGAATGTTTTATTGTTCCAATTCCCCGCCATCCACCATCTGTTATGTCAAAAACTTTTTGCATCAGCTTTTGTGCCTTTGTGTTGCCTTCCCAATTCACCGCCCGCACATACTCATTTTCTAAACGCGATTGGCCTTCTCTCAACTGTTTTAAAATCATGTAAACCCCAAAAAGAACATCAAGCGGTTCAAAACCAGCCACAACTGTGGGCATATTATAGATTTCAGGGAACATTTCGTAAGGTTTAAGCCCTATAATTGTGCTGACATGCCCAGGTGCAATAAACCCATTCAATCTCAGATCTTTCATTTCAACAAGCAACTTCATAGCAGGCGGAATAATACGATGTGAAACAAGAAAACTAATGTTCTTTGGCGGTTTGCTTAGAATTTCAACTGCTGTTGACGGAGTTGTTGTTTCAAAACCAATGGCAAAGAATACAAATTCTTTTTCAGATTCTTTTTCAGCCAAGTCGACTGCATCGCCGACGCCATAGACTACGCGAACATCAGCGCCTTCAGCTTTGGCATCTAAAAGAGACATTCTCGAACCTGGAACTCGCAAGACATCGCCAAAACATGTGACAACCACGCCTTTCTGGGCCAGTTGAATCGCTTCATCAACTTCAGAAGCTGGTGTCACACATACTGGACACCCTGGTCCAGCGATAACTTCCACATTTGCTGGTAATAGGCTTCGGATTCCAAAATGTGTGATTGTCCATTCATGAGTGCCGCAAACATGGCAAATTTTAACAATTTCTTTTTCAGGTGCGGTTTTATGTATTTTTTCTGCTATTCGCCTTGCAATGTTTGCATCTCTGAATCTTAATTTTTCAGTCATTTCATATTCAACTTTTCTTTGTTCCAGCTTCTGCTTCGAGAATTTCATTCCACAATTGCAGTGTTTCTTGCGCTTCCTTTTCTTCCATAACTTGTATAGCGTAGCCAGCGTGAACTAAAACATAATCGCCTATTTTTGCATCAACAAGTGTTATGTTAACTTCTCTTAATACACCTTCGCCAAAATCCACTTTTGCCTTATCCTTCGTAATTGTTATGATTTTCGCGGGAATTGCTAAACACATTTTTATCAATAATAGGCAGAAAAATCGTTAATAAATCAATTATGGTTTAAAAATTGAAGAATCCACCTACAACTGCTTGACCAAAGGATAAGCCACCATCACCAGGCGGAATATTCTTGTGGACAAGAAATTGCAAACCAGAAGACTCAGTTATTTTCCGCATGGTTAAAGCTAAAATTTCGTTACATGCACTTCCACCAGAAAAGCCTACTGTTTTAATGCTGTTTTCTAATGCTTTTTCTATGGCTAAGGTTGCTAAGCCTTCAGCTAAGTAAGCATGAGCAGAATAGGCTAAATCAGCAACAGGGTAGTTATGCCTATTTTCAAATATTTCCAGAAGCAGTTGCGTAGTATCCAGTGTATTGCCATTTATTTTCGGCTTTAGTTTTAAGGCATCTTTGCCCTTCATTGCTGCTGATTCAAGCTTCATTGCAGGTTCACCTTCATATGTGCGTTCAGAGCATATGCCCAAAATAGCTGCAACCGCGTCTAAAACTCTTCCACAACTTGTTGTTTCAATCATGTTGCTTCCCTTCTCAAGCTGATGCAAAATTATTTCGATTTCATTTTCGCCATGAGGAAAATGCTGCTTATTCTCTAAAAGCCAACTACTAACATCTATCTTTTTATGGAGTACTCCTGCAGCAACTCTTAATGGATAACGTGTTGCCAAGTCACTGCCTAGAAGAGGTTGCTTTTCAAGATGAGCCATACGATTGAAATCTGCAGATTCTTGTGTGGCAAAGATTATTTCACCGCCCCATGCTTCGCCGTTAATGCCATAACCGTAGCCATCACAGCAGATGCCTACAATCTCTTTCACGTTGTGTTCTGCCATCAATGCAGCAACGTGAGCATAATGATGTTGTACTGGGATCAGTTGCCACTTGTTTTCTTTTGCCAAGTCTTTGGCAAGTTTTGTTGTTATGAATTTTGGATGCAAATCACATGCGACAGCGTCTACTTTACTGTTTGTTAAACGGATTAAATGCTTTGTGGCATCTCCTAGAAAGCTTCTTGTTTCAATATTTTCTACATCGCCTATATGCTGTGAAATGAAGGCTTTGTTTTCAAGCAAAATGCATGCAGTATTGTTTAATTCCCCGCCTAAGCCCACTACACAACGTTTAGCTTTTTCTTTAAGCATTATTGGCGCAGGAGCATAACCCCTAGAACGCCTAACAAAAACCAAGTTTTTATCATGCACGCGAACTACAGAGTCGTCACATCTTTGGGCTATTCTGCGGTTATGAAAAAGGAAATAGTCAACGGTACCACTCAGCATTTTCAATGCTTCTTCATTATCCTTTATTATCGGCTGATTCGGCGGATTAGCACTAGTCATCACAAAAGCTAGGTCATTCACCTTGTCAAAAAGCATATAATGCAAACCAGTATATGGCAACATAACACCAACATTATGCAAGCCCGGCGCAATCAAATCTGAAAGGCAATATTCTTCACTTTTTTTCAGCAAAATTATTGGGCGAGTATAGGAAGTTAGAAGTTCTTGCTCGTTTTCGCTTAGTTCCGCAAAAGTTTTTATTGCATCAAGATTTCGTGCCATGATAGCAAAGGGCTTTTGACTTCTATGCTTGACTTTTCTAAGCCTAATTAATGGCTCATCTTTAACTGTGGATGCAGCCACATGGAAGCCGCCATAGCCTTTTACAGCAACTATAAAGCCTTCTGAGAGTAGGCGACCAGCATCTCGAATAGGGTCATTATGGGCAATTATTTCGCCTTTAGCTGTTGTTAACCACGTTTTTGGTCCACATTTTGCGTCAGCCACTGTTTGCGCATGAAAACGTCTATTTGATGAGTCTGCAAATTCGCTTTGGCAGAAGCTGCACATTGGAAAATCACTCATAGTAGTGTTCTTTCGGTCATAGGGTAGTTTTTCAATAATTGTGTATCTTGGACCACAATCGGTGCATGTGATGAAGAAGTATTCATAGCGCGGGTCTTTTGGATCTCGCAATTCTTTTAGACATTCATTGCATATAGCTATATCTGGTGGAATAATGGAACCTGAAAGCTCTGTTTCATTGGTGCTTTTTTGGATAACAAAATGCTCATACTCTTCTTCTCCGCTAAGTTTTACTGTCATGATCTCGTGGATTTGAGCAAGATGCGGCTTTTTCTCCTTCAAATCTTCTAAAAACTTTTGAATATTTGCTTCAGCACCCTCCACCAGAATTTCTACCCCTGCATCTCCCCGATTTTTAACATAGCCTCTAAGCTTGTTTTTCACTGCAATGTGATAAACAAAGGGACGAAAGCCTACGCCTTGAATTATGCCAGTTACTTTAATTTTTAAACGCACTTCGCTCGTGCCCTCTACTAGAACCGTTTTGATGTTTAACTTAAATTTTGAGCTTGTAAAAACTCATGTGCATGATGTTTTCACGTCACGTGTCAGCTTGCGCAGCATCGGTGTAAGAATTAGAGTATATACATGCTAAACCGTGCTAAACCAAAGTTTTTGCTTATAGTCAAATCAGGAGATTACTCTGCGGTTGCAGAAAAGTTCGTTACATCTTTAAGTGAGTGATAAAAAAAGGCTAGAAAAAAATAGCGAACCCATATCGATTATGGTTATAACGGAGAGATTAACATATCCAAAAATCTGTTTCGAAAAAATCTTGGAAAATAGATTTGTTCATTTGAAAAGTTTATCCTCTTCTTCATTTCGAACTCGTAAACTGCCAAATATTGCGACTATTCCAGCTATTATAAAGTTCGTCAATAGAAGCGCTAGAGCTACATCCTTTATGTTCAAAAGGACAGAGAAACATACTGCTAGAACCGTTATGGAAATAAATATTATTAGAAAGATCTTTTCCAATGTTGCAAATTTTGGCATGTTCGACCCTTTTTATAGGTTATTCTATTATCATTAATTTGATGTTAGGTATAAATTTTACGTGCATATGGAAATTCTATTATACTTAATTGTATCCCTTTGTTCAAAGGGGAAGAGTTTCGTTGAAAATAGATGACATTAAAATAATTGGTGTTGTAGGCGCCGGCATAATGGGTCACGGGATTGCTCAAACATTAATTCAGGCGAAATATTCTGTTCGCCTTACAGACGTAGACAAAGATATTTTAGAAAAAGCCTTAAAGTTAATCAAGGATGGACCTTTTGGCCTTATGAAACTTGTTGAAAAGGGCAAGCTAACCTCAAATGAAGTTGAGGATATAATGAAAAAAATTGAAATAACAACTGATTACGATGAATTTTGCCAAGATGTTGACATGGTTATAGAGGCTGTTCCAGAAAATTTAGAGATTAAAAAGAAAATTTTCAGACTTTTAGATGAAAAATGTCCAGAAAAAACAGTATTTGCCTCTAACACTTCCGGCATAATGATAACGGAGATTGCTACAGCTGTCAAGCGTAAAGAAAAACTAGTTGGAATGCATTGGTTTAATCCTGCCCCTGTGATGCCGCTGATTGAAGTTGTTAAGGGTTCTTTAACATCAATTGAAACTATTGACCTAGTTGTTGAGCTTTCCAAAAAATTGGGAAAAACTCCTATAAAAGTCAAAGATGGACCTGGTTTTTACACTACACGTTTTATCACAGCATATCTTTTTGAGGCAATAAGAATTTTTGAGGCGGGAATAGCAGAAATAAATGATTTAGATGAAATGACAAAGCTGGCTTTTAGACACCCAATGGGTCCGTTTGAACTCATGGACTTAATAGGATTAGATACGATGCTTCACATAGGAGAATACATGTACAGCATAACACGAGAGTCACAATACAAACCTCCACTTTCACTAAGGAAACTTGTTTTAAGCGGATACATCGGAGATGCAAGGTTTAAACCTGGAAGCAAAGGCGGATGGTTTGACTATATTAAGGTGGCCAATCCATGACCAATAAGAAAATAATCACCGAAAAAGATACGGAGGACAATAGGCTTCTATGGATAAAACTAAACCATCCAGAAAAATTTAACGTTCTTCACTTAAAAATGCTAAATGAATTTCACGAAGCATTAGTCAAAGCCGACAAAGACAATTCTGTTCAAGCAATACTGCTAACGGGTGTCGGCAAAGCGTTCTCTGCAGGTGCTGACGTGAAAGAATTAATTGATGGAGATTTTGAAAGCGGACTCCGATGGCTTAAAGCTTACTGGAACGTTATTGAGATAATTAGGGAAACTGGCAAGCCTGTAATAGGCGTAGTTAACGGAGCCTGCGTAGCTGGAGGCCACGAAGTTGCAATGGCCTGTGACCTAGTGGTTGCTGCAAGATCCGCCAAGCTGGGCCAGCCTGAAGTCATTGTTGGTTCAACAGCCATGGGTTTAGGCGTTCAACTCTTGCCTCTAATTGTCGGCGAAAAGAGAGCTCGAGAAATACTTTTCACAGGAAAACTTCTCTCGGCAGAAGAGGCTTACCAGATAGGGCTTGTGAACAGGGTTGTTGACGATGAAAAAGTTGTGGAAGAAGCAAGGAGATTAGCCATACAAATAATAGATAATGCCAGTCCACAAGCATTTAGAGTTATGAAGTCGGGTCTAAAATTCTGGACTGAGCTGGCTATGCTGAACATGATGACAGCAAGAGATATAACGTCCATGGTGTGGACATCCAAAGAATTTAGAGAACGGTGCAAGGATTTTCTGGAGAAGAAAAAAATGAAACCCAAAAAATTCAGTGGAATTATGCCCTAGACTATCCACCTCCTCAGAATCTGACCCACTTAGGCAACCTTTTTTCTACAAAAGCTTTGTGACCTTCTTTTCCCTCTTCTGATAGCAAAATATTTATCAACTCTTCCACAGATTGCATCAGTTCTTCCGGATTAAAACGTTGGTTAAGCAATTTTTTCATAATGCCTAATGATGAAGGTGCCACACGCATAGTGGTTTTGGCTAGCTTTTCAGCAGCATCTCTTAATTCTTGAGCAGAAACCACATAGTTTACGAGACCCATCTGCTTGGCTTCTTCAGCCGTTATAGATTCACCTGTGAGCATCATCCTACTAACATTAAGCTTTCCAATAACATATGCTCCTATCACCACTGCGACTGGGGGTATAGCGCCAATTAACGCCTCTGGAACAGCAAAAGTTGCCTCTTTTGAAGCGACTACAAGATCACATAACATGGCAATCTCGCATCCTCCCCCATAAGCTAGACCATTCACTGCAGCAATTATTGGCTTTGGCAACCGAACAATTTTTGTTATGGCTGGTGTTGCAAAGTTCAAAAAGAAAGCTTTCATATCTTTAGAGGTTTCTAAACTTCCCACATCTTTTATATCATCGCCTGCACAGAAGGCTCTGCCTGCTCCAGTTATTATGACAGCACGTATTTCTGCATCTTTCTCTGCCGCATCCAGATTCTCATATATTTCACGCCATAATCTTCTGTTCAATGCGTTAAGTACTTCAGGACGGTTTAATGTTATCCACCCGATAGAGTCTTTCTTTTCATAAATACTGCATTCAAGCATTACTAACTCCTCAGTTTCCTTGAATGATTATGTGAAATATAAAACAATTTTCACTTGGAGGCAATTAGTAACGCGGAAATAAAGGTTTAATCTTCCTATTTTGTGGATTTATAGGGTTGGATTTTTCGTTTAAACAGTTTAACGTTTACTCGGTCGTGTGCTTACCATTAGGGCTGTTTCCCAAGTAGCTACTGTCTCTTCTCTTTGATTTTTCACAATGTTTTTGAACTTTAGTATCCCCGCTTCTGGTCTACTGTTACTTGGTCTAGCTTCAATAACTTCAGATTCTACTCTAATTGTGTCGCCGATGAAAACTGGAGCGGTAAATCTAACATTATCCATTCCGAGAAAAGCTAATATTTCAATTAGTGGATGATCACTTGTTCGCAGTGACAGGCCCGAGGCTATGCTTAATGTTAACATGCCATGAGCTATTCTTTGGCCAAATGGACTTCGTTTCATGTAGTCTTCGTTAGTATGAAGTTCGCTCCAGTCGCCAGAAATTCCCGCGAACATAACTATATCTGCCTCAGTAATAGTTCTTCCTGGCGAAACAGCTTTTTCACCCACCTTAAAATCCTCGAGGCATCTTTTTTCAGCACTCACTTTGGCAGGCTCCTCTTTTTCTCCTGGATTGTTTTAGAATCATATTATTAGTCTCTTATGATATTTAAATAATGGTTCCTAATAATCTCACAGCATCATTTGTTTTTAAACGTAATAACGAACATTGATTTTTCAAAATGCTTATAGGGAATATCAAATAAGCTTTCGGTTATGTTAAGAGTTGGGGTTGTAGGACCCACTTTTCCTCCCATTGAAGGCATAACAAGGGTAGCGAGGAGCATCGAGGAAAAAGGATACGATTCCATTTGGTTCCCTGATCACTTAATGGGATGGTTTCCTCAAGCCATATGGACACCAGAAATTGTTGGTTCACTTGCAACGTATAGCCCTCACACGTTTTTTGAGACAACGCTTTCAATTGCTGTTGCTGCATCTGCAACTAAGAGAATAAGGGTTGGAAGCGCTGTAACCGAAGCCATAAGGCACCATCCAGTTATGCTTGCTCAGAGTTATGCGACACTGGAACACTTGACTAATGGCAGAGTTATTTTTGGCATTGGAGCGGGAGAGTTGGAGAATGTGGAACCATATGGCTTGAAGTACGAAAAAGTTGTCGGCAGATTAGAAGAAGCTCTTCAAGTGATAAGGCTTCTATGGAATGCAAAAAGAGACGAGTTGATAAACTACGATGGGAAATACTTCAAATTAAACAATGCTGTTTTTGAGCTTCCTACATTAGAAAGACGACCGCCAATATGGATAGGTGGAGCAGGAGAGAGAATGAGCAAGATTACGGCAAGATATGCTGATGGTTGGTTGCCATTTGCTGTAAGCATCGAGGAGTATAAGAAGAGACTTAACACTATAAAAGAAGAATGCGGCAAAATCGGTAGAAAATTTGATGAAATAGAAAAAGGAATATACCTAAATCTCATCATAGACGAAAACAGAGAAGAATGCCTAAGAATGATGAAGACTCCGCTGATAAAGGCTGGAGCTTTGCTTGCGCCGGGTAGCTTCTATGAAAAACTTGGTTATAGACATCCATTCGGAGAAAAATTCTATCCCCTCACAGACTATGTTCCAGCAAAGTACACAAAAGAAGAAGTTATGAAGGCTATAGAAAGTATTCCGCAAGAAGTTGTGCAGGAAAGTTTTCTATGGGGAAATGTTGAAGATGTAATTGAAAGGCTGGATGAGTACAGAAAGGCAGGGATTCAAACAGTGGTTTTTTGGAACTTCACATTCCTCGGCGACCTCGCTAAAGTCAAAAGTTCCTATGCATGTATTGACAAACTCGTAGATTACTTCAAAGACTAACAAAGGGAAATACCATTGAAGCAAATTTTGCTTTTTATTCATGGAGCAGGCGGAAACAGCAAAATTTGGGAACGACAAATAAAATTTTTCGGCAATGCAATTGCCATTGATCTTCCAGGTCACGGTGTTGGAGAAGGGAAAAAAACTATTGAGGAGTATGTTGAAGAAGTGAAAAAATTCTGTGACGAGAACAACTTGAAAAACCTTGTAATAATCGGTCATTCAATGGGAGGTGCTATAGCCTTGGAATTCGCCCTAAACCACATAGAATATTTAAAGGCATTGGTTTTGGTTTGTACTGGAGCTAAACTTAGAGTTGCTCCAATAATCTTTGAGACATTAAAGACTAACTATGCGCAAGCTGTGGAGTTAGTAGCAGACTATGTTTTGGGTGATAAGGCAACAGATGAAATCAAGATGAAGGTGAAAGAAGAAATGAGAAACATGAGCCCCCAGGTGGTTTACAGCGATTTTGAGGCTTGTGATAAATTCAATGTTATGGATAGGCTAAATGAAATAAAAGTACCGACGCTCATCATATGCGGATCAAAGGATAAACTAACACCTTTAAAATACGCAAAATATTTGAGAGATAATATTCAAAATTCAAAACTTAAAATTATAAGGGCTGGACATATGGTGATGCTTGAAAAGCCTGATGAGTTTAACGAGAAGTTGGAGGGGTTCATCAAGGAATTGAATAAGCTTGCCAAAAAATCTCGAGGAATCGAAAAAAGCTAAATTGTAATTCCACAGAGAAGGTGATATAGCATTGGACTGCAAAAAGTCCTAGTCTTTCAAGTCTTTCTTCTATCTAATATCATGTGCTTTTTGTTTGATTTTGCTTATACTTCCACAAATGCCCAAGAGCTTCAACACATCTCTCAATTGAAGAGTACACTGGAATGTTATCTTCTTCAAGCTCAGTTGTCCATAAGTCGACTGTTTCCTTAAACCCAATTAGATGTGTCAAAATGGGTTTTTGTCCAATGTGATTTTTTATTACGTGATTTATCACATTTTTCACGTTGAAGAAGGGAATAAGCCTAGGTACAGCCACAAATAAGACCAATACGCTGTCCACGTTATCATCATTTAAAGCTGCCCCTAACGAAATTTTTATGCTCTCTTCAGGTCCCAAAGCCTCAAATAAAGGTTCAATGTCCACAGGATTATGCACAACAGCCCATGAAGGCATGCCGCTTCTTATTCGATCTAGGGTTTCTTTGGACAAAGATGCAAGTTCCAAGTTTTGTTTAGCACATTCATCAGCAGCTAAGACGCCACCTGCCCCACTGACAGTTATTATTGCAACTTTTCTTCCATGGGGCAATGGTTGCAGGGCAAATGCTTTAGTAATGTCTAGAACTTCTTCGAGGTCACCGCTCACACGTATGACGCCAGCTTGCTTGCATACTGCGTCAAAAATTTCATCTTTTACAGCTAAGGAGCCTGTATGCGACATGGAAGCCTTCATGCCTGCGACAGTTCTGCCTGATTTAAGCACGATTATGGGTTTCTCTTTTGCAACTTTCTTAAACACTTTGAAGAGTTTTCTGCCGTCTCTTACTCCTTCCATGTAAATGGCAATCACTTGAGTGTCTTTATCCTTCGCTAAGTATTCCAGCACTTCCGCATCATCTACGTCGCACTTATTGCCAAGGCCCACTATCTTGCTTATTCCAAAAGGTTGTTTCGAAACTATCCACCAGAAAGCTGCAGCTGCAAATAATCCAGTCTGAGCAATGAAGGCTACATTGCCTTTTTTCAAGGGTGGAAGTGGCACAAAAGAAGTTGTAAAATTGTTTGCAGTGTTCAAAATTCCAGTGGTGTTTGGTCCAATCACTCGAATCCCAGCAGCTTTGGCGGTTGCTACAACCTCTGCCTCGAGCTTTTGGCCAGCCTCACCAGTTTCGCGAAAGCCAGAAGAACAAATAACCACTCCCTGGACGTGTTTTTTTGCACAATCTTTCATTACTTCTGGAACCATGTTTGCCGGAACTATTATTATTGCTAATTCAACATCATCATCTATCAAGTCAACTCTTGGATATGAATGCAAACCTAAAACTTCATCTGCATTTGGGTTCACTGGGTAGATTTTGCCTTCATACTTTAGGTCAAGCAAGTTTTGTAGCAACGAATTCCCAAACTTGAGAGGATTCCTTGAAGCGCCTATGACCGCCACACTTTTGGGTTCAAAGAAACACCTTAGTTGTTCACTTTTCTCAGTCTCTGAGTCCATTTCGGTCACTTACCACAATTAGCAAAACTTTGGGTTTTAATACGTTTCGAGGAAAACACGTTAATTCATAACAATAAAAGCATTCATTTCATTTGTTGAAAGATTTGTATGCGAAAGAATTTCAGTACTCAATCTCTCTGAGAAAATGTCTGTCCAAATCAAAAATAACATCGTGCACATGGGACTTACAATTTTCTCAAAAAATCTAAAACTATCTTGTTAAATTCCTCTGGTTTTTCTAGCATTGGATGATGCCCAACACCTTCAATTATTTTGAGACTAGAATTTGGAACTTTATCGTTCATTATTTGTGCCATTTTAACATCTATCGCAAGGTCTTGAGAGCCATGGATTATTAACGTGGGAACATTTATTGCAGAAAGTTTCTTAGCCACATCATGCTTGATAATTGCTTTCAAGGATTCTTCTACAACAAATTGTGGAGTCTTCAGAATCTCCGACTTTGCCCAGTTTGTAAAGTCTTCACTTGTTCCAGGAGCGAAAAACGTTTGGGCAAAAAATCGTTCAGCCACTTTTTCGAAACCGAATGTTCTGATCATCTTTAAGGTTTCATTAACGGGCATAAGTCCTGTTTCGTGTAGGCCTGTAGCCGTCGTGTTAACGAGAATTAAGGCTTGCACATTGTCTGGGTATGTAAGACAGAAAACTAACGCTGTCATTCCTCCCATCGAGTGCCCAACTATTATTGCCCTCTTAATCTTGAGCCCTATTAAGACGCGATACACATCGTCTGCAAACGTCTGTATAGAGTATCCCTTTTTCGGCTTGTCGGATTCTCCATGACCTCTAAGGTCTATGGTTACAACCATGTAATCTTTTGTGAATGCTGGAATCTGAAACTTCCAGAAATTATGATTTTCTGTCCATCCATGAAGCAAAACCAAAGCTGGTCCTTGGCCACTGACTTCATAATTGATGCTTACTCCGTTGATGTTTATTTTTGACATTATGCCAACTCCAAAACGTTTTCATTTTTTCAACATGTGACGTGAATTATGGCTCCAACAGTTTTTCCATTCTTTACAAGTTCATTGAACTTTTGAATTGCCTCTTCTGAGGTGCATTCAAACAGGGTTATTCGTTTGTTTTCGATAAATTTTCTTGCGTCTTCGGTGATTCTTGCAACATCATCAGTGCCTCTGCCAATAACCAATGCGTCCATTTCATGTCCACAAAGTTCTTCAAACTCTTTCAACTTGAATGCGTGAGTGCCAAACATCAGAAAACCACCCTTTCGCCTTTTAAGGTGCCGTCTGGAAAAATAACAATATCATGTCTATGTTTTCTTCCATTAACTATGATCCAGCCAAAATCCATTTTATCTATGCTGACCATAACATCACAATACATAGTTCGCCATTTTATAATTTAGAGTTTACGTTACGTACATAGCATTTTTCATCTTGCCTCACGTAAGCTAGAAGGCTTATGCCTCATTCCAAGAATAGACTCGACAAGGTTTTTTCTTGACCATTCGTGTTCGCTCAATTCTTCCATTAAAAATACTTTTTTTGGTGCATCTGAAAAAATCTTTTCCACTATTTGATCAGTATTTAACCCCTTACGCCAGAGCGCATAAATTTTTTCCTTCAGCTTCAAAATGTTGTCCAATGTGATCTTTATATCATTTTTATCCCAGATCCCATGGCCTCCATATGCCTTCTCAAAATCTAAGTTCATAATTCTATTGAGTGAATCTATCAGGTCTATGTAGTCTTCCTCTTTCATTATTATTACTGGTGCCAAATTCGCCACTAAATCGCCTACAAAGATGATGTCCCTAACTAAAAAGGACACGTGGTCAAAGCTGTGACCTGGAGTTTCAATAATTGTAAGAGTTAAATTGTTGAATCGCATTGTACTTTCAAGTGGAACAGCATCCAATGGTTTTGGTTGTCCCCAGACAAACTGTCTGTACGGGGGAATTTCTGGTGGATTTGCAAGAACATCGAGGGATTTCTTTGGCGCAAAAACAGTAGCGTGAAATCTTTCTTTGAAGAGGTAGGCACCTCCGCTGTGGTCTTCGTGGTGGTGAGTTAAGAGAACCGCCTTGACGTTTAGCTTCATAGTTTCCAAGAAATTTGCAGATTCTTCGGCAGTGTGTGGGCAGCCAGTATCTATGACAAGTCCTTTATAATAATAAAAGGTTGTCCAATAATAGGGTTTTTCGTTGTATTCTTTGCCAACATCTATTGATATGAAGTCTTCAGCAATTTGCTTCCATTTAAGCATGGTGCACACGGCAAATATAATGCAATTTAAACTGAACAAAAATGTTATGGTTCGCCAACAAATCTGGCAAGTTATGTTAAGCTTCTGGGAAAAACCTTTTTCTATTATAACCATTGTGTGTATGTAATTAAGTTTTTATAGTATTGGCGTAAGTTTTATTCTGCATCCTCTTGAAGGATCAGGTTCTATTACGTAAATGATGGTTTTAGGCTTCTTTCCCAAGAGGATCATGCTTCCATTTTTCTCCTCTATTTTGAAATGCATGTTTAAAGTGTCGGCGAAAACCTTTGTCACTTTAGGAATGCTGGGTATAGATATGTAAACCATTAAGTCTTTTCCCAACTTGTTGGCGATAACTGAACGGCCAACCACACTCGCATTGAACCTTTGTGTGATATATATGAGGTAGTCACCACTCAAAACATGAATCAAGTTTTTGCCGATCTTATTTGCCAAGTCCACGGCTGCTTCAATATAACGATTGAAATTTTCTATGGCATCAATATCTTTCACGGTTGGATCTTGCCAAGCTACAATGTACGGTTTGTTCATGTCTATTAATGGATTAGGAAAAACCAATACTCGAGCAAATTCATCGAATTTTTCTTCACCTGTAAAGGAAGAAATCATTTTTCGCACATCTTCTGGACCATACCCAATTATCGGAACTGTGATAAACCCCCTGTTTCTCAATATGAAATTTGCAATTGTTGGGTTGATAATAGCGTCTAAGGCGTCAACTGGAACATTTTCACCCAGCTCGAATAAGACTGAGCAACCTCTAGGGTATCCTTCCCCACCTAAAATTTCGTCAAGCTCTGGAATTCCACTTGGATAATGCGTTTTGGTGGCTCTTGTTGGTTCAAATTTCGGAGGGTTCTCCACTTCTTTAGGGATGAATGAAGGAAAAACTTTGAAACCATTGTTCAGTGTGAACAGGAATTTTTGGCGTTCAAGTCTTGTTCCTCGAAGCTTCTTTATCTCGATTTCTCTGAGTAGTCTGCCTTCATAATCATCTTTTTTTAGGACAATAACTCCATCAGAAACAAACTCTTCAATACTTATGCCTATTTTCTTAACTCCGATTGGGACTTCTACAATTAGTATTGTGGTGCATTCTAACTGCCTAACAAGCTTGCCTAAAACATTATGAAGAATGCTTCGTGCTTCGATTGGTTCCTTAAAAGCTTGAGCCATAGCACTGAAAGAGTCGATAACCAATCTCTTGGCGTTTAGCGCCGCAACTTCTCCAAGAATCATTTCAAGCACTGTTGGGAGGCCTTTTTCAGTTACAGTGGTAAAATCCAAAATTTTGACTTTCCCATGAACTTTGTCTCTTAAATCACGCCCAAAAAGCTTGGACATATTGTGAATTATTGTATCTTCACTTTCTGCAAAAGAAACATAAATTCCGTTTTCACCATAGTCTTCTGCTCCCTTATACAAAAACTGCATAGTAAAAACGGTCTTCCCTGTCCCAGGGTTACCAGCTAAAAGAACTAAACTTCCCTTTGGAAAACCACCCTCAATCAATTGGTCTAAACCATCAATTCCAGTGGGAACCCTAGATTCATCCATACACAACACGAATTCTAATGCGTTCTGCTTAATCTTTAGGTTTATGAATTATCACTAAAAATTGTGTATCTAAATTATCCGTGTATCAGAACAAAAAAGAAATAGTGTAAAATTATACCGTAAGTCTGTGAAATTTAGTTTTCTTTTTCGATGACTGTTGCTACTCCTTGTCCTCCGCCTATGCATGCTGTGGCCAATCCGTATCGTGCACCTTTAGTTTCAAGTATCCTCGCCACTGTTCCAACAAGCCTTGCACCAGTAGCGCCCAATGGATGACCGATGGCTATGGCTCCGCCCTTCAAATTAACCTTCTCAGGGTCTATTCCAAGCTCTTTAATGCACCACAGGGTCACAATTGCAAATGCTTCATTAATCTCCCAAACATCAATGTCCTTAACTTCTAGTCCTGCCTTTTTAAGCGCGATTTTGCTTGCAGGAACAGGCCCTTTACCCATTACTGCTGGGGGAACGGCGGCCCATCCCATGGACTTGATTGTTCCCAGTGGAGTTAATCCAAGAGATTTTGCTTTTTCTTCGGAAGCCAACATCAAACAGGATGCACCAGCATTTAATGGAGACGAGTTCCCAGCGGTTATCACTCCTCCAGGCTTAAAGGCTGGTGGAAGACTTTGAATTTTTTCTAAAGTTGTATCAGCTCGCACACTTAAGTCCCTGTCAATAGTTTCTGTGGTTCCATCCGGATTTGTTACGATTATGGGCATTATTTCACCCTTGAAAAATCCTTCTTGCTGAGCCTTTGCCGCCATCTGATGACTTCTCAAAGACCATTTATCTAAATCTTCTTTGGTAAGACCATGCTTTGCTGCTCCTTCTTGGAATAATTTTTCTGCTGTCAATCCCATGAAAAAGCCTGTTTCCATCTCATACATTTTGTATTCCTCGTTTTCAATGAGAGTCATTGGCGGATCAACATGTGGATTATCACCCATAGGAACATGAGTCATATGTTCCATTCCACAAGCAATCACGAGATCTGAATTTCCAGTCATGATTTCCATAGCACCAAAGTGAGCTGCAGTCATCGAAGATCCGCATTGTCTATCAACAAATGTTGCTGGAACCTCCACAGGGAGTTTTGACAGCATAACTATTGATCTGCCTCCATAAGTCCACTGTTCCCACACACCTAAAGCACATGCTGCAATAACTTCGTTTATTTCAGAAGGATTAACACCTGTTCTATCAATAATTTTCCTAACGAGCATAGCAGCTACATGATCCATTCTTAATGGATTAAATTTGTCCTTCTCAGGTTCTTGCGGTCTGGATCTGGAAAATGGAGATCGCAAATAGTCAACTATGACTACCTTTCTCATTAAATTCCTCCTTTGACAACGTTAGAAGTATAGAATTGACACTAGTGAAATATTTTAAACTTTCCACCAGAACTATACATAACACATGTATCTTACTCCAAAATCTTGATAACGTTATTTTCTGTTTTCCATCTAAATTATTCCCAAAAATAGAGAAAAAACTTAAATTTTTTGCCACGCACTCTAATGAAGAGGTATTTAAAATGGGAAGAGTAAAAGATGGTTACAAAGAACTAACGAACAGAGCTAACAATGTAGCAGAGGCAAAAGGTCTCATGACTGGATGGAACAAAGTCGTACAGTTCATAGTTGAGGGGGAAGGAGACTTTTACATTAAATTCGAAAATGGCACAGCTACGTTTCATGAAGGAAAACATGAAAAACCTGATGTAACATTGAAAGGACCAGAAGAAGTTTTCCACAAAATGCTAACACGGGAACTAGACCAGACAAGAGCATACTTTGCTAAGCAATATACCATTGAAGGTTCTATGGCAGACGCAATGAAATTTGGACGCATAGGAACTGCTGTGGCTAAAGCAACTTAGAAAATATTTTTAAATTATCCCTTTCCTTTTTTTTAAAGTAGTTGGCAAAAATTTTGGCCAAACATGACCAATCTTGTTTTTGGTTGTTTAAGCTTTCTATTCGCCTCTCAAAAGCCAAACGAATATAGTAACAAGCCAACAGTAACCAAACACAATTCCTGCTATACCAGCAGCTAAACTATAACCCACTCCAATGAGGATCGCTGGAATATTAAGAGAGAGAAATCCTAAAATTACAGAAAGGATGACTAACCGCGGAAGTTTCAAGCTGACATAAACTAATGCTATTCCCTCAAGCAGTAATAGTAAGCCCACAAAGCTTGTGATTATACCACCCAGAGATGCGGCTAAGCTTATCATTCTACCTACCGCAAGGGTTACACCTATTCCGCTTGAAAGTCCATACAATCCAATTGCACTGATGACTACACCCAAAAGTATAGTTGCTGTTCCCACGAATTGGATTAGTTTTTCATATAATTGTCGAGAAGCTTCTACAGAACCTAAAAATTTAACAATCAATTTGCTTCTTATTGCAGAAATGAGTTTTCCAATTCCTCTTTGCAGCGCCATTTTTCATCAACCTAACATTAGACTGAAAAAATTAAAATATTTTGTGTATGGCAGAGGGCAAATTTCGGATCACATTGATTACTTTGAGAGTCTGAAGATTTCTTCTCGAAGCCTTTTGTGATCCACTTTTCCAACATCAGTCTTTGGCACTTCACCTCTGAATTCTATCATTTTCGGAACCTTGTAGTGGGCAAGCCTTTCTTCGCACCATTTTGTAATTTCTTCTTCAGTTATTTTTCCCCGGTAATCGGTTTCAGGAACGATTATTGCTTTTATTCTTTGACCAACTTCAGGGTCTGGTACTCCGATTACTGCAGCTTCTTTTACTTTAGGATACTTGTAGAGCACTTCCTCTATTTCGTGTGAATAAACTGACAGCCCCTTATATTTTATTAAGTCTTTTTTTCGTTCCACAAAATAGAAGTATCCTTCTTCGTCCATTCTTACTATGTCGCCAGTTCTGAACCATCTCATGCCTTGATATTCAAAGAAGCACTTTGCATTTTCTTCAGGCTTGTTCAGGTATTCTCTCATTATCTGAGGCCCACTTAAGACTAGTTCGCCGGTTTCCCCGGGAGGAAGGAATTCGTTTTTCTCCTCATCAGCAACAGCAGCATATGTGCTTGGCAATGGAATGCCGAAAGACCCTGGCTTGTTTCTCTCGGGTGGGTTTGTGTGAGATACAGCTGTGGTTTCTGTAAGACCATATCCTTCATTTATTTGTCGCCCTGTGATTCTCACCCAGTTCTTGCGTGTGGCATCATGTAAAGTATCTGCTCCACAGAAGAGATACTTGATTTTTTTCCAGTTTATTCGTTTTGTTTTGGGTTCGTCAACGAGGTATTTGTACAGTGTTGGGACTCCATAGAATAGTGTCACGTTGTGATCTTGGATGGCATCCAGAATTTCGTTCAATTCGGGTTTTGCAAATAGGATTCCTGTTCCGCCGCGGAATGCTCCAGTGAGCATTATTACTGACTGCCCATATATGTGGTAAAATGGAAGTGCGGCTATGGCACATTCTTTTCCATCCTCTATTTTCGTGAACATTTGCCTCATTTGTTCTTGGAGTGCTACGACGTTTCTGTGAGTCAGGACTGCCCCTTTAGGATCGCCAGTTGTTCCTCCAGTATAAGGAAGTGCGGCTAAGTCGTCTGGAGATATTTGTACTTTAGGTGGGTTTGGAGGATATTTCTCAAGCAGTTCTCGGAAAGACAGTAGGCCTTGCTCTTTTTGAATTTCTTCTTTTAACGGTTTTCCCCGAAGCCTAGCCATGAAACCTTCGCTGCCTGGTAAATAGTCGGATATGCTTGTTATGATTATAAAGTTCAGTTTGGCTTCTTCTAAAGCCTTTTCTACTTTTTCATAATGTAGATCAAGGCAAACGATTGCTTTAGCATTGCTGTCTCGAAGCTGATAAGCGATCTCGCGCGGTGTATAAAGTGGACTCACTGTCGTAACTGTGGCGCCCAATCTTAGAATGCCATAATATGCTATGGGAAACTGGGGACAATTTGGCAGGTATATGGCCACTACATCTCCTTTTCGTATACCCAGGTCATACAATGCTGTTGCGAACCTTAGAGATGCTTCTCTTATTTCGTTATGTTTGATTTTTCTTCCGTAGAATATTAGGGCGACTTTGTCTCCCCATTTTTTAGCGTTTTCATCTATTACATCTATGATGTTTGTTTCTGGAACTTTAACGTCTGGTGATACACCGTTCTCATACCATTTTATCCACGGCCTTTTGAGATATTCATCTAGCGCTTGGTCAGATTTTGATTTTACCATAGACACCAACGCCTTCAGCTTTTTAATTATAATCGTTTAAAAAAGATACGTTTTATATCCCTATATACATTTCTCTTATGTCTTCATTTTTCATCAGTTCTTCTTTTGTTCCTTGTGCCGCTATTCTTCCATGCGTAATGACGTACGCTCTGCTGGCCAGCTCCAGTGCTATGCTTGCGTCTTGCTCAACGAGCAATATTGTAATGCCGGAGCTCCAAATCTCTTTTATGCTCTCGAAAACTTTCTGCTTGACCAAGGGTGCTAATCCAAGAGAGGGCTCATCAATCATTAAAAGTTTAGGTTTTGACATAAGAGAACGTGCAATCGCTAGCATTTGTCCTTCTCCACCGCTTAATGTCTGAGCCATTTGATCTTTTCTTTCTTTCAGAATCGGAAAAAGCTGATAAACATGTTCCACATCTTTTTTTATTTGGTCTTTGTCTTTTCTGAGATAGGTGCCCATCATAATGTTTTCATAGACAGACATTTCAGAGAAAAGCCTGCGTCTTTCTGGGCAGAGAACTATCCCTCTTTTCACTACTTGCCAGGGTCTAAGTTTTTCAATTTTTTCTTTTTCAAACATGATTGTGCCTGAAATTTTCGCTTGTTCTCTTCTTCCTCTTTGTAACTCCCCTAGTATTCCAGATATTGCTCTGAGTAATGTTGATTTTCCAGCACCGTTTGGTCCGACAACAGCCACGAATTCTCTTTCTTCCACTTTTATGCTAACATCGTTCAATGCCATAGCTCCATCGTAATGAACTGTCAAGTTGTTAACTTCTAACATTAAATCGCCTTCCCAAGATAAACTTCGACAACTTTATCGTTTCTTGCTATTTCTTCAGGCGTTCCTTCAGCAATTTTTTCTCCCATGTGCATTACTATTACCTTTTTAACTAGCCTCATAAGAGCGTAGAGTTTATGTTCAACTATCACTATTGTGTGACCATCAAGATGCATTCTTTGTATGGACTTAACCATGTAATCTGTCTCCACCAAGCTTAATCCACCGAAAGGCTCATCCAAAAGTATAAGGTCAGGTTCTAACGCCATGGCCCTAGCCATTTCGAGCCGCTTAAGATCCCCATGGGAGAGGTTTTCTGCCGGTTCAAGCATCATTTCAGTTAGACCTACGTCTTCAAGCATTTCCATGGCTTTTCTCTCCGGAGTCTTAATCCATTCAATTCTCTTTTTCCCTCGATAGGATTGCAATGCTACTAGTATGTTGGCTATTGTTGGCAAATGCCTGAAAGGCCTGACTATTTGAAATGTTCTCACTAGACCTTTGTTTGCTATTTTGTTTGGAGGAAGCCCAGTTATATCTTCTCCTCTGAGTTTTACTTTCCCAGAATCTGGTTTTAGATAGCCTGTTATAAGATTGAATAGTGTTGTTTTTCCTGCTCCGTTGGGTCCAATTATACCTATTATTTCGCCTTCATTAACGTGAAAGCATACGTTGCTGACTGCTATTAGACCTCCGAAGCGTTTTGTTAGGTTTTCAACTTCTAGCAGAGGCATAGTCTGACACCAAATTTAGCCTTTTTCAACTTTTTTAGTTTTTTCTTTTTCAATTTCCTCTATTTCACGTGGCTCCTCTAAATCTTCAAGCTTTTCCACTATAGTTCTTGCGATTCCACGCGGCCATTTGACAACCAATAACACGACAATTGATATAAAAACAAGTAGTTGTATATGTGGATCAATCTGTATCAAGTTTTCGAATACATACCTATTCAATAAAAAGTATATGTATGTTCCAATGATTGGTCCATATATTGTTCCTATTCCTCCTAAAATAGTTACTATAATGGGAACTATAGAATTTTCGATAGGGATTAAGGCGGTGTTGTCGTAAAAATAGCGGGGAGTAGCCGAGCCTCCCAGCATATGAGCGTACAATGAGCCTGCTAAGCTTCCAAATAACCCACTAATGGCGAAGGACATCAACTTGTATTTTGTCACGTTTATTCCACAAGCTTTAGACCCTAACTCGTCATCTAGAATGGAGACAAAAACTATTCCAGTTTTAGACGTTGCTATCTTATAAATTATAATTGAGGACAAAGCCAACAAAACGAGAGACAAATAATAGTTTGCCACATATCTTTCATTCAAGCTAAAGGGGGGGATAGTAAAAACCCGTGGAAGGCGCTGTATACCAACTTCACCTCCAAAAATGTCACGGAAATAATAGAGGAAGCCTACAATCGCTATTGGAAAAGCCATAGTTACAAGAGCTAGGTAAGGCCCCTTCATTCTTAAACATGGAGTCCCAATGATTAATGCCATGCCTACACCAGCTATTAAGCTTAAGGGTATGGTTACCCAAATTGGCCACTGAAAATACTTAAACAAGATTGCGGAGCTATAAGCTCCAACACCGTAGAAAAGTGCATGCCCTAGGCTTATCAGACCTGTTCGACCAACAAGCAAGTCCCAACTAACCGCTAAAATAGCCATCAAATTTGCAGACGTTAAGATATCCAGTCTTCGCGGTTCTATACCTGCATAAGGAACGATGGTGAAAATTATGAGAATGAGGAATGCAAGCATTCTGGGTGGGACATCGTAGATGTGCGTAGCGAAATTTGTATATACTTTTCGAAAGTATTTAGCAAACGTATTGATTGGCATGGTTCTATCACTCCATTTCAACGCGTTTTCCAAACAATCCTTTTGGTCTGATTATAAGTACCAGAATTATAACGATGAAGGGAATTGATTGCTGCAGAACCCCTGCCTCAGGAAGGATTTTTATTGCAGCGGTTCCCGTAAACCCAAGTATCAAACCGCCCACAAGAGAACCTTTAATGCTTCCAAGTCCGCCAAGTATCACCACCGTGAAAGAGATAGCTAAACCTAACATCCACATGTATGATGTTACGCCTTCAGTTATTGTTGATGTGTATAGGATGCCTGCTAAACTTGCCAACCCTGCAGAGATAGCTGTTGTAAACATATACAGTTTTTCTGTGCTTATTCCTACCAGCATGGCAGCTTCAAGGTCTTGTGAAAGAGCCTTCATAGCTCTCCCAGTTTTTGTTTTTGAAATGAAAACTGAGAGAACGATAAAAGCTAAAAGCGAGATCAAGGCGGCTAGACTTTGCCCAGCTAACACGTCTGTGTTCATTAACGTTATTTTTCCTGGTACAAGTAACTCGATTCTAAAACTGAAGGCTGCTGTCGTTCCCATTATTATGTATATTAATTGTTGGAATATTATGCATCCGCATATGGATGCAATGAGTATGCCAACTTCGTCGCCCAATATTTGGTGAAGTGTAACCCTGTAAAAGACGCTTCCAATTATTCCGGTGAGCACAAAAGATGAAATCATAGCAAACACGGGTATTAAATAAAAAAAGGTCGGAGAAATAAGCTGTGAAAGATAGCTTGAGAAAACACCATATAGATAAGCGCCTATGACAAAAAAGACACCGTGAGTTAGGTTTGCCATCCCGGAAATTCCATAAACCAATGTAAAACCTAAAGCAATCAAAGCATATATAAGCCCTGAAATCGTGCCGAATATAATTATGTACTCTAGCATCTCGCTTCCTCCCTAAGATAATTGACTTAATAACATTTGGATATTTAATAAAACTTTCTCCATCAATAACAATCAAAAAGTGAAATCGATTCTTTGTGTCTCTTCTGTACATGCATCTTCTTATGCCTTGTTTGACACTTTATGGTTAGACGATATGATGTTTACGTTATTAATTGTGTATAATTGAGTTATTTGACACAAAATAAAAAAGAGGGTTGAAGAGTCGTGTTTTCTGATTGTCTATCTCTAGGGAAGCGGCCATTCGGGTGCTGAGAGCCCGAAGCTTAGAGCTATGGATACAATATCGAATATGTCTACTGTTCCATCTAGATTTACGTCAGCCTCGATGTTCCAGTTTGGATCTCCAGGATTCGCACCGAATGCGAGTCCTACGGTTACAATGTCAAAGATGTCCACGTTTCCATCGAAATTGATGTCAACGGCTGCTAACTCATACATCCATGGAGGGATTAAAGTTTTTCTAGAGTACAGCTGGTCTGTTGGGCATGCGACTTGCTTAATAAGCTCTCCGCCAAGGGTAACCCATTGTACCATCATAGCTCTTGTGTAGCCGTCTGGCCAAGTTGGTCCATAAGTAAGGCTGTAGACGTCATGTGTCGATGTGAACTTGCCCTTTCCATTTAGAAGCGGTGTTTCTTGTGCTTCAAGAACTGAAACCACCGTAGTTGAGTCAAACGTGTCTGCTGTTTCTAAAGCCTTTTTAAGTATTAAGAATCCGTTGTATGCGCCCCAAGCAGTATAGATTGGCCATGCAGAAGGAGTGGGTGGGGGTGCGCTGAAGTTGCCGACAAAATGATCCCAGAATTTTACGGCTTCGGGTGTGATGGGAGTTCTGGTTCCAGAGAAATCCTCAAGAACTTCGTACTCGCATTTTCCACCGGTTTGAGAGGGCCATAAATGTGTTTGTCCAAATACGTCGATTCCAACGATCATGAATGGGTATGATCCAGCTCTCCATTGATTAATTAGGTACCCTGCGTCAGGTAACGTGTATGCAATGGTAAGTAAACGCGTATTATTTGCTGCGGCAGCATTTAAAAATGGTGTGAAGTCTGTTGTGCCTGGCGGTGACCTTGCACCATAAACGTATGTCGCTTGAGGCCCAAGACCATAGTATTTCATATACTGAGAGATACCTACTGTCCATGATAGGTCTTCAACGAGGCAGCCGAACTTCACTTTTCCGCCGTACATCGGCGCCAACTTGTAGGGAATGAGATAACCTTGCAGATAGCCTAACATGTTTTTGAACAGCATTGTTGAGTTTATTGGGTTTATCCTGAAAAGCCACCAATATGTGCTGTAGTCTGTTTTAACAGTTGTGCTGATAAGTTCGTCTGTGGAGGCCCCGTTTATAAACAAGATCACTTTATCCTCGTCAGGAAGCCCAGAATTCCAATCCTTAACAGCTTCAATAATCTTCCATACGCATTCAGTTCTGAAGCCTCCTATAATGTACTTACATCCTGCCGTGAGAAGATTCATAGTGGCCGTATAGGCTGCATCTTCGTCAAGTGGCATTGCATGCTCATCTTCCATGACAAGCTCAATGTTATAACTTGTTCCGCCTACATTTATGCCGCCTGCCGCGTTAATATCCATCATAGCTAATTGTGCTCCGCCCTGCATTCCACCAAGATAATTATGCCACTGCGGAAGACTATATGGACCTATAACTCCAACTTTCAACGTTCCCGTCGCTGAAGTAAAGCGTACACTGAAAGCCACCATTGGTATGCAAAGCAAAGAAATCAGAATCAAAACTATTTTTTTATTCATTTTTCTCTCTTCCTCCATATATAAAGGAAACGTAAATTATATTTAAACGTTATTAAACAATGTTCTATACGAATTTTACTAAAGCATGCATCCTTCAATACCAGCCAAATACTTTGCTATCTTCTTCTTCTCCTCAAAATCGTAAGTGGCAGCAATAGTTATCTCCTCCATGATTGGAGAACCACCTCCATGAACTCCCGCAACAGCTGAGACCCCACTCAAAGACGAACAGAGCATATCTGCAAGAAGACGAAAACACAAATGAATATTCTCAGGCGAAACATCATCCTTCCTCATAATATACTTCTCAAGATAACGCTTAGTCGCAGGATTCGCAAAGTCCCCTTCAAACGGAAGAGTTGCAGGTAATCCACCTGCCAAGTCCGTGAGCAACTCGGATTCATGGTAAATGTTCAAACCAGCATGTCGCCTACCAACATTCGCATACACCGTATTAGGAATAAAACTGCCTGACTCATGCTTCTGCCCCTCAACGCCTGAAGCAATACCCGCCGCAAACACAAGCTCAGCCACACTTGCCAAGTGAGCCAGTTTTGACCTAACATGCGGCTTATCAGCTATGCCCTGATATTCAGCAACTAGAGCCGAGGCACCAGTTATTATGTCCGTCACAGCGGGCTTGCATCCAGTGTAGCTGTGCCTATGATAAAGTGCAAAGCCGTGAGCTAGTAAAGCGGCGAAAGGCCATTCACCACACATGAAAACTCTTTCCCAAGGAACAAAGAGGTCATCAAAAATCACAAAAGAATCTGCAAACCCAAAATCAGCAACAGGAGCCTTAAACACCTTCCTAGGCCGTGGATTCGCAACATGCGTTATCAATTTTACTCCTTCAGAATCTGCTGGAACAGAAAAAGCAACTGCATAATCAGCATCCTTTTCCATCATAACTCTAGTAGGTAAGCATATTATCTCATCAGCTATGGCAGCCATAGTAATATGGTTTTTTGCGCCTCTAACAACTATACCATCATCACGTTTCTCCACCACACGCACATAAAGGTCAGGATCCTTCTGCTCATGAGGCCTGAGGCTTCTGTTTCCTTTGACATCTGTTTGCGCCGCGGCAGCTGTTAAATCATTCTTCTGGAAATATTCCAAAAACTTCAAGAATCTCTTGTGATATTCCGTGCCATACGCCTTATCAACCTCATAAGTTACGAAATGAAGAGAATTTATCGCATCGCATCCCATGCACCGTTGGATACAGCCGCCCGTGAGATGGCAAGCTTGTCTTATCATCCTCTGCTTCTTCAGCAAGTCATCAGAGCTTCTGTTCACATTCGTAAAACGGTTTATAGTCTCCCCAGTTAAATGCGAGGTTGTAGTGATTAAATCCTTAAACTTAGGATCTTCTGCAAGGTCAAAGGTTTTCGAAAGCACTCGTATTGATGGCAAAAGTTCAGGATCAACGCGTTCCACAAGTTCTCCATTCATATACACGTTTTTTCTCATTTTACGAAGATCTTCAAAATATTCTTTTGAAGTTCTCATACTGACCACTTGAACTTAATTAATCTACAAAGTAAATAAAAATAGCGATATGTTACATTCAAATCTAACTTTCAAACCGAAAGAAATAAATCGAAAACATTCGTAACTCAGCTGAATGATAAATTTTGAATGGTGGCCAAGTTGCGTAATGTAGCCATAGTTGGAGTTGGTCAGAGTAAATTTGGAAATAGATATGACGTGAGAATCGATGAACTTGCATGGGAAGCCGCGGGTGAAGCCCTAAAAGACGCAAATCTCTCAGCGAAGGACATGGAATTTCTCGTTGTAGGCTGCGCAGGCGGATGGAGCGCTGAAGCTTTACCAGCGGCTATATGCTCAGAATATTGTGGAACACTTCCAAAAGGAAGCATGAGAGTTGAAGCAGCATGTGCAACAAGCAGTGCCGCGGTAGCAGCTGCATACAACTTTGTTGCAAGCGGATATGTTGACATAGCATTAGTTATAGGCGTGGAAAAAATGTACGAGTCCCCATCGCCGGTTCAGATAGAACTCATTGGAAGGGCTGGAAATTTCTTCTGGGAATTCGAAAACTTTGGCATGACTTTTCCAGGATACTACGCGTTACATGCTACGAGTTACATGTGGAAGCACGGTCTAAAAGAGGAAGATTTGGCGGAGATAGCTGTTAAAAACCATCATTATGCGGTTATGAATCCCAAAGCCCAATTCAGAAAAGCGATAACTGTTGAAACTGTCATGCAGTCAAGATATGTTGCTTGGCCACTGAAACTTTTCGATTGCTGCCCCCTTACAGACGGCTCAAGCGCTGTCATATTGGCCAGCGAAAACGTTGCCAAGAAAATTACAGACACACCAGTGTGGATAAGCGGCATAGGTTGCGCCACAGGAACCATAAACCTCAGCAAAAGAGACATGTTCCTAAAACTTGAATATTCAGGTTTAGAATCTGCGGTTGAGGCTGCCAAACAGGCATACAAAAGAACAGGAGTAGACTATGACAATGCAGCTAAGTATTTTGACGTAGCATGTGTGCACGACTGCTTCACAATAGCGGAACTCATGGCATATGAAGATCTGGGCTTTTGCAAAAGAGGAGAAGGCCCAAAACTTGTAAGAGAAAAGCAAACCTACAATGGCGGACTAATTCCAGTAAATATTGACGGAGGCCTAAAAGCCAAAGGCCACCCCATAGGTGCTACAGGGAGCTCAATGATTTACAGCCTAACAAAGCAACTTCGCCAAGAATATGGCAAGTACGCCAGCCCAGAAGCCCAAGCAAACATAAAGAATGGAAAAGCTCTAGCCCACAACATTGGCGGAACTGGACATTACGCCTATGTAACCATACTTTCACTAGAAAAACCAAATGTATAAGGAGGAAAATCCCATGTCAGAATTAGGTGAAACCGCAAAAAAATGCATAACGGAAAAAGGATTACCAATAATGGAAGACGAAAAATCAAAGCTTCCTATCTACATAAGCGTGCGTGAACTACCTTTAAGATTTCAATTCGGAATAGCCAAGATTCCAAAGTTCTTTGAAGGGTTAAAGGAAGGCAAGATTTACATGACCAAATGCAAAAAATGCGGCGAGAGATATTTTCCGCCACAGACCGATTGCCCCAAATGCCTAGAATCAGACATGGACTGGATACCCTTGAGTGGGGAAGGAGAACTCTTAACCTGCACAATGATATTCGTTAAGCCTTCGACATATGCTCACTACAAAGACTATATAGTCGGCATTGCCCAAATGAAGGAAGGCATAAAAGTCTTAGCATGGCTAAATGTAGACGATCCTAAAAAGATTAAGCCGAAAATGAAAGTTCAATTAAAAACCGTGAAAAGAGAACCCGAAGGCTTCATAACCTATGAATTTTCACCTATATAGCTCCTAAAGAATCTTTCTTTTCAGCTTACTGTTTAGCATAATCCATGCATCTGGCACCATTAATGGCTCCACTATACTGGTTGGTATTGGATACCGCACACCTTTCTCATATCCGGCCTTCTTAAGCGCTTCTGCAATACCCTTTAACATTTCCCTCGGTGCTGTAAAGGCCAATTCATGATCTTGTGTAGCTCCAAACACTCTATCTCCAGCTCCAGGCACAACCAAGCCAGGCTTTCTAGAAAGAAAAGTTCTCAATACACCTTCCAAACAGCTTGCCCCTAGGCCAGAAAGTGGAGTTACGATTCTTTCCCCTGTCTTGTAGGCTGTGGCTTGGATTAATCTCATCGCTTGAGCTGAATTGCAGTATATTAGGGTCAAGTCAGGCAATATCTTAGTCCAACCAAGTGGCGAAATCACCATGCCACTGTACTTTTCTGGTTTCAGAAGTGACATATTTGAAATGGCCTTTTTAGCTGTTTCATCTGTTTCATAATAATCCATTGCTCTAAAGGCTTCTACAAGGGCGTTCTGATCCTCAAGTTCAGCGAAACCATACGCGATAAGATTCGGAATACATTTCATGTCATCAACCGTTAAGCCCACAGTCCATCCTATTCTTCTGGACATGGCGAAGCCTTGACACATGGTTATCCTCATTCCAAAAGTTTTTGGTCTCCTAACTCCTTCAGAGAACCTATCCTCATTTTCAACAAGTTTTATAGCTAATGGAAAACATTGCAGTCTTAAAGTTTCAGTTAACTTCTCTCCAATTTCACGATAGCTCTCTAAATCTTCCAATATTTCTCGCCTTCAAAATCAAATGCCAGCATTTCAGTATTAAAGGCTTGTTTGACTTCGTCTGCTAATTTGAGAAAAACATAATACTGCGCTTGCAAGCGATGTTACCTTAGAATCGGAAGGGAACAACTGTGCGTTTTGATTTGGAAAAGTTGATTAAACAAGCAGAAGAATGCCCATTCTATCAACTTTTGGGTATGAAAATAGAGGAAGTTCGAGAGGGTTATGCCCGTTTGTCAATGAAAATTGAGAAAAAGCATACCCAACTACTGAACACAGTTCACGGCGGAGCCACGGCAAGCTTAGCTGATTCAGCCGCAGCATGGGCAGCCTTCGGATCAAGCAACTTGGAAGGGGTCCCAGTCACTGTCGAGATGAAAATAAACTTCTTAAAACCCATTAGCTCTGGCATACTCACCGCTGAGGCAAGACAAATAAATAAAGGCTCAAGGATTCTTGTCAGCGATGTGGAAGTGAAAGATAATAACGGAAACCTAATCGCCAAGAGCCTAATAACTTATTATACGTTAAAAAATGAGCATGGCTAATCGCCCACATTTTGAATATTTATTAGCGTGAAATCAATCATAAAATTGGGTGAAATATATGAAAATTCTTGGACTTGTTGGAAGTTACCGAAAATTGGGAAATACAGAAGTTTTGGTTAAGGAAGCTTTGATGGAGGCTCAGCACATGGGAGCTGATGTGGATCTAATGCGGCTTACAGACCTAAAAATCGAACCTTGTAAGGGCTGTATGGCTTGTATATTTAAACAAGAGGAATGCCGCATACAAGATGATTGGAACAAATTCCGAAACAAGCTATTGGAAAGTGATGCTGTAATACTTGGTGCTCCCACATATCTTTTTGGTCCAGCTGGAATAATAAAAATGATCATCGACCGGAACATAGCATTTTTCGGGGGTGTATCACGACATACGGACAAGCCAGGCGCAGTGATAGGGGTTTCCGGTATTGGCGGATGGGATTCTTTTTCACTGCCTATGCTTAATGTTTTCATGTTAACATGCGGCCTAAAAGTTGTTGATCAGTTTATGTTTTATTCTCAGGGACCAGGAGAGATTTTGTTGAATGCGGATGCTATGAAAAGAGCTAAAATGGTTGGAGTTAACGTGTTTGAGGCAGCTTGTAAGCCTGAAAAGAAAAGGAGTTACCTTGGAGAAGTTGGCCTATGCCCTGTCTGCCACCAGAACCTCTTTCAAATAAGAAATGGTAAACTTGAGTGTGCTTTGTGTCAAGCCAAAGCGAAGATAAACATCGATCGTGATCAGATTAATCTCGTCTTTGATAAGGATGTTTTGCAAGAGAATCGCTGGAGTGAAGAAGCCTTACACAGAAGTTTTTCTTTGGCTATTCTGCCTTCTGGACAAAAATTCTTAGAGAAAAAGGATGAAATAAGGAAAAGAGCAGAAAAATATCGCGATTATTTATCTAAAGGGGCATAGTTTTCCTAATCTCTTTACTCCAAGTTCATCGAACGATGTAAATGCCTATAACCTTCACGTAATACTTAAAGAAAGATAGAGCTTCAGCTTAAGCAATATGCTGAGCCGCAGAAAGATCATTAAACAAGTTTCACATTCACTCGTAGACTTTCTCTGCTTCTTTATACCATTCCATAGCGTCCATTTCCACATTCCTATCTCTTGATGAAAGCCCCATCATCTTGTAAACCTCATGTTGAATCAGCAGCTTCATAATTTCGTTGCTTCCAGTCCATATTTGTGATAGCCTTGCGTCTCTTAGAAGTCTCTCCACAGGGTAAATTTGTGTGTAACCTATCCCACCCAAGATTTGCATTGCCACATTTACAGTTTCCCAGCAAGTGTCGGTTGCAAAGAATTTTGCTTCACTCACTAGGCGTCTCGGGTCTATTGGTAATCCTTTTTCTACAGCATCTGCAGCCTTTGCAGCTGTATAGACAAGAGCTCTGGCTGCGTCAAGTTTTGCAACGCTTTCAGCTATCTTGAAGTTTATGGCTTGGAAATTTCGTATAGGGACTCCGAATGCTTTTCGTTTTGTCGAGTAATTCACTGCAATCTCTAAGGCTGTTCTTGCTGTTCCTATTGCACCTGCCGCAGATGTTAATCGTTCAGGAACCATCATGTGATTAAATATAACTGAACCACCATTAAGTTCGCCCACGATATATTCGTCAGGCACCTCCACATCCTTGAAAACTATTCTCGCGGTTCCCATGCCTCTAAAACCCAAAAGGTTGTAGACCTCTTCAATTTTTACACCCATATCTTTTTCAATCAAAAATGCGGTTAGAGACTTATACCCAGGTGCTTTCGGATCTGTTTTGGCATAAATCAAGTAGAAGTCTGCGGCTTTACCGCCAGCAATGAATCGTTTTTCTCCATTTATAATCCATCGGTTCCTTTTTCGTTCAGCTTTCGTCGAAGTTCCGAAGAAGTCACTTCCCCCTCTTGGTTCAGTTAAACCTTCCGCAGAAAGTTTTTTTCCATTAATCATGGGCTTCAGAAATTTTTGCTTTTGCCATTCAGTGCCGAAACGGTTTATAGCCTCGCCTACTATGCTAACCATTGCATAACTGCATCCTAAGCCCATGCCAAGCACACCAATCTCCTCTAAAGCAATCATCTCAGCTGTCCATGAGAACTCTCTTCCGCCGTATTTTTTTGGAAAACGAAGACCTAGTAGCTTGCTTTTGGCTGCCTGTTGAAGAAATTCGAAAGGATAGTCAACCTTGTTTCCATCCATTTTTCTGAGAAGTTCTGGATCTACGTTCTTTACAAAATCTTTAACTTCTTGTCTAAGTTTAGCTTCTTCCTCTGTGCTTAGAAAATCGTTTTCTATCATACTCTAATCTCCTCATGGCTTGATAGTTTTACATCCAAATATAAATAGTCACGTGTTCCTATTGCAATATCTTTAATAAAAGTCAAGAAAAATGATATATATACAAGATGGGTTTTCATACTAATGAATCTATAAGACTGTAGATTTCAAGAAGGAGAAAACAGAATTATGAAAACTGAGAAAGCAATTTCGGATCTGATAAAAGAGCAAATCAAATTAGAGAAGGAAACAGCTGAAAAGTTCGAAAACCTTGAAGGTAGAATTGATAGCATAGCTGCGAAACTTCTAATTCAAGAGATGCGGTTGGACACGAAAAAGCATGCTGAAATTTTGCAAGCAGTGTTGAAAGTTATAGGTGGACCAAAATCATTTTGGGAATTTTCAATAGACATTGACGCTGATAAAAAGGCTGTGAGAAAAGAAATAGAAGAACATGTGAAAATTGAGGAAAAAATGATACAGCAAATTCAGGAAGAATCAAAAAAGACGAAGGATGAAGCTTTGAAATTGTTGTTGGATCACTTTGTAGAAGATGAAAGAAGGCACCACAAAAATCTTGAATTGATACTTAGTAAGGCCTTCAGGATGGAGCTTTAGCCCACAAAAAAACATTTGCACATTCTTGTCCGATTTGACATCAGTTGCCTAACTCAAAATCCAAACAAAAAGTTGGTAAACAGCTTACCTTTATGAATTGTTGAAAACTGGAAAACTTGATGAAAAATATTTTAAGAAAGCCCTACACTATTCACTACGAACAAAATTGGTGATGTACCTATGGAGATTAAAAGAATTGCTGTAATGGGTGCTGGAGCAATGGGGCATGGAATAGCACAAGTTGCGGCAATGGCGGGCTATGAGGTAACCATGCGAGACATAAAGGAAGAGTTTGTCAATAGTGGCATGGGGAAAATTAGATGGAGCATAGGCAAACTTATAGAAAAAGGCAAAATATCCCCAGCAGAAGCAGACAAAACATTAAGAAGAATAAAGCCACTTGTGTCACTAGCTGATGCTGTCAAAGAAGCTGATTTTGTTATTGAAGCAATTCCAGAAGAAATAAAGTTAAAACAGCAAATATTTAAAGAAATAGACGCCAACGCACCACCACACGCGATTTTAGCAACAAACACAAGCGCACTCTCAATCACTGAAATTGCTTCTGCAACACATCGTCCAGAGAAAGTAGTAGGCATGCACTTTTTCAACCCTGCTCAGCTTATGCGTTTGGTTGAAGTTATAAGAGGAGAAAAAACAAACGATGAAACCACAAATGTCACAATAGAATTGTCAAAGAAGTTCGGCAAAGAGCCAGTACTGTGCAAAAAGGATGTCCCAGGCTTCATAGCGAACAGAATAACCATAGCTGGAACAAATCTGGTCGCGTGGATGGTTTACAAAGGAGAATATACGATTGAAGAAATAGATGCTGCAGCAATATACAAAGCCGGAATGCCGATGGGCATTTTTATACTATTAGACTTCACTGGCATAGACGTAGCATACCACGTCATAAAGTTCATGGAAGAGAGAGAGCCAAACTTCAAAGCTGCACCATTGATAAAAGAGAAAATCGAAAAAGGCGAACTTGGAGTAAAAGCAGGGAAAGGCTTTTACACGTATCCTGAAAAAGGAAAATTCGCCATGCCACAAATATCGCCGGACAAAGCTGAAAAATTCGATCCAATGACGCAGACTTACGTCTCAGTAAACATGGCTGCAGAGCTTATAAGAAATAACATAGCCACTCCAGAAGACATAGACAAAACATTGAAGTTAGGATTTAACATGCCTATAGGCGTTTTGGAATTAGCTGACACATTAGGCATAGACATTGTACTTGCAAAGCTGAAAGAGATTGAAGCCAAATACGGAGTATATTACAAGCCAAGCCCACTGCTGGAAGAGATGGCTAGAAAAGGCGAACTTGGAACTAAAACAGGAAAAGGTTTCTACACGTATAAAAAGTAGCAATCTTTTTCACTTCACCTTCCTTTTTTCTAATGTGATCATCACATATCTTTCACACTTTGATCAAACATTGCCCCAGTTTAAGCATATTCCCAAAAGTAAGTTCATGGTTTGCCTTCTATCCACAGATTTTATTATATGGAGGTAATCCGATGAAAACTCCAAATTAAGATATAAATTGATAGTTTTTTTAAGGAAAAGTTCAAGTACATGAAACTTTCAGAAAGTGTGAGAAATGAGGTGTGAAAATGGAGTTTGGCTTCACGAAAGAACAGCTTGAAATTAAAAGGGCTGCCCGCGAATTTGCTGAGAAAGAATTCACATCGGAGAAAGGCAGAGAATACGATCAGAAATACGAGTTTCCATGGGAATTCTATAGGAAAGCTGCACAGTTAGGCTTCATCGGTGCAAGCCTCCCAGAAAAATATGGAGGACAGGGGCTGGGATGCATTGAAGCATGCATAGTGGCAGAGGAATTCAACAGGGTAGATTCCACACTTGCTTCCATACTAGGTGGCGTCGGTTTCGCAGGATTAATTGAAATGTACGGCACTGAAGAACAGAAAGAAAAATATCTTCCTCGAATTGCTAAGGGTGAAATAACATGTGCAATGGCGCTTACAGAACCGAAGCATGGATCTGATGCTGGAATGATAGGATTGGATACAACAGCAGTAAAAGAAGGAGACCATTGGAAAATTAACGGAACTAAAACATTCATTACATGTGGAGACATTGCAGAATTCACTATAGTATGTTGTCAAACAGATCCAAATGCATCTCCACCGTACAGAGGCGTCAGCCAAATCATAGTTGAAAAGGGAACACCAGGACTAGACATTACACCATTAAAGCCAAAAATGGGATTCAGGGGAGCCCCACAGGCAGAAATGGCATTCAGCGACGTTCGAGTACCACTGAGCAATCTCCTTGGTCAAGAATGCAAAGGATTCCACCAAATAATGTCATATTTTGACTTCAGCAGAACCCCCATAGCTGCTGGAGCCGTGGGAATAGCGCAAGGCGCCTTTGAAAAAGCTTTGAAGTACTCCACTGAAAGAGAACAATTCTTCACGCCAATACACCGATTCCAGTTTACACAATGGAAGATAGCTGAAATGGCGATGAAAATAGAGGCAGCACGATTGTTAACATACAAAACTGCTTGGCTCATTGACACTAAAGGCGATCCAAGATTAATAACTAAACACGCGTCTATGGCAAAAGCATATGCAGCCAACACAGCGATAGAAGTTACAGATAATGCTCTTCAAATTCATGGAGGCTACGGATACGTGGATTCTGATCTTGAGCGTTTCTATCGCGATGCCCGAATCATAGACATAATAGAGGGAACAGGCGAAATTCAAAGATACATAGTTGCCAGAGAATGGTACAGAGAAATGAATCTACCTATACCTTAAAAATAAAGCCGTGACAAAGTTAACATAACTCCACTTCTTTTTATTAAAGTTGATAATAAATTGATAATCGACATTCATGTTCACCCTTTCATCCACGAAACTGAAATCTTAAAGGAAATGGAAAGAGGCAGCGTAGACCATGCTGTCATATTGGCTGTAGATGCAGATCCTTCAGACGTGGAAAAACCAGAGATCAAAAGTAGACTAAGAAAACGCCATTTAGAATCACTTTTGGACTTCGCACCAAGATTTACATCAATAGAAGATGAAATAAAACGATTTTTTCAAGAATTGGTCAATTATTACCCAGAAATGAAAACTTCAAACCAAGAAATCGCAAATCTTGTAAAAGCGCATCCAGACAAATTTCTCGGGTTCGGTTCTGTCAACCCAAACAAAGGTGAAGATTACGTGGAGACAAAACTTGAAGAGATCAGCATCTTGGGACTCAAAGGCGTGAAAATGCTTCCAACCCTTCAAATGTTCTCTCCAACCGAAAACAGAAACTTTCAAAAAATATGTGAATACTGCGAAAAAAACAAAAAAGTCATTCTTTATCACACAGGTTGCGACCCAGGACCATGGGAAATTGCAGAGTTATCTGAAGATGCCAACCCAAAATACTTGAAACCCGTTTTAGAAAGTTACAGCCCAATTATCGTTTTGGCTCACGCAGGAAGCTACAGTGCATACTCGCCTGGAATATGGTTTGATGAAGCGTTGGAGCTAGCGAAGAATTTTGGCAACGTGTATTTTGATTCTGCAGCAGCGTCTGGTTTCATTTATTCAAAGAAAATATTGAATAGAATAAGAGAACATATGGGTTTGGACAGACTTTTATACGGTTCTGATTACCCTGTTGTGTGGGGAAGCAATATGAAATATGAAGTAGACCTTATAAAAGAATGCGAACATTTAACCGAACACGAGAAAGAGAGCATTCTTGGTTTAAACGCAGCAAGGATTTTGAATTTAACTCAGTGATTTTTATGAATTTGATTAATTGCTCAAAATTTCTCAAGCAAGCTGAGGCCAAGGGAAATGACTAGAGAGGTTTTTCCGAATATATTCCAAATTAGAGTTGAGTTGCCTCACAGTCCTTTAGGGCATTTGAATTCGTACCTAATAAAGTCGAAGGATCAAAACCTCCTGATTGATACTGGACTAAACTTTCCTCAAACATTTCAATCATTATGCGAAGGAATTTTAAAAGCAGGAGTGAGAATTGAAGCATTAACTGAACTCTTGTTGACCCATTTTCACGTTGACCATGTGGGACTCATCCACCGCTTCAGAGAAGCCTCTAAAGACGTGAAAATTCTGATACATCACACAGAAGCTGAATTGTCAACGCTTATGTCAACAGAATTCGAGCATTACAGAGCAAGCATGGTGAACTTTCTTAAAAATCATGGTGCACCTTCTTCAATTGCAATGAACTTGCAAAAGTTTCATCCTGCCTTTTTTACTCCGCAAGCTTATTTAGAACTTTCAAAAACAACATTCCCACTAGAAGATGGTCAACTTCTCAGAATTGGTGATTACAACTTTGAGGTTTTGTGGACCCCTGGGCACTCTCCAGGTCATGTGTGTTTATACGAGCCTTCATTAAAACTTCTTATTTCAGGAGATCATCTATTGCCAACCATAACCCCACACATAGCTCAATTTATGGAAGGCATGGATCCGTTAACAGATTATTTGAACAGTCTTGAAAAAATAGAAAAACTTGATGTTGCAGTTGTTTTGCCTGCACATGAAGAAATATTCATGAATTATCAGGAAAGAATTAGGCAAATTAAAAATCATCATGAACAAAGATTGGCTCAGATCATGGAAGAGCTTAAGGGTGAGAGTTTAACCGCATACACTTTAGCTTCCAAGGTTCATTGGAATGTCAACTATAAGTCTTGGAACGAGTTTCCTTCTTTCCAAAAATACTTGGCTCTTGGGGAAACAGTGGCACATCTAAATCTTCTGGAACAGAAAGGACTAGCCAAGAGAGATAAGGTTCCTATTTCTCTGGAATCAAATGAATCAGTTTATATGTATTCAATAGTGTAGACAGGTTTTCTGATGATCTTAATATAAGGACACTTACTTAGAATTGGAAACTATTCAAAAAAATCTCTGAAGCACGTGCCCAAAATTCTTAAAGTCAAAAAAGAGAGTTGAAGATTAACTACTAGAAAAGGGGGAGTAAAATCTAAACGGCTCAGCGTTTGCATGCAATCTTTTTATCAAACAATACAAAAAACTTAATCGTTACTGTTTGCTATGTGAGAGTAAAGGAGGAAAAATGAATGAATTTTGATTTCACAAAAGAAGAAAACATGTTCAGAGACAGCATTCGAGATTTCCTCAAAAAGGAATTTGCTCCAATCGCTGATGAAAGAGATAAAAAAGGTCCTTTGACAAAAGAAGAAGCTATAGACATAATGAAAAAATTCAAGAAAATCGGTGTTGCTCTCGATCCAGAAAGTGCAAGAAGCCTATTTGCTGAGGACCCAGTAATATTTGGAATAATGGCAGAAGAGGTTGGGAAAGTTTGGACAAGTTTATTACCATTGTTCGGCATGGGTATTATTCCAGCGATATTTGTCCCCCTAGCTTCTGAAGAAACGCAAAGCAAACTGATGCCAAAGTTGGAAAGGGCAGAGTTCATAGGATGCTTCGCCGAAACAGAACCAGAAGCAGGATGCGACACTTCAAACCTTCAGACTACAGCTAAACTAGAAGGAGATTATTACATTATCAATGGTAAGAAAACTTGGATTAGTAATGGAACAATTGCAGATGCAGCCTTCGTCGGCGCAAAGGATCTGAACACAGGTGCAGAGTCTTTCTTTCTATTAGATAGGGAAGCATCACCATTCGACACAAATGAATTACACAAAATAGGTTGGAAGGCTGCCCCCACATCAGAGATGTTCTTTGAAGATTGCAAAGTTCCAAAGGACAACGAGATGACCGTTATGATGAGTAAAGCTTTCACGGACCCAAAACTGAAAGAGCTTTTGCCACTATCAGAGGGAATGATGACTTTACTTGGACAAATGTCACCATTTACAGCACTTATGACACTGCCAAGATCAGGAATGGGGCTAGCATCAATCGGAATAGCCCAAGCAGCTTTCGACGCCTCAGTTAAGTATGCCAAAGAAAGAGTGCAGTTTGGTAAGCCCATCGGTAAGTTTCAGCTGATTCAAGAAATGCTTTACCACATGAACGTTTTAATAGAAACTGGAAGACTCCTTGGATACAAAGCAATAGACGCTATCGCTAAAGGTAGCCCGGAAGCTAGAAGGCTTTCAAGCATGGCTAAAGTTTATGGAGGCGAGGCAGCTATTAAGGTAACATACGATGCAATGCAAATTCATGGTGGTTTAGGTGTCTCAGATGAAGCACCATTAGAGAGATACTATAGAGACGCGAGAATGATGACGATTCCTGACGGAACCAGCGAGATAATGAAGTTAATAACGGGCTATTCAATTCTGGGCAAAGGATTTTCTGCTTACACGTAACAATGTTTCTTCCACCTTTTTCTTTCCCTCAACATTTTCGAGAAGTGCCCACCATTGTTTAACAACAGTTTTCAAAATGCTCTGCCAACAAAAAGCACAGTTAAATGGGTCCACTGTGTTTTTTGATGGCTGCAAGCGCCGCCCCAAATGCACAGATTATTTGGGGTTCATCCGGAACTATTGGAGATAAACCTATTTTTCGGCTTAAAGCATCAACAAACCCCTTGTTTTTTGCTACGCCTCCCGTGAAAGCCACATCTTTTTCGAATCCTATTCTGCTGGACATACTGTATATTCTTTCGGCTATTGCTTCATGAAGACCTGCTATAACATCTTCAATTGCTGATCCTTGACTTACACTGGATATTACCTCTGATTCTGCAAAAACCGTGCAAGTGCTACTTATTTTAATCGGCTTTGATGATTTGAAGTGCAGTTTACTAAGCTCTTCTATTGGTTTTCCAAGAATGTTCGACATGACTTCAAGAAATCTTCCAGTCCCTGCTGCACACTTGTCATTCATGGCAAAGTCTAGGACTCTACCATTTTCGTCGATTTTAATGGCTTTAGAATCTTGGCCGCCAACATCAATAATTGTTCTCACCAGCGGAAAAAGTCTGTGAATCCCGCGAGAAACACACGTTATTTCAGAGGATGCTGCTTTTGTGTTGACTAAAGCCCTGCCATAACCAGTTGAAACAGAGTACAATACATCCTTAAAACCTAAACCAGATTTTTCAAGAGCAATTCTCAAAGCCTGCTCAGACGAGGATTTAAAGTTGATTCCAGAAGGAACCACAGCGTATGAAATGATGCTGCCTACCTTGTTAACTATCACAGCTTTTGTCGCTGAAGCCCCTGCGTCTATACCTATGTACATTATCTTTCCTCTAAAACCTCTAGAAAAGCATCAATTCTGTTTTTGATTTGGGCTTCAGCATACTGCCTAGGATCTGCCATGTCAGCTTCAAATAAGAGATAAGGAACATTAAACTTTCTGCTCAAAGCTTCCGCTGTTACTAGTTGCGGTCCTGACCATGATTTACAGCTTCTGTTAGAGAATAAAACAGCTCCGTCTATTTCATACTCTTTAATGCTCTTCAAAAATCTTTCAATCCGCAGATCTATACTAACATTCAAACCCATAGTCAAAATTTTTCTGGCGATACTTTCCAACGGTTTTGATGGATCAAGTCTGCATGCCCATGCTTCACTGTAAGGCTCATACACAAAAACTGCTCCTCTATCCTCAAAGTATTTTATGAGGTCAAATGCGTACCAAAGCCATATTCCGTCAAACAGCAACCTAAATTTCTCATTTTCTATTATTCCCTCATTTTTAGCAACCTTATCCTTGGCCTCCCTTAAGAGTTCTTCGTAAAATTTGACAGCCTCTTCTGTTCCTTGCATAACTACGAGTGGAAAAATGTCTGATGCAGAATCTCTTCCGCCGAGTGGACAGGGTTTAGCTCTTCTAAGCTTCAAAGTTTCAAGCCAAAGCTCACTTGCCTTATCAGAAAGTTTCACAATATTCACAAGCCTTTCCATATCAAATTTTAGCCCAAATTTTTCCTCAGTTATCGTTATCAGCTGCTCTAACTGTTTGACAACATAATCCAGAACATAATTGTTCAAGTCTTCTAGAGTTAAAACGTATGGAGTTTCACCCAAGAATAAGGGTATCCCCAGATGATTGTGAAGACTCTGCCACCATTTAACATAAACGTCGCATGAATTTCTAAAAGTCACAAGAAAGTCGGGAGAAGGCATTAGTCCGTTCATTCCGCTGAGAGCATAACCTAAGGTGCATCGGCTATAGGAGCATAAATTTTGGGAGTACCCATTTCTTTCAGCTTCTTCAAGGAAATCCAATATAAAGCCGCGAGCACTACACATTGCGCCAAAGTGTTCAGGGGCTATGGGATAAATATCTAGAGCGCGCAGTAGCTCTACAGGCGTGAACACAGTTATCCAAGCAATTGGCTTATTTTGAGCCTTTGTCTCGGAAGCTTTTGAAAAGTATTCCATAATAAGCTCTGGTATTTTTTTCGTTGTTTGCAGAATAGGACTTCGTTTTTGTAGACTCATTTTAACCACCTATAGACTCGATGAAAGCTTCCAATCTATTTTTGATTCTACCAATTTCCTGTGTGGGGTTCTCATAATCTATTACTGTGATAGGGATCCCATTCTTACTGAGCATGTTTCTTATGTGCACACTGTCATATAAAATTGGATCACAGAATCTCTCAGCAAACGTTACTACGCCTTGTGCCTTAAACTCCTTAACCATGAACTCTATGTATTCAAGCCTCTGTTCAAGAGGCCCATTAGATGGACAAGGGGTTCTTCTGAGATATCTGTGAGCCAACGCCAAAATAGGGTCATTTAATTTCTCAACATTGCTCCAGAAATATCTCGAACCAGTGCATAAATCGTCAGATGCGACAAACCCACCTGACTCTTCTATTACCTTTATCAAATTAAGATCATAAATGGCTGTTCCGTTTACATGTAATCTTACATTACCATAATTTTCGTTATTGTTGAGGCTTAATGTTTTGATTTGAGCGTTGAATTCTGTTTTCGGCATCCACATGCTTGCAAGTGTAAGTTGAAAGCGTTCAAAAGCGTTGATCTTGTATTTGCCGCCGCTGTTTAGCATGTAGATATTTTTGAGTAAATTTCGGGTTTTATTGCATAATTCTATAGAGCTTAACAAATCCTTTCCATCAATCTTCTCTCCAAAATTCTCCTCTAGAAATTCCTTGAATCTTATCAATTCCATTCTGAAAAAATCAAGTGATAACTCACTGTCAGTGTTATGCGGCACTCTTAAGAGAAATAAAGGCTTATCGACCTTCTTCTGTAAAATGTCATAAAGTCTCCACATAGGATCGCACGTGTGAGCCACCACAATTCCACTGACAAAGTCTTCAAGTTTCAGTATATTTTCTAACGTAGCACTAGCAAAGGGACACACAAAGCTTGGTGTAAGAGCACTCGTGCTTGCCCCAATGTTAGACACTCGATAAGGCTGTAGTTTTGCTGCAATTATTAATTCTTCTGGAACATAGCTACATGTATATCCGATAACTTTTACTTCAGAATCTTTGTACCTGCGCAAAACTGCCACAGGATTCTTATATAGGTCCTGCATATCACTTGGAGTTATCATGTTTTTGATTAATCAATGAAGCTAAATAAAAACTGTATGTTCTTGGTTAACTGGAAGTTCGGCAAAAATAAAAAGAAAATGGAGAATTTTATTTATTTTTGAATTTTGGTGTTCTCTTTTCGAAGAAGGCAGAAACACCTTCTATTATGTCTTCGGATTTCGCGCAGATTAAGCCGCCCTCAACCATCATCTTGTTCGCTTCCGCCATGCTGATTTCCATAGACCTCGCAAGTATCTTCTTCGCTAAACGCATCGCTATCGGTGCCTTTGTCGCCAACGTTCCAGCAAAATATATTGCTGTTGACTTTAGCTCATCTGGTGGAACAACCTTGGTAACAAGCCCAATTCTTTCAGCCTCTTTTGCGTCAATTCGTTCCCCAGTCAGAACTATTTTAGTAGCTTGAGATCTCCCTACAAGTTTAGATAAGCGTGCACAGCCTCCCCAACCTGGAATTAAGCCTATGTTAACTTCTGGAGCGCCAAAACTTGCGTTTTCAGCTGCGAGTCTAATGTCACATGAAATTGCCATTTCAAGTCCCCCACCAAGTGCATATCCATTTACCGCTGCTATTACTGGTTTATCAAAGGATTCTATCTTGTCAAAAACTTTTTGACCTAGCTCCGTGCGAGCTTTCATTTCGGCTTCCCCTCCACTTCCAGCTTCGCTCAAATCAGCTCCAGCGCTAAAAGCTCTGCCTGCACCTGTTATTATGACGCTTCTGATTTTTTCATCTTTCCTTATTTCTTCAAGGACGTTGTCTAGTTCCTGGAGTAAACCACTACTTAGGGAGTTTAAGGCGTCAGGTCTATTCAATGTTATTATGGCGATATTTTCTTCCTCAGGCATCAGGAAACTTGCAACTTTCTCATAAATTATGTATTTGTATTCCATAACACTACACCTTTTTAACTTACTAAAAAAGTCCGTTTCCATAAAAGCCTTTTCATACACGTTTTATTAAACCTAATATTAAAGATTAAAATTTCCCCTCATGCAACTAGAATTTATAGAGATGCACAAAATTTATTCCGAGAACCGAAAAATAAGCAGAACATAATAAAATGCTTGGTTGGCGAATTAGATGAGCCAGAATAAGAGTAGAATCAGGTTTGGCTGCTTCTTGCCTATCCCAGCTACACCTGTGAATAAACTTCTCAGAATAGCCAAAGTTAACGAAGAAGCTGGTTTTGATTCAATATGGGTTCCAGATCACCTACTGTTTATACCTCCAGGAATTGTGCCAGAAGCTTGGTCCATGCTAGCTGCAACTGCAATGACAACAGAAAAAGTAGATTTAGGAACATGCGTTAGCGATCCACATCGATACCATCCTGCAGTTCTCGCCCAAAAAGTTGCCACAGTAGACCAAATTTCAGGCGGTCGTGCAATACTTGGATTAGGCGCTGGAGAAGCTATGAATTTAGAACCTTTCGGAATAGAATGGAAAAAGCCAGTATCAAAGCTAATCGAAACTGTAACAATCATGCGCAGACTTTGGGCTGGTGAAATATTGAATTATGAAGGGAAATTTTGGAGACTAAAAGACGCTTTTCTGCAAATTAATCCTGTCAAAGGCAAAGTACCAATATATTTTGGAGCTAATAGTCCACGAGTCCTCAGATTAACAGGCGAGATGGCCGACGGCTGGCTTTCAATCCCACTAACCCCAAAACTGTATAACGAACACTTAAAGTTCATTAAAGAAGGAGTCGAAAAAACAGGCAGAGTTTATGACGAAATAGACACAGCAGTTTACTTATACACTTGTGTGGCTGAAAAAGCGGAAGAAGCGTACAAGCAAATTGAATCCATAAAATCTCAGATAATTCCTGCACCAGAATTATTATCTGAAGCTGGATACAATGTGGAATTACCGGATGATTTGCGTTCGTTATCTTATTTTAGAGCCCTTGCAGATTCGGAGTGGGTGTCGAAATTTCTGGCCTACAGTGATCTTATCCCAACGGAGGCTGCCATTGATTTTTCTATTGCTGGAACTGTAGATAACTGCATAGAGAAGATAGCAGAATATGTAAAAGCAGGTGCCAAACACATCCTCCTCATAAATGCTGGACCTGACCCACCTCAAGTTTTGAAGACTTATTCCGAAAAAATAATTCCACACTTTCGTTCAAAATGATGAAAAAATAACGTTGTAATCATTGAATCGCAGAAGAGAGAAATTAAAACAGTAACACTTTGTGACCACAGCATGTGCGTTACCCTTTTTATTCACCAACACAGTGTTTCTTCAAAAAACGAGCAATATCTTTGACAGAAGAAGAAACAAACAATTCTAATAATGGAAATAACGAGTTTGTAGCCAGTTTGCTGGTCACTTTTTTCCAGAACACTAAACTGAGGTGTTCAGTCCACTATTCATAGAGGAGGAAAATATGACTTTCATCGAAACTTTGAAACAAGAATTTTCGTTCATAAAAGGAAACTATGCAATTTTGATTATAAGCTGGATAATTGTAGACTTCGCCATGGAGCTTCAAGCCACCTATTATGCGCTTTATGTTCTCGGGCTTGGCGCAACAGAGACGATTCTCGGCGTGATAGGTCTCTCCCAATTCCTTGCATTAGCTTCACTGCAGTTTCCTGGGGGTTATTTGGCAGATAAGTATGGAAGAAAATGGTTAATTTCAACAATGACTTTCGGTGTAGCCCTGAGCTTCACAATCTACGCAGTTGCACCTTCCTGGCATTTCATTCTCATTGGAGCAGTTTTGATGGCAATATTTAACTCCACTTATCAACCAGCCTTAAACGCTATGATTTCTGACTCATTGCCGCCTGAAAGAAGAGGAATGGGATTCAGCATAGTTATGCTTATAGCAAGTGTTTCCACAACGCCAAGTCCTGCAGTTGCAGGTTTACTACGCTCTTATTTCGGTTTAATTGATGGCATGAGAATAATATACGGCATTGTTGTGACTCTCTTTTTGATTGCAGCATTCTTCAGATTCTTCTTTCTGAAAGAAACAGTAGTAAGCTCCTCCAAGCCGCACTTGGATGAGATAATACACAGTTACCCAACAGCCTTGAAAGAAAGTGTCGGGGTGTGGAAAAAAGTGCCTAAAGCGATGCTTTACCTCTTTCTAGCATTTTCTATGACAACTTTTGGATTTGCATCAATGAATCTATTCAGCGTTGTTTATGCTACCAGGGTACTTTTTATTGATGAGATAGTGTGGGGTTTCCTCCTTGCAATTGTGCCTTTGACTACTATAATTTTAGCAATACCAATAGGTAAGCTAGTGGACAAAATAAAAAGGAAAAAACCTATTCTCGTCTCAATGCTTCTTTTTGCATTGTCGATGCTGGTTTTTGTGTATGGCGATCTAACGAAAGTTGCCATTTCGCTAATTATTGTGGGCGTGGGACAAGTAATGATGAATGCAGCCTTTGGAGCGTTACAAACTGACCTGACACCAAAAGAACAACGTGGAAAAGTTAATGGTTTCATCAACTTTGCAAATTACATAGTTATGGCTGTAGGCAGTCTGTTAGGTGGATATTTGTATGAGCATATAGCTCCACAAGCACCGTTCATGCTTGCCATAGCAACAGTTCTGCCATCTTTCCTGTTGACGCTTGTGTTAGTGAAAGAGCCTGAGAGAAAAGAAGAATAGCTAAATAGCTAACTATCACATGCTAAATAGAAAAGAAGAGGATTATTTTTGTCTATTATTGCTTTGACAAATAGTTGCTTATTGTTAGTTTTTGAATTTCACTTGTTCCTTCGTAGATTTCTGTAATTTTTGCACATCTATGAAAACGTTCAACATGGTAATCAGCCAAATAGCCATATCCGCCAAGGATTTGAATAGCATCATCAGTCACTTCCATAGCGACACGACTTGCATATGCTTTCGCCATTGAAGTTGCAACTGGATTCGGTTTTTCCTTGTCATAAAGCCAAGCAGCCTTATACATCATCAGCCTTGCAGATTCAATTTTCATAGCCATTTCTGCCAGCTTAAAAGATACGCCTTGAAAGTTGATTATCGGTTGCCCAAACTGTTTCCGCGTTTTCGCATAAGCCAACGCTTTTTCAAAGGCGCCTTGCGCCATACCTACAGCTTGGGCCGCCACAGTGATACGAGTTCCGTCGAAAAGCTCCAGCGTGTAATAAAAGCCTTTATTCAACTCCCCGACAAGGTTCGCATCTGGCACTTTCAAGTCGCTCATGCTTAGTGATCCTGTAACGCATGGCTTTATGCCCATTTTGCCATGTAGTTTCGTTGCTTCTAATCCTTGCATTCCTTTCTCTGCTAGGAATAAGCTTTGTCCACGGTGTGAAGGTTGCGCATTTGGGTTTGATTGGCATAAGATTATGAATGTGTCAGCTATCGGAGCGTTCGTTATGAATTCTTTGGCGCCGTTTATTATCCATTCACTTCCAGTTTTCACCGCTGTGGAATCCATTCTTGTTATGTCGCTTCCATGCTCAGGCTCTGTAAAGGCGGCAGCAGCAATTTTCTCGCCTCTGGCAAGCGGTGGAATATATTTTGCTTTTTGCTCTTCCGTTCCATGTTTCAGCAAAACATCTGGAATCATCAAATTGCCCAAAGATATTGCAACGCCTAAGCCTGGATCTACGCGGCACAGTTCTTCTACAACTATGCAGTCTTCGAAGACCCCGTAGCCTTGCCCATCATACTGCTGTGGTATCCGCATGCTTGTGAAGCCTAACTGTGCAGCCTTTTTGTATAGGCTTAAGGGAAATTCTTCCTTCTGGTCAAATTCCAAGGCAAGTTCTGGTGTCAGTTCTTTCTCTGCGAATTCGTGAACCGCACGCTTAATTTCTAATTGTTCATCGTTTAGTTTGAACTCCATTTTGCTTTTTTCTCCTCAGAGGTTTTGGAGCTTATGTTCTTTGCGTTCGTAGTTCATTAATTTTGTTTTTCAGAGAAGGCACAATCTTGAACAAGTCTTCAACTATGCCATAGTCTGCGAAGCTAAAGATGGGTGCTTTAGGGTCCTTGTTAACAGCAATTATCAAATCAGAGCTTTTCATTCCAAGTACATGTTGAAAGGCACCACTAATGCCTAAGGCCAAATAAAGCTTTGGCTTCACTGTTTTTCCTGAACTGCCCACTTGTCTGTCACTTGGCAACCAGCCCTTATCGACGATTGGGCGTGAACAGGCAAGGACTGCGCCCAAGCTTTTGGCTAATTCTTCCATAATAGGCATGTTTGCTTGGTCTTTTATGCCGCGACCTACGCCTACGAGTTTTTCTGCTGCTGTTATGTCTACGCCACCTGGAGGCGGCAAAACATATTGTAAAAAGCGTTTTTCGCTGATTTCCGCTGTTAGTGGCGATGGGAGTTCTGTAATTTGTCCGTTTATCGGTGGTTCAGGCTTCTTTGGGGTGAAAGTTGCTTGCCTGATTGTTGCCATGTATGTTTCGGCTTTGCGCGCCGTTGCTTCAACGTTGACTTTTCCACCGTACATTTGTCTTGTTACGCTTAGTTTGCCATCTTCTAAGGTTATGTCTATACAGTCTGTTGCAAGTGGTGTGTTTAATGCTGCGGCTAGTCGTGGGGCAAGTTCAATGCCATAAGAAGTGTGTCCCATTAGAACTAGCGAAGGCTTATGCTCTTTGATTAACTTTGTCAGGATTTGCCTGTAGGCTTCTGAGTTAAAGTTTTCAAGTTTTGAATCTTGAATTAGAAAGATATTTTTGGCGTACTCTGTTAATGCTTTGGCTTGTTCCTTGATGTTATTGCCTAGAATTATTGCGTTTAGTTCTGCCCCTGTTTTTTCCGCTATTTCTCGAGCTTTGGTTAGTATTTCATATGTTATGTCGCGTATTACACCTTGCCTATGTTCTGCTAAAACGAAAATTTTTGCCATGCTATATCAGCCCTCTGGATTTGAGAATTTCCGTGATTTTCCCAGCTATTTCTTCTGCTGTGCCTTTGAGAAATTCTGCCTGTTTCTCAACTGGCGGCACGTAAAGCTTTTCTATGTTTATCCATGAACCAGCTGTGCCAACATCATTTTCTGTTAAGCCAGTGTCTGTTAAACTTAGTACTTTGATTTCTTTTTGCATAGCCTTGCGGATGCCCATTATACTAACATAACGAGGCTCATTTATGCCTGTCTGAACGCTGATAAGTGCTGGCAAGCGGATTTCTAATTGCTCTTCCATTCCGCCTTCAAGTTCACGGTTAACTTTAGCCGTGCCAATGCCTAATTCGAGTTTTTTTGCCATTGTTGCGTGCGGAATACTTAGCATTTCTGCAAGGATTGGACCTACTGCGGCGTTGCCATCGTCAGCAGCTTGCATGCCAGTTAGTATTAGGTCGTAGTGTAAGGTTTTGATTATACTGTGCAATATTTTGGCTGTTGCATATGCATCTGAGTTTTCGAATTTTGAGTCTGTTAAGCGTATGGCTGTATCGGCCCCACGTGCTAGGCACTTGCGCAATGTAGATTCGCTGTCTTGTGGACCTATAATTATAGCTGTAACTGTACCGCCCTGCTTTTCTTTTATGCGCACTGCTTCTTCTAGTGCATAGTCGTCCCATTCGTTTATATCGTAAACTAACCCTGTTTTTTCTATATTTTTGCCTGTGCTGTCGATTTTCAGTTCTGCTTCAGCTGTTTCTGGAACATGCTTAACACAAACAATAATGTCCAAGTTCATTATACTCTCCAAATATTTGCTGATTCTTGTTTACAATCGCTTTCATATAATTTTTGCCTGCAAATGCAAGTTTTCAAACATAAGTCTGCGAATATTCCATGACTAGACACCAAAAAAGAATATAGCTGGATTCTAATCTACAGAGCAAAAGATTAAAGCTCCAATGCACAAATCATGTTATGGTGCAAAAAATGGGGGACCATGTTCTCAACCCGTAAAAGCAAAACATTTAATACCCGTCAAACCAATTCAAAAAGTTTCATGGAGTTTTTAAAAAAAATCGAGGAAAAATGGCAAAAACACTGGGAAAATGCAAGAATCTTTGAAGCGAACCCAGATGAAAATAAAAAAAAGTTTTTCATAACTTTTCCGTACCCATACATGAACGGTCCACTGCATGTGGGACACACATTTACAGCTTCAAGAGTGGACGCATATGCACGCTTCAAAAGAATGCAAGGTTACAATGTACTTTTTCCATGGGCATGGCATTGGACAGGGCAACCGTTAGCAGGTGCAAGTGAACGCGTGGCAAAAGGCGATAAAGAATTCATAAAAGTCTTAAGAGAAGTTGACGGAGTTCCAGAAGAAGAAATCAAAAAATTTGCTGACCCACTTTACATGGCAACATATTATACAAATGAGGGAAAGACTGCTGTCAAAAAAGCTGGTTTCAGTGTAGATTGGCGACGAGAATTCAACACTATAATGCCAACATACCAGAAATTCATTGAATGGCAATATGAAAATCTGAAAGAAAAAGGCCACGTTTCCAAAGGCACTCATCCAGTTGTGTGGTGCCCAAAATGCCTAAGCCCAACCGGAGATCATGACCGACAGGTCGGAGAAGGTGTCACACCAGAAGAGTATACGTTGATAAAATTCAAACTGGATAAGCAAACTTACTTGCCAGCCGCAACATTCCGTCCAGAAACAATCTACGGTGTAACAAACATATGGATAAACCCAGATGCGGACTACGTTGAAGCACAAGTGAATAGTGAAAAATGGGTAATAAGTGAAAAAGCAGTTGAAAAACTGAAAGAACAGGGAAGAACTATAAACATAAAACGGATATTCAAAGGAGCAGAACTCATCGGAAAAACCTTTGAGAATCCAATAACAAAGGATAACTTCCTAATATTGCCAGGATGGTTTGTAGACCCGAAACAAGCAACAGGTGTAGTCTACAGCGTTCCAGCCCATGCACCATATGATTGGTTAGCATTGAAAGATTTACAAAAAAATCCAGAAGCCCTGCATAAGTTTGGCATAAAGCCAGAAGTCATTAAGAAAATAAAACCAATTTCGCTGATTAAAATTGATGGTTTCGGCGATTTTCCCGCTATCGAACTTGTAGAGCAAATGAAAATAAAAGATCAGCATGACCCCAAAGCTGAAGACGCAACAAAACTGCTTTACAAGAAAGAGTTTCACGGCGGATTTCTAAAAGAGAATTGCATGCAATACGCTGGAAAAATGGTCAGTGAAGTCAAAGATATACTGATAAAAGATTTTAAAAAACAGGGAATCGCCGACTTTATGTATGATTTGCCGCAACCTGTAATCTGCCGATGCTTAACACCATGCATAGTAAAAGTTCTACAAGACCAATGGTTTCTACTTTACTCTGACCCAGAATGGAAGAAGAAAGCCAAAGAAGCTCTGAGCAAAATGAAAATTTATCCAGAAACAGCTACTCAATGGTTCTTAACAGTAATTGATTGGCTTAAAGAATGGGCATGTGCAAGAACCACAGGCTTCGGAACACCTTTACCATGGGGTAAAGGATGGATAATTGAAACTTTAAGTGATTCAACAATTTACATGGCATTCTATACCATAAACAAACACATAAAACAACATGACATAAAACCTGAAGCACTAACAATAGAAGTGTTAAATCACATTTTCTATGGAAAAGGCGATGCAAATCAAATAGCCAAAAGAGCAGGGATAAACATTCAAACATTAGGAGAAATGCATAAAGAATTTCTATACTGGTATCCAGTCGACCTTAGAGTTTCAGCAAAAGAGCTTGTCCCAAACCACTTAACATTCTTCATCTTTCAACATACAGCCTTATTCCCTAAAGAACAATGGCCAAAAGCCATAGGTGTTAATGGAATGCTTATGGTAGAAGGCAAACAAATGCATAAGTCAAAAGGTAACTTTGTGACGATGAAAAATGCAGTTGAAGAATTTGGGGCTGATGCCACAAGATGCGCGTTAATGTTGGCTGCAGAAGGAATGGACGATCCAGACTGGAGAAGCGGAAACGTCAAAGACATGCAAAACAAACTTGAATCCTTCTACAAATTTGCAAAGGACATAATAGAAAACTCGAAAAGCAAAGAGCATGGACATATGGAAAAGTGGCTAATTAGCACTCTGCAACATCGCATAGCTGAAGTAACAGAAAACTTGGAGCAACTGAAAACCAGAACAGCCCTGGAAACAGCCTTATTTGAAACTTGGAATGACTTTCGATGGTATATTCGCAGAAAAGGCGAAGAAAAATCAGAAACAGCAAAAGAAGCATTAAGAATATGGCTGAAACTACTCGCACCATTTGCACCTCACATTTGCGAAGAACTTTGGAGTGAAATGAAGGAAAAAAGCTTCATTTCAACAGCAGAATGGCCAGGGCTAAACGCAAACCAAATAGATGCACATGCAGAAGAAGAGGAGAATCTAATAAAAGAAGTAGTTGAAGATACATTGAATGTTTTAAAAGCAACAAAAATAACTCCTAGAAAAATATTCTATTATACGGCGGCACCATGGAAATGGAAAGTTTGCAAAGAAATTTTCCAAAAATCAAGAAGGGGAGAAGTCAAGCTTAATGAAATCATGAAAGAATTAGCTGTTGAAGAAGATTTAAAGAATAGAATGAAAGCTGCTGCAAATTTTGCTTCAAAAATAGTTAAAGAAGCTGGTAGGATGCCTGAAAAGAGAATCGAGAACATACTTACAATAGAATCGCTAAATGAGACAGAAGTGCTTGAAAATGCAAAAAATTTCATAGCACAAAGATTCAACGCTCAAGTTATAATATATAATGAAGAAAATTGCAAGCGTTATGATCCAAAAAATAAGGCAGATATGTCTATGCCTTATCGCCCAGCAATTTACATTGAATAAAGCTATGAACTATACGAATCTGGACATCAGATATAAAGTGCGGTTGTTAACCTTGACGTGGTAGTTCCTTCTTCCTCCACTTGTTGTTGTAACATAGTAATCTTTTTCTTCAGAGAGTTTGCTTCCGTACAACAAAGCAAGAATTGAGCGACAAATGTTCACGGTAGTCAACCGTTCATCTTTGATTTTCCTTTCTATCTCCTCTTGTAGAATCCTTGGATTAATAGTGTAAACAATCTCAGAGTTTTGTCCAACAGTTTTATAATGCATCTCCATGTCCTTTAACACATAGTGAACAACATCATAATATGGTGACCTACGATTTCTAATCAGTTCTATGTAGTTCACCAGAGGGATAGGTATGTCATTCCTCTGGATTTCGGACATGCACTTCTCCCCATAATTTTATGAGGAAATAGGTATTTAAAAACTTTAAGTATAATTGTTCTACAAATAATGAATATTATTATAGGTTTTTGAGTAAAATTGAACTTGAATAGATAAAACTATATTCAACAGTTAATATCAAATCTTGAAAGGGTCCGTGGCGCAGCATGGATACATGGAAGACCATAAAGCGCGTCAGCCTTCTAAGGCAAAACGCTGAAGAAAGCTGAAAGTCCTGGGTTCAAATCCCAGCGGACCCGCTGTTTTTCGATGTGCGAACGGAAATTTTAAATTAGCAATGCAATAATAAATGGTAAATACTTTAATGTTTGACTTATCAGTGTGTAAGGGGATTGTTATGAGTACGCATGCGGACGAGTTAAAACTTCGTTTAATGACTATTGAACTGCTTAGAACTGCAAAGTATAAGAGAAATATTACATATCGTGAATTAGCTTCCAAAACTGGTTTGCCTGTGACTGTTCTAAGCAGATATGCCAAGGGTCATGTTTTGCCTAATACTGCAAGGGCAAGACAGCTTTGGAAAGTATTGACGAAGCTTGTAGGTTTAGAAACTGAGCTTCGAAGTAGAATAAAGTTTGATGAGGATGGATACTTTGATAATACGGATATTATAGGTGATTTTAACATTCTTCAACAAGCAGCTAATCATGCTTTAGCGAATTTTGCTGGAAAACGCGTGACTAAAGTTTTGACTGCAGCAGTAGATGGAATTCCATTAGCAACTATGGTTGCAAACGCTTTAGGTGTAAATCTTGTGGTGGCAAAAAGAAACAAGGAAGTAGGAGTTAAAGGTTTTTTGGAGGAAACTTATGCGCTTAAGGATTCTGGAGTAACGATGACTCTGTACATTCCAAAGGACATTATTAAAAAAAGAGATAGCGTGTTGATTGTTGATGATATGATTAAGACAGGTGAAACACAGGCTGCCTTGGTTAATATGGTTCGAAAGGTTAAAGCTGAAATTTCTGGGTTTTTCTCACTTATTGCTGTTGGAGATGAATGGAAGAAAAAACTGAAGCTTTCTGGAGAATGCCCCATAGAAGTTATAACCTATGTCAAAACACCACAGGAGCTAGGCACTCGCCCTTAAATATACAAAAAACACATTTTTTCTTTCTACAGTAATTTTTACCAAGCCTAAGCAAAGCTGTTTCGAAGTTAACAAAAGATTTTCCAACAATCTTGTTTTTAAACCAAAAAGCCTTCAACTGTATTAGGGCATCTTCTGGAGTTCTATCCTTTATTATTCCAAGCTTTTCAGCAGCAAAAATGACGAGAATCGTAGGTTTTGGATCAGTTTTCTTCCAGACTTCACGCAATTCTCTCAGAAAGATGCTTACTGTTACATCGCCTATGCCTTTTCCCAAGTTTCTCAGCCTATTTTCCAAGTCTTGCTCATCCGAAGCTACATTGTAAAGAGTTGTTAGGCTTCCATAGTATCTCTCAATGAGATTTTGCATCACTTCGAGGAGCTTATCTGCTGTTTTAAAATCATATCTTGTATAGCTGCCTTCATCCAGAATTTTAACTAGTCCATCCCATCCTGCTTCCAAAATTTTTTCTGGATTAAGCAAAGCATATTTTTTGAAGCAGTTAAAGGTTTTAATTGCAGCATTTTCTCTTATTGGGGCACCGAAGAGTATTGATGCTAGGAACCATTTGAAAATCTCTTCATCCTTGCTTTTTGAAAGGTCTATGCTTAAAATTTCAGAGTAGCGTTTTCCAAAATTTTCAATAAGCGTCTTTACACTTTCACGCCTCATGGTTCATTCCTCTCTTTAACAAAATTTTATACAACCTTTGCATAAACGATTTACTCAAGGCTGTATGTCCATGTTAAAGCGTACGATTGAATGGCAAAATGGAACTGTTGTAACAGTTGATCAAGCAAGGCTTCCAAATGAAACAGTAATTATCGAAATGAAAGATTGTGATGAGGTAGCTGAAGCCATAAAAACTATGAAAATAAGAGGAGCACCTCTGTTGGGTGCTGCTGCAGCCTTTGCTTTGGCTTTAACAGCGTACAATTCTAAAGCGAAAAATCGAGAGCAGTTAATTAAAGCGTTGGAAAAGTCAGCGGAAGTTCTGAGGAAAACTCGCCCCACGGCAGTTAACCTTTTTTGGGCGACAAATAGAATTCTAGCTAAAGCCCAAAGTTTTTCTGGAAAAATTGAGGCTTTGGTTGTTTCTGTTGTAGAGGAAGCGCAGAAAATAGCTAACGAAGATGCGGAGGCGAATCGTTTGATTGGCAAATTCGGTGCTAAGCTTGTAGATGATGGAGATGTTGTTTTGACACATTGTAATGCTGGCGCTTTGGCTACTGTTGAGTATGGCACAGCATTAGGTATTATGAGAGCTGCATGGGAGCAGGGAAAAAGAATTAAGGTTATTGCCACTGAAACTCGTCCAAAATTGCAAGGAGCAAGGTTGACAACTTATGAGCTTAAGCGAGAGGGGATACCTGTTACTTTGATTACAGATAACATGGTTGGCTACGTTATGTATAAGCGGCTAATAAACAAGGCGGTTGTCGGAGCTGATAGAATTGTTCAGAATGCTGTTATTAACAAGATTGGAACATACACAATTGCAGTTTTAGCTAAAGAGCATAGCATACCATTCTATGTTGCTGCCCCAAAATCTACTTTTGATTTAAAACATAAATCATCCGACATTATTATCGAAGAAAGAAAGCCTGAAGAGGTTACTCATATAAATTCGAAAAGAATTGCCGCTGAAGGCATTGAAGTTATGAATCCAGCGTTCGATATAACTCCGCTTGATTACGTGACAGCCATTATTTGCGATAGCGGCATTGTATATAAGAAGGATTTTGATAAGTTTAAAGCCAATTGTCATGAATGAAAAAATAGTTTAATGGTGATTAAGTGATGACAAGCAAAACTGAAGAGAAAAAGCCGTACAACTCGGAGCTTGGAATTAAGGGCATTCTTAAGGAAAATGCTGTTAAAGTTTCGAAAAATCAGAATGTGGAAGAGATTTTTTCAAGGGGATATGGTTCACTAGAAAATGACGAGTTTACACTCACTTTTTATGAGGCACTTTATCTTTTGGAGAAAGGTTTTTTACAAGTTGAAGATGAAAAAGGCAAGAAAGTGAATTTTCAGAAGCTTTTGCAGCTTTATGAAAGTATCGACGAGAATGCTTGGGCTAAATATTTGGTTTATAGGGATTTGAGAAGTCGAGGATATGTTGTGCGTGAAGGTTTCGGTTTGGGAGTTGACTTCAGAGTTTATGAGAGAGGCGAATATGGCAAGGACACAGCTAAATACCTAATGCTAAGCATTCAAGAAGGAAAACCAATATCACTGGAAAATTTGACAACAGCTTTAAAACAGTGCCAAAGCCTGAAGAAAGAGTTAATTTTGGCTGTTATGAACCGCAGAGGAGAAACTGTTTACTATTCAGTTTCACAGTTTACATTAACATAATGGAGAAGCAGTTATGGTGGAATTCAAAACTGTTCGTGGCATGAGAGATTTTCTCCCAGAAGAAGCAAAAATAATGCGTTATATTGAAGACAAAGCCAGAAGAGTAGCGGAGCTTTATGGATATAAAGAAATTATCACGCCAGTGCTGGAACCATACGAGCTTTTGGCAGCGAAAGCAGGTGAAGAAATTCGCTTGCGAATGTACACTTTCAAAGATTTAGGTGAGCGAATGGTTGCCATGCGGCCAGAGTTCACGCCTTCAGTGGCTAGATTGGTAGCGACTACTTTGCGGAATGAACCTAAGCCTTTCAGACTTTTTTGTGTAGGAAGTCTATACCGTTATGATGAACCACAGCAAGGACGTTATCGGGAATTTTGGCAATCAAACTTTGAATTGATGGGTTCAGACAAGCCTGAAGCAGATGCAGAAATAATATTGTTGACAAACAGTTTGATGACGCTTGTGGGTTTGAGGAATCATACTTTCAAGATTGGTCATGTTGGAGTTTTAAGGGGAGTGATGAGTGGGGAAGAATTGGATGAGAAAGTGCAGAATGGTGCAATGCAATTGATGGATAAAAAACAGTACGATGACGCTTTTAGACTGATAGAAGAAGCTGGATCATCAAGCAAATGTATAGCGACTCTCAGAAAATTAGTGAAGCTCAGAGGCGGCAATTTAGGAATCATAGAGAAAATGAAGCAACTTGTCAAAAATTATGAAGAGGCTTTAAAAGCAACAGAGAACCTTCAACAAATACTAAAACTTGTTAAGGCAAGTGAATGCAAGATTGAAATGACCGTTGAGGCCGGCTTTGCAAGAGGTTTGGAATATTATACGGGAATCATTTTTGAAGTCAACGTACCAGAAATGGACAAAGCATTAGCTGGTGGTGGGAGATATGATAGGCTTATTGCGTTGTTTGGCGGCGAACCAACACCAGCAGTGGGAGTTGCTCATGGAATTGACAGAATAATGCTGGCATTCCAACTACAGAAGACAGCTTTGAAGACGAAGGATGAGAGAAAGACCATGATTATTCCCATTAGTGAAGAGTTGAATGGCGAAGCATTGAAGATTTCACAAATGCTTAGGGATGCAGATATATCTGTAGAGGTTGAGGTTACTGGGCGAAAGGTAAGTAAAGCTTTAGAAGATGCAAACAGAAAGAAAATGGATTACGCAATAATTGTTGGCGAGAAGGAACTTAAAGAAGGCTCGGTTGTTGTTCGAAATTTAGTAAAAAGAGAACAAAAAATTGTGAAAATCAAAAAAATAGCAGAAACAATAAAAGGTCAAAGCGGTTAACCTTGCAATTTTTCTCTTCTTAGAAAGTCTCCAATATCCGAAATTCTTTTTACTGCGACACAGTTACTCGCTTCATCTAAATCGCATAATATTTTGCCAAAGCCTAAACATTCACCATATCGATTCATAATTAAAGTGTAATTGCCTTTCCTCTTAGAACCAATAATTTTCATTATTCCTCTTTTGAAAATGTCTCTTCCACAAATGAAAAGCCATTCTGTCTTCTCATCAACGACTATCTTGTTTGCTTTTTGTTTTGCAATCATCGTTAAGAGATTAAAACTTGGAAAGAATTTACCATTCTTGATTTTACCGAGATATTCTCCAGCATAAAAAAAGTTTTTTCTAACAAGCTCTTTCAGAGTTTCATTAAGAAGAAAATATCTATTCTCTTTTCTCAATATAAGGCGCCTATCTAAACTTATGCTTGCACCAAAAAGATTCACAAAACTCTTTATAACTTTCATATTGCATCATCAATCTTTTTGAGTTTACAAACAAAGAAGCCTTGTGTTTCTCTGGGCCAGATTCTTCGACAATTCTCTACGCTGTTGTCCAATTGCTGCTTAAAGATTTTTGTTAATGCTTTTTCTCCATAGCAATTGATTTTTTGAACTTGAAGCCTTAGAGTTTTTATTGCCCAGTCAATATTCAACTCGTTCTCTTCTGGCTCTAAGGAGCAGGTTGCATAGACTATTTCTCCATCATCACTTAGAACTTTTACTGCTTCTACCAATATTTCTCTTTGCAACCTTTCATTTCTTTTCACATCATTAATTGTCCTTCTCCTAAACCACTCATTGTCTGTGGCGAAATTGCCGGAGCAGGGCATATCCAAAAGGATTCTATCAAATTTCAATTTAAACCTTGACGCTTGCCGCGCATCTAAATTGTAAACCATTGTGTTGACTACATGGCATCGTTCCAGCTGGTTTGACAATGCAATTAATCTTTGCTTTTTAACATCTAGGGCTATGATGGCGCCTGTATTCTGCATCAAATCGGCTAATTGAACAGTTTTCCCTCCAGGTGCAGCACAAGCATCCAAAACCAATTTATCTTTCAATTCCGTGAATAACGTCGCTGGAATTTGAGCTGCAGCCTCCTGGATTGAATATAAACCTAAAAGATATTCAGATGTTGCACCAACAGAAAACTTGGATTTGCTTATCCAGTAGCCTTTGTGGAGGAAAGGAATCTTCTCTAATTTCATTCCTCGCAGCTGCAATCTTTCTACAATATTCGCTTCTTCAGCGTTAATAGTGTTTATCCTGATTGCTTGCTTAAGCTCAATATCTTCATATTTCCAACCTAACTCCTTATAACGATTTATGAAGAATTCTTTACCAGACATCAAATGAAGATAAAGGAAAATGCCAATAAAAAACTTAATGTAGCAGGTTAATTTAGCTTTGACAATCTCCTTGCAAACCATTTTCTAATTTCCTCGGCGAAAACCACAATAAAAGCAATAGTTGCCAAAAATGCCCAGTCAACACACTCCAATGCTGCTGTTCCAAAAAGCCTCTGCATAGGTGGAATATAAACTAGGAAGGATAGTATGCAGATTTGAGCTGCTATGCCAAGCCATACCCATTTGTTGCTAGAAATGCTAGTTTTAAAAATAGATGCTTTGCTTGTCCTACATGCAAGAACATTGCCAACTTGAGCGATTACTATGCTAGCAAAAGTCATGGTTACACCTTTAATATAGACCATGCTATCAGAAGGCAATTGCATTCCAAGATGCCAACCTCCAGCAAACCAAGCGCTAAGACAGCCAATCATGGCTCCAGTGGCAATTATCACTCCTACATAAAATGAACGAAGGAAAACTTTGGCATTAAATAGCCGTTCTTTAACACTTCGCGGAGGTTCCTGCATTATTCCAGATTCTGGAGGTTCACGGCTTAAGGCTAATGATGGAATAACGTCTATGCCAAGGTCTATGGCTAAAACTTGCACTACAAGAAGCGGTAAGGGGATGCCCAACAAAGCATAAAGCAAATAGGGAATTAGCTCAGCCCAATTATGTGAGAAAACATACACTATGAATTTTCGTATATTCTCATAAATTGTGCGCCCAGACTCAACAGCCTTAACAATTGACGCAAAACTGTCGTCAAGCAAAATCATGTCTGCTGCCTCTCTTGCAACATCAGTACCAGAAACACCCATAGCGATACCTATGTCAGCCTCCTTTAAAGAAGGAGCATCATTGGCCCCATCACCTGTCACAGCTACAACTTCACCGTTCTGTTTAAGAATCTTAACTATTCGAAGTTTTTGCTCAGGAGACACACGGGCAAAAATTACATTTCCTTTTTTGACTGCTTCAACAATAGCCTCATCACTCATTGATTCTAAATCCACGCCACGGATTATGCGACAGGTTGTTGAATCTGTAATGCCAACTTCTTCAGCGATAGCCTGAGCTGTCGGACCATAATCACCAGTTATTATAACAATTTTTATGCCTGCTTCCTTCGCCAATTTAACTGCATCCTTAACTTCAGGACGTGGTGGGTCCTTCATCGCTGCAAGTCCAACTAAAATCATGTCTCGTTCAATTTTTTCATTCAGGGATTCATTTTGAGGAGGCAGTTCTTTATAGGCTACGGCTATTACACGTAAGCCCTCACTTGCAAATTCGCGAATTTTGTTTTCAACATCATTCAAACGCTCTTTTGTCAACACTTCTATGCCATTATCAACCACTATTTGGGTGCATGTTGAGAGAACGCTTCTAGGTGCACCTTTCATATAAACAAGAATTGCGTGGTTAAACTTGTGAATGGTGCTCATTCTTTTCCGTTTAGAATCGAAAGGCATTATGCGCGTTATTGGCTTCTGCGCCAGTATACGTTGCACATTCAAGTCGTGTTTTAAGGCTGCAACAAGCAATGCTCCATCCGTGGGGTCGCCAATTATGTTCCATGATTTGTTTTTATCAGACGGTGGTTCAATTTTCGCACTATTGCAAAGGGCGGAAATTTCGAGGAGTTTTTCAACTTTAGCATTTTCTGTCTTTTCCAAGGCTTCGCCATTGCATGTGAAATTGCCTGTAGGCGTGTATCCAGCTCCAGAAACTTCCACGATTTTGTTGTAAACCCAGATTTTTTTAACAGTCATCTCACCCTTAGTGATTGTGCCAGTTTTGTCTGTGCATATAACTGTTACACTGCCTAATGTTTGCACGGCGGATAACCGCTTGACAAGAACGTTTTGCTTCACCATTTTTAAGACGTTTATGGCTAATGCGCTTGACACTGTAACTTGCAAACCTTCAGGAACACACGCAACCATTACGCCAATCATGAAAAGTATACTGCTGTAAAGTTCTGAATGAAGCCAAATCATGCTGATGAGAAAGAATACTGCGCCAACAACTATGGCTAGAATAAAATCATATTTTGCAGTATGGGCAATCTCTTTCTGAAGCGGACTTGCTTCTTCTCCTATTTCCTGCGTCAAACCAGCAATTTTTCCAAATTTTGTGTTCATGCCAGTTGCAAAAACAACCGCCTTTCCCCTTCCCTTAGCAACACTGGTGCTCATGAAAACAATGTTAGAAGCATCAAGATAAGTTGAATCAGCAACTTTAGTGGGCTTAGCAGTTCGCGGTTGAGGCTCAGATTCACCTGTTAAAGGAACATTATTAGTCCACAATTCGAAAGCTTCTATCAAACGGGCATCAGCTGGAACACGGTCTCCTTCCTCCAGAACTATTACGTCACCCGGAACAAGTTCTCTGACTGCGACTTTTTGAAGCTCACCATTTCGGATGACTTTAGCATATTCTGGCATCCAACTCTTCAATGTTGCCATAGCTCTTTCTGCTCGCCATTCTTGGAAAAGGCTGAAAACAGTGTTAACAAAGACTATAAGCAGAATTATGAGGCTGAGTTGCCACATACCGCCAAGCGCAGAAAGTAAACTTGCCAGAAGAAGCAAGATGCTGAATAAATCTCTAAGATGCGCTATAAACTTGTAAGCAATTGAAACTTGCTTTTTTTCAATTAAAATGTTTGGACCATATTTTGCAAGACGCTTTTTTGCCTCTTCGTTGGTTAATCCATGTAACGACGTTCCTAAAACTTCAAAAACAGCTTTAACACGCAGAGACACAAAATCCTCCAATATAAATCCCATCCCAAAATGCTTCAAAAACAGAAAATTATGGACATCTAGAATAATAGACGTTAAGCGTATAGTCAGCTAAGGAAACGCTGAAGAATGTAACGCTTTTTGATTTTGCCAAGTTCATAATAATCCTCGATTTTTGAATTTTTCCAGTAGTTACAATTTTTTAGCTTAATGGAATATCAAGGGGTTAAATTTAAACTAATCGGATTTTATTTGAATTTCGCAAATTTTAAATGATAATCAATAGCACTACAAAGCGTGGTTACATGAAGGAAAAGAAATCATTTATCATAATGGTCAAGGATAAATGGTGGCATGAATTCTGTCGCCATAACCATAATGGAAGAGAAGTCCACTCATATGTGCAAAAAGGATTGGCTCCACCGAAAAATGCTTCGTTAATTTTCTTTTATGTTACAAAACCTTCAAGCCACATTGCGGGTTATGCAGAATTTATTGAACGTAAAATAGGAAATGCTGAAGAGATGTGGATGAAACATGGTGATGAATCTGTTTTGGAGTCTAAGGAAAAATACTTGGAATTTTTGAGTGGTGAAAAGAAAGTTTCATTCATCAGATTTAAAAATTTGCAAGAAGCTGCTCAACCGACACCACTTAATAATATTCTAGTGCTTTTAGGTGTGAAAAGATTGTCAAGAAAAGGATTTTATGTGAATGAGGAAACTTCGAATAAATTATTAGCTTCAATGAAATTCTAGTTTAACTTGAAATTGTCAGTTAGTATTATTTGAAAAGGCTGGCAAAAAGTTAATAGGCTACATTTTTCACATCCATGTAGCTTATCTTTAAAAGTGAAACGCAAAATGTTTCCAAACTCTACAGCAACCCTAAGCTCTCTTTACGATTCCGTTAGTGGAAGGAAGGTTTAGTAATGGGACGCTACAAGCAAATTGAAGACATTGTCAAACTTATGAATAATCCAGAAGTAATAAGAAACACAAGCATAATTGCGCATGTAGACCATGGCAAAACTACACTTTCAGACAGCCTTTTAGCTGCAGCAGGCATAATAAGCGAGCAAACTGCTGGACAAAAATTATTCCTTGATTCTTGGGAACTCGAACAGAAGAGACAGATGACTGTTTTTGCTTCAAACATAAGTATGATCCACATGTATGATGGCAAAGAATATCTCATAAACCTCATCGACACACCTGGACACATAGACTTTAGCGGTGCAGTAACCCGAAGCTTAAGAGCAGTGGACGGTGCGCTTGTAGTTGTTGACGCTGTAGAGGGCCCAATGACTCAAACAGAAACTGTTCTTATGCAAGCACTACGAGAAAGAGTAAAGCCTATTCTTTTCATTAACAAAGTGGACAGACTCATAAGAGAAATTAAGCTGACGCCTGAAGAAATGCAGCGCAGATTTGCGAAAATTATTGTCAGAATTAACACACTTATTGAGAAGTATGCACCACCTGAACATAAGAAGGATTGGCAAGTCAAAGTTGAAGATGGCCGAGTGGCCTTCGGTTCAGCTCTTCACAAATGGGGGCTAAACCTTCCGCATATGAAGGCAAAAGGCATAACGTTTAAGGAAATAATTGACGCTTATCAAGGAGAACAGGAGGAAATCAACAGAAAAGTTGAAGCATTAAGCAAAAAAGCACCGTTATATGAACCTGTGCTTGACATGTTCTGCGAGCATTTACCAAATCCATTAGAAGCACAGCCATATAGGCAAAGCCAAATTTGGCCAGGAGAAACCGAAAGCCCAGTTGGTAAGGCTATGGCGAAGGTTGACCCAAATGGACCACTCTTAATGTGCATAACAACAATTGAAGTGGATCCGCACAGTGGAGTGGTCGCTATTGGGCGCGTTTTCAGTGGGTGTGTAGAAAAAGGAAAAATTGTTAAGCTTGTTACTAGACATCAGAAAGGAACTATTCAACAGGTTTACATGAGTATGGCAACAGACAGAGTAATTGTTGACAGAATCCCTGCAGGAAACATTGCAGCCCTTTCTGGGTTGCCATCAGTTCATGTGGGAGAAACCATTGCAGAGGAAGGGGTTGAAACACATCCCTTTGAAGGTTTAAGATATGTTTCAGACCCGGTAGTCACAGTTGCTGTTGAACCACAAGATGTCAAAGACTTGCCGCTCTTTGACAAGGTCATTCATAAGCTAACGCTTGAAGACCCTAATCTACATTTTGTGATAAACAAAGAAAGCGGGGAATATCTGCTAAGTGGAATGGGAGAACTGCATCTCGAAGTCACAGCTTATAGAATGCAAGAGGCAGGGTTGAAAGTAAACATTAGCAAGCCAATAGTGATTTATCGAGAAACAATCAGCCACGATTACAAAGGACCTGCAGTCATGGGTAAAAGTCCAAATAAGCACAACAAATTGTGGGTAACATTAGAAAAGTTATCAGATGAAGTCATAGAAGCAATAAAAGCAGAGAAAATCTCTGAAATGCAAACGCGCGATGAAAGACAAAAGATTCTAACTAAACAATTTGGCTGGTCAACGGATGATGCGCGCAATATCATAGCCATTGAAGGCACGAATATTCTCGTGAACAGAATTAAAGGAAGACAATACGTTGAAGAAATAATAGACCATGTAAAATCAGGCTTTCGCGAAGCAGTGTACACCTCTGTTTTGGCAAAGGAACCTGCATATGGGTTGAAAGTCAACTTAGAAGATATAATGGTTCATGAAGACCCTGTGCATAGAGGACCAGCACAGATACTTCCGATGACTTGGCGTCCAATCTGGTGCGCATTTTTGTTGAGTGACCCAAAACTGTTGGAGCCAATTTTAAGCTTCGAATGCAAAGTGCCTAATGAATTTGTAAGCTCAGTAATTGGCATAGTGCAAAAACGCCGCGGCAAAATCTTGGACATGATTAACGAAGAAGACATGATTATAGTTAAGGCTGAAATGCCAGTTGCTGAATCCTTCGGAATATCAGATGAATTGCGGTCGTCAACGCAGGGGAGAGCTTTCTGGGCAACTCAGTTTAGCCGATGGGCTCCTGTTTCAGAGTCAATGCAAGCAGAAATAATAAAGCAAATTCGTGAACGCAGAGGCTTAAGCCCAACACCGCCAAGGGCAGAAGAATTCTTCGAAGAAGCATAACTGCACACACTAAAACTTTTAACTTTTAATTCTGAAAGTTAACATACTTTCCAGTTTAAGATAATGATAGGTGAAGATTATGCTTGATATGTTGAATCTCATGATTTCGCTTATAATAGGAATCTTGCTAGGTTTACTATTACGAGAAAAACAGCATTTTGATTTGAGTAAAGTTACATTTGCAGCTGTTGTTGTGCTGATTTTTTCCATGGGCTTCACCATAGGCTCGAACAATGATTTGTTGGCTTCCATGCAGAGTATTGGGGTTAATGCAATTATTATTCTGTTATTATCCATCTTTTTCAGTGTAGCATTTGTTAAACTGGCTAGAAGAGTAGTGAAGTTAGAATGATAAAATATATTTTGACAGCTCTTATTTTAGGTGCTGTTGCGGGTTATTTAAACAATAATTTTGGAAATCTCATTGCTAATAATTGGGTTTCTGGCTATCTATTTGACTTTTCCCTCATCGTGCTTCTGTTCCTCATGGGATTAGCCTTTGGACTTAACAGAGAAGCAGTGGCGAAACTTAGAAAGGCTGGACTGAAAATCTTGGTCGTCCCATTTTCCATTGCATTAGGCAGCATCTTAGGCGGTTTGATTGGCGGATTAATTTTACGCATTAACGTTTTTGCTTCAATGGCTATAAGTGCAGGTTATGGATGGTACACACTAGCAGGACCTTTAGTTGGACAATTGTTTGGAGTAGAGTTTGGAGCTTTAGGTTTCATAGTCAACTTTCTTAGGGAACTACTTACGATAGCAACTATTTCCCTAACTGTTAAGATTGACAAGTATGCGCCAATAGCCTTCGGTGGAGCAACAAGCATGGATACAACATTGCCAGTAATCGTTCGATACAGTGGTTCTGAATCGCTTATAATGGCATTTTCAAGTGGCTTCACATTAAGCCTCATTGCACCTTTCACAATAACTGCAATAGCAATGCTGGCATAACAAAAAAGAGGACACACATACATTAGTTAAAAATCAGTCAATAACGTGTTAATCTTAGAAAATGCTAAATTCCATGTGCATTAATTTATTTTCTCTGGAAGTTGAACAAATGAGCTATAATGAAGTGCGCAAGGATTATCTTCTCGACCGTTGGGTTGTAATTGCCACAGAACGCGGACGCAGACCAACAGACTTCGCCAAAAAAGAAAGACAAAAATCAAAAACAGACCTTTGCCCCATGTGTCCAGGCAATGAGCACATGACGCCGCCAGCGGTTCTTGTTTACCTAAAAAAGGGTAAAGGGATAAGGAAGATAAAGGACAAAGATTACTATAGACATAGAAGTTGGCTGATTCGATGTATTCCAAATCTTTATCCTGCCTTCACACCGCCCAAAAACAGAATCAGCAAAAATCAAATTACTAAAAGCAATGATTTAGTTTTGGCTGTTGGGCATCATGAAGTTTTAGTTGAATCACCAAATCATAATGAGCATCCAGCAAATGCGAGAATGCCGCAGTTAATTCATGTCATAAACGCCTATATTGACAGACTTCGAACCCTTTCAGCAAAACCTTATGTAAAGTATGTTTCCATATTCCGCAACCATGGTTTGGAAGCTGGAGCTTCCCTTTCCCATGCACACAGCCAAATAATTGCAACACCATTTACTCCGAAAATTATAAAAGATGAATTAAAGGCTAGTAGAAAATTCTGGGAAGAAAACAAGAAGTGCATCTTCTGCGAAATCATTAAGAAAGAGTCATATGGACCGCGGCTTATTCTTGAAAATCCACAATTTGTAGTTCTTGCCCCTTATGCAAGCATCAATCCCATGGAATTTTGGATATTTCCAAAAAGACATGAGGCTACATTGCTTGGTTTATCGCAGACCGAAGTGAAGGTTTTTGCTAAAACCCTGAAAGTGTGTCTTAATGGATTAAAGCAGTTAGTGAATGACCCTCCATACAATTATGGTTTCCACATTGCCACAAACAGTGATGCCTCCGACCATTATCATTGGCATCTGGAAGTTTATCCGAAACTTGCAATTTGGGCTGGGTTCGAAAAAAGCACAGGCGTATACATAAACACTGTAACGCCAGAAGCTGCAGCAGAAAGCCTCAGAAAAATTATTTCACATTAACCCATGCAAAACTTTCTTTTCAAATTTAGGTCTAATTTGGATAATATCCTCAACATAGGCTCTTAACGGTTCAGCAATACTCCACGCTTGAGCGATGCACCCTTTAGATGTATGCGGTGGTTCTCCATCGAACATTTCACTTAGAGTCCCAAGCCCAACTTTGAAAATTTGTTCAGTAAACAATGGTAAAACAAAATTCTTCAGAGCATATTGACGTCTGTAGTCTGCATAACCTTTCGTTTTCAAAAAGGCTGTTATGAAAGGACCCTGCAGCCAAGGCCAAACAGTACCATTATGATAAGCTTTGTCTCTGCTTCTTCTATCGCCCGCATAAGTACCTACATATTTTGGGTCGTTCCTTGCTAAGGTTCTCAAGCCATAAGGAGTTGAAAGCTCATTATGTACAATGTCAACTATCTTCTCATTTTTGCTTTTTTCAAGCATAGCGAAATCCAGAGCAACTGCAATGATTTGGTTAGGTCGTAATGAATCATCTTTAACTTGTTCGTTTACAGTATCAAACAGATAGTTTTTCTCACTGTTCCAGAATTTTTCATCAAAGCTTTTTCTTGCCTTCTCAGCCATCTGCAGATATTTCTCTGCTTCAGTCTTTTCATTGAACTTTCTGGCCAAAAGTTCCATGGTTTTTAAGGCATTATACCATAAGGCTTGGACTTCAACAGCCATTCCACCTCTAGGCGTGACTGGATGACCATCTACTACTGCGTCCATCCATGTTAATTGCGAACCATGCCTAAGCAAGCCATCATTATCCATGCGTGAAAAGTTTTTTCCCTTAACATGGTTTTCAACAACCGTCCTTAACATTGCCCAAAGCTGTTCTCGAACAAAATTAAAATCACCTGTGTTTTTTAGGTATTGTAACACTGCATTAATGAACCATAAAGTAGCATCTGCAGCATTATAGGTTGGTTGTCCAGAATCGTCTGGAATAAAGTTTGGAATTAAGCCCTGTTGGCAATGTTTTTTAAAGGTAAGGAAAACTTGCCTAGCATCTTCAAATCTTCCAGTCGCCAGCATCAACCCAGGTAAAGAAATAAATGTGTCTCTTCCCCAAGTCTCAAACCAATGATAACCAGCAATGATGGACTTTTGCATTCCGCTTAAATTTTTGACTATAAACATGTCAGTAGCCAAAATAATCCAACTTAACCAATCATTTAAGGGAACGGTTGTATGCGTTTGGTAAAATTGTGCTAACAGATTTTCCCGGCGTTTCATCTCTCGCTCATGTAAGATTTCAAGATCACATGCGGTATCAGGCATTTCACTAAGAATTTTCCTTGCATTAATCTCTTTTTCATCAGCAACCGTTATCAAGGCAAAATCTTCATTCTCGCCGGCTTTAGCATCCATTTCAAAAAATCCAAGTTGGTAACAATCATCAATGCAACTCTCGCCACGCTCAGCCTCTTCGCGATAGTATATTTTTTCAATCCATCGTCCATTAGGATGATAGTGTCCACCCGTAACTTTCATTATCAGAATAGACTCGGGAACACCAAGGCTTACGCCAACTTTGTTGTCCTCTTTCTCAGCAAACATCCATGAGATGCTCCTTCTATCGGTAACTGAGTGAAAATGTCTCCAGTTTACAAGTGGGAAAATTCGAATTTTAATGTTAAAACCACTCTGATTCTGAATCTTATAAATGGCTATAACTGCATTTTTCTCAAACGGCATAAAAACAGTTTTTTCCACATTAACATTCTGCACTGAATAAACATATTTTGGAAAAGGCGAGATTGAAAATTCTTTCAAGAACTTGTATCCTTGTGGGAAAATTCCATTCTGGAACTCATTTGCAGCAAGCGGATAAGTGTTATTCCCTATGCTTATCTCTTCATCTAATTTTGCAAGGCATACTCTACGGCCTCCAGGAGGATGAAAAGCAGCAACAAGCAGTCCATGATATTTTCGTGTGTTTATGCCTAAAACTGTAGAAGAAGCATAACCGCCTAAACCATTCGTGATAATCCATTCCTTTTTTATTGCTTCATCAAAGCAAGAAAGCATTTCATCTTTCAAGATAATTGATGGCATTTTCATTTATACCATCAACTTTGCAACGTTTCTTTCTTTAGGAACGCTGAAAAAGTTTGCTACTGGATTACATTTTGTTCTAAAAAGAAGGACGTGTGGCTTCTTCAATTTGTATTCCGTCAATGTTTCGGCGTATCCCATTCCCTTTGCAAAAACCACATCAACAGAGTTGTAAACATCCAAAAACTGTGCTGAAACTTCATTCAAAACCAATCCAACAGCATCTGTGCCAGTAGTGATGACCTTGTCAGCGATTTTACTCATCCCAGAAGCTTCAGCATCTTCTAGAAGCGCATCATTAATTATTGGTCCGCCTTTGACACAGACCGTAATGGTTAACCCCATGTTCTTCAACTGTTCAACAAGCAAAGTGTCAAAAACAATTTCGCCAGCATTATCAGTCAAATAAAGAATATGATGCGCTTTTCTAACCAATTCATATATCTTACTTGTATCATCGATAACCAAGTCTTTTCCAGCTTCTCTGAAAAGCTTTCTTAAGCCATTAAACGTGAACCTGTGACTGGGAATGTCAAACTCTATTACGTTGCCAACAATTGCACATAAGCATGCTATCTTAAACCTGTCTTGCTGCATATAGCCTTCTTCAACAAGCTTTCGCACATAAGGCAAAAGCTTTAAGGCTTTTTGATTGCTAACTTTTTTACTCCACCCATATGGGTCAACATTACCTGTAATCCTCTTTATTAGGCGGTCTCTCTTTGTGCCCAAATCTGCAGGAACAGCAGTTGGCCTGAACTCTTTACTCAGCAACCTCAACAGTTCATTCATAGCTCTGAAACGCAAAGCAGGATTTGCTGTTGCTTCTATGGCTTCTGCTGCAGCCCTATTCATGATACATGCAGCACATTCAGCTTCAACTTTCAAGGTCTTTCAAACTCACTCTATTTTATTGCATCTGCAAATTCATGTAAAATCCTATATGGATCTTTCGCCTTAACAATGCCACTTGCAACTAGCACACCTTGAGTGCCAAGTTTTAAAGCGACAGCAACGTCTTCTCCATGGCTTATTCCAGCTCCACATAAGATGGTAACGTTTGGATTAAAATTTCGAACAAGTTTAACAGTATCTGTGACAACTTCAGGCTTTGCTTTTGAAACGGGAACGCCAGTTCCAATGAGCTCTGGCGGCTCAATAGCTAAAATATCTGGTTTAAGAGCGGCAACTGCAGCGCTTATACTTGGGTTGTTGGCGCAAACAATAGAAAGCAAACCTATTTTCCGTGTTATTCGGATTATTTCATCAATGTCTGAAAGTTTAAGCTGCCTTTCGGAATGATTTATCACTGTTCCGGCTGCACCACATTCTTTTACAGATTCTGCAAGCACATGCCCAGTAAAACTTCCAGGTCTTATTGGATCAATATGTTGGGCGAAAACTGGAATTTTCACTGCATCTGCAACCACGGATAAGTCTGCAAATTGAGGAGCAACAGCAATGTAAACATTTGTTTCCACACTTACTTTTTCAGCCTTTCTTGCAAGTTCAATAGCCTTTCTTCCAGTAGCTTCTAAATATGTTTTAAAATTCACAATTATCATAGGTGTTCGGAACTTTTCTGACACATGTTTCACCATCTTTAGCGTTGACAGTAACTGTTAATATTGTTTTGGAATAAAAAATGGTGAATCAGCGTGTATTATTGTCTCTTTAACGTTTAATTAGAAGCTTGCTTGGCACAAAGACCGCAGCAGCGATGGCCGTTGTGTACAATCCATTTTTATCTCCAGTTGCAGACTGCGTAATGTTAGTTGTCTTGATTATCAGTCCACTGGTTTTGAATAATTGTTTTCTTTCATCCCAAGCGGTTTCCGGATCAAATTGTATTCCCATGGTTGTGGCAAGCATTGTAGCAGCTAAATCTTCCGCATAATCTCCTGCAACCTCATCAGTCTGCCCAAAAGAATGATGTTCAGAAAGATAGCCATAATTGTTCTTGCCTGAGGGAATCGCCACACCAATTGATGCTGCGATCAATCTATGCGGCTCATTGGTTGAGTTTCTAGCCAGAACAACAAAGGTTATTTCGCCTGGCTTTATTATTTTTAATCCGCGTTCTCTGGAAATAAGCTTGCAGCCTGGAGGAACTATGCTTGAAACGTTGACTATATTACAGTGTTGTATGCCCGCACTTCTTAAGGCTAATTCGAAGGATTGCAATTGTTCTTTATGTTTGCCTACGCCCTTTGTTAGAAAGAAATATTTGGGAATCATTTTGCAATAAAAATAAGCGCATGTACTTATTAGTCTTTTGTTCCCTTGTTCATCAAACCTAACTGGAATATTATCTCTCAATCAATTCAATTAAAGTTCCATCAGGATCTTCTATAAAAGCTATAAATGGACCAGAGGAACCAAGCCTGAAAGGCTCATCTGTTATCGTCACATTTTCTCTTCGCATCAAAGCAATAGTCTTCTCCATGTCTTTCACTTCGAAGGCTATGTGATCGAAAATACGCTCTTCATAATCAGCTTGAATAAAATTTTTCTGTTTCCGATAAAAAGTCAGTTCAAGTTTTGCACCCTTCCCTTCAGCGTCTTGGAGAAACGCAATTTCAGCATTGTTCTGTGGTATTTCATGGCGACTTAAGAGTTTCAACCCCATCAACCTTGTGTAAAAGTCAATTGACTTGTCCATATTGCTTGTCCGAATGCTTGTGTGAACAAACATCAAATTCCTCACCCACTTATTGTTCATCCATTTGCTTTAATAGGTTTTGAATAACTTCTTTTTCCTTATCTTCCAATGGTAATGCTGGCTTTCGAGGATAGCCAGCTGGCAATCCGAGTAATTTCAGTGCTTCTTTTATGGCTGAGAGTTGATTATATCGTTTTACAAGTATTTCATTGACGAAAGCTATTTGCATCTGAAGCCTTTTTGCCTCTTCGTATTTGCCGCTTTTGAAGGTTTCATACAGTTGAGTGCAAAGTTTGGGGAATACATTTGCCACAGCAAGCACTGCACCTTTACCTCCGAGTAACAATGTTGGTAATGTTACGTCTGCTGTGCCAGCTAATACTGAAATTTCTTCGCCAACTAATCTTATGGTTTCTGTTATTGCACCGATGTTTCCGCTACTATCTTTCAACCCAATTATCTTTTCATTTTCAGAAATAAGCTGATGGATGAAAGCAACTTCCAGCATTAAACCAGTGAATTTTGGAACGTTGTAAACAACTATGGGAATGTCAACAGCCTCAGAAATGAGTCTGTAATGCTCCTGCATTTCCCTGTTTGCTGGCTTAAAGTAAAAAGGCGTAACTATCAATGCTGCATCGGCACCCAAGGCTTCAGCGTCCTTTGTAAACTCAATAGTTTCTTTAGTGCTTATACTTCCAGTTCCAGCGATTACTGGAGCTTTTCCATTAACCTCATCCACAACAGTCTCAATAACCTTCATTCTTTCTTGCCGATTAAGGTATGGAGCTTCACCGTTACTTCCGCAAGGCACAAACCCGGAAACACCACTCTCCAACCAAAACTTTACGCAGATTCTAAGAGCTTTGAGGTCAAGTTCGCCTTCATGCGTGAAAGGTGTTATGTGTGGTATGAATATTCCATTTAAAACTGGTTTTCGCATGTTTCCACATCCAAGATTTCAAGAATGCAAACATCGTATATAAACAAGCAATTTTAACCATCTGCCTTATTCAAAACAGTGCATGAGGGAAAAGAATAACAAAGCTTCTCTTATAATTTAATCTAATTGAGGTTAACAAGGTGCCGCAATATCGCAGTGTGTTCAAAGACGAAGCGAAACTTGACATTACTTACGTGCCCAGCAGGCTTCCTCACAGAGATAGCGAATTACACTTACTGAAGGAGTTTTTCAGTTTTATCCTGCAGTTTCCAGCAAAAATGGCTCAAAGAGTCATTATAACTGGTGATGTTGGAACAGGCAAAACTGTGCTTTCTCAACGTTTTGGTGCGGATGTTACGCGAGAAACTAATAAGCTTGGGGTAAATCTTCGTTATGTGCATGTCAATTGCCGTGAATATCGTGGGAGTCTCTTTCTAATTCTGCATCATGTAGTTTCTGTTTTTCATCCAAACTTTCCAAATAGAGGTTATTCTGCAGAGGAGCTTTTACGCATTCTGCTGCAAATCTTGGATGAGGAAAACGCTTATGTAATCTTGGCTTTAGACGAGTTTGAAAGTCTCATTGAAAGGGAAGGTTCAGAAGCTGTTTACAAACTTACGCGGTTGCAGGAAATTAGGCAAGATAAACCTCAAAGGCTTTCGCTCATATGCATTCTGCGCAACTTGAAGGTTATCGATAAATTAGACCCTAGCACAAGGAGTTCTTTGCAGTCTAACATAATTAATTTAGGAAAATATTCCAAAAGCCAGCTTATAGACATTCTTGACGACCGAACTTCACTTGCCTTTAAGCCATTGACTGTGCCAAGAGACACTGTGATTCTTATTGCAGAACTCGCCTCGTCTGAAAGTGGAAATGCCCGGTTCGGCATTGAGTTGCTATGGCGTGCTGGAAAATATGCAGATGCTGAAAATTTGGATGCTGTTACACCAGAATGTGTCCGAAAAGCTGTTTCAAGCATAATTCCAATAATGCGCAAAGACGAATTGGCATCACTGAGCTTTCATGAAAAACTGTTTTTGTTAGGCATTGCAAGAGTTTTCAAACACAGTGAAAAAGCATGTATGTCTCTCATGGATGCAGAACAAGCCTATTCCATCGTATGCGAAGAATTCAATGTAAAACCATACAGTCACACGCAACTTTGGAAATATCTGAAGACACTTTCAGTTTTGGGCATATTAAGAACGGAAGTTTCAGCAGTGGACTCTCGTGGAAGATCAACACTCATTTATCTGCCCAAAATTTCAGCAAACGAGTTAGAAAAAGAATTAAATGCCTTCTTAGAAAGGGAAGAATCGTGAAAAAGACATGAATGTGGAAAATGTTTTTTCTTCGACGTTGCGAATGAAAATTTTAAAGGTTTTGATGTATATGAGTGAACTTAATGTTTCTGAAATTGCTCGGAGAATTGGGGTAAACTATAATACAATAGATAAGCACTTGAAGATTCTAGAGGATGAAGGCATTCTTCAGCATAAAGTATTTGGCAGAATCCACTTATACAGATTTGATGAACATTCTTCAAAGGCTAAAGCCGTGCAAAATTTGATTGAAACATGGGAAAAATCAGACTATAAAATGAAGAAGTAAGAAATGTATAGATGGTTAAAAATGCAGCAATATGACAAGTGGTGTAAGAGTTTTGATTAAGGAAGATTTTAATGAAAGAAGTGAATTTGAAGAAGTTTTGCAAAAGATTACAAGCAACATGACCAGCGGAATGCTCTCTGAAAAGCTTCCACCATCAGAGTTGCTTAGAAGAACTGACAACTACGTTAGCCACCTAACAGATTTGGCGACAAACAACAAAGAGCTTATGCTTATCCTGAAACCTGAAAAGGCGTTTACTATAAAGTATAAGTGCAAAAATCTGATTCAAACATTGACGAATTTTAAGGATGTCCTTCTTCAGAATACACCTAACCCACTAGCAAATTCTCGCTTGGCTTTTGAGCAACTTAGAAAAGCTTCAGCAGATGGTTCAGATTTTCTTTTTTTGATGCGTGAAATTAAGGATAATCCTTCTCCGCTCATAGACGCTATTCTTACTTTCAAAAAAGCATCAGAAACAAAGAGGTCCATTATAAACATACGATCCGAGGAGGAAGTTCAACCTTTAATTAAGTATGTTTTAGGTCGCATGGATGATTTCAGAAATGCCCTAGTTAGTTTGGAGAAGAATGTGAATGAGCTGAAGCAGATTATACGCAAGTTTCAGGAAGAAAGCCTAGAAATTCTGTCTAGCAAGGCTTCTACTCAGAATAAACTTGAAACAGAAAAAAATTAGGAGATGAAAAACTATGGCGATGGTTGATGTTTCTGATAAATCAGAAATCTTCCGAGAAGCAACAGCAACAGGAACTATTAAGCTAAAACCAGAAACTGTACGTTTGATCAAAGAGAAAAAAATTGCTAAGGGAGACCCTTTATACGCAGCAAAAATTGCTGGAATTTTAGCCGCTAAGAAAACGAGTGAATTGATTCCACTTTGCCATCCATTACCATTAACAAATGTGAAAATAGAAACAAAGATTTTCAGTACAGTTAAAGTGCAAATTTCCTCCACTGTCAAGACAAAAGCTCAGACTGGAGTTGAAATGGAGGCACTAGTCGCAACTGCTGTCGGGCTTTTGACAGTTTGGGATATGGTTAAACAGTATGAAAAAGATGCTGAAGGACAATATCCTTTCACCGTCATAGAAAATATTCGAGTCACAAAAAAAGTCAAAGAGGTTAGCGATGGTGAGCGACAGCACAAGGAGACATAAGGCTGAAGCACCTAAAAGCTTGAGATTTGGAATATTCACTGTCAGTACATCTCGTTATAAGAAGATGGTGAAAGGCGAAAGGATAGAAGACAGTTCTGGAGATATAACTGAAGCATTAATAAGAAATGCTGGGCAATTAATAGCCTTTAGAAAGCTAATTCCAGACGACAGAACATTAATTGAAGAAAGCATACATCAAGCTTTAGCTTCTCCAGATTTAGATGCTGTTATTTTTTGCGGTGGCACTGGCATAGCCCCATCTGACATTACTATCGAAACGGTTTCACCTTTTTTACAAAAAATTCTTCCTGGTTTCGGTGAAGTTTTTAGAAGTTTAAGCTTCAAAGCAATAGGTTCTGCAGCAGTTTTATCTCGTGCTATTGCAGGTGTAGCAAAAGGCAAGGTTTTTTTCTGTATTCCTGGCTCTCCAGATGCCGTGAAGCTTTGTATTGAAAAGCTTATATTACCCGAAACGGCTCATATCGTTAGGCATGCACGGGAATAACGATGGTGCTTATTGACAGCTTTGGACGCCCACTTCTCAACTTGCGAATGGTAGTAACGCAACGTTGCAATTTACATTGTTCATACTGCCACATGGAAGGCGAGGAGAATAACACTAAAAATGTATCAATAGAAATGACTGCAGACGAAATCATCCGCATTGCAAGAATAGCTGTTGAACTAGGCATTTCAAAGGTTAAGTTGACGGGGGGAGAACCACTTATGCGCAAAGACATCATAGAAATAGTTAAGGGAATATCCTCTATAAACGGCTTAAGAGACCTCTCAATGACCACGAATGGAACAATGCTTGCATTTTTGGCAAAAGAACTGCATGTGAATGGCCTGAAGCGGGTGAACATTAGCCTTTCATCAATAATGGCCAACGTCTATAACAAGATAACTGGCGGCAAAGTCGAAGATGCATTGAACGGTATTAAGGCTTCTGTTGAAGCTGGATTATTCCCAGTTAAAATCAACATGCTTGTTTTAAAGGGCATAAATGACCATGCAGTTACTGATATGATAGATTTCGCAAGTGAAACAAAAACAATTTTACAACTAATAGAACTTGAACCATTAAACATAAGCAAAGAGTACTATTCAACATATCACAAGCCTTTAGACGAATATGAAGCCATGTTAAAGGAAAAGGCAGTAAAAATTGAAGCTAGAAGGTTAATGCAAAACCGCCCTATCTATTATTTGCCGAACGCCACAGTTGAAATTGTGCATCCAACAGAAAATAGCACGTTTTGCATGCATTGCACACGTTTACGCATCACAAGCGATGGAAAACTTAAGCCATGCTTAATGAGGAATGACAATCTAATAGATATTTTAACACCGATGAGAAACGGAGCAAACGACGATGAATTAATAGAGCTATTTAAGCTGGCAAACCAGAAAAGACAACCATATAACAAAGAATAAATACGTACAGTTGCACTTCAATTTCTGATATTTTATGCTTGAAGGCAAAAGAATCAATCTAAGACTAGCAGAAAAAGAAGATGTGTCCCTATTAGCGCAGTGGCTTAGTGACGTAAATTTTGCAGGAGGATACCAACATTTTCCAGACCAAATTTCTAGAGATCAACTTGAAAAGCGAATAGTTGAACAAAGACTTTACCAGACAGAATGGGTTGACTTCATAATAGAAAAGAAAAACGGAACAAAAATCGGATGGGCGGTCCATTATGTTTGTGTGCCCAATTTTGGATGGATAGAAATAGGTTTTGCAATTATTCCAACTGAAAGAAACAAGGGGTACGCAACTGAAACAATCAAAATATTGTCAAACTATTTGTTTCTCTCAAGGGACATAATACGAATACAAGCCGTGATTAATGCAAGAAACATAGCTTCACAGCGTGCATTAAAGAAAACAGGTTTCAGGAAAGAAGGAACAATGCGTAAAGCGTTATGGGACGCAGAAGGAAAGTGGGCGAATGCTGACCTATATGGTATTTTGAGAGAAGAATGGAAAAAAACCTAAGATGTTAACGAAGGTGTAGGCAAAGGAGTAAGTGTGAATGGAAATTTTAACCTATAAAGAAATTGAATCAAAAGAGACACTTCTGCCGTTGTTGGATAATGCGTTCGGTTGGCCATTTAATCCAAGAACATATGAGAAGCTTGTTAAAATTGATCCAAGATTAAGAAATAGTCCTGTAGGTTTTTGCGCTGTGGAAAATAGACGTGTAATTAGTCATGTTGGCGTTATGGATTTAGCTACACGAACCTTGGATGGAAAAGTAGAGTATGTTGGCGGCATCTATGGTGTTGCCACATTACCAAGTCATGTTAGAAAGGGAATTTCAACAGCATTAATGAATAAGGTACATGAGTATTTTAGAGGAAAGAATTATCGCTTCTCGTTTTTGTGCACCAGCCACACTTTGGGTGCATATGCAATGTATCAGAAACTAGGCTACATGGATTTGTTTGAAAGACCAAGTGCATATAAAGTGTTAAGCAAGAAGAAAACTAAAGCTGTTGCAGAACAGAGAAGAGAAAAACTTGATTTTGATAGACTTCTGAAAGTTTATGGCGACTTTGTGAAAGACAAGACAGGTTTTGTTGTGCGAGACAAAGCCTATATGGAAATGTTAAAGAAGACTGGCTACTTTGGAAGTAGAGATTGCATTATCGAAGATGATGGATATGTGATTTTTAGAAGCAACGTAGGCGGAACATGGTCTAAGGCTACATGGATCAGAGAACTTGTTGCATTAAGCGCTAAACAGAAGAATAGATTGATAGAGCTTGTTGAAGCAAAAGCAAAAGACCTTATCATGGATCGGGCTGTGCTAGACAATGATTTACTGCAAGTTTACAAATCTAATGGTTACATGGTTGAGAAGAGAAGTCATTCAGTATTAATGGCTAAACCATTAACGCTTGATGCATCATTCAAAGAAACCTACGGTGACAAATTCTTCTTAACAGATTTAGACTTCTTCTAAAAACTTCTCAAAACGCAAAACACAGACATTCTAAATTCTTTCTCAAGTAACATGTTCTACTCAAAAGTTAAACATATTCCTAATTGGAGTTCAATCACTTGAAAAGAAAAATCTCTTTTAAAATATGCCAGCACAAATGTTTTCTATGCTTAAAGCTCAACTATTTTGACTTCACCTTTAACCGTGTCGAACAATGCAAGGGTTGATTTACCACTTAAGTATCCGCATACCTCGCCAGGGTTCACAATTAAAGTTTTACCTTTACGATAAAATTCTGCCTTATGTACGTGCCCATAGACTATAACATCGAAGCCTTCGCCATCGATTAATGCCTTTAACAATTCTTCTTCGCTCCCATGTAACAAAGCAATTTTCAAGTTATCAACCTTTACAGCAGCAAAGTTTCCTCTCACTTCCAAGTTATCGTATTCACTGAATCTCTTTTTTAGCAATTCGCGGTCTCCATCATTATTCCCGAAGACACCGATCAATTTCACTTTTAAATTCTTAAACTTTGGAATGACGAAGGGGGCAACATAGTCTCCAGCATGAAGCACAAGATCAACCTTTTCTTCATTTAACTTTTTCACGGCTTTTTCTATCATGGGCAAGTTATCATGTGTGTCAGAGATTAAGCCAACTAGCATTTGTCTTTCACCTTTGTCGTTATGTTAGTTTTTTAGTGAAAATAAATCTTCTATGATTTAATTATATAGAGGTTTGTTCTAGAGAATATTTCGATTCTCGGAATAATTAAACTTGAGAAACACCACTTAAAACACTCCTCTGCCATTTTTTGTAATAGAAAACTATTCTGAAAGAGGAATATAGAAAATGAATCCTTGGGGTTCAGACCCATCCTCAAAGAGAAGAGATAAGCTTTACATAATTGCAGAAATTTTGGAAATAGCAAAAGACGGCGTTTTAAAAACTCAGATAATGTATAGGGCTAACTTGAGTTTTACACAGCTTAACGATTATCTTAAGTTCATGTTGAAGAATGGATTGCTGGATAAAGTTTTGTTAAATGATAAAGAAGTGTACAGGGCAACTGTAAAAGGAGTGAATTTTCTTCAACGTTACCATGAGATAACGGAATTGCTCAAAACAGAAGAAAATGATTATAAGAACAATGTCAAGATTCCTCCGCCTAGTATTCTTAAAAGAAATTAAAAAATGATCCAGTTTGCTATTGACTTTCCTTCAGGTATTTCTTAACTTTTTCTTTCAATGTTGGAAATTCATTCAGCATAGCTTCTACGATTTGCCAGCGAATTCCCTCGATCTTTGATTGTGAATTCATTGTTTTCAACGTCAATATAGTGTATAGCAATACACAATATAAACTTTTGTTTCCAAACCAGAAATAGACATTTAAACAAGAAAAAAGGGAAATTTAGCGAATGCCCACTATGTTAATTGGTTTCTTTCGCAGCCTTACAACCACAACAGCAATAGCTATCACAATTGTTGCCCCAATTAGAATTGCCATAAAAGTTGGCGTTATAAGCATTGGAATCAGAGGAGCAGAGGCAATTCCTATGGTGGGATCATGCTCCAAAGTGTAATTGCCAAAGTATGGGTAACAGATGAACAATCTCAAATGAGCCCCTGCAGCAATATATGAGGCGGTAACATTCACATAGTCAACAGTATCTTCTGCTTCATTCAGAAGCCTTGCCCATGGAACGAATTCAAGAAAACCTGAAATATTCCCTTCCTTATTTGCATATTGTATCCTTGCGCGGTTTTTAAAGCGGCTAGTTACTTGTATCTGCCTCTCATATTGGTTTTTTGTCTTGTTTGCACTCACAGGGTAGTATTCGTCATTTATTGTCGCAGCTTGCATCTGAGAGATAGTTTCAACTGTTTCTTGGTGTTGATTTTGAATTTCATTCTCTGCAGAGCTCATGTCTTCAAGCTTTATTGAAGCCAGATTAACCCATAAAGCTAACCCAGTCCTATTTACTGATATTTCAATTCCATTGTCCCCGAGGAATTGGTTGATTTTGTCTATGTTCCACTTCCAGTTACTTATGACAAAGTCAAATTTTAATTGCCCTGCTGCAACTGTATAATTGTATTCTGGATACTTTTCATCAGGTGTTTCTGTAGTTGTCGTATTGTAGAATCTGCATCTTATTTGAATATTGTTTTCCGCGAACTCAAACCCAGGATGCCCGTGTACTTTAATAAGCGTAAAGCTAAATGACCAGTAAGAAGAGTCCTCGTCCACCAGTAGTTTTGGTGGCGTAAGAACCCAGTCGCATGCACTGAACGGCAGAAAAGCACGATGCAACTCAAGTAAAAGCCCCAAGAATCTGTTGACAGCTTGATTATATGATGGTTTACCATATCCATATCTAAAGCGCAGCTTTGGTTCAATATAATCATTCCATAACATTGCATTTATAGTTGCGTTGTCAGCGTCGAATCCTTTTTGGTAGTATCGTTTATCTAGTATAAGGTATTCAATTACCCCTTTTAGTTTCACTACGTATATTGTGCTGTTCTCGTTTGTGTACCACCACAGGAACATTGGTTTCTTTCCACCTGCCGGAAAAATTAAAGTTATTAATGGTGTCTCAAACTTATACCAGACACCCCATGGTCCATGTTCCACTGGTAATTCTTGAGGCTCCTCAGCTTCCGCATCAGCATTCGCCAAGGGCATAGTTAGTGCAATAGTGGGCAATAGCATTAGAAATGCTAAGCTTAAAGCCAATATTCCGTTTTTCTTTATTTTCATGGTTTTTTCACCGAAAATAACTGTGTAAAACGGCTTATTAAGAAAATCGTTTCGAAAAAAGTCGAATATCAAGCTTCCAAAGTTCTAGAAACCTCGAACATTTATTTGAAGTATCCATTGAGGAAAAGTATTGCCATGTTTAAGTAGATGGATGCTAGACTTATGACAACAGCCTTGTCTAATCTTAAGCCTTTTCCAAAACAGAAGGCGGCAGAAACCAGTAAAAGAGCCCATATTTGCAACATAAACAAGACAATTGTGGAGATAGATATTGTGAACCCAAGGACGACTAAAAAAATGTTTGAAGTAAAGGAGTAGATGTATGGGAACAGGGCCATGGGTAAAGATGCTAGAAAAATGCACGCTAAAAGCTGAAGGTCATTTCCAACTCTTCTATAAAGAATATAAGTGAAAATCTCTGCGAATAGAAATAAGCCTATCCAACTGAACATGTATAGTGCAATTATGCTTGAAAACTCGTATGCGGAGTATGGGAAAAAGAAGAATAACGCTGGATCAAGGTTCGCGTAGGCAGAACCGAATGCGCCCATCAGTAGTATGGCTATTGAAAAAGGTAGAAGAAATAAAGGCTTAACTGTTTTTGCAAAGATAGGTGAGAGAAAAACCCATTTTCCAAGACGGTGACTGAAGGTTTCACTTATTTCCAGCGTGGCAGGAATATTTCCATCTTTCAAGACTTTATAGAGCATTTGTCCTCGATCATTCAACCTATACTTACGCTGTTTATCCTGTGTTATAAAATCAGAAAGCATATCTAAATGATAATATACTGTGCCTACGCCCAAGTCTAAGGTTTCTCTTAATTCTTTAAATCCAATCTTCCCATGTGCACCCAAAAGTTCAATAATTTTTCTACGTGCTGGATCTCTTAGCAAAGTGTAGTATCGTGATATGTCTTCCATCAGATAGGTTCACCATAATTTCGAACTTAATTTAAAAGATGATATTTATACGTTTTTAAGTATGATTCCATTCAGATTTAAGAGGATTAAGTAATGAAAGTTGAAGCAGTGCTTTTCGATTTGTTCGACACCTTGCTTATCCTTGAAAGCAATGAAGCCTACTATAAACCTAGCCTTAAAAGGCTTCATGAATATCTAGTAAAGAGTGGAGTGAATGTTCAATTCGATGTTTTTGAGCGAGTTTATTTTGAAGTTAGAGACGAATTTTATTCAGAATCACGCGAGAGTTTAGAAGAACCACATTTCAACGTTCGAGTTTCACAGACACTGAAAAAGCTAGGATACGAGTATACCACTTCTGATCCGCTAATTATAGGCGCTACCATGGCTTTTGCAGAAGAGTTCATGCACTATGTAAGTCTAGATGCGGAAGCTTTAGATGTTTTACAGAAACTGCATGGAAAATACAAGCTGGGATTAATATCAAATTTCGCCATTCCAGAATGCGGCTGGAAACTGCTGGATAAATATGGTTTACGACAGTTTTTTGACATAGTAATCATCAGCGGCGAAATCAACAGACGAAAACCAAGCCCAGAAATCTTTCAGAAAGCATTAACAATTTTAGACATTGAACCCTCAAAAGTAGTTTTCGTTGGCGACATGCCAGACTTGGATGTTAAAGGTCCAAAAAGTGTTGGCATGAAGACAATACTTATCAAACGAAGACCAATAGAAAATATAGATGCCAAACCAGACAAGATAATTACCAATCTAAGCGAATTGTTAAACATACTAAAAGACTAGTGATAACAAGATAACAACGCATATTAGGCAGCAAAGAAACATTTATATTAGCTGAGACGCCTTCAAATTCATTTTGGCGAATGAAAGTTAGCCCCGCAATTTTATGGCGGCGGCTCAACCCTAACTATAAAGGCGCAAGTCGCCCTACAGAATGAAGCGGTTGGCCTCCAATTGCGGGGACAAAAATGTGGACCTGACACTAACAGGCGTTAGGTCTGAAATGGGCTTTAGCGTTCAGTGGTTAATTTCCCTCCAAATCCAGTTGGCTTTGCGGTTGTACAAAAAATAAACATCTGGCTCAAGATCAGCCAGGAGCCAAACTAACTCCGGTTGATCCTGCCGGACCCTACTGCTATCGGGATGGGACTAAGACATGCTAGTCGAGCATCTCCAAGCCATGGTGGAGACGCGGCACACAGCTCAGTAACACGTGGCTAACCTACCCTTGGGATGAAAACATCCCCGGGAAACTGGGGCTAATTTCCAATAGGTGAAGACTCCTGGAATGGATCTTCGCCCAAAAGGCTCTTAGACCATGCTTCTAGGCGCTGCCCAAGGATGGGGCCGCGGCCGATCAGGTTGTTGGTGAGGTAACGGCTCACCAAGCCTTTAACCGGTACGGGCCGTGAGAGCGGGAGCCCGGAGATGGGTACTGAGACAAGGACCCAGGCCCTACGGGGCGCAGCAGTCGCGAAAACTCCGCAATACGCGAAAGCGTGACGGGGCCATCCCGAGTGCCGTCCGCTGAGGATGGCTTTTCCCTAGTGTAGATAGCTGGGGGAATAAGGAGAGGGCAAGTCTGGTGTCAGCCGCCGCGGTAATACCAGCTCTTCGAGTGGTAGGGATGTTTATTGGGCCTGAAGCATCCGTAGCCGGCTGGACAAGTCCTCCGTTAAATCCAGCGATTCAATCGTTGGATTGCGAGGGATACTGTTCGGCTAGGGGGTGAGAGAGGCCAACGGTATTCCCGGGGTAGGGGTGAAATCCTATAATCCCGGGAGGACCACCAGTGGCGAAGGCTGTTGGCTAGAACACGCCCGACGGTGAGGGATGAAAGCTGGGGGAGCGAACCGGATTAGATACCCGGGTAGTCCCAGCTGTAAACGATGCAGGCTAGGTGTTAGAGCGGCCACGTGCCGCCCTAGTGCCGCAGGGAAGCTGTTAAGCCTGCCGCCTGGGGAGTACGGCCGCAAGGCTGAAACTTAAAGGAATTGGCGGGGGAGCACCACAAGGGGTGAAGCTTGCGGTTTAATTGGAGTCAACGCCGGAAATCTCACCGGG
>Ga0078972_1001082_pt1 | contig 107161 bp, 95 predicted proteins | sample YelNatPaOPGAMG01_FD_67568 | JGI IMG/M metagenome (GOLD analysis project Ga0078972, IMG submission 67568) | Hot spring thermophilic microbial communities from Obsidian Pool, Yellowstone National Park, USA - OP-RAMG-01 (SPADES assembly) (version 2) | ecosystem: Environmental > Aquatic > Thermal... | reverse complement strand
AAAATTCGTCCTCATCGAATTTATCACTGTAACCTTAAAAAATATGAATATTGCTTTTAAACAAAATATTCTCGATAGTTACCTTGAACAATTATGCCTTTGAAAAGTGCAAGAGTTCAGTTACTAGAGATACCTGTTGAAATTCCTTACCTCTTCATAAGGAAGACCGAGATGCTCTCCTCTAAATAACGGTTTGGGTGAACCTTTCCATGAGACCATAATCAACAAAATGAACTGGTATAGTAATTGGAACTCCGTGAAAAGCGGAATACAATGAACCCGCTTTAAGAGGTGGCCCATGGCCAAGGAGAGAAAGAAGGATACCCTCTAGTTCAAGGAAGAGACCGTAAAACTCATAACGGAAAAAGGGAACAAAATAATTGAACCGAGCCTTGGCATATGCGTTATTTTCAGTGGAAATCCTGCCGGGGCTTCTCCTCAAGAGACGCCGATTGAAGCCCCATAAAAAGGAAAAGAGAAAGGATAGGCTCCTATCCCAGGTAACCTTCCTGAAGCGCCGGGTTGTTCAGCAGGTCAAGCCCTGTCCCCTCCATGATTATCCGACCGGTCTGCATAACGACTCCCCGATGCGAAATCCGCAGCGCCATACGGGCATCCTGTTCCACCAAGATAATACCGGTACCGGTGCTGTTGATGGTCTGGATCACCCGGGCCACTTCCTGACGCATCAAGGGACTCAGCCCCAGGGTCGGTTCATCCAGGATGAGCAGTTTCGGGCCGGCCATTAACCCCCGCCCGATGGCCAGCATCTGTTGCTCTCCTCCGCTTAGATTGCCACCCAACTGATTTTTTCTTTTCTCCAGCACCGGGAAAACAGCAAAAACCTTTTCCAGGGATTCGCGGGTCGTTTTTTTGTCGGTACTAAGATATGCCCCGCATTTAAGGTTTTCCATGACGGTCAAAGTACTGAAGATGCCACGTCCTTCAGGGACTTGAACAATACCCAGTTTGACCAGGGTATGAGGGGGTAGTCCATTGATTCGTTTTCCCCTGAAAAGGATTTCCCCCCTTGAAGGCTTTAGCAAACCACAGATGGTATTGACCAGACTGGTTTTTCCGGCCCCGTTCCCGCCCAGAACGGAGAGGATTTCTCCTTCCCTGAGGTTGAGGGTAACCCCCTCCAAGGCTTGCACGCCTCCGTAATTCAAAGATAGATCATGGATTTCCAGAATCATTTTATCCATCCGCAGCCCCTAAATAGGCTTCAATGACTTTAGGATGTCGGCGGATGAGTTCCGGTTCCCCTTCGGCGATCTTCACTCCATAGTGAATGACCACAATCCGATCACAGACCCCCATGACCATTTTCATGTTGTGTTCCACCAATACTACCGTCTTTTTCATTTCCGAGCGGACCCCTCGGATCTGATCGGCCATGGCCCTTGCTTCGGATGGATTCATCCCGGCCACGGGTTCATCCAGCAATAAAACCCGAGCTCCCGTGGCAATGACCATGGCCAACCCTAACATTTTCTGGTTACCGTAGGGGATGTCCTTGGCTGCCATATCTTTCAGCTTTTCCAAACCAAACAACCTCAATAGGGAAAGGCTTTTTTCTTTGACCTCTTTTTCTCTAAGGCCATAAGCCTTTGAATGGGCCAAGGTCTGCCAGAAACCGATCGGGTTGTAAAGGTGATGCGCCATGATCATATTGGTCAAACAAGAGTATTGGGGGAAGAGACCAGCCCCCTGAAAAGATCGAACCAGACCGGCCCGAGCGATCCGGTCCGGTCGAAGACCAACGATGTTTTTCCCCTGAAAAAGGATTTCACCCCGGGTCGGTTTTAAAAATCCCGAGACAATATTGAAGAGAGTGGTTTTCCCGGCCCCGTTGGGTCCGATGATCCCTAAAATTTCACCTTCCCGAACCTCGAGATCAATCCCATTTAAGGCGGTCAATCCTTTAAAATTACGACTGACCTGTTTTAGCTCCAGTATCGACATAAAGGCTTTAATTTTTTTTCATAACTTTTTTTACTTTTTGCGGAAGACTCAGCAGCCCTTCCGGCAGGAAAAAGGTCACCAGCAAAATCACCGATCCATAAAAAATATATACCCAACGCGAATCAATATTTAAAAGCCATGATTCGACCATAACCATCAGGGAACCTCCCAGGAGGCCTCCCAGCGCTACGGAGGTAACCCCGCCGACCGTAGCCTGTATCTGGACCATAATCGATTGGATCGGGGTATAATTTCCCGGAAAGAGCACATTGTAATAATGGGCGGTAAATGCCCCGGCCATCCCGGCGAAAAAACAGGCGGTGACAAAACCGATCATTTTATAACGCAAGGGATGCACCCCTAAACTTTCGGCCAGGGCTTCGTTTTGGGGCAACGCCCCGAAGATACGACCCAGGGCCGAACGATCCATTCGCCACATAACCGTTCCACAGACCAATAAAATCAAGAGCAGAATATAATAACCGGCCGTGGGAGAATCGCACCGGACCCTTCCCAAAACAGGAAAATTTAAAGGCGGGAAAGAAGGGATGCCCGTGATGCCGCCATGTCCACCGAAAAATTCAAGGGTGGATAAAAGGAGACGCACCACTTCGGCAAAGGCGAAGGTGATAATGGAAAGGGAAAGCCCTCGCACCCGGAGGACAACCATCCCGATGATCAGGGCCACGGTTCCCGAAGCCGCCCCGCCGGCCAACAATCCGATCCAAGGACTAATGCCGGCCTTTTGAGCCAGAAGGGCCGAGGTATACCCTCCGATGGCCAAAAAGGCCGCCTGCCCCAGGCTCAGGCAACCGATACGGAGGATCATGAGCCAACCCATGGCCAGAATACTGGCCACCGCGCAGCTGATAAACATTCCGATCCTGGCTGGATTGGGAAAAAAGAGGGGTAATAAAAACAACCCGGCCACAAGAATAATAAGGGAAATTCCCCTCTTTTTCTTTTCAGTGAAACTCATACTCCACTCCCAACAACCCCTGCGGCCTGAATAGGAAAACGGCGATGACGATCAGAAAAGAGACCACTTCAGCCACCGGCCCTAAATAGGTTACGCCGATGGTTTCCACGACGCCGATCAACAATCCGGCCAGGATGGATCCTTCAATACTTCCCATCCCTCCCACAGCCACAATGAGCAGGGCCTTGAAAATAATGCCCCCGCCCATGTAGGGATTGATATAGAAAAGGGGGGTGACGATCGCTCCGGCGGCGGCGGCCAGGAAAGAGGCGACACCCATGACTAAAAAACGCATGAAACGGATATGGATGCCCTGGAGAGCGGCTACCCGGGGATTTTCAGCCAGGGCGCGGATCGCTATTCCCTGACGGGTTCTTCGGATCCAGACATACAAACCGATTACGATCAATCCGCATAAAAGGACCACCATCAGTCTTTCCCGGGAAAGGGTTGCTCCCCGGATGGTCAAAATTCCCTTGAAATAGGAGCCTATGGTGACATCCTCCCCTTTAAAAATAAAAGCCAAAGTTCCTTCCAGGATCATGCTCACACCCAGAATGGCGCCCAAAGAGGCTACCTTGACTTTTTCCGATAAAGGGTAAAGGACGGCGGCTTCAACAAAAATTCCCAGACCGCCGATCACGATCATGGCCGTTAAAGCCGCCGTAAAATAATGGAACCCGGCCCATTGCACAAGGGCATAGACTACATAGGCGCCGCAGATGTAAAAAGTCCCGTGGGCGAAATTCAAGACCCTCAAAATTCCGAAAATCAAGGTCAAGCCCAAGGCCAGCAGAATATAATTGGCCGAAAGGACAAGGCAGTTCAAACCTAACTGCAAAAATTCGGTCATGAAGTTCCGCCCCCTTTCGAAAAGATTATGGGGTCATTTCCCTGAAGCTGCCCAAGAACTGGACCTGTCCCTTTCCGGTAATCATGCTGAAGGAAACAGGAACGGACATGTGGTTCTTAATCCCAAAGGTCTTCTCTCCGCTGGCCTTAACCGGAATTTTATGAAAACTCTTGAATTCCGTGGTCCGTAGTACATTAAGAATAGCCTCTGGTTCCAGACTCTGGGCCTTTTCGATAGCTTGCAGAAGGATATGGGGACCCATTGAATAGGCCAGATCCGTCACCTGAAAGTTGGGGCAATCTTGTTTGAAGTATTTGATATTCTCTTCTCCAAGAGGGCTGTCTTCTTCAGGAGAAACCATGATCCCTATATAGCCCTTTGAGGCCTCCACCCCGGCGATTTGCTGCCATTTTTCCAGATCCCCGGGCATGGAACTGGGATTGGCGATATAACCCTTATACCCGAGTTCCCGGGCCTGTTTGACCACCAGGGCCACCGAACCCGGTGGAAGTTTGCAATAGATGTAGTCCGGATTCGATTTCAAGGCCTGGCTGAGGAAAGGATAAAAATCGGTGCTACGGGGCGGGACCATTATAAAATCCTTTATTTCCATACCCCGTTGTTTGGCATGGGCCAAGGCGTTTTCTTTGACCTGTTTTCCATCCATGTCATCGGCCAAGACATAGAGGACGCTTTTACACTTGAATTTTTCCCTCATTAGGGTATAAAGGGCTTCGCTTCTTTCGTCATTGCTGGCCGAAACCCTAAAAAGGTAGGGCCATTCCGGTTTCGGATTCCAGACCGGACCCCCGATCACAGCCAATTTCTTTTCTTTGGTGGCGAGGGGGGCCCAGCCCGAGATCGCTTCGGCGCTGAAGGCCCCGACCAGGAAATCGACCTTGTCGGTGTAAATCAATTTTTCAACAGCGGCTCTACCGCCGGCGGCCGTATATTTGTCATCGGCGAAATACATTTCGATCTTATAATTCTGCCCCTTGACGGTGATTCCTCCTCGGTCATTAAAAAACCGTTTTAACGACTCCATACTGCACTTGACACTCAATCCCCATTGGCTGGCCGGACCGGTTAGTGGAACCGGCACCCCTAATTTCAAGACCTTGCTTTCCGCCGCCGAACTATTCGTCCCGGCCAAGCCCATGATCAATACCAAAATCGTGAAACACCCGATGGTTTTCCTTCGCATACTTTTCGTCATCTCCTTAGCCCTCCTTTTGGCGTCTTCCTCTTTTCAAAGCCTTAAGAAATGTTTTTCCCTTCGACGGTTCAGCGTTGGCTAAACCGCCTTCCCAGCATGGCCGCGGCGATATTGATGCGCTGGATTTGGACCGTTCCGCCGGCCAGTGGCCAGCCGCGGCTGTCCCGCAGCATCCGTTCAATCGGATATTCTTTGGAATAGCCGTAACCCCCGAAGACCTGCAGGGCCATATCCGTGACCTCTTTGGCCATTTCGTTGGAGAAACATTTGGCCACCGAGGATTCGAAGACCGAAGGCAAACCCGCACCGGCATTGACCGCGGCGCGGTAGATCAACAGCCTGGCCGCCTCCACCCGCATGGCCATATCGGCCAAGAGAAATTGGATGGCCTGGAATTCGCAGATGGGCTTGCCGAAGGCCTGCCGTTCCTGGGCGTATTTCTTGGCCGCCTCCAGCGCCCCCCAGGCGATACCCAGAGACATGGTGGCGTTCCCGATACGCTCGACGTCAAAGGCCTGCATCAATTTGGCAAATTCCCCTTGGGGTACAACCAAATTTTCTCTGGGAACCCGGCAATCCTCAAAGATCAGATCGCAACTGGGCATACCGTGCAGCCCCATGAACTCCTCTTGTTTCCCGAAGGAAAGTCCCGGGGAATCCTTTTCCACAACGATTCCGCCGATTCCCTTGGCCCCCTTGATTTCATTGAACCGGACATAAACCATATAGAGATCGGCATGGCCCCCTCCGGAAATAAAACGCTTCTGGCCGTTAAGGATGAAATGATCCCCCACCGGCACCGCTTTGGTACTGAGATCGGTCAAGGCCGAGCCGGCCCCCGGCTCGGTCATGGCCACGGACATCAATTTTTCCCCGGTACAGGAGGGTGGGATAAAACGTTGTTTTTGTTCTTCCGTACCGAATTGCTCCACCACACGGATAGGGCCGACGCTGGTTTCAAAAACGGGAAAGGCGGCGATGGGACTGACCCGGGCCAATTCTTCAATGGCTAAAACGGCCTCAAAGGCCGTTTGTCCTCCTCCGCCGAACCTCTCGGGCAAGGTGATACCCAAAAGGCCCATTTCCCGATAAAGCTTCAAGTCCTCCCGGTTCATAAAACAGCCCGGTTTTTCCCAAACCGGTATCAAGGGGGCCAGACGCTGATCGGCGAAATCATGGACCGCCTTTTTAAAAATCCGTTGTTCCTCGCTCAACTGAAAATCCATGGAACCTCTCCTTTCAATCTATTTCGGCTTTTCCTCGGGACATCTTTTCCGCTTTTCAAAAACCCCCCATACCCATTCCCGGCCTTTGACGGACGACGGATGACGTTTTCAAGGAACTTTTTGTAACTGCTCCGCCAACTTCTTTTTCATCACCTTACCCCCGGGGTTTTTGGGTAGTTCCGACAAAAGAAACATCCGCTGAGGGATTTTATAATAGGCCAGTTGACTGCGGCAGAATTCCTGTATCTCCGTCAGATCCAGGGCTTCACTCCCTGGTCTGGGAATGACGGCGCAGGCCACGATTTCACCCATTACCGGGTCGGGGAGGCCAAGGACGGCGACATCCAGGATTTTAGGATGAAGATGGAGGATGTTTTCCACTTCCACCGGATAGACTTTTTCCCCTCCTCGGTTGATCATCTCCTTGCTCCTACCAACCAGGGTGATGAAGCCTTCCTCGTCCTGAAACCCCATATCTCCGGTGAAAAACCAACCTTCGCGATAGGCCTTCCGGGTTTCCTCGGGAAGTTTGTAATAACCCTTGGTAACCAGGGCCCCTCGGACGGCCAGCTCCCCGATTTCCTGAGGAGGAACCGCTTTCCCGAAGGGGTCGACCAATTTTACTTCCGAGCAAAGGGCCGGACGGCCGACGGAGGTGGGTTTCTTTTCGATATAGGGATCCAAAAGGAGGGTGATGACCGATGCCTCGGTCAGGCCGTAACCGTTGACCAGGCGGACCTCTGGAAAAACTTTCTTAATATCCTTCAGCAGATCCGGCGGCATGGGCGCGCCTCCGTACTTGATCAGTTCCACGCAGCGAAGATCATAATTTTGAATAGGGGTTTTATGGATGAGGATCCAAAATAAGGTGGGGGTACCGGTAAGGATGTTGATTTTTTCCCGAACGATCAGCTCCAGAAGCGGTTCAGGCAAGAGTACCGGCATCATATACAAGGTGGTTCCAGAAAATATAGCCGGCAACAACTGTTCCTGCAAGGCCAGGACATGGAAAAGCGGGGCGACCAAAAGGGTCTTGCTGTGGGAAGGGTCTTTCAAAGGCATTTCATAGGTGGAGTAATAACCCTGCTTAATGGCGCTGGTAATGAGATTCCGATGGGTAATCATGGTCCCCTTGGGGAGACCGGTCGTCCCGGAAGTAAAAAGAATGACGGCGGTATCGTCTTCCTCGATCTCCGGAGCAGTCGGTGAAACAAGGGCCAAGGGGAGTTCTTCCAGCAGATCGGGTCCGAAGGATAAAGTTTTGGGAGGCTTTTTTTCAGAACGGACTTCCTCTATTTTGGCGGAAAAGAGCGGTGAAAAAACCATAAGATCCAAATCGGAAACCTCCATCTGCCTTTCCAACTCCGTCCCGGTCAGATGATGGTTGAATACCACCGCTGTGGCCCCTAACTGCAGTATGGACAGAAAAACCAGAACAAAATTATTGGAATTCTCCATAAGGAGTCCGACATGACTGCCCTTTCCGATGGCGAATTCCTTTTTTAAGTAAGCGGATATTCGAAATATCCGGTCCTGGGTTTCTAAAAAGGTCAGCCTGTTATCCCCTTCGAACAAAAAGGGTCTTTCCCCATAGGTCTCCACCGCTTTGCGGAACAAGGCCGGAACATTTTTGAAGCGGTGTTTGAAGGTTTGAATCGGGTATCCGTCGACGATAACCGTTTCAATGGAGTAGTCTTCAATCATTTCCCTCCTCCTGCAAAAAGGTCAATGAATCCGCTTTTTTTGTGTTTTCCCTGGGCGTTCAACAACCTTTTTCCCGCGGTTTACGGGCCTACCCTTCTGGTTCCTTTTCGGCTCTTTTTTCTTTCCCGTCAGAAAGTCCCGAACGCGATACAACCATTGAAGATACATTTCATTAAGACCCACCCCCAGTTCGGCGGCCATCACCACAAAAGGACCTTGGTTTTTCCAGCGGGTCAAGTTACCCTTGCGGCGAACAAGAAGGTTTTCAAAAAGTTCGATTTGTCCCTGAACGAGTTCCAAGGCTTTGGTCTCGTCGCCGAAGCCGAAAAAAATAAAACGAAGGATGAAGGGATCGCGCAGGAGAAGTTGTTTATCCGGTGAGGATCTCAGCCATTTTCCGAAATCCTTTCGGCCTTTTTCCGTGATGGAATAGATTTTCTTATGAGGGGCCCCTTTTTCCGAGGGAAGGACATCCTTGAGGGTGATCAGGCCCTCCTCAGCCAAATCCTTCAAGCTTTTATAGATCTGGCCGTAATTGACCGTCCACATGAAACCGAAATTCTTTTCGATATGGTCCTTGATCCGGTAACCATACATATTTTGGTAGTGCAGCAGTCCTAAGATGGCGTATTTAATGGACATTTAATCCTCTCTGTATCGGATGACCCGGGGGAATCCGGCCGCATTACTATGTAAAAAGTATATATATGAGAAGTATACTGTCAAGCCATTTTTTATCGTCCTTGATCCTTTACGGTTTGAGGGCAATATTTGAAGGAGATGAGATCCGTTACCGGGAGGCCTACCTTTTTAACAATCAAGAAAAGAAGTTACGTTCGTCTCCTCAAGGCCTAAGGGAGGCAGACCTCGATGGAACAGAGGGTTTGGGAAGGTGGGAGTCGGTCCTCTTGGATGGACCTCCAAGACGGCCGGCCGCGAAGGCACCCGGTAAAAAGAAATACGGGCGGGGAAAGGAATGAAAAGGAAAGAGAACGAAGGCGGATCAAGACGGGTTTCGGCCGATGAGGGCGATGTTCAGGTCCATGACATTGGTCCCGGTAGGACCGGTTTTGATCAGTCCTCCTACGGTCTGAAAAAAGGTGTAGGAATCGTTTTCCTCCAGGAAACGTTCCGGGTTCAATCCTTTTTTCCGGGCCCTTTCCCAGGTCTTTCCGTCCGCCCAGGCCCCTGCGGCGTCGGTAGGGCCGTCGGTTCCGTCCGTGCCGAGGCTGGCAAAGAAGATGCCTTTCAACCCTTGGATCTCCCTGGCCACGGCCAAGGTCAGTTCCGTATTTCGCCCGCCTTGGCCTTTCCCTTTGACGATCACCGTGGGCTCCCCGCCGGCCAAGAGGCATAAGGGCCTTTTCCTGCGGTCCGCGGTCCGAGCAACTTCTCGTAAGGCCCCGCCGTAAAATTGGGCCAGGGCCCGGACCTCCCCCTGCATCTCCGCGCTCAATAAATAGGTTTTAAACCCCAAGGCTTCGGCCTTTTTGCGGGCCGCTTCCAAGGCGGAACGGTTGGAGCCGATGATCGTTTGGGTCACTTTGGAGAAACAGGGATCCCCCTTTTTGGGCGTTTCCGCCACCTGCCCCTTCCTTCCCTTTTGGACATGGCCGATCACCCTTTGTGGAAGACGGGGGATCAAATCATAGCGCAGGAATATTTCCCAAGCCTTTTCGAAGGTGGTCGGGTCCGGGGCAAACGGTCCGGAGCCGATCACTTCCAAGGAATCCCCGACCACATCGGACAGAACGAAGTTGATCACTGTGGCCGGGTGGGCCCAGCGGGCCGACCAGCCCCCCTTGACCAGAGAGAGGTGTTTGCGGACGGCGTTCAATTCCTGAATGGTCGCCCCTGCTTTGAGTAAGCGTTCGGTGGTCTTTTGTTTATCTTTCAAGCCCAGAGGAGGTGTGGGGACCGTGTACAAGGCCGAAGAGCCGCCGGAAGTGAGAAAAAGGATCAAGGTCTTTGCCGTGGCCTTTTGCAGGTGGGAAAGGATATGTTTTCCGGCGACCAGGCCCGAGCGGTCCGGCAGGGGGTGACCGGCTTCCACTACCCGGACTCGAGAAAACCTCGCCCCCTGGCCATGAGGGACAATGACCAAACCGGAAAAAAGACGATCCTTAAGCCGGTCTTCACAGGCGCAAGCCATGGCCCGCGCGGCCTTACCGGCGCCGAGGACGAAGATTTCCTTGAACTTTTTTAGAGGGAATCGGCGGGAGCCCCTTCGGGTAAGCACTTCCAGTTCGTCCTTCTGAATCCTTAAGCGGGCGAATAGGCTTCGATAGGGATCCACCCCTTCCAAGGCGGCCGAAAACAAGGATAAGGCTATAAAGCGATCAGCGGTCATCCGATACCCCTAAGGTTTCCGCCTCCCCATTCCTGGAAAGGAGCCGTTTATGGTCAACATAGCAGAAAAGGATTGTGGGGAAAACGGCTTTTCTCACCCCTTAGATTTTCCCTCCTTTTCCGATCCGGCTTGACAGGTCATCCCCTAACCCCTATACTGATCCGAAAAAGTCGTGTGGTAAACAAACCGAGCCGTTTGTCCCCGATAAGTTATAACCCGTAACCTTTTGGGAGGGAAAACCTTGCTGAACCTTTTTGACGTCCTTACTTATTCATCCCCTTGCCTGTGGAGTTCATCCTTTCTTGCTCAATAGGTTTGACGACCTGAGCCTTCCTTCGGGACGCCCGGTTTAGGAGATAAGGATTCCCGATTCCAACCGTTAGAGAGGGTTTATCAATCGGCTCATGGTGTTCTTGTTTTAGACAACATTACTAACCGCCAGGAGGTAACAATGACAATAAAAGAAAAGCGAGTTGATTCCCGTCTACCCCTCCTCTTGCTTTTTTGGGGGATCCTCTTTTTTTCGGCCTCAACGATTTTTTCCGTCGGGACCGCCCGGGCCGGAGACCGGGAGGACGCCCGCGAGGTAGTGGAAAAATCGGTGTGGATGCTCGAAGATATCGAGGGAGACGCCCATTTCGAAGAATTTCGCCGTCTCCTTCCCCAGGCCAAAGGTATTTTCATCGTTCCGCACCTCTGGAAAGGGGCTTTTGTGGTCGGGGCCTTGGGGGGTAACGGATTGTTGATGGTCCGGGACGAACGCACCGGTGAATGGTTGGGTCCGGGTTTTTACACCCTGGGCGGAGCCAGCTACGGGCCCCAGGTCGGAGGTGAGGTGGCCCAAACGGTCTTTTTGATCCTGACCGAAAGGGGGGTCACTTCCTTTTTGTCCAACAACTTTAAGCTGGGAGCGGATGTGAGCGTTTCCATAGGTCCCATGGGCAAAGGCGCTTCAGCGGCGACGGCCAACTTGAGCGCCGATATTTTGAGTTTTTCCCGTTCCCGCGGATTATATGTGGGCGCCACCCTAAGCGGGGCCGTGATCGGGGTCCGCAACGACTGGAACAGGGCCTATTTCGGGAAGCGGGTCACCCCGAAGGATATCTTCATCCGGGGTGAAAAGGCCCCGGCGGAGGCCAAAAAATTGATCGAAGAATTGGAAAAGATCGGCAAGAAGGAAAAAAGCGCATCCAGCACCTAAACCCTTCTTCGTCGGCGGCGAACTACCCGTAAAGGAGGAATGAAAGATGCTGCCCGTCCAAAAAATCCTTTGCCCCACCGACTTCAGCCGTCCCTCTTTTGAGGCCGTCAAGCTGGCCAAGGAATGGGCCTCGTTTTTTTCCGCGGAACTCCTTTTGCTCCATGTAGTCCCTCCCCCTCCGGTCATACCGGTGGGACCTGACTTCGTCATCCCGGATCTGGTGGTCCCGGAAAAGGACCTGGAAGCGGCCGCTCGTAAGTCCCTGACCGACCTGGTCGCCGCCTTCGGTCTCGAAGGCCTGAAGATGCGCAAAATCGTCTTGACCGGCCATGCGGCCGAGGAAATCGTCCGCACGGCGGACCAGGAGAAGGTGGATGTCATCATCATCTCCACCCACGGACGCACGGGATTGAACCGCCTTCTGTTCGGTTCGGTGGCCGAAAAGACCGTCCGCCTGGCTTCTTGTCCGGTTTTGACCGTATCCGGCCAACCCCTTCCGGAAGCGACATGAGTGCACACCAGTCGGAACAGATAACCCTCGCCTTTGCCTTGGCCTTGGGGGTGTTTCTCTTCCTCATAGGCCTTCGTTTCGTTTTCTTCAAGGTCTTTCACCGCTGGGCCCGGCGGACCCGCTCGGGGTTGGACGACCTGATCATCCGTATCATCAAAGTCCCTTCCCTTTTTTGGTGTCTGGTCATCGGTCTCTATGTGGGGATGGATCTGTCCGGCTATTCAGGGAAGTATCTTAAATACTTCAACGACTCCGTTTATGTCCTCCTCATTTTTTCCGTTACCGTCGCCGCCTCGTCGCTCATCGGGGCCCTGCTTAAGTACTATGCCGATCGTTCCAATGTGCCCATCCCTTCCACCGGTTTGGTGACCGGTCTGTTGCGGGGCATCCTTTGGGCGGTGGGGATGATCGTTATTCTGCATTTCCTGGGCGTCCCCATCACCCCGATGATTACCGCCATGGGCGTCGGCGGTCTGGCCGTGGCCTTGGCCCTAAAGGACACCTTGGCCAACCTATTTGCCGGCATCCATATCATGATGGAGAAATCCATCCGGGTCGGGGATTATATCCGACTGGAAAACGGCCAAGAAGGATATGTCGCCGATATCACCTGGAGGACCACCCGTATCCGGATGCTCCAAAACAATATGGTCATCATCCCCAATCAGAACCTGTCCCAAAGTATCGTCACCAATTATTATCTCCCGGAAAAACGGATGGGCCTTCAGATCCCCGTCTCGGTCGGTTACGACTCCGATCCCGACCGGGTGGAAAAGGTGCTCTTGGATGCGGCCCGACAGGCGGTCAAAGAAGTCCCCGGCCTTTTGGAAGAACCGGCTCCCATTGTCCGCTTCATCCCGGGCTTCGGGGAGAGTTCCCTGGATTTCACCCTCATCTGTCAAGTAAGGGAGGCGACCGACCAATATCCGGTCCAGCATGAACTTCGCAAAAGGATCTTAAAAGCCCTCCGGGAGGCCGGTTTGGAAATCCCCTTTCCTCAGCGGACGGTTCATCTCCATACCGATCCCCCGGAGAAACCGGGAAAAGGAGATCGGAAAACATGAAAGGGCCTATGGTCTCCCAACGGGCGGCCGTTAGAAGAAGCGCCACATGGTGGCTCTGCTTCTTCGGTATGGTTTTGATTTTCCCTTCCCTCATCCAAGCCGAGGAATGGTCCAGGGGGCAACTCGTCTATGTGCCCATCTACTCCCATATCTACTATGGCGATCGGGGACAGACTTTTCTTTTGACCGGGACCCTGAGCATCCGCAATACCGACCCGGACCGATCCATTACCCTCGTCCAGGCCGATTACTATGACGGCAATGGGAAGCGGATTCGAAAATATCTTCAGCAACCCCTCGTTCTGGGGCCGTTGGCTTCCACGCGCTTTATTGTCAAGGCCTCGGATAAATCCGGGGGGTCCGGGGCCCATTTCTTGGTCCGTTGGAAATCGGAAAGCGAGGTCAATCCCCCCATCTTGGAAGGGGTCATGATCGGCGCCTCCGGCCAACAAGGCATCTCCTTTACCTCCCGCGGCCAGGTAATTCGAGAAAGGTGAAACCGATCCGGGCCAACGAGCCCACGGCCCTTGAAAACCCGTTTTCCCCTCTTTTCCGGATAATTTTTTAAACAATCACAAGGATAGGAGCTTAGGCCATGAACCCGAAAGTCCCGACCCTCAAGGTCCTGTTGCTCGATGCCTCCAACGGTTTTTACCGGCTCCAGCGTTATCGGGTGGGAGAGTTCTTCGGACCCGTGGATCTGGGGATCCATCTGGCCTATAAATGGAACGGGTTGAACATCGGCGCCGGTCTTTTGGCCGGTTCAGTCTTCCCCGGTTCCAATCGCCTGATCTTTTCCGGCATCTCCCCTTGCTGGCATGGCTTTTTTGTCTCCTCCATGGGCGGGGCGGCGCTGGTCTTCGACAACCTGGGAATCAATCTATTGACCCTCATCGGCAAGGCCGCCCGCCCTTCCCTTCTCTATTTGAATCGGAACCACGGTGAGGAAATCGAAGTAGAGCTGGTCCCGGTGGTTCCGCAGGTAATCTGGGAACAAGGCCGGGGCGGGGTCTATGCGGTTATGGAAGAGGCCCTGAAACGGTTCGGTTTCCGTTATGAAAAGGACCCCAGGGTGCTGGCCACGGGTCCGGCTTCTCTTTATACCGATTTCGGCGCCGTCGCCTCGGCGCCGATTAAAAACGGGGCCTTGACCCCGGTGGACACCTGGGCCGGCCGGGGCGGTTTCGGAAGCAAACTGTTCCAGGAGCACGGCCTTTTGGGGATCATTTACGGGGGGACTTACCTGGAAGAGGATGTCTGCGACCGTTCCGTGGCCGACGAATGGTTTCAGGACAAATTCAATCAACGCATGGCGGCCAAGGATCTGGAAGCCACCACCAAATACCGTTACGACCCCCAGTTCAATACCGGCGGCACTTTCGGGGTCAATTACGCCGCCATGAACGGGCGGCTTCTGGCTTTCAACTATCGAACCATCTACTGGAGCGATTCCCGGCGGCGGGACCTGGAAGAGCGTTTCATCCTCAACCACTACCTCAAGCAATTCAATGAAGAAACCATCCGAACCAAACAGCAGCGCACCTGTGGGGAACCTTGCGCCGCGGTCTGCAAAAAAATGAACGGCCTTTTCAAAAAAGACTACGAACCCTATCAGGCCTTGGGCCCCCAGTGCGGGATCTTCGATCAGCGGGCCGCCGAACAACTGGTAGGACTGGCCGATCAACTGGGGTTCGACGCCATCTCCGCCGGCGGGGTGGTCTCCTGGCTGATGGACTGCTTGGACCAAGGGCTCCTGAAGCCGGAGGAATTGGGGGTGGAACAAAAGCCGCGCTGGGAAGTCGAAAACTTTGATCTCATAGGGGACTCCCGCCACAACGCCGAATTGGGCCGGGCCTTGCTGATGCAGACGGTCCGACCCGACGCAAGGATTGACCTTATCTTCGGGGCCCGGAAATTCGCCCGCCGCCTGGCCCGGGAAAAAGGGAGAAAGGTGATGGATCTTTTCGTCCATAACGCCTTCGCCCGCCAGGGCTGGATGGTGCCCAACCAATATTGGACCCCCGGCGTCCTGGCCCCGGTGGCCGTTGCTGGGAAGTATTATATGTATTACGGGTCGGACTTTCTGCCGCCGAGAGAACTCGGCCGGCTCTGCGCCCGCCGGATGATCCAGGAACTGATGTTGGACAACCTGGGTCTCTGCCGTTTCCACCGGGGCTGGGCCGAGGATCTGATGCCCGACATAGTGGAAAAGATCTTCGGCTGCCGGGAGGATTTCCTGAGATCTTTGCGCCTCACCGCCAGTCGGATCGTCAGCCGCAACGCCTCCATCTTTTGGGAGGCGGAGCGAAACGCCGATTTGGTATGGACTTTCTTGAAGAGCAAAAAAGAAACAAGCGGGCGGTGGCAACGGGAATTACAGGATTGGATAGGTAGTTTCGAACAGAACAAACAAGCCGCCGCTTATGAATTCTGGTATGAGATGCACAAAGGAATCCATGAGTCGCTACGGGATTTTCCCGCCTAAGGGCGGTTTGACCATCACTTCGACCGTTTACCGACCGTTCCCAAAGGTACTTGGATAAAAGTTTGATTCTTTTGTAGGGAAAAAAAGGACCTGGTTATGAAATGGTACCAAATGAAAACCGAGGAAGTCTTGGAGAAACTGGACACCACCCTCGAGGGATTGCATCCGGATGAAGCGGATTCCCGTTTGCGGAAATTCGGGCCGAACAAGTTGGCCGAGGAGGAAAAGATCAGTCGTTGGAAACTCCTCCTCCACCAGTTCACCAATCCCTTGATCTATATCCTTTTGATCGCGGCTGTAGTAACCTTCTTCCTGGAGGAATACAAAGATACGGGCGTGATTATCGCCGTGATCCTCCTGAACGCCGCCATCGGTTACACCCAGGAACTGAAGGCCGAAAAAAACGTCCGGGCCTTGAAAAGATTGATCGTCCCCAGGGCCCGGGTGGTTCGGAACGGCCGGGAAATGGAAATCGACAGCGAAGGCTTGGTGCCCGGTGATGTGGTGGTTTTGGCTTCGGGGGCGAAAGTCCCGGCCGATATCCGTTTGATCAAGGCCCTGGAAGTGCGCATTGACGAAGCCATGCTCACCGGGGAATCCCTGCCGGCGGAAAAGGGGGTGCGCGAGATACCAGAGGATAATCTGACCTACGGGGACCAGTTGAATATGGCTTTCATGGGGACCGTAGTGGTCCACGGCCGGGCCAAAGGCGTGGTGGTGGAAACCGGCCAGCGCACCGTTCTGGGTCAAATCGCTTCCAAGGTCCAAGAGACCTCTACCCTGAAGGCCCCCCTTCAAGAAAAATTCGATCGCTTCGCCAAAACCATTGGGTTCATCGTCTTGATCGCTTCGGCCGTCCTTTTTATAGTAGGCATACTAAGCGGTGAAAAAATCAAAGACATGTTCATGACCGTGGTTGCTGCGGCCGTTGCCACCATCCCCGAAGGACTGCCGGTGGTGGTCACCATCACCTTGGCCATCGGCGTCACGCGCATGGCCCGCCGAAACGCCATCATACGGAAACTCCCGGCCGTGGAAACCCTGGGCAGCACCACGGTCATCGGCTCGGACAAGACCGGGACCTTGACCAAAAATGAAATGACGGTCAAAGGGGTATATGCCGGAGAGCGGGTGTATGAGGTGACCGGTGAAGGCTATGACCCCAGCGGAGAGATTTTGGCCGAGTGGCAGGCCGTGGACCCGGGTCTTGATCCCGAACTGGAACGGGTTTTCCGCATCGGCCTGTTGTGTAACGAATCGGATCTCTATCTGGAGTACGGTGAATACAAGGTGGATGGCGATCCCACCGAGGCGGCCTTGATCGTTTCGGCCATGAAGGCCGGGTTGGATGTAGAAAAGGAAAGAAACGAATATCCCCGTCTGGACATCATCCCTTTCGAATCGGACCGGGGCTACATGGCCACTTTGCACGCCCATAATGGAAAAAAATTTATTTTCATTAAAGGAGCTCCGGAAAAGCTTTTCGACATTTGTACCACCTGTTCCACCGGCCCTTGGCCAAAGGTGGGCCATATTGCCGAAAACTTCGCCCGGGACGGATTGCGTGTCTTGGCCATGGCCTATAAAGAGGTCCCGCCGGAAACCAAGGAAATCACCCATGAGGATCTGGAAACGGGTTTGGTCTTTGCCGGCCTGCAAGGCATGCTCGATCCTCCCCGGCCGGAGGTCATCGGTGCCATCGAGGGCTGCCGTAAAGCCGGCATACGAGTGGTCATGATCACCGGCGATCACGCCGTCACGGCCCGAACCATCGCCAAGAAATTGGGAATCGAGGGCAAAGACCCGAAGGTCATCACCGGCAGGGAACTGGAAGTCATGGACGACGAGGAATTGTTTCAAAAAGTACAGGAGATCGATGTCTATGCCCGGGTTTCGCCCAATCACAAACTGCGCATTACCCGTCAGCTGATCCGGGCCGGGGAGATCGTCGCCGTCACCGGCGACGGCGTCAACGACGCCCCGGCCTTGAAAGCGGCCCATATCGGTGTGGCCATGGGGAAAGGCGGAACCGACGTGGCCAGGGAGGCGTCGGATATGGTCCTGGCCGACGACAACTTCACCAGTATATTCCATGCCGTGGAAGAAGGGCGCATTGTTTTCGACAACCTGCGCAAGGTTACCTTCTTTCTCATCCCCACCGGTATAGCGGCCATTCTCACCATACTGGGTTCGATCCTTTTGGGTTTACCCTTGCCTTATCTGCCGGCCCAGTTGCTCTGGATCAATTTGGTCACCAACGGTCTCCAAGATGTAGCCCTGGCCTTCGAGCCGGGTGAGAAGGACGTCTTTTCCAGACCGCCCCGCGATCCCAAAGAAGGGATCATGAACCGGACTTTAATTGTTCGGACGGTCCTGGTCAGCCTGTTGATTTCCGCCGGTGTCCTTTATGAATTTTGGTGGGCGCTGGATCAAGGGGTTTCCCTGGAAAGGGCCCGGACCCTGGCCATGACGGTTATGGTCTTTTTCCAGTTCTTCCAGGCCTGGAACAGCCGTTCGGAAATCCAATCGGTTTTTACCATCAACCCCATGAGCAACCCTTTTCTTTTTTATGGAATGATCGCCGCCGTTTTAGCCCAACTGGCCGTGATCTATGCCCCGGCCTTGCAATGGATCTTCCGGACCGAGCCCATCACGGGTCGGGAATGGATGCAGATCCTCCTTGTCGCCTTGACCGTGGTTATACTGGTGGAAGCGGACAAAGGGTGGCGGAGAAGAAGAGCCGTTAAGGCATGAACATACCCCTCCTGACCGACATCGACATCATTCTCGGCCTGTCCGTCGGCATTCTTTTCCTCTTTCTCCGCTTGAAGATGCCGGCTTTGATCGGTTTTTTTCTGACCGGGATCTTAGCCGGTCCTCACGGCTTGGGGCTGGTCAAAGCCGTCCATGAAGTGGAGGTCATGGCTGAAATAGGCGTAGTCCTACTCCTGTTCACCATCGGAATAGAGTTTTCTTTTAATCGCCTGTTGCAGATAAAAAAGTCCGTTTTACTGGGCGGGTCCCTGCAGGTCATGCTGACCGGCGCAGTCGTTTTTTTTGCTGCATCTTATTTTGGCTTCTCCACCGGACAATCGATCTTTTTGGGCTTTCTCCTTTCCCTGAGCAGCACGGCCATTGTCCTAAAACTCCTTCAGGAAAAAGCCGTCATCGATTCCCCTCACGGGCGCACTACCCTGGCCATCCTGATCTTTCAGGATATCGTCGTCGTCCCCATGATGCTCCTCATTCCCCTCCTAGGGGGAGGCCAGGGCAATCTGGCCTGGGAAACCGTGTTTATTTTATTGAAAGGGGCGGGGGTAATCATCTTCGTCTTTGTGGCCGCTAAATGGGCCGTGCCGACCCTTCTTTTCTATATTGTCGGGACCCAAAGTAGGGAACTGTTCATGTTCGGGGTCCTGGGCATCTGTCTCGGTGTGGCCTGGTTGACTTCCAGCGTGGGCCTCTCCCTGTCTTTGGGGGCCTTCCTGGCCGGTTTGATTATCTCCGAATCGGAATACAACCATCAGGCCCTGGGCAATGTCCTCCCCTTTAAGGACATTTTTTCCGGATTCTTTTTCGTCTCCATCGGCATGCTTCTCGATATACGTTTCATGTTCGATCATCTCTTGCAGATCCTGATCCTGGCCGGCGTCATCATGCTCTTAAAAACCCTCCTGGCCGCCCTGGCTGCCGGCAGCCTCGGGTTTCCACTTCGAACCATGTTGCTGATCGGGCTGAGCCTTTGTCAGGTTGGGGAGTTTTCCTTTGTTCTGGCCAAAATGGGGAACCGTTTCGATCTTTTGACCGGCGAACAGTATCAATGGTTTCTGGCCGTCTCCATTTTGACCATGGGTATCACGCCTTTTGTCATTTCTTTCTCTCCCCGTCTCACCGATCTCCTCTTGAAGATCCCCGGTCTTTCTTCATATCCGGCGAGTGGTTACCCGGATAGCCCGGAGGGGTCGGTACCGCTTAACGATCATGTGATCATCGTCGGCTATGGAGTCTGCGGCCGAAATGTGGCTCGAGCCGCCCGTATCGGCCGGATACCCTATCGGATACTGGAAATGAATCCGGAAACGGTTCGGGAAGAAAAGGGAAAAGGGGAACCGATTCTATTCGGCGATGCCACTCAGGAGACGGTGCTGGAGACGGCGGGGCTCCACCAGGCCCGGGTCCTCATCGTCGTCATCAATGATGCAGCGGCGACCCGTAGGATCGTGGACCTGGCCAAACGCATGAATCCCCTCCTCTATATCATCGTACGCACCCGCTTTTTAACCGAGGTGGAACCGTTATATACCCTCGGGGCCGATGAGGTTATCCCTGAGGAATTTGAAACGGCTGTGGAGATTTTTACCCGCTTGTTGAAAAAATACCTGATCCCCCAGGAGGATATCAACCGCTTGACGGCCGAGGTCCGTTCCGAAGGTTATCGGATGTTCAGGACCCCTACCCTTTCCGGTCTCTCCTTCGAGGATCTGAAACGCCACGTCCCGGATATGGACATCCAGACCTATCGGGTCGGCATTTATTCGGCGGTCGCGGCCAAGACCCTGGCCGAATTGGATTTACGCAAGCAATACGGGGTCAGTGTCCTGGCCATCCGCCGGGGCGACGAAATGTTGGTCAATCCCGACGGCCAGATACGGGGTCGTCCCGGAGATTTATGGTTCGTCATGGGCCGACCGGAACAACTGATTCGAGCGGCGTCTTTGTTCGCCGACTCCGGGAAGGGGGGTCGGGTTCCGTTATCGTAATTTTGGAAAGGAGACTCTACCGGTCAAAGCAATCCGACCTTTCACGGTCGGGAGCCCCCGATTTCCCCAAGGACTTCGCCGCGGGACCTTTCTTTGGCCTCCATAATCTGAAGGGCCAATTTATAGGCCATGAAATACTTGTAGATGTTCCGGACATAGGTGATGACCTCGCTACCGATTTTTTGGGCGGCCACCAACTCAACATTTTCGAACCATTGGTTCGGATCCAGTCCTTGTCTTTCGGCCAGTTTACACAACCCTAAAATCCTTTCCGGACCGGCATTGTAGGCAGCAATGGCAAAGAGAGAACGGCCCTGAGCGTTGAACTTCGCCGCCGAAAAATAGCGGGTCATAAGCTGGTCCATGTATTTGGCAGCGGCATGGATATTGGATTCCGATTCCCGGATGTCGCCGACCTGCATGGCCTTACCCGTAGCCGGAAGGAGTTGCATTATGCCGACGGCTCCGCTGCGGCTTTGTTTTTTTTGGTCCAAACCCGATTCCTGATACCCCATGGCGGCCAATAAAACGGGATCGAAGCGGTACCGGTTTCCGTATTTCATAAAAAGGTCCCAGGTCTTTTCGAAACGCTTCCATTCGGGAGTCCTGGTCGGGTCTTTTATTTTCACGATCCCTTTATGGTATTGCGCCAGCCGGTCGGCGACGATTCTTTGTTTATCCAAAACGGTTTTGCAAAAACCGCCAATTTCTTCCCTTAATTTAGGACTGCCTTTACGAATGGCCCAACCGGTTATGCCCCCGCTGCGGAGCACGATGTCCTTGCGGACACGGATGTCGGGCAATACATCCGCCCAGATTTCCGCCAGCCAACCGTCAACGATCAGATATTCAAAGATACCGGCATTGAGCATTTCCAACAGGTCTTCGTCCTCCAGGACATCGGAAACAAAGACCATCTTCACCGGATCTTTCCCTTCCTCTTGCCAACGCCGATTCAAAGCCTTCAAGCTTTCGAAATAACTGGAGGCTTTTCGCACATGGACGGTTTTACCGGAAAGATCATCGAGACTTCGAATCGGTGGAGAGGTTGTGCGCATCACCAGGATCTCCCCGGAAGCGGGGAGATCTGCAGGAGCCACAAAGTCCACTTGCGCCCGTCGTTCCTCTGTGACCGTAATATTTCCTGCGGCAATATCGCCTAACCCCCGGGTGAGGTCATCCAGCAGCCTATTCCGCGGGCGGGGAATGATAAACACCGTCAACGGACGATGTTGCAACACCTTGGCGTATTTCCGGTTCAGATATCTTTCAAAGTCTCGAACCGCTTCCCCGGTCAAGCCTTTTTCCTGCCCCCGGTCATTAAAATAAAGGGTGCGGCTGTAGGGCACGAGGACTCGGATTATTCGTCTTTCCAACATTTGATCAAAATCCCCCGTCCACGTCTCATTAATGAAGGCCAAACCGCGGAGTTCCTCCCGTTCTCCATCAACCGCTTTCTCCGGCATATCGGTGGCGTGCACTTTACAAATAGATAGAAATGTGACAACAACGGCAAGGACAATCAACAATGTCCTTATTAAAAAAAGACTGGGGCACCCCTTCTTTTCTTTCATCATCGATCTCCATTCATCTCCAGCGGTCTTGGCCTCTTCCCTTTTTCGACGGAGGGGGAAAAAGCAAACAACATCGGATTCCAGAATAACGGTTTCAAAGGGTTTTCGTCAAAAAGAAAATGAAGCATGAAAGGCAAAGGAAAAGGTTCCCGGATCACGGACGGGTGGCCAGGTCCTCCACGATAACCGGACGAACCGGATAGGCCGAAAGGGGATACAACAAGGAAGGAGGATTGAGCCGGTCGAAGTTGAGCAGATCGGCTTTCCCATGAGGATTACTGTATAACCCAGGCGGAAGAAAATAGGTTGATCTATTTCTTGACTCTGATAGATTCGTAACAATGAGGCCTACGCTTCAAAAAGGCCCGAAAGCAGACCGAAAAAGGGAGGCGATGCGCTATGGCCATACGGATCGTACGCCTCGGTGAACCCCGCCTCGAAGGGGAAGGCCTCCGTCTGGGCACGGTTCGGCGGCCTCCTCGAGGAGTACCCAAGAGAGAATACGCCGAACGGGATTTTTTCGACCTCTGGCTCCCGATCCTCTCCCCCAGCGAAGACCTGTTGAAGGAAGGGAAGCTTGCCGGTGATGAACGGGACTGGGCCGTTTTCAGGCGAAAATTTATTGCGGAAATGAACCGGCCGGAACCTCGGCAGGTCTTGGATCTATTGGCCGCCTTTTCCCGTCTAACCGATTTTTCCCTGGGCTGTTATTGCCGGGAAGAACAAAAATGCCACCGCTCCATCCTGAGGGAACTGCTGCTTCAGCGCGGGGCGGATCTCAAAACCTGAGCATAAGACCCGATACCCCCACGTTCCCAAAAACGGAATTTCTTCCCCTCTTATTGGGGTCGGGGGGACAAAACCGCATCCCCGTAAACCCTGTCCCTTCCGTATTTGACATAAATCTTATTCATGGAGGCGTTGTAAAAAAGGTTCACCTTGGCCCCCGATTTCAAGACGAAATTGATCTCGTCTTTCCCTTCGGTCAGTTTGCCCGTCACCCGTTCAAGGGTTTCCTTCCCCGAAACACGCAGGGCGTAAATCAAATCCACCGCACCGGCCGAATGAATCTTTTCCACGACGACGCAAAGATCGTCGACCGATTTCGGGGCCTTGGGGCTGGTGGTGGTGACCAATGTCCCTTCCCATATCCCGGAAAAATGGGCGTCCGGTGTCTTGGGGTCCGGCGGGGTGATCTTCAGGTCGGCCGGCAAGGGGACCGGGGCGGCGGGATAAACGTACGGCGCCGGAAAGACCCCTAAAAATAGACACACCATCCAAAGAGCAAATCCTCTTTTCATGGTCCTCCTCCTTTGCAGATAAAAAGACAGGACTAAAAGTGGACAATCGGCTCTCCCAACCTCTTCCTGCGGCCGTGTTTTTTCCCTAACGACGGACCCATAACCCGAAAAAACCCACTTTTTTTCAAAAAGTCCGCCGAAAAAGTATAAAATCCGCATAAAACCCCGTCAAGGGAAAAAGGTCGGGTTCTTTTCATCTTGACTTTAACGCTTTTTCCTTTTATTTGTCCTATGGCATTCTAAAGGGATAGGCCGGACCGACACTTTTTCATGGCCGCCGGAAAAACCGGGGAAAGGAGTCCTGATGAAGATCTTGGGTATCGTCTTGAGTCCCCGTAAGGAAGGGAATACGGAGATCTTGGTGCGTGAGGCCTTGGAAGGCGCCCGTCAAGCCGGGGGAGAGACGGATTTGTTTTTGGTGGCGGGAAAACAGATCGCCCCTTGCGACGCCTGCGGCGGTTGTCTTAAGGACGGCCGGTGCGTCATCGCCGACGACATGCAGGAACTTTACGATCTGATGCTTTCCTCTCAGGGGATCATCTTCGGAACACCGGTCTATTTCCTCAATGTCAGCGCCCAGGCCAAAGCGGTCATGGACCGGACCTACGGTTTTTTACAGACCGGCAAACTGAAAGGAAAAGTGGCGGCGGCGGTCATCGCCGCCCGACGGGTCGGGGCCGGACAGGTCCTAAGCCTGCTCTATCCCTTTTTCGCCGTCCATCGGATGATCATCGCCGGGGGCGGCATCGGTTACGGCCGGGAGAAAGGCGAGGTGCGGGAAGGACCCGGCGGGTCACCGGAGGCGACGGCCCTTCAGGAAGCCCGGGCCGTGGGGAAAAATGTGGTCCGCATGATCCAACGTCTGGTCCGCTAAGGGGCCGACCCTTCCCCCCAGAGAAAGGAGGGATGCGCCATTTTTAGAACCCTATTGATCAATCCCGGTTCGACCAGCACCGAGGTCTCTCTCTTTCAAGAGGAGAGGGAGATCCGAACCGTTCGTATGATCCATCCCCCCGACGAACTGCGTAACCACCCGACCATCCTGGATCAATACCCTTATCGTCTCCACCTGCTGAAAAACCAAATCGCCGCCTGGGGCATCCAAAAAGGGGACCTTTCGGCCGTGGTCGGCCGGAGCGCCTTGCGGAAAAAGGAAAGCGGCGTCTACCGGGTCAACGAAAAAATGCTCTCGGACATGAAAACCTTTTTGACCCACAGGGGGCATGCGGCCGGTCTGGGCTGTATGCTGGCCGAAGAAGTGGGGGGACTTCTCGGTGCACCCGCTTATGTGGTCCATTTCGCCCCGGAACCCTTGCCGCCTCTGGCCGGTGTTTCAGGGATCCCTTTGATCGAACGGCGCCCCGTCTATCATGTCCAGAACATCCGGGAGGTGGCCATGGTGACGGCCGCCGCCTTGGGAAAACCCTGGGCGGAAGCCAACCTCATCGTCGCCCACTTGGAAGGGGGGATGTCCATCGCCGCCTTTGCCGGCGGGCGCCTTATGGACGTCAGCAACGCCTTCGAGGAAGGGCCCTTCACCACCGAACGGAGCGGCGCCTTGCCGGTGGCCTCCCTGGTGGATTTGTGTTTCTCCGGCCGTTACAGCGCCGAAGCCATCCATAAGATGATCCGCGGTGAAGGGGGAATGGTGGCTTACTTGGGCACGAACAAGATCGGAGAGATCGAGAAAAGGATCGCTGAAGGGGATGAAAAAGCCGCCTTCTATCTCGAGGCCATGTGTTATCAGGCGGCCAAGGAGATCGGGGCCATGGCCAGCGTCCTGAAAGGTCAAGTGGATGCCGTGGTCCTTACAGGAAAGCTCTTGGAATCGGAGCGGGCCGTCCGCTGGATCGAAGAGCGTTGCCGTTTCATCGCCCCGGTCAGGACCTGTCCGGAACAGGAGGCCCCCTCCTTCGCCCGAGCGGTCCTGCGGGTGCTTCGGGGCGAAGATACCCCGAAAATTTATGCATAAATAGAAATCAACCCATTCTGCGGCGGCCTTCCATCAAACCTCCGGGGGAGGGTTTTCCACCATGGTCCAGATCCCGCAGGGACAGGCCCCGGCGCAGAAACCGCAGCCGATGCAGCGTTCGCCGTCTACGACATACTCGTACCCCCCATTGTCTTTCTCCACCTTGCTGATGGCCGCTTCCGGGCACAGGGCGGCGCAGATACCGCAGTCACGGCACTGCCCGCAGGAGGCGCACTGGGCCCCGCACTGATCCAAATCCTCATAGTGGACGATCCGCGGGTCGTAGTACTCCAGGCGGATTCTTTCCTTGGGGATCATCCTTCTCGGATCGGTTGCAGGTTTTCTACCGGCCAGGAGGTCGCTGATGGCCTGGGCGGCCTTCCTACCGGCGCCGATGGCGTCCGTAATCAATCCGGGTTTCACCACATCACCCACGGCAAAGACCTGAGGATTCGAAGTGCGGTAATATTCGTCCACCCGGATGAAACCGTTTTCCAGGGCGATATCGTCGGGGAGAAAACCTGTTTCCGGCACATCGCCGACGGCCACAAAGACCGTATCGGCGGGAAGGAGCTCCCCCCCTTCCAAGATCACCCCTTGTTCGGTGACTTCCCGTACCTGCACCGGCCAGCGGAACCGGGCCCCCACCCTTTCGGCCTCTTGTCTTTCTTTGCCGAACGAGGCGGGTTGTTGAACATCCAGGAGCAAAATGTCCTCGGCCCCCATGCGGGCGGCTTCCACGGCCACATCGCAGCCCACATTGCCGGCCCCGATAATGACTACTTTCCGGCCGACCTGGACCTTTCCCTTCTTGGTCCGGGCCAGAAAATCCAAGGCCGGAATGAGCCGCTCTCCGCCGGGGATTTTCAGGCCCCGCGGCCTCTGGGCCCCGACGGCGACGACCAAAAAATCAAAATCATCAAGGAGTCGTTCGAATTCTTCCTTCCCCAATCGTTGCCGCAGATGGATATGGGGGATCACCTCCCGGATCCGTTGCCTCTCTTCTTTAAAGACCTCTTCCGGGAGACGGTGTCCTGGAATGACGGCCTCTATCTTCCCCCCCGCCTTCTCGGCCGTATCGTAAACCACCGCTTCATGGCCTTGAAGCCGCAACTGCCAGGCCACGGACAATCCGGCCGGCCCGGCCCCGATGACGGCAATCCGTTTTCCGGATAAAGGAGGCAATTCCGGCAACCGGGCCTCGAGACTGGCCCGCCCCAACCGACCGATATCCACGGGAGTCATGAAGGCCGATTGGCGGGTGCAATTTTGCATGCATAGGTGGGGACACAAATAGCCGCAGACCGTGGCCGGGAAGGGGGTGTAGGCCAAGGCCAAATCCACGGCCTCATCGGTCCTTCCTTCCCGGACCAGCCTCCACCGTTCTTGCACGGGGATGCCGGTGGGGCAGGACCCTTGGCAAGGGGCCAAATGGCGGCCGTTTTCCCATACCGGTACGAAACGCCGCCACTCCCCGCGGGTGATCAAGGGCAGGGGTTCCCGATCCACACGGATCAAATCCCCCACCAATCCCCCTTGGCCCAGGGTCTTTTCCCAAACCTCAATCCGGAAGGCCTTCATCCCCCTACGGGGTCGTGTCAGCCGTTCCTGAGGACTTCTGGCGGCCAGGCATTGCCACTCTTCCCTTTTGGACAATACGGGATAAAGGAGCTCGACCTTTCCCAGGTGCTGCAAGAAGATGCGGAGGTTTTCGGACAACCATTGCCAATCGGCATCGGAAATAGGGACGGCCTTGGCGTCGGAAGCACTATACCCTTCATGGGGGCCGCGGAAAAAGACCTTGCCTCCCACCATACCCACCAAGGGCCGATAGCCCAGGACATTTTTCGGGTTTTGCGCCTCATGGCCGCAGATGACGGCCAGGCCTCCGGCCATGAATTCCCCAAAATAGTCCCCCACGGAACCCAAGACCCACAACTCCGGAGGATCGAAACGGGGATTGTGCTTGGTCATGGTCATGCCCCGGGCCCCGATATTGCCGCCGATATAGATCTTTCCCTGGGCCATGGCGTTGCCCGCCCCGTTCCCGGCATTGCCGTGAACGACGATGGTCGCACCGGCGTTCAGCCAGCCTACATCATCCGAAACCGGCCCCAAGACCTCGATCAGGGTATGTTCCGACCCCATGGATCCCAGACGCTGACCGACCGGTCCGCTGATCCGCAAATGAACTTTTTCCCCCCCTGTCCGCCAGAGTCGGCCGCCGATACCGTGTTGCCCATAGGCCTCTATCTGAAGGTAACGACGCCCTTGGCTGACCGCTTCCTGTATTCTTTCCTCCAGGATCCTGGATTCGACCCTTATGCCGTTTTCCCTCCCGGAGATGGAATAGTACATTGCTTCGTCCATGGTTTGGAACCCTTTCTTCTAATCCATAACCCTTTCAGACCACATATTTGATCTGTAATCGCTCGGCCGCAGGGGCGTCGTCAATGCCCAAGGCATCGGACATGCCGATGGGCAGGCTCGTGGATCTCCCCAAAGGGGCGACGATCTTTTTTAGTTCCGTATCAAAACTCAAGAACACATCCACCACCCTCTCGGCCACCTGATCCACGTCCAAGCGCCGGTAAAGGCGGGGGTCCTGGGAGGTGATGCCTTTGGGGCACAACCCGATGTTGCAGATATTGCAGCGGTCACTTTCGGAACCCAAACAACCGGCCGCGGCTTGCATGATGTACTTGCCGATCTGGACCCCACTGGCCCCGAGCATGATCAGGGCCGCGGCATTGGCCGCCAAGTTTCCGCTTTTGCCTATCCCGCCGCCGGCGAAAAGGGGGATTTCGTTCTGACGACCCAATTTCACCAGATTCAAATAGGCGTCCCGGATATTGGTGGCGATGGGATGGCCCATGTGATCCATGGATACATTGTAGGCCGCCCCGGTCCCTCCGTCTTCTCCGTCAATGGCCAAGGCGGCGGCATAGGGATTACGGGTGAGGTTGTTCAAGACGGCCAGGGCCGTGGAGGTGCCGGAGATCTTGGGGTAGACCGGCACCCGAAAACCCCAGACCATATACATGGACTGGATCATCTTGGCCACCGCTTCTTCGATGGAGTATTTGGTCTGATGGGTGGGCGGACTGGGCAGGTTCACCCCCGGCGGGACCCCGCGGATGGCGGCGATGAGCTTATTCACCTTATGCCACATGAGCAGCCCGCCGTCGCCAGGTTTGGCCCCTTGGCCGTACTTGATCTCCACGGCGCAAGGGTCCACGGGCATCTCAGGCAAGGCATGGAGGATCTCATCCCAGCCGAAATAGCCGCTGGCGATCTGCAGGATGGTGTATTTCAGAAAACGGCTGCGAAGCAATCTCGGAGGACATCCCCCTTCGCCGGTGCACATGACCACCGGCATGCCCAGCTCCTCGTTCAGATAGGCCACCCCCAGCTGCAACCCCTCCCACATGGTAGGCGAAAGGGCGCCGAAGGACATGCTGCCGATGATGAGAGGATAGATCTCCCTTACCGGCGGCACCCAACCGTTGTCCCGGGCGAAGTGGAGGCCCTCTTCCGGGGGAAGGAGCCGACCCAACAAGGTGCGTAATTCAAATTCATGTCTGCCGGCATCCAAGGCCGGGTCGGTGAGCATGGAGATGCGGATGAATTTAATCCTATCCAGGATACCGCCGGGGACATTGCGGCGCCCTCCCCTGCGCCGCGGTTGTCCGCCTCGGTTGACCTGAAAACGCAGCTTGTCCGCTTCGTCGGAGCGCAAGGGGATGATGGCATCGTTGGGACAGACCAGATTGCACATGGCGCAGCCCACACAGGCATAGGCCGGATCGGTCCGCTGGCGGATGCCGTGATAGACCTGATGGACCTGGGAAGGAACGGCCCCCAAGTCCAGCGAGACGTTGACGAGGCGTTTGCGGAAGACCCCCAGTTCGATGGCGTTCACCGGGCAGACGGCCGTACATCGGCCGCAAAGGGTGCACTTTTCCTTGTCCCAGGCCACTTGCCAAGGCAGGTCTTTGACGCTTAATGTGGAAGGGGTAATGGGTCGGTTTGGGAACATATCCTTATCTCCTGGCGATCCGGACCGACGATGACCGTGTCCAGATGCATGGGTTGAAAGTCCCGGTCCTTGTCCCGGTCGGGCAAGGCGGCGTCGAGACCGCAGATCTCCGAAGAAAAAGCGAAACAACCGGGTTTGCCACCGACCACACCGGGGCGCAACTTCTTCCGATCCTGGACCATGAACAGGGTGTGATCGGGCAGACAGCCGATGACGCAGTTGGGGCCATCAATGATCAGTGGGCGGCAGAACTGTTTGAGCCGGCGCAAAAAGGACCCGTTGGGATGTCTGGCCAGATCTTCATCCATTAACGGGGTGATGACGTGTTTGTAGTATTCCAAGCCCAAACCCAATTTTTCGAGGGTGTAATGCAGGATGTGGGTGAAGACCTCGGAGTCGGATTGATAACCCGTATAACCGGGGAAACCTCTGGAGAGCAGGTATTCCCGGATGGGGACAAAGGCCGTGTTTTCGCCGTTGGTCATGGTCGAAAAGCCCTGCAGAAAAAAAGGATGGCAGGCATAGAGATTGATGGCGTAGTTGGTGTTCTGCCGGCCCTGGGCCATGATGATCCGGGCCTTAAGCTCCTTGCGGTCGAACTGAAGGTAGCGGGCCACGGTCATGGGATCCCCGATCTCCTTGATCATGATGACATCGGGCCAAAAGGAGAAGACGATCATGTCCTCCTCCGCTTCCCCCATCTGCCTGAGTTGCAGGCGGATCAGGACCAGCCTTTCCTGCCTTTCCCGGGCCGGTAGCAGCTCCCATCCCTCCGGGTATTCATACGCCCGTATCAAATAAACATCCCGACGGGGGATTCCCGGCGGAGGGACCCTGGGCACACGGATGGAGATTTTGTATTTGGTCATAAACCCCAGATCCATCATGAAGCGGTCCAGTCTCTTGATCCCGGCCTCGGTGAAGATGCCGGAAAGGATGGGCGACTCCTTCATCTCTTCAAAAGGACCGGCCAGGTCCCGCAAAAAGAGGCCCACCCCGGATCCGTCATGCCCCTCCCGCATGATCTCTAAGGCCTCCATGGCCACCATGGGGGATAACGGCGTCTGACTGGTCACGGCAAATAAGCGGCACATAAAACCCTTTCTCCCTGCTCAGCCCTCGAACGCCCTACCCTTTCGGGGCGTCGGGCTTCCGGTCAAGAACATACAAAATTGTAATAATTTTTCTTTCAAACAGACAAAATTGTTCTTTATTTGCTGGGCGGAGGCTTCCGAGGTTCCCCCGTTATCCTCCCCACGATCGGGAATAAAGAAATATGTTTTTAAAAAACAATCAGTTGCCTATTCAGCTTTTCTTTTGGCCCTTTTCTTTTTTCCCATTCCTCATACCTATCTTTTCATAAAACGTGCCATGACGGCTCCTCTTTTTCATTTTTCTAAAAACATATCACTTTCCTCCATAAGGGTTCTTTCTTTGGGGGATTTTGGGTCCGCCTTTTCTCCTTGACCCTCCCTGCCACCTGTCTTATATTAGAAGCACGGTCGGGGCGGACAACCCGTTACCATTCCCTGGTAGAAAGGAAAAAGGATCATGATTTACGACTTCAACGCCGACGATGTTTTTACCATAGCCGAACAGTTGGAAAGAAACGGAGCCCGTTTTTATCGTGAGGCCGCTGAAAAAGTAACCGCCCAGGGGGCCAGGGATCTTCTCCTCCGGTTGGCCGGCATGGAAGATGAACATGAAAAGACTTTCGCCCAGATGCATGCCCAGTTAAAGGAAGCGGAGAGGGCCGCAACCGTTTTCGACCCGGAAGGGGAAGCCGCCGCTTATCTGAAGGCCTTGGCCGATATGCGGGTATTTTTCGATAAAAAAATGGACACCTCCTCTTTGGAAGGGATCCTTAAGGAGGCCATCGGGGCGGAAAAGGATTCCATCGTCTTCTATCTGGGCATGAAAGAAGCGGTTCCGGAACATTTGGGACGAAACAGGGTGGAGGCGATCATCCGCGAGGAAATGGGCCACATCCGGCTCCTCAGCGCCGAATTGGCCGCCCTGAAAAAATAATCCCCGCCCCCCTCCTCGGCAAAAGAAAAGCGGGCCCGGCGGCCCGCTTTTCTGAAAAAATAGATGACGCTGCGGAAAGGAAAGGACCCGCGAGAAGGGCCTTGCCTTTTTCGCCCTACAAACCCAGATAAGCCTTCTTTACCTTCTCATCCTTGAGCAACTCCTGACTCGGCCCTTCCAAGACGATCTTGCCGTTTTCCATGACATAACCCCGGTGGGTGATCATCAGGGCCATGTTGGCGTTTTGTTCGGAGAGAAAGACCGTCGTTCCCATGCGGTTGATGGATTGAACGGCCTCGGCGATGAGCTCCACCACCATGGGGGCCAGACCGATGGAAGGCTCGTCCAACAAGAGCATGTCCGGATTGGCCATCAAGGCCCGACCGATGGCCAGCATCTGTTGTTGTCCTCCGCTGAAGGTGCCGGCCGGTTGTTTTCTCCTTTCTTTGAGGATGGGAAACAGTTCGTAGACCTTTTCCAGGCTTTCTTGGACGGCCCGGGCCCCGTCCCGTCGGGTATAGGCCCCAAGCATCAGGTTTTTGTAAACGGGGAGGTGGGGGAAGAGGTGTCGTCCCTCCGGACAGAGGGAGAGTCCCAGGGAAACCACCTTGTGGGCCGGAAGGCGGTGGGTGGCCGTTCCCTTGAATTCGATGCCCCCTTGCACAGGATGGAGGATTCCAGCGATGGTCCGGAACAGGGTGCTCTTCCCTGCACCGTTGGCTCCCAACAGGGCGACGAATTCCCCTTTTTCAATGGTGAAGGAAAGGTCTTCGATCACCTTGAAACCGCCGATCATTACCGAGATGTTATGGACCTTAAGCACGGTGTTCCTTTCCCAAATAGGCCTCGATCACTTCCGGGTTACGGCTGATTTCCTCCGGTTTCCCTTCGGCGATTTTGGCCCCGTAATTCAAGACGATGATCCGGTGGGCCAAATCCATAACCATGCGCATCTTGTGCTCAATGAGGCAGACGGTGATGCCGGCCCCGTTGATTTTTCGGATCAGGCGGGTGATCCGTTCCGTGTCCTCCTCAATCAACCCGCCCGTGGGTTCGTCAAGGAGGATCAGTTTCGGGTCGCCGGCCAGGGCCACCCCGATGGAGAGGCATTTCTGTTCCACCTGGGACAGGGTGGAAACGAAATCGAAGGCCTTATGGCCCAGGCCGATGAATTCCAGGACCTCCAGGACCTTGGCCTCGGTCCGTTCCTTGTCCTTTCTCCAGGACGGACCGTGAACCAAGGTGCTCCAGAGGCCGTCCTTCGTCCTCATCTTGTATCCCAGGGCCAGGTTGTCCACCACCCGCAACTGGTCGAAAAGGGAGGTGGTCTGAAAGGTCCGGGAGATGCCCCGTCGGGCGATGACATAAGGCTTGGCCCCGGTGATTTCCCGTCCGCTGAGGAAGATCCGGCCCGAGGTGGGTTTGAGGAGCCCGCTGATCAGGCCGAAGAGTACGGATTTGCCGGCGCCGTTGGGGCCGATGATGGTCAAGATCTCTTCCGGATAGACCTCAAACGAAACATCGGCCACGGCCACCAAGCCCTCGAAGCGCTTGATCAGATTTTCCACTTTTAATAACGGTTTTTCCACCCGACCTCCTACCCTTTACCCGGGGAAGGCCCCTTGATCCGATTCCATAAGGAGGTCAGTCCGCCCATAAAGCCGCGGGGGAAATAAATGATGACCAGGATCAAGAGCACCCCGAAAATGATCATGCTGTATTGCTGCAAGGCCTGCAGATATTCCATCAAGACCGGTATGGCAAAGGCCCCGATCACCGGGCCGGCCAGTGTAGCCACGCCGCCCAACAGGAGATAGACCAGGAAGTTGAACGTGATATTGATGGAGGCCACACTGGGGCTGATGCTGCCCAAAAGGGAGGCGTAAATGCCGCCGGCCAATCCGACAAAAAAGTTGGCGATAACGAAGGCCTGGAGCTTGACGGCAAAGGTGTTTTGGCCTACGGCGTCGGCCAGGACTTCATTGTTGCGGACGGCCATATAACCCAGGCCTTTCAAAGAGTACACCAGGCGATGCATGAAGGCCAAGGTGAACAAGAGAAAGGCCAGAACCAGATAATACTGAGCGGTCTGGGTGGCAAAGGCGATTTCCCCGATCCCAGGGAGGACAATGGGCGAAGGGGTAGGGATGCCCACCACCCCGGTCTGCCCTCCGGTCAGGCTGACCCAGTTGCCGGCCACGATCTCGATGATCACCCCCATACACAAGGTGGAAATGGCGAAATAGGAACCCCGCGTGCGTAAGGTCGGTAGGCCCACTCCCACACCGATGGCCGCAGCCAACAGGGCCGAAACAGGCAAGGCGATCCAAAAGGAAACCCCGGCCTTGGTCAGCAAGGCCACTCCATAGGCCCCGATACCGAAAAATCCGGCATGGGCCAGGGAGGCCTGGCCGGTGAACCCCAGGATCAAATTCAGGCTCAGGGTCCCGATGGCGAAGAGGCAACAATTGATCAGGATCTGGAAGACATAGCGGCTGGGCACGACCCAAGGCACGGCCAAGGCGATGAACAGCAGCAAGAGTTTTAACCCGTTTTTCTTGAAGAATGTCATGTCCGCCTACGCCTCCTTCCTGCCGAACAAGCCGGTCGGCTTAACGGCCAAGATCAGGATCAAGGCCCCGAAGGCGTAAACATCCTTATAAGCGGCTGAGATATAGCCTCCCCCTAATGCCTCCATCAGACCCAAAATCACCCCACCGACGATTGCGCCGGGAATGCTGCCCAAGCCTCCCAGGATGCAGATGATGAAGGCCTTCATCCCCAACAAGGCCCCCATGCTGGGGGTGATGATGAAAATGGGGGCGATCATACACGCGGCCGTAGCCGCCATGGCCGTGGAGATGGCGAAGGTCAAGGAGGAAACCCGGTTGACATTGATGCCCACCAGGGCGGCCCCTTCCGAATCCTGAGCCACGGCCTCGATGGTGCTGCCCAGGGTGGTCTTTTTTATAAAAAGCTGGAGCAAGAGGATCAAGGTCACGGTGACCCCGATCAACAAGAGGCGCTGTTGGGTCATGACGATCCCCAATATTTCCAAGGGCTCCGGATAAGGGTTGGGGATGCGTTGCCCTTGGGGGCCCCAAATGGCCATAACCCCGTTTTCCAGGATCATCAAGGCCCCGATGGCCGAGATGAAGGAATTGATGTGGGGTTGGTCCTTCAAAGGCCGATACACCAGCCGTTCGACCACGACCCCGATCACCCCCAAGGCCAGGGTGGAAACGATCAGGGCCGTCCAAAAACCGACCTCCAAACGGGTCATTAAAGTAAAACAAATATAAGCCCCCAGCATATAGAGATGGCCGTGGGCGAAATTGGGGATGTTGAGGATCCCGAAGACCAAGGTCAGCCCCAGGGCGACGATGGCGTAGGTACTTCCCAACATGATCCCGTTGAACACTTGTTGTAGAAAAAGATCCATGGCGTTCCGTCGGTTCGAGGTTTAGGAAAAGGTCAAGGATATCCGTCGTCCCGCCCTCCCCCCAAGAAGGGAGGGCGGGACAAACCGGTCTATTCCACCGGTTTCATGAACTTTAATGGAACATTGGTCTTGCCTATTTTCTTAATTTGCTCGACCTCTTTTTCGCTCTTGACCCACCAGACATACATGTCGTTCTTGTCGTATTTGCCGTCTTTCACGGTCTGGACCGATGCGGCCAGATGGATCCGGCCGGCCTCGGAGATGCCGAACATCTCCGTGGGGAATTTGTCCCCCAAAAGCGGAAAGGCCTTGGGGAAGGCCGCCCGGATGGCGTAGACGTCGCTGACCGTCCCGGCCGCTTCCATGGCCTTGGCCAAAGCATACATGGCCGTGTAATGCAAGGCCGCCTCCCAGGTGTTCATTCTTTTATATGTGGCCGTGTACTTTTTATCAAAGGACTGAGCGGCAGGCACCGGCACATTGGCGATGGCCGAAACGCCGATGACGTCGTCCATGAGCTTCATGCCTTTGAGTATGTGGGCGATGTAGTCCACCTTGGCCTGGTCGATCAAGATGAATCCCCCCTTATAGCCCAACCCCCGGGCCTGTTCGATCACCAGGGCCGTCGGGGCCGATGGACCGCCAATCAACAGGACATCCGGTTTGGTGGCCAAGGCCGCGGTCAGAGGGGCGGAAAAATCCGTTTCCGTGTAATAGTTAGCCGGCTTGTCGGCGGTGATGGTGCCGCCTTTCTTTTCCCAATATTTTTTGAAAGCGGCCCTCCATTCATCACCGTAGGCCCCGAGGGTGACCACCATGGCCGCCTTCCTGGCCCCCCAACCCCAGGCCAGATCGGAAAAGGCCTGGACATAGATCTCAAAGTTGGGGGGAATGGCCACCAGGAGCTTATTTTTCATGGCCGTCACCTTGGGGGTGCTGGTATAGGCCATCATGATGAATTCGTTCCCCTTCTCCTGATTGATCTGCATCATGGGGGCGATAGTATTGAAAACCGGATTGAAGATGGCCGGGGCCTTGAACTGATCCCGGAAACGGCGGGCGTTGTTGACCGCCTGGGTGGGATCGATCCGGTCATCCAGTTTCTCCAGGCGGAAGACATATTTTTTCCCTTTGACCGTTATTCCGCCGGCCTTGTTGATCTCATTAATAGCCATTTCCACCCCGTTGACGCAGTCCTGGCCGTATTCGGCCGCCGGCCCGCTCAGAGGGGCGGTATAGCCGATGACCACTTCCTGGGCCGGTGCGGCCGCGCCGTTGGTCCAGGCGCCGGTCAAAAGCACCAGCAACGCCGTCCAGCATCCCAACACGAACCATTTACCTTTCATTATCCTGCCTCCTTATTTTTGGCTTTTTATTATTCTCGTTTTTCAACACCTCTGACGAATCGATGGTTGCTCCCTTCCATCCCTCCTTTCTGTTCCCTGAAGTCTTACCGCCCCTTTCCCCGGCACCCATTGATCCGGTTTATCACCGGCCGGTTTTGGTCCAGGGGGGCGCAAGTGTGGATGCTATCTGGAATTCCGGGGGGTTATCGGTGGGTGATTTGCTGGACTCATTCTGTCGCTCTTTTTCCTATGTTTCAAAGAAAGGGTTAAATATTTATTTGAATATCCCATCGTTGTCAAGAAAAATTTGGTGTTTTTTAACGGCCTGTAGAATTTTAAGTCCTTTTCTCCGCCTTCGTTTTTCAAAAGGGGCCAAGGCTACACGGCTTTGGTCTTGATCTCTTGAATCCTTGCCCCTTTGGAGATGATCCGAATTCAATGACGGAAGGGGTCCTTCAAGCCGGAAGACCAATGGAAAGGCGGGAAAAGCGGCGGAAGGGAGAGGCGATTTTTCCTCTTGAAATTGATCCCAAAATGGTTTAGAAATAATTTTAAAAAGGGCGGTTAACTCAGCGGTAGAGTGCCATCCTCACACGGTGGAAGTCACTGGTTCAAATCCAGTACCGCCTACCATGACCATCTCCGGCTCAACCCAAGGAAGTTGAGCCGTTTTTTTTCTTTTAGGATCCCCCTGATCCCAGGGTCACTATTTTCCCCTTGCTAAACCCCACCCCTTTTCTTATATTCTGTAACGAAATTATGCTTCGGAGGCACCTATGACCCAGGATCACTCACTGAATTTGGACGAGTTGTTTTACCCTAAAAGCCTCGCCGTGGTCGGGGCCTCTCCCAAAAGGGGGTATCTCAGAAGGTGGGGGGGAAACACTTTCATCGAGGGTGCCATCAATCTCGGTTTCCCGGGCAACATCTACCCGGTCCATCCCAAGGCCGAGACCATCTTGGGCCTTAAGGCCTATAAGACCATCCGGGAGATCCCCGGCGATATCGACCTGGTCATCTTCAGCATTCCCCATACGGCCGTCTTGCCGGTCATGGAAGACTGTGCGGCCAAGAAGGTAAAGTTCGTCCATCTGTTCACCGCCGGTTTCAGTGAAACGGGAAGACCGGAACTGATCGAACTTGAAAACAAGCTTGTCGCCATGGCTCGGGAGGCGGGCATACGGATCGTCGGTCCCAATTGCATGGGTCTCTACTGCCCGGAAGGGGGACTGGCCTGGACCAGCGAATTCCCCAGGACCCCCGGTCCCATCGGGTTCGTCTCGCAAAGCGGGCAATTAGCCGGCCATTTCGTTCAAGAAGGGGCGGATCAGGGCCTGCGCTTCAGCAAAGTGGTCAGTTTCGGCAACGCCGCCGATCTCAAGGCCCACGATTTTTTGGATTACCTCGCCGACGATGAGAAGACCCGGATCATCGGCGCCTATATCGAAGGATTGAAGGACGGGCGGGCCTTTTTCGAGACGGCCCGAAAAATCACCCGCAAAAAACCCCTGGTCGTTTGGAAAGGGGGACAGACCGAGGGCGGAGCCAGGGCCACCCAGTCCCATACCGCTTCTTTGGCCGGATCCGTACAGGTCTGGGAAGGTCTCTGCCGCCAAACCGGAATCATCTCGGTTCATTCCCTGGAAGAATTGATCGCCACCATTTCCGCCCTTCAGTGGCTTCCCTTGCCCACCGGCTTAAATGTGGCCATCCTAGGCGGTGCCGGCGGGGGCTCGGTGACCATGACCGACTTGGCCGAAAAGGAAGGGTTGAAGGTCCCGCACCTGACGGAAAAGACGATCAGGGCCATGGAGGAATTCGTTCCCGTCCAGGGAAACAGCGTCAAAAACCCCTTGGATATCATGGGCGCCCTTTTCGACGGCGGTCCCAAGGTCTTCACCCGTCTCATCGACCTCCTCCGGGAAGACCCGAACATCGACGCCTTGATCTTTTCCCAAAACATCGAGATGTTCTTCCGCCGCTTGGATCGGTCCTTCCTGGACGATTTCATCCGGATGACCGTCAACAGCATGCATCAACTCAAAAAACCCCTCTATCTTGTTCTGGGAAAGGCCCGATCCCTGGAGGGTGAGGCCTTACGCCAAGATGTGGAGAAACGCTATCACTTGTATAACATGGCCACCTTTTCTTCCTTCACCATGGCCGCCCGGGTGTATTACAACCTGAAGAGGTACCGGGATTTCCTGGAAAAAAACCAAATCCCCATCCCGGAATTCCCCAAACCTTCAAAAAGATTTTTGGATGTTTTTTGATGGCCCTTTCGATTGCACCCGAAACCTGGGTCTATGCCGTGTTCGGCCGGACCAAAGACCAAGAGACCCTGACCGCCTTTCATCAGTAGGACGGCTCGATCTTCATCCCCATCCTACGCTCCAGGGAAGAAGCCGATCTGTTCCTGACCCACCTGCCGCCCCAACCGGGTACACGCTACGAGGTCCAGGCCATCCTCTTTGAGGATGTCCTTCGTTACGCCCGGGAAAAGGGATGCCGGATTTACGGGGTGAGCGGGAAAGGGGAAATCCTGGAAAAGATATCGGCCGATTAGACCGGCCGGAGATCCCCTTGGATCAAAAGGTCCCCAGCTGGCAGGCGGAAATCTTGATCTTTAAGGCCTCGCAGGCCGAAGCCACCTCCCTTTTAGACAACCCCATGGCCTCGGCCATCTCCCAGGCCGAGGCGCAGGGCAGCCTGCCGTTGACCAGGGCCTTCTGTATGGCCTCGGCCAAGGCCGGGGGGACTTCACCGGCCGCCTCGATTCCTTTTCCTTTGCTTCCGTAACCGAAAAGTCCCAATTGGCAGTGGGTGACCGGGATCTCTTGGAGATCCATCTCCACCCCCACTTCCTTGGGGGACACCCCAAGACTCCTGGCCAGCTCGAAAGCGACGGCACAAGAGATCTTTCCCTCCCGGGCGGCCGTCTTTACGGCCTCGGCTACACGTGGGTCGGAAGGTTGGTCCGGCGGGTGTTTTTGGGCGAATCCTCCTTTGTCTTTGCGGCTCATTTTCTTACCCCCTAACATGAAGTGGGTTTTTTTAATCCTTAAGCCCTATCCCTTTACCCTTACAATTTTCTCTCATCGCCGACACCATTTAAGGTGACCTTCTTTTTTATACTCTTGCCGGAGAAGGCCTTGTTAAAAAATTACCCCTACCCCTCATTCGTAACGCAAGGCCTCGATGGGGTCCATCCGGGCGGCTTTCAAGGCCGGGAAATAGCCGAAAACCAGACCCACAGCCATGGAAAAAAACAGGGCGATAAAGATGATCATCGGGCTGAAGACAAAAGGCACATCCAACAACCCGGCCAGCCAATAGGAACCGATCAGGGCCAGAATTACCCCAATGATCCCTCCCAGGGTGGAAAGGACCACGGCCTCGACCAAGAACTGTAAAAGCACCTCCCCTTCCAAGGCCCCGATGGCCAAGCGGATGCCGATTTCTCGGGTCCGCTCCGTGACCGAAACCAGCATGATATTCATGATCCCAATCCCTCCCACCAAGAGGCTGACGGCGGCCACGGCCCCTAAAAGGCCGGTGAGGACCTTGGTGGTGCTGGAGAGCATGTTGGCGATCTCCTTCATGTCCAAGACATTGAAGTCGTCATCCTTGTTGGCGGTGATGTGGCGCCTTTCGCGCATAAGCCGCTCGAGGTCGGCCTTGACCTTCTCCGTGGGAACACCCTCCCGGGCCGAGACGCCGATGAGGGAAATGTCCTGATTGCCGGAAATCCTACGCTGAAAGGTCCGCAAGGGGATGACCACGATATCGTCTTGGTCTTGACCCATGGAGCTTTGTCCTTTCGGTTCCAAAAAACCGATGACCTCGCAGGAAAGTTTTTGCAGACGGATCTTGGCCCCCAGGGGATCCTGGGCCCCGAACAGGTTTTTTCGGACCGTCTCCCCGATGACGCAGACGGCGGCGCCGGAGCGGATTTCGCTTTCGGAAAAGATCCGTCCTTTACGGATAATGCGATTACCCATGGGGAAGAACTGGTTGTCGCTCCCGGTGACATTGGTCGACCAATTGGCGTTCCCGGCGATGGCCGTCATGGACTTGGAAACGATGGGCGCCACGGCGGCCACGTCCGGGACCTCCCGTTCGATGGCCAAGACATCCTCGATCCTGAAGGGCGGGTTGGAGGTGGACATGCCCGGCCCCATGCGTTTACCGGTGGTGATCATCAACAGGTTGCTCCCCAAGCTGGCGATCTGCTGGGTGACCTGGGTCGTGGCCCCGTCTCCGAGGGTGACCATGACGATCACCGCGGCCACGCCGATGACGATACCCAAAACGGTCAAGAAAGACCGGAGCAGATTGCGGCGGATGGCCCTCAAGGCCAGGATGATGGTGTTCCAAAACATCAGGATCCCCCCCCGTTCTTTTCATCCGATTCGACCTTGCCGTCCAGAAATCGGATGATCCGTGAGGCATAGGCGGCCATGTCCAATTCGTGGGTGACCATGACGATGGTGATCCCCAGGTCCTGATTCAAAGCAGTCAAGACCCCCATAATTTCCCTACTCCGCGTCGTATCCAAATTGCCGGTCGGTTCGTCGGCAAGTAATAGGGCGGGCCGGGTGACGATGGCCCGGGCGATGGCCACCCGCTGTTGCTGTCCACCGGAGAGTTCGTTGGGGGTGTGGGTCTCCCACCCTTCCAATCCGACGATCGCCAAGGCCTCGGCCGCCCGCCGTCGTCGTTCCCCGGCCGGTATGCCGCGATAAATCAAAGGCATTTCCACGTTCTCCAGGGCCGAGGTGCGGTTCAGAAGGTTGTATCCCTGGAAGACGAAACCCAGGTAATGCCTCCGGAGCAGGGCCCGCTGTTTTCGATCCAATCCCCCCACCTCGATGCCCCGGAAATAATATTCCCCGGAAGTGGGGGTGTCCAGACAGCCCAAGATATTCATGCAGGTGGACTTTCCCGAGCCGCTGGGGCCCATGATGGCCACGAATTCCCCTTCCCCTATGGAAAAATCCACTCCCCTCAAGGCCTCCATGGCCGCCTGGCCTTGCCCATAGACCTTTCGAATCCCCCGAAAAAGGATGAGGGGGTCTTGACCCTGCCGGAAATCCCGGGGCGGATCTTGATGGTTCATCGGATTCCTTTTATTTGCTCAATGATCAAAGGCATACCGGGGGTAACCGGGCCTGAGACCACTTCGGTCTGGTTGCCGTCGCCGGCCCCGATGATTATGGAAAGGGGTACGGGTTTTCCGTCCTTCAAGGTCCATACGGTCTGTTCCTTTTTATGGAGGTTCTCATCCCGACGGGGCCTTTCCGAAGGTCGGGGAGGTCGGGGGAAAATGGAGCCGACCAGTCCTTTGGAAGGCTGCGGTTCCTTTTTATCCTCCATGACCGGGGTGAATCGAAGGGCGGCTTGGGGGATCAAGACCGCATCTTTGATCTGTTGAACCGTGATCTCCGCCGTGGCCGTCATGCCCGGTCTGAGCAATAAGTCTTTATTGTCCACCTTAAGCACCGTTTCATAAGTGACCACCCCGGATACGGTCTTGGAACCGAATCGGGCCTGGCGGATGCGCGCTTCGAAGGTCCGTTGGGGATAGGCGTCCACCCGAAAGACGGCCGGCTGTCCCTCCCGGACCTTGCCGATATCCGCCTCATCCACATCCACGATCAGTTCCATCTGAGAAAGGTCTTCGGCCAAGGTAAACAAGACCGGGGCCTGCAGGGCCGCGGCCACGGTCTGCCCCGGCTCGACATTGCGGTTGAGGACGATACCGCTTATCGGCGAACGGATCACCGTTTTGGACAAATCCGTTTCCTGGGCCTTTAACGTCGCCCGGGCTTGAGAAACCGCGGCCCTGGCGCTGACTTCATCGGCCTTGGCCCTTTCCAGAGCGGCCTCCGCGGCCTGAAATTCGGCCGTGGAGGGAACCTGGTGGTGACTGAGTTCTCGCACGGTTTTGAAACGTTCCCATTTATCGCGGGCCTCCTTCAAGGTGGCCTGGGCTTGGAGGAGCTTCCCCTCCGCCGCTTCCAAGGCGGCCCGGGACTGCATCACCTGGGCTTCAATTTTCGAGGGATCCAACCGAGCCAAGACCTGGCCGGCCTTGACCCGTTGGTTGTAATCCACTTCCACGGACTTGACGATCCCGGAAAGTTCGCTGCTCACCTCCACCCGGTTGGTCGGTTGCAGGGTGCCGGTGGCGGTGACGATAACGGTCAAATCCCCCCGGACGGCTTCCTGGGTTCGATAGGCGATGTTAGGGGTCTTCTCTTTGCCCCAAAAGTGCCGGACGATAAAAACCGCCGTACCTAAAACCAGTAAAAGAAGGATGATCCGCCAAAACCTTTTCCGGCTTTTTACCGAACGATCCAGGCCCAAGGTCCGGGCCACCTCCGAATTTTGGTTTACTTTGGATTCCATATCCACCCTTCCTCTCGCCGACGAGATCCTTATTCCTTTTTCTCCATGGCCCAAGACTCCCAGCCCCCGCCCAAGGCCTTGTAAAGACGGACCAGGACGGCACAGAGATTCCCTCGACTGATGTCCGCCTGATCCAGGAAGGAGCGATAAGTCCTTTGGGCCTCCAAGACCTGGCTGAAATCGGTCAGGCCGGCTTCAAATTTCTGTCGGGTCCATTCCACAACCCTTTCGGCGGCGGCGGTCGTTTCCAGGAGGGCCTTATAGCGTTCCTGTTCTTCGGCATAGCTCTTTAAAGCGTTTTCTACCTCTTCCAAGGCCTTGAGCACCGATGCCTGATAGGTCAAGAAGGCCTGTTCTTGCAAAGCTGTTTGGATTTCAATATTCTGCCGAATGGCCCCGGCGTGAAAGATGGGCCAAGAAATGCCTAAGCCGCCCAGGATCGTCCTACTGCCCCAGAAACCGAGGCGGGCCAAATCCATGGCCTCCAGGCCGATGGAACCGCTCCATTTCCATTTAGGATACCGATCCGCCTCGGCCGCACCAATCCTGGCCGTTTGGGCGGCCAATTCCCGTTCGGCCTTGCGGATATCCGGTCGGCGGCGCAACAAGTCGGCGGGCACACCCACGGCCAACTCCAGGGGCGGAACCGGCACGGCTTGGAACGGTTTCAGTTCCTCATGTAAAGTTCCGGGATGCTCACCCAAGAGCACGGCCAAGCGGTTCAACGCCCCTTCCCTGCCGGTCCTTAGCGGCGGTATTTGGGCCATAATGCTTTCCAAGGCGTAGCGGGATTGTTCCACGGCCAGGGCATCCAACAAGCCTGCCTCATGGCGCCAGAGAGTGAGTTGATGGGTTTCTTTTTGTGAGGCCAGGTTCTTTTCCGCCGTGGCCAGCCGGGTCTGATAGGTCCGAAGTTCCCAATAGTTCAAGGCCACCTCGGCCAGAAGGGAAACCAAGACATCCCTTTGGGCCTCCTGGGCGGCTTGAAGGGTGGCCTCGGCCGCTTCAACGCTGCGACGGGTGCCGCCGAAAAGATCCCATTCCCAGAGGGCGTCGAATTCCACCCGGAAGAGATCCACCGTCTTGCCGGTACCGGTCTCTTGACTGCCGCGGCTGCGGCTGGCCGTGCCCGAGGCGTCCAAGGAGGGATACCACCCCGCCGCCGAAGCATATCTTCTGGCTCGGGCCTCCCTCACCCGGGCCTCGGCCTTCTTCAGGTCCAAATTTCCTTGAACCGCCCGGTCCATCAAGTCCTTCAGTTTCGGATCCTGAAACAGGGTCCACCAGCCCGCCAGATGGCGGGGATCGGTTTCCCGGACCTCGTTATCTGTTTGGACTTTGTTCCGCCACTCCGGAGGAGTGGGAAGCGAAGGCCGGCGGTAATCGGGCCCCACCGTTGCACAACCCAGGAGGAGTAAAAAGACGGAAAGGGCCGAAAAAATTTTAACCAGAGCCGGACTCCCAGGGATCTTTTTGCAAAAAATCACTAAAACGACCTCGCCACGGATATTCTTCAATTACTTTTTAAGCATTAACCATTAGATTCTTCAAGATCCTTAAGCAACAACAGCCGTACTATGCCACATTTTTTTCGGAAAGGGTGTAAAGAATTGTATCTGGGCTTGGCCATTACCGAAAGGGCCGTCCACCGGCACGGGGGAACGGTCCGGGCCCGGAACGCCGTGGACGGGGGACGGGTGGTGGAAATCACCCTTCCGTCCGCGCCGGCCAAACCTTTTTGAACATCGTTTTCGGGAAAAAACAATAAGGACAAAAATCCGGGGGCTCGTTTCCGTAATGGATATGGCCGCACTGGCGACAGCGCCAGGCCGTCCCGCCCGGCCCTTTTTCTCCTGTCGCGGTTTCAATCGGCCGCAGCATGGGCAGGTCCTCCAGGGGAGGCATGACCGAGCCATATTTCATCAACGTATGGGCGGCTAAAATGGTCCGCTGGATTTCATCGGTCCCCTCGTAAATGGCGAACAAGCGGATGTCCCGGAAAAATTTCTCCATCGGATAAAAGCGGGTGTAGCCGTAACCGCCCATGATCTGCAGGGCCTCCTGGACCACCTTCATGGCCGTTTCCGCCCCGTATAACTTGGCGATCGAGGCCGACAGGCCGTTGTCCAGTCCCTGATCCGTCTCCCAGGCCGCCTTCCAGACCAACAGCCGGGCCGTTTCCACCTGTTGGATCATGTCGGCCAGTTTGAATTGAACGGCCTGATATTCGGCCAGGGTCTTTCCAAAGGCATGGCGCCTCTTGGCGTAATCCAAGGCGAATTCCATGGCCGTGCGGGCCGCTCCCACGGCGAAGGCCCCGATGATGGGGCGGGTCCTTTCAAAGGTGCGCATGGCCAGGACGAACCCCTGGCCGGGAGGGGCGACGACCTGTTCCTTGGGGACCCGCACGCCCTGCAGGTGGACGCCCGCCGTATTGGAACAGCGTTGCCCCATCTTCGGGATGGGCGGGCTCACGGAAACACCGGGACGGTTACGCTCCACCAGGAAGGCCCCGATGCCCTTATGTTTCAAGGCCGGATCCACGGTGGCGAAGACGACCAGATAATCGGCGACGCCGGCGTTGGTGATCCAAAATTTGGTGCCGGTCAAGACAAAATCTTCCCCGTCCGCCGCGGCCCGGCACTGCATCCCGGCCACATCCGAGCCCATGGTCGGTTCGGAGGTGGCGAAACAGATCAATTTGAATTCCCGGAGAAGTTCTGAAAAGATTTTTCTTTTGAGGGTTTCGTTTTCGCAAAGGATGAGGGGCGTCAATCCCAAGGAGTTGTCGAAGATCGAGGTGGCCGTCCCCGGACAGGCGGCAGCGATCTCCTCCGTCACCAAAGCGGCCTCGATCAACCCCTTTCCTTGTCCCCCGTATTTTTGGGGGATGTCTCCGTTCATAAAACCGGCTTGGTAGGCCTTTTGCAAAAGGGTCAGGGACACCTCGTCTTTTTCATCATAATACCAGGCCCAGGGCAAGACTTCCTTTAGGGCGAATTCCCTGGCCTTCTGCCGCAAGGCCTTTTGTTCGGGAGAGAGGGAGAAACTCAGCACGGTTATTCCTTTTTTTCCTGTTCCGCCTCCTCCAGGATCCGGCCCAGGACGGCGGCCGTGTCTTCCACCAACCGGATACAGCGTGCCCGCCTCCCTTCGGGGTTACCGTAAAAGGCGGCCACTTGTTCCCGGTCCCGCCAATTCACTTGGGCGATGTCGCCGCAATTGACGCTCCCGTATTCTTGGGTCAGCTCTTCGAATTTTTTGGTCAGTTTATAGCTCAGACGCCACATGTTGGGGTGTTCTTTTTCCTCCGGGCGCGACCGGCTGTAGAGGCTGGAAATCATGCAGACCCCCCCGAGAAGGGCCCCGCAGACCCGGCCGGTGCTGGCGATGCCCCCGCCCAAGGCGCCCATGGCCCGAATGGCCCCTTCGTCCCGAAACCCCATCTTTTCCTGACCTACAGCCAGGATGACTTGGCTTCAATGAAATCGTTGCAGAAAGAGTTCCCTGGCCCTTTGTCGCATTTCCTCAATGGTCATAGGCACCTCTTTACCGTTAGGGATTTTCGATGAGGGAATAAAACCGTCAATCAGCTTCGCCCCTGATTCCTCTCGAAGAGAATGCGCAACCCTTCCAGGGTCAGATATTCATCCACCTCCTCGATGGTCTTGGATTCGGATGCGATCAGGGGGGCCAGTCCGCCGGTGGCGATGACCTTGGGCTTGTGAGGAACAGAGGCGATGATCCTTTCCACCAACCCGTCCACCAGACCGGTGTAGCCGTAAACGATGCCCACGTTCATGGCGCTGATGGTATCTTTGGCCACCACGGCCTTGGGCTTGGTGAAGATCTCCACCCGCGGCAGTTTGGAAGCCTTTTGAAACAATGCTTCACAGGAAATCAGGATCCCCGGGGCGATGACCCCGCCCATGAATTCCCCCTTTTCCGAAACGTAATCGAAGGTGGTGGCCGTGCCGAAATCGACGATGACCAGGTTGGTCTTGTGCTTTTCATAGGCGGCCACGGCGTTGACGATACGGTCGGCCCCCACCTCTTTGGGGTTGTCGATGAGGATGGGCATACCCGTCTTGATCCCCGGTCCGACGAAGAAGGGACGCAGCTGTAGGTAGCGTTTCCCGAACTCTTCCAGGGTATAGACCATGGGGGGGACGACGCAGGAAATGATCAGATGCCCGACCCGGTTTAATTCCAGGTCGCGGGTCTTGAACAGATTGAGGATGGAGATCCCCAGTTCGTCCAAAGTGGCGTCCCGTTCGGTGCGGATGCGCCAGTCGCAGAGACGCTGTTTTCCATCATAGACGCCGAGGACGATGTTGGTGTTCCCCACATCCATAACCAACAACAGATCCTTTTCCGTTTTAGCCATTGAATGCCCTCTCAATGACCCGGGCCGTCTCCTCGGCCAGGGCGGCGATCTCCTTTTCGTTCTCTCCTTCGACCATGATCCGGATCAGGGGCTCCGTACCGGAAAAGCGGACCAAAAGCCTTCCCTTGTCGCCCAGTTTCTTCTCCACCTTGCGCATCTGCTGGGTGACGGCCGGGAATTCTTCCAGGCGGCGTCGTTCCTGGATCCGGACATTGACCAGCTTTTGGGGATATTCCTCCATGATGTCCGAAAGATCGGAAAGGCTGCGGCCTTCCTTTTGCATGATGGCCAAGACCTGCAAGGCGCTCAAGATCCCGTCGCCGGTGGGGTTGTGGTCCATGAAGATGAGATGACCCGATTGTTCGCCCCCGAAATTACAACCCCGTCGGACCATCTCCTCCACCACATAGCGGTCCCCCACCTGGGTGCGGACCAGGCGGATCCCCCGCTCGCGCATGGCCACCTCCAGACCCATATTGCTCATCACCGTGGTGACCAGGGTGTTCTTTTTCAGCCGTCTCTCTTGAAACATGCGGGTGGCGCAAATGGCCATGATCCGGTCGCCGTTGACGATCTCGCCGTTTTCGTCGGCGAAGATCACCCGATCTCCGTCGCCGTCGAAGCTGATCCCCAAATCGGCCTTCTTCTTCTTGACCATGGCGCTGATCAGGCCGGGATAAAGGGCGCCGCAGTTCTTGTTGATGTTTTCCCCGTTGGGCTTGGCCCCGAGGAGGATGACCTCGGCCCCCAATTCCTCGAAGACGGTGGGGGCGACTTTGTAGGTGGCCCCGTTGGCGCAATCCACGACGATCCGCAGTCCGTCCAGGGTCAACTCCTGGGGAAAGGTGTTCTTCAAAAAGACGATGTAGCGTCCGATGGCGTCGTCGATGCGGAAGGCCTTGCCCACCTGATTGGCCGTGATCCGTTGGGTGGACAGCTCTTCGGAAAAGATGAGGGATTCGAGGCGTTCCTCCAACTGATCCGGCAGTTTGAAGCCGTTCCGGGAAAAGATCTTGATCCCGTTGTCCGGATAGGGATTGTGGGAGGCGGAGATAACGATCCCGGCGTCGGCCCGCATGCTGGTGGTGATGAAGGCGATCCCCGGCGTAGGCAAGGGACCGACCAACAAAACATCCCCGCCCATGGAACAGATGCCGGCGGTGATGGCCGTTTCGATCATATAACCCGACAGGCGGGTGTCTTTGCCGACGACGATCTTGTGCCGACGAACCTTGTCCCGGAAAAGATAGGCGCAACCTTTGCCGAGCTGCAAGGCCACTTCCGCCGTCATGGGATAGACATTGGCGGTTCCACGTACCCCATCGGTGCCGAAAAGTCTCCTCATCGCCTTTCCTGCGCCTCCTGGATCTTCTTGATCTTCACTTCCACTTCCACAGGAATATCTTTGGTCAAATACAAGCGGAGATTCTGAAAATCCACATAGGTCTTCTCCTTCTTGTCCTCTTTCCATCCGCCGATCTCCACCGGAAGGGTATAGAGATGGTCTATCCCTTCCAAGGCCTTTTCCGGGCCGGAGATCTCCACTTGTTCCGGCCGCACCGTGACCGAATGGACTTCATAGCCCTTTTCCGGTCTCCCCTTCAGTTTAGGGCGGATGGAAACGGTCTTTCGGACTTGTTTTTCCAAGACCACCGTGACCTGGGTGGGATGGATGCGGGTGATGGTCACCCCCCGGGGGAGGGGGATGCCCTCGGCGGAAATGGAAAAGGTCACCGATCCGGGCCGGGTGTTGGAAAGGTCCAGGGTCTTACTCAAACCCTCCGCCGAGAGGGAGCGGACCAAACTCCGTGGGCCGTTCACCCGAATGTCGATCCCGTGGGTGACATTGTTGACCACGATCAGATCCCGGGGGATGTTGACCAAGACCAAGGGAACGGTCAAACCCACTTCGGCCCGTTCCTCTCCGACTACGAAATACCAAAGGACCAGGGCCAGGACCAAGGCCAGAATTTTTGAAGGCCAGTTCCTCACGGGTGTTCCCCTTTACCTTTCTCCGATTTCCGCGGTCCTACAAACCAGTAGGTCCGGCGCCCCTTTTCTTTGGAGAAAAGAGTCTGGAGCACGCGCTTCAAGGTGGTCGAATCCAGTCCCCGGGTGAAACGGCCGTTGATGGCCACGGAGATCCGACCGGTTTCTTCGGAGACGACGACGATGGCCGCATCGGCGTCTTCGGACAAGCCCAGGGCGGCCCGGTGACGGGAGCCGTAACTCTTGCTCACCTTGGTGTTGCGGGTCAAGGGCAAATAACACCCGGCGGCGGTGATCCTCCCGTTTTGGATGATCACCGCTCCGTCATGGAGAGGGGACTGGGGGTGAAAGATGCTGACCAACAGCTCCCAGCTCACCCGGGCCTCAAGGAGGGTACCGAAACGGAGGTGATCGTTCAGACCGGTCTGCCTCTCCAAGACGATCAAGGCCCCGGTGAGATGGCTGGAAAGGTAGACAGCGGCCCGGACCACCTCTTCGATGGTCCGCAGGGTCTCGGCCGGGGTGCGGACAAAGGGGCTGCGCCCCACTTGGGCCAAAACGCGTCGGATCTCTGTTTTGAAGAGGATGATGATGACCAAAATAATGGAACCCAGAAAGTTGCCCAGGATCCACTGGAGGGTCAAAAGCTCCACCTTGCGGGAGACGAGAAAGGCGACGAAGATGACCACCATGCCCAGGACGATCTGGACCGCCCGGGTGCCCTTGATGAAAAGGAAGATCTGATAGATGATGAAGGCCACCACCAGGACGTCCACTGCATCCTGCCAGCGGAAGTGTTGAAAGATGAGCCAGAAATTGTTCATTCGTCGCTTGCTTCCCTGATGGCGTCGGTCACGGCCAAGACCTCTTTGGCCGCCTGGACATTATGGACCCTGACCATATGCGCACCTTGCCAGGCCCCTACGGCCAAGGTGGCCGCCGTTCCCCAATCCCGGTCCAAGGGATCCCGACCGGTGATCTTTCCGATGAAGGCCTTGCGGGAAGTGCCCAAGACCAAGGGACGATCCAGGTCTCGAAAAAAGTCCAACCTCTTGAGCAGGGTCAGGTTATGTTCAAAGGTCTTTCCAAAACCGATCCCCGGATCCACGAGGAGATGTCCGAAGGCAATCCCCGCCTCTTGGGCGGCCCGAATCCTTTCGGCCAAAAAATCCCGGATTTCCGGGAGCAGTCGGTCATAGTGGGGATGGACCTGCATGTCCCTCGGCGTCCCTTGCATGTGCATCAGAATCAAGGGGACCGAAAATCGGGCGACGGTCCGACCCATTTCCGGATCGAAACGAAGGGCGCTGACGTCGTTGACCATGGCGGCCCCGGCGTCCAAGGCGGCCGCAGCCACTTCGGCCTTGCAGGTATCCACGGAAATGGGGATCTTCACCCGTTTAACCAGCTCTCGAATGACCGGGAGGATCCGCTCCTTTTCTTCGGCCGCGGACACGGGCTCGGAAAAAGGTCGGGTGGATTCACCCCCCACATCCAGGACATCGGCCCCTTCAGCGGCCAAGGCTTCTCCTCGGGCAACGGCCTGGTCCCGACGGAAAAACAACCCTCCGTCCGAAAAAGAATCGGGGGTGACGTTCAACACCCCCATGATCAAGGTCCTTTTCCCGAAAACAAGCCTATAGGGACCCCAGGTGATGTCGTAGGCTTTCCGCTGGACCATCTTCACCGTCTTCAAAAGGGCGTCCGGCGCCCGCCGTCCCCAAGCCCTTCCTGGTATTTTTCCCGTTTCACCTTTCCGGCGCCGTCTGCCTTTCCCCTCCTTGGGGCCCGATCTTCCCCTGAATCACGGCGTCAATCGTCTCTCCGTCGAGGGTCTCTTTCTCCAGGAGCATCCGAGCCAGGCGCTGGAGGGTCTCCTGGTTTTCGGTCAAAAGGCGCCGCGCCTTTTCATAGGCATCCAAAATCAACCGCTTGACCTCCTGATCGATCCTGCGCGCCGTTTCTTCACTGTAATCGCGGTGCTGGGCGATCTCCCGACCCAAAAAGATCTGCTCCTCTTTCTTGCCGAAGGTCAAGGGCCCCAGTTCCGGGCTCATCCCCCACTCGCAGACCATCTTCCGGGCCAATTCCGTGGCCCGTTCCAAGTCGTTGCCGGCCCCGGTGGTCACCTCCCCCAAAACCAGTTCCTCGGCCACACGGCCGCCCATATAGATCACCAGGTTGTTCATCAAATAATCCCTGGGATAGGTATGTTTTTCGTCGATGGGGAGCTGTTGGGTCAACCCCAAGGCCCGGCCCCTGGGGATGATGGTCACCTTGTGGATGGGATCCGTGCCGGGCAGAAGGCGGGCCACCAAGGTATGGCCGGCCTCGTGATAGGCCGTGTTCCGGCGTTCCTTTTCGCTGATGATCATGCTCCGCCGCTCCGTGCCCATCATCACCTTGTCCTTGGCCGCCTCGAAATCCTCCATGGTCACCGTATCTCTACCCAAACGGGCCGCCTGAAGAGCCGCTTCGTTGACCAAATTCTCCAGATCGGCTCCGGAAAAACCCGGTGTACCCCGGGCCAAGACCTCCAGGTTGACCCCCGGTGCCAGGGGCGTCTTTCGGGTGTGGACCTTCAAGATCTCTTCCCGACCCTTGACATCCGGGACGGGAACGACCACCTGCCGATCAAAACGCCCGGAGCGCAACAAGGCCGGATCCAGGACATCGGGACGGTTGGTGGCGGCGATCAGGATCACCCCTTCGCTGGACTCGAAGCCGTCCATTTCCACCAGGAGTTGGTTCAAGGTCTGCTCTCGTTCGTCGTGACCGCCTCCCAACCCGGCCCCGCGGTGCCGGCCTACTGCGTCGATTTCGTCAATGAAGATGATACAGGGGGCATTGCGTTTCCCCTGGATGAAGAGGTCCCGGACCCGGGAAGCCCCCACCCCCACGAACATCTCCACAAAGTCGGAGCCGCTGATGCTGAAGAAAGGGACACCGGCCTCGCCGGCGATGGCCTTGGCCAAAAGGGTCTTGCCCGTCCCCGGGGAACCCATAAGGAGCACCCCCTTGGGAATTCTGCCCCCCAGGCGGGTGAATTTCTTGGGGTCTTTCAGGAATTCGATGATCTCCCGCAGCTCTTCCTTGGCTTCGTCTATGCCGGCCACATCGTTGAAGGTGACCTTGGGCCCCTGATCGGAAAGAAGCCTGGCCCGGCTCTTGCCGAAGGCCATGGCCTTTCCTCCGCCGGACTGCATCTGGCGCATGAAAAAGATCCAGACCCCGATCAATAGCAGCATGGGGAACCAAGAGACCAGAAGGGTCATATACCAAGGGGATTCCTCCGCCGGCTTGGCCGTGATCCGCACGTTATATAAGCGGAGGGTCTTGACCAAATCGGCGTCGGCCGGGGCGAAGGATTTGAATTTTTTCCCTCCCACCATGACCCCTTGAATGTCCTGCCCTTGCAGGGTGACGCTTTGGACTTCCCCCTTCTCCACCAAGGCCAGAAAATCCGTATAACTTAAGGTCTCCTTGGGTGCCTGGGGTTTGTTGAAGAGATTGAAGAGGGCGATCATGACCAGGCTGATGACGATCCACAGGGCGAGGTTTTTATAGAAAGGATTCAAGGTCCTACTCCTTCGTGCTAAACTGACCGGGCTTTCATGGGGCCGATGCGCAAGGAAAAAAGTGTTTCCCTTGATCTTTCGTCCGCAACCGGCTTACTACCTTCCGAAGACCGTTCCTTTGTTGGAACGTTCTTAAACTACCATAGAATTCATTGAAATTCAAAGAATTTTTACGGCTAATCCCCTTTTTGGTATTCCATCTCCAGGATGTTCGAAGATTCCGGGGAGAGACCGAATTTCCGGTCGATTTCCTGACCGGCGACCCAGACGACCTCGCCCCGACACAAGACCAGGGGAATCCTTAGCCGTTGTTCCCTGGGGATCTTTCGATCCATCATGAAGCGGGCCACCTTCTTCGTTCCGACCCCTCTCCAGGGGGTGAAGCGGTCTCCGGGTCGAAGGGTTCGTACAATCAAAGGCCAGGCGATCTTTTCTCCGTCCACCCAGGCCGTGTTCGGAGGTAAAGCGCCCTTAGGGAGGGGGAAGGGCCCCTTTTTTTCCCGAAAATGGAGGCGGTCTCCGCTCTCGCCGATGAGAAGGGTTCCAGGGCCGGGCACTTCATAAATAAACGAAGACGGTTGGGCCGAAATTGATTCCTTCGGCAACAGGATTAAACGATCTTCATTCACGACGGCCGTCCATCCCCCGGGAAGGGACAATCTGGCCGTTTTGGCCGCACCCCGCACCATCTTCCATAAGGCCGCGAGATGAGCTGTGCCCACGCGCCTTAGATCCCCCTTGGCCGAGAGAATGGCCTGAAGCAGGATCCGGGAGGCGAGGGCCTGGGGCAAGGCGGCCAGCTTTTGTCTTTGGAGTTCGACCCCTCTTTCGTTCCGATGGAGGATTTCCGCCGCCCATTCCCGGGCCTTTTCCTGGAGGAAGGCCTCATCGGCTTGGAGGAGTCGGCTGGTTTTGTTCAATTGCCGGACGATATTGGGGGAGTATTTTTTCAACTCCGGGATCAAATGATGCCGGACCCGTGCCCGGAGGTAATGGAGATCCTGATTGGATGGGTCCAGACAATAGGGGATGTTGCGTTGGTGCAGGTAGGCAAGGATTTCCGACCGGTAGACCCCCAAGAGGGGACGGATGAAGGGCCCCCGCCGCAAGGGCATGGCGGCAAGTCCTCCCAACCCGGCCCCGCGGATCAGCCCGATCAGGACCTCTTCGGCCTGATCATCGGCCGTGTGCCCCAAGGCGATATGCTCCGCCCCGACCGCTTGGGCCGTGTCCCAAAAGGCCTGGTAGCGTAGTTCGCGGGCCGCATCCTGCAAGGACCTTTTGGCGGCCCGGCGAAAGGCTTGAACGGGTAATCGGACCAGGGAAAAGGGAAGGCCCCAGTGGGCGGCCCAACGGCGGACGAACTCGGCCTCTTCCTCGGCCTCGGGGCGCAGGCCGTGATGGCAGTGTAGGACATGGAGGTGCAATCCCCATCGGGGCCTGAGTTCTTCAAGCAAGGCCAAAAGGGCCATGGAATCCGGTCCGCCGGAGACCCCGACCAGGATCTCGGCCCCTTTTTCGAAGAGGGAGGTCTCCTGGATGAAGGCTTCCAAAAAATAGACCAGGCCGTTCCTTTTTTTCTCTTCCCAATCGGTCCTTTCCATCAGCGGGAGGGGGCCGTTATGGTCGTAATAAGTGTGACTTTTCACCTTGCCTGATCCTCCATTTATTCTATATACTACAAATTGCGCCGCTGAAGAAGGGAAACAAAACAAACGGCCCAAAGAGATCAGGGACCGAAGGGAGGATCGGATGCGCTTCCGCTCAAAATTTTGGTTGGCCGGTTTGATCTTATCGGCCCTCGTGGGTGCCTGGCTGTGGCTGAAGCAGCCCCCCAAAGGGGAGCGTATTTCTCTTTCGGGCTTGAAGGAGACCGTGACCGTCTTGAGGGATGAAAAAGGGATGGCCTACATCTATGCCCAAAACCCGGAAGATGCCCTAATGGTCCAAGGATATGTCACCGCCCAGGATCGGCTGTTCCAGATGGAGCTGACCCGACGATTCGCCGAAGGCCGTTTGAGCGAAGTGATCGGGGACGAGGGCCGTTTACACGACATCCGCATGCGCACCCTCGGTTTTTATCGTCAGGCGCGGAAACACGCCGGCCTCTTGGATCCCCCCACCCAGGATTATTTCCGCCGATATATTGCAGGCATCAACGCCTATTTAAAAAAACCGACCCCCCCTTTCTCTTTAGAGTTCAAGGCGGCGGGACTCAAACCCGACCCTTGGGGGATCGAAGACGCCTTGACCCTCATGTATTTTATGAGTTGGAATTCTTCGGCCAATCTGCAAACAGAGATCATCGCCCAAGGGCTTGTCGAACGATTGGGTCCGGAAAAGGCCCGGGAGATCTTCCCCCTCCACTTCAACCCCGACATACCGCCCCGGAAAAGAGGGCTTACTTTTTCAACCCTTCAACCTTACCGCCCTATCCATCCGGAAAGGGACGCCGCCTTGACCGCTTTCTTGACCTCCCCCCCCTTGCGGTTGGGAAGCAACAATTGGGCCGTAAGCCCCCGTTTGTCGGTCAAGGGTCGACCGATCTTGGCCAACGACCCCCACTTGGACGCCCGCTTGCTTCCCGGCCCCTGGTATCCTTTGGGAGTGATCACCCCCCAAGGACGATTCGTCGGGGCGGGCATTCCCGGGACACCGGCCTTGGTCGTGGGCCGAAACGACGACATCGCCGTGGGAGTCACCAACAGCTACGGGGATATGCAGGATCTTTATGTGGAGACCCTCGACCCCGAAGACCCCGAACGCTATCGGGAAGGAAAAAGGTCCCGGCCTTTTTCCCGGATCGAAGAGACCCTGGTCATCAAAGACAAGAAGTCGCCCGGGGGCTTCAGGAAAGAACAAGTGATCATAAAGGCCAGCTCAAGGGGCCCGGTGGTTTCCGGGGTCCTTGAGGGCTTGAACACCCGACACGTCCTCACCTTACGCTGGGCGCCTTATGAAACCATGGGACCTTCGTTGGGCTTGGACAAGGTCCAAAGGGCCCGATCAGCCCAAGAAGTGAGAGAGGCCTTAAGAGAAGTGAATTGGATCGGTCTCCATTTCGTTTTCGCCGATCGCCACGGTCACATCGCCTGGCAGACCACCGGTAAGCTCCCCATCCGTTCCCAAGGGGATTCCACCCTCCCCACCCTCGTTCGAGACGGTCGGGACAACTGGGTCGGTTGGATCCCCTTCGAAAAGATGCCTCATGCCTTTAATCCCGTAAGAGGCTGGGTGGGAACATGCAATCACGACCATGTCCCGGAGGGTTTCCCTTATTATTACTCCTCCCATTTCTCTCCTTCCTACCGTTACCGACGCCTCCAAGAAATCTTGAGTCGTCCCGGACCCCGAACGGCGGAAGACCACTGGCGGTACCAAATGGATGTAGTGAACATCATGGCCCGGGAGATCACCCCTTTTATGGTCCGGGCCCTGATCCATCATCCGGAAACCCGGACCATAGCCGATATCCTTAGGGAATGGAATTATGAGGACACCCCCTCTTCGGCGGCCCCTACCCTTTTTCAATCCATCTATCGAAACTTCGCCCTCTTGGTCTTCTCCGATGAATTGGGGGAGGCGTTGACCCGTATCTTTTTGGACAACTGGTATTTTTGGCAGGAAAGGCTGCAAGCCATGATCGTTCAAGGAGATTCGCCGTGGTTTGACGATCAAACCACCCGGGAAGTCCGGGAAGGCCGGGACGATCTTTTCCTCAAAGCGGCTTTGAAAACCAAGGAGGAGTTGGGGGCGGTTTTGGGCCCCGACCCGCATACCTGGAAATGGGAAAAGGTCCATCGCCTGGAACCGGTCCATCCTTTGCGCCGAAAGGGGTGGGGAAAGGGATGGCTTGGAGCCGGAAGTCATCCCATGGGGGGATCGGGGGAGACCTTGTGTCGGGCCGTCTATGATTTCAACCGACCCTTTTCCGTCACCGTGTCGGCCTCGTTGCGCATGGTCGTGGACCTTTCCGATCCGGACCGTATCCTGGCGGTATGGCCGGGCGGCGTTTCGGACCGCCGTTTCAGTCCCCACTTCAAGGACCAAGTCAAACCCTTCATCAACGGGGAAAAGGTCTATTGGTGGTTCAGCGATCAGGCCGTTCGGAGACAGGCCAAAGAAAAATGGGAGTTTTTACCGGAGGGGCATAAATTCCCTTGACAATTTTCCTTTCTTCCATACAATTTTGCCGGATTTTAGACCCGGGCAAGAAAGGCGGCGATGGAAGCGTTTCGGATCATGGGCAAGGTGGTGGAGATCCGCGGCCGGGGCGTCTGTTCCTACGGACACCGGGTGGGAGAAGTCTTCGAACTGAAGGAGGTGGGCTCTTCCATCTGCCAATGGGCCATGGCCGGTATCTTCCCTTTTTTTACGGTCTTAAAATTCGGGGGGCGGTTCCCTTGGTCCACCGATCCCGATCGGATCCAAATCGCCTGCCCGGACCCGGATAATGTCGTGGTGTTTGAGTTGTGGCGCGAAAAGGTGGAAACGGGAAGCGGGAAATGAAGATCGTCGCCGTGTCCGTGAGCGAAAAAAAGGGGGTGCCCAAGAAAAACATCCCCGAGGGGAGGCTGATCGAGGACTTCGGTCTGGAAGGAGACGCCCACTCCGGTCCCTGGCATCGCCAGGTGAGCCTTTTGGCCGTTGAAAGCATCCGCAAGATGCAGGACCTGGGGTTGAAGGTCCGACCCGGCTCCTTTGCCGAAAACATTACCACCGAAGGGCTGGTTCTCCCCGATCTCCCCTTGGGGACCCGTCTCTCCCTGGGAGAAGAGGCCTTGGTGGAAGTCACCCAGATCGGCAAGGAATGCCACGAAAAATGCGCCATCTACCGTCTGGCCGGTGACTGCGTCATGCCTCGGGAGGGTATCTTCGCCCGCATCCTCAAGGGGGGTCGTATCCGCCCCGGCGATCCGATTCGGATTCTTCCCCGGGAATAAGGCGCCCTACCCCTGGAGCAACCCCTAAAAGCAATGGAACATGGCCACCATCCAAAAACTATCCGGCGAAAACTGCCTTTACTTCCAGCGGGGCCGATGTACCCGCTCAACGGTTTTTCCTCCGGAGGAAGGACAACTCTGTATTTTGGTGGCCGAAAGGCAGAAGATGGGAAGACGGACCCTCGACCGGTTGAAGAGGCTGGAACGATTCGGATTTTCCATTCACGATCGGGAAAGACAAGTGGCCCAACGCTATATCGTGGAGCGGAATCTGAAAGAATTGGCCGCCGTCTCCTGCAGAAATTTCGTCGATTCAGGTCTAAATTATCCGGCCTGTATCCATCAATATCAAACCCGCTGTCTCCTCCGCCTGGAAATCTGCACGGGACGCTGCCCGAATTATCGCTTGGAGAGAAAAAAACCCCGTGACTTTTCCTCCCTATAAGAACCCCGTTCCCACCGTTGACCTCATCATCGAACTCCCTGGGGGGAAGATCGTCCTCATCCAAAGAAAAAACCCACCCCTGGGATGGGCCCTGCCGGGCGGGTTCGTCGATTACGGGGAATCTTTGGAAGAAGCCGCCCTGCGGGAAGCGGAAGAAGAGACCTCCCTCAAGGTCACCTTGGTCAGACAATTCCACACCTATTCCCGACCGGATCGGGATCCCCGGAGGCATACCATCACCACCGTTTATATCGCCCGGGCCGAAGGCAAGCCCCAAGCCGCCGATGACGCCGCCGGGATCGGGATCTTCGACCCCGATAACCCGCCGTCTCCCTTGGCCTTCGATCACCGGGAGATTTTGGAAGAATATGTTCGAGAAAAGGATAAGACAACACCTATGGACAGGTCGGCCGAAGAAACGGACAAGAAAATCCACCAAGCCGTGCATTACTTAAAAGAGCGCCTCCCTTTTTCGCCGCGCATCGCCGTCGTCCTCGGGACCGGCTTGGGCGGCTTGGCCGAACGCCTCAAGGATCAAACGGCCCTGGCTTATGAAACCATTCCCTATTTCCCTCGTTCCACCGTGGAATCCCATGAAGGGAGACTCCTCTCCGGGACCTTGGCCGGGAAACCGATTCTGGTCCTGCAAGGCCGTTTTCATCTCTATGAAGGATACACGGCCCAGGAGATCGCCTTTCCCATCCGGGTCCTGGCCGCTTTGGGAGTCAAGGTCTTGATCATCTCCAACGCCGCCGGAGGGCTGGACCCTCTGTTCAAGGCCGGGGACATCATGCTCATCACCGACCAGATCAACTATACCGGCGAGAACCCTTTGATCGGACCCCACCTGGAAAAATGGGGGCCCCGCTTTCCGGACATGTCCCAGGTCTTTGATCCGGAACTCATCGCCCTGGCCCGGGCGGTGGCCAAAAGAGAAAAGATCCTCCTCCGTCGAGGCGTTTATGTCGGCCTCAAAGGGCCGTCTCTGGAGACCCCGGCCGAAACCAGGGTCCTCATGACCTTGGGGGCCCAGGCCGTAGGCATGTCCACGGTCATGGAGGTGATCGCCGCCGTCCAGGCGGGCATGCGCATCTTGGGGATCTCGGTCATCACCAATGTCAACCGCCCGGAGCGCATGAAACCTTCTTCCATCGAATCCATTATTGAAACGGCCCGCAAGACCGGCCCTAAACTGGTCCGATTGGTGGAAGGGATCGTCTCCGATCTGGAAGAACCGGCCGGATAAATCTCAAGTAATTTTTAATTATGACTGCAAAGGAATTTGATTTATTCATAAAAAACGGCGTCGTTATTACGATGAACCGGGCCTTGGAAGTCTACTACCCCGGTGCCTTGGTCGTTCAAGGCGACGCCCTTTTCGCCGTAGGACCGCTGGAAGACCTTAAAGGCTTGGAAGAAAAAGCCCGTCGGGTCATTGACGCCCAAGGCCGGGCCGTCCTTCCCGGCCTGATCAATTCCCACACCCATGCGGCCATGACCTTGTTTCGGGGGCTGGCCGATGACCTTCCCCTGGCCGATTGGCTGGAAAACCACATCTTCCCGGCCGAGAGGAAGCTGGACGGCCGCTGGGTCTATTGGGGGACCCTCCTGGCCTGCGCCGAGATGATCTTGTCCGGGACCACCACCTTTTGCGACATGTATCTTTTTGAAAACGAGGTGGCCCGGGCCGCCCAAAAGGCCGGTATGCGGGCCCTGGTGGGAGAGGTGCTTTACGATTTTCCTTCCCCCAACTACGGGCCCATTGAAAAGGGGTTCGAATATTCCGAAGAGATGATCCAAACCTACCGCAACGACCCCCTGATCTCCGTGGCCGTGGAGCCCCACTCCCCTTTGACTTGTTCACCTGATTTACTTAAAAAATCCAATAAATTATGTGAAAAATATCAAGTTCCACTTATCATTCATGTCTCCGAGACCCGCCGGGAAGTGGAGGAGATCCATAGACGTTACCAGGCCTCTCCGGTGGCACACCTGAAAAAATTGGGGCTGTTGGTCCCCCACTTGATTGCCGTCCATTGTGTGGCCTTGTCCCCGGCCGATATGGATGACTTACAAGAAGGCCGGGTCAAGATCGCCCACTGTCCGGAGAGTAACATGAAATTGGCCTCGGGTATGGCCCCGGTTATAGACCTTTTAAAACGGGGCGTGACTGTAGGACTGGGCACGGACGGATGCGCCAGCAACAATAACCTGGACCTTTTTCAGGAAATGGATGTGGCGGCCAAGCTGTATAAACTCTATCACTCGGATCCGGCGATCATGGAGGCCTCGGCCACCTTACGCCTGGCCACTATCGAAGGGGCCCGGGTCTTGCAGATGGAGGACAAGATCGGTTCCTTGGAAGCAGGGAAAAAGGCCGATTTCCTTATTTTGGACTTGAATAAACCCCATTTAACCCCTTTATATGACATCTATTCTCATATCGTATATTCGGCCAAGAGTTCCGATGTCACCCATGTCTTTATTAACGGGAAACCGGTCCTGGAAGGACGAAAGCTCCTCACCCTGGATCTCGAGGAAATTTATTTCCAAGTAAGACAATTCGCTGAAGCGGTGGAAAAGGAACGGGGCCTCAAAGTCTGGAATCCGATTTACAAAAAACTTTAGTATTTGCGCATAATTTTTTAAAACTATTTGGCAATAAAAAAACAGCTCAACCCATGACCGCGGACTCCCTTTTCCCTCGTTCAAACGGTCTCGGCCCTTCCGGAAAGGGGGAAGGCCGGATCCCGGACGGTGCCTTGGACACCCTCATCCAAGGGGGGCCGATCCTGACCCTTTCCTCCCGATTCCCCGATCCCTTTTACGGGTGCATCGGCATCCGGGAAGGCAAGATCGTTTATGTGGCCCCGGAGGATCCATCCCTTCCCCCTCCGCCGGCCCGCCGGTACCTGGAGGCACAGGGCCATTTGATCCTTCCCGGCCTGGTCAACGCCCATACCCATGCGGCCATGACCCTTTTTCGGGGACTGGCCGATGATCTTCCGTTGAAGGTCTGGTTGGAAGAGCACATCTTTCCCGCCGAATCCCGATATATTAACCCCGAATCGGTTTATTGGGGGACTTTGCTCGCCTGCGCCGAGATGATCCTTTCCGGGACCACGACCTTCGCGGACGGTTACTTCTGCCAAGACGGTGCCGTCCGGGCCGTGGAACGGGCCGGGATGAGGGCCGTCCTCTGTCAAGGGGTCATTGATTTCCCCGCCCCAGGGGTGATGGATCCGGCCCAAAATATAGGGACGGCGGAACGGTTTATTGAGAAATGGGAAGGGTTTTCCCCTTTGATTCGGCCCGGGATCTTTTGCCATTCCCCTTACACCTGTTCGGACAAGACCTTGACCACCGTCAAGGAATTTTGTCGCAAAAAGGACCTGCCCTATTTTATCCATGCCGCTGAAACCCGGGAAGAGGTGTCCCTTATCCAGGCCAAAACCGGAAAGACGCCCATCCGCCACCTTCAGGCCTTGAACCTTCTGGATCAACGGACGGTAGCGGTCCATGCCATCCATGTGGATTTCGAGGAAATGGATCTTTTGGCCGCCGCCGAAACGGCGGTGGTTCACTGTCCGGAAAGCAACATGAAATTGGCCTCCGGCAAGGCGCCGATCATGGAGATGCTGAAAAGGAAGGTGACCGTTGGGCTGGGGACGGACGGAACGGCCAGCAACAACGATTTGGATCTCTTGAAAGAAATGGATACGGCCGCCAAGTTGGAGAAGGTCTATTACCTGGACCCGACGGCCTTGGACGCCCATCGGGTCCTGAAGATGGCCACCCTGGGAAGCGCCCAGGTCCTGGGATGGGAAAGGGAGATCGGTTCCATCGAACCCGGGAAGCAAGCGGATTTGATCAGTATCGATTTGAGTTCCCCCCACCTCTTTCCCTGTTACGATCCCTTTTCCACTTTGGTGTACTCGGCCCAGGGCTCCGATGTCCGCTGGGTCATGATCGGAGGGCGTCTGGTCATGGAAAAGGGCAAGATCTTGAGCTTCGACCTCGAAGAGGTCCTGGACCGGGTCCGCCGTCTCTCCCGAACCATACAAAAAGAAAGGGGAAGGGGTTTTGTATTTTTCTGAATCTTGGAAGATTCTCTTTCAAACCGCACCTTATCTCATCTTTAGGGTCCTGGTTTATATCGGCTTGGGGATCGGGGTGGGATGTTATTTGGGCTTCGTCTTTTTCCTCTCCCGTCTTTTCGGCGGCGGAGGCTGGTTCTTCCTCCTCGGACTAGCCGTCCTTTGGAGTTTGCTCAGTCTGTTACGGCGGTATGTCCTTTATCTCATCCAAACCGGACACATCGCCGTCATTACCGAACTGCTTCAAAAAGGAAAGCTCCCTTCTGGGGTGAATCAGGTCCGTTACGGAAAAGATACGGTGAGACGGATGTTTAAAGAAACCTCCCTCCTCTTCGTCGTGGATCAACTGGTCAAGGGCGTCATCCGGGCCGTCAACCGATCCCTGGTAAATTTCACCCGCATCATCCCTGTTCCCGGTCTGGAAAACTTGGCCCGTCTGGCCGGGATGGTCTTCAACTTCGCTGTTACCTATGTAGACGAAGCCGTCTTGAGCTACAACCTCTCCCGCCCCGGCGAAGACATCTGGGCCAGCGCCAAACGGGGGGTGGTTCTCTACGCCCAGAACTGGAAGCCCATCCTGAAGACGGCCCTCGGTCTTGTGGCCGTAAACCTATCGGCCTTTCTCGTATTCTTCCTGTGTCTTTTGATCCCCTTCGGGCCGTTGGCCGCCTTGGCCCAAGGGGAGGGCTGGAAGTTTTTTTGGTTGGTCTTGACCGTGGTCCTGGCCTACTGCCTCAAACTGGCCCTGATCAACCCCTTCTCCATGGTCTCCATGATCGTCACCTTCAACCGCACCGTGGCCGGCCAGGAGCCCCAATGGGAGTGGGAAGAAAAGCTGGAACAGATCTCCGGTAAGTTCCGGGAAATGAAACAGAAGGCTCGGGCGGCCGCCACCCTTTGAGGCCTTGTTTCTTCGTTGGGTGGGCCGAGACCGGAAGTCGTTTAAAGGCCCTTCCGCTTTCCATTGGGTTCTTCTTTCCGGAAGTTGTCCGGGAAGCATCCCAGGGGTCGAACCTTTCCCTTTTCAGCGGCTATTTTGGAGCCGATCAAAACAAGCCAAGGCCCTTTCTACGGCTGCGCCCCTTCTTTTGTCATGAGATGTCAAGGCAATTTTTCCGCCGGAAGGAGCTGGACCGTGTCGACAACGAGGACCCCGCGTCCGGAAAGGAACAGACGCACATCCACATGGCCTGAACGGTCCATTTCGATGGGATGGACGAGAAACAATGGTGATTCCGTGGATAGGGGAACGCTCTTTTCCTCCACTTTACGGCCGACGAACCCGACGACCCAGTCGGCCCTGGCCCCTTCCGCCTTCCGTGCGTCACCTCTGAAAAAAATTTTATAGGACCCTTTCTTTAAAGGGATATTCGTCACCTTGATAATCTCCACGGGCCTTTGATCCAACTCCACCTCCACCCGATAGTGGTGTTCCTTGGATCCGGGATGCCCAGGCAAACCGGTGACGACAAAGGCATAGGCCGGGACTTGGTGGAAACGGGTAAGCCCCCAAAAATGCCGAAAATGGATCGGCAGCCAGTCCCTATAATCCCAGACCCGTTCCTGTTGATACCGGTCCACATCGGGAAACACATTCCATTGTTCGTTTTCAAAAAGATAAAAAAAACCGGGCAGATGGACGGCCAGGGAAAGGAGGAGCAAAATCGTTTTTCCCCAACGGGCCAAGCCACTCCCGGCCCGAACCCAGAAGGGGACGGAAAAGAATACGAGAAGGGGCACCAGTTCACTGGTAAAACGAGGGGCTACGCAGTATCCCCCGTGCCAAACCACCCATTTGGCATGGATCAGAAAGAACAACAAACCGGCTGCGCCGAAAGATAAAGCCGAAACGGACCGTTCAGACCAGAGGATGGCGGCGCCGATCACCCCGAATATCAAAAAAGGTGAAAAAATAAAAAGGCCTCGATTGGGGGAAAAAAGGAGGCCCAAGGCCCCTTGAAGGATAGGGACGGGAAAGTTCCCCTTGTCGACCTGGTAACTGGACCCCCCCAAAAAGGAATGGTACAGGCCCCAATTGATCCAGAAGGTCAAGGCCAAGCCCGGGAGGGAAAAGAGGATGAACCGCGGGATCATCTTCGGCCGGAGAAAAGAGACCGCGGCCAGGGCCGCCAAATAGAACAGGACGGCCTGAGGACGCATCATAGGCAGAAAGGCCATAGGGGCGGCGGCCAGGGGAAGAAACTTCGGGTTTTCCCCCTCCCCTTTCACCAGACAAAGGAGTCCCAGGCACAACAAAAGGACCGCCGGGCCGTGTTGCCAAAGGGTGGCCGCGGAAATGGTCAGCTGGGTGGTGCCCAGGGCGAAACCGGCGGTCAAGAACAAACTGAGGCGCTGGTTTCGGCTGACCCGGTACAGGATTTGGAACATCAAGGCGGCCGAGAGGGCGGCCACCCAGACGGCGGTCATCTTTTGATTCCAAGAAATGAGCCGGTTTGCCTCCTCTTGAGAAAAAAGATATTGGAGCAGGGCCGTAGGGAGTCCCAAAAACCCAGGCCCCATGGGGTATTTGGGCAAATATTTATCCCCCATCTCGAGGAGTCCGAAATTTCCGTGAGCGGCTACATATTCTTTGGTGTAGAAAAGGCCTTTACCCCGCAGGAGGTTCCAAGCCAGTTGGCTGTTGAAGGTGGTATCCCCTACATAATCGGCAAAACCGTTGGCCAGGTAAAGGATGAGGGCCGGAAAAAAAACCAGGAAAAGGGAGGAAAGGGCTAAATGCGCCTTAGGGGAAAACCATTCCCTCTTCAGCCGATACAACCCTACGATCAAAAGGAGGTAAACCAGACCGGCCAGTCGGGCGGTTACGGCGATGTGTCTCTGGTAGACCAAGGCGGGGCCGAATTTTTTTACCGGGATGCCGAACCCCAGGACGGTTGCAACCAGAACCGTCATGGTCAGGACGATCAAGACGAGCAAGGCAGGGACCCGAAGGCGTGCCCGGAAAAACCGGCCTTGGAAAAATAGAAGGAGATAACCGGGGACAAAGATTAGAAGCCAGGCCTCCCCGGTCAAAAGGAGATGCCACCCTTTCATGACCCATAAGATCAGGGCCAGGGACAATACCACCCAAGGCGTCCACAAGAGGAGCCCAAGGGGACCGCGGTTGGGCCGGCCGACGCCGCCCTTTTGCAAAAGGATCAAGCCCGGCAAGGGCCAGGCGGCCCCGAGCAGGACCAAGAGCACCATCGTCGGGACCGGAAAAGACGGGACTTTATAAGGCGTAAGAAGGACGGCCGACCGCGGAAAGCCGGTATTTATGGCGGAAAAATTCCTCAAGGTATAGCGGGAAAGGATTACCGGTTTGCCGGAGAGATTATGGAGGGTCAACCCTGAGAGCGAACCCGGTGGAGTTTGCAGACGGAACAAGACACGGCCCGGTTCACTGTGCAGGGGTTTAACCCCCCTTTTTCCGGTCCCTAAAGCCGCCCTGAGGTGAGCGCCTGCATCCTTCCCTTCCAGATAAAGGAGGAGATCAAAGCGGGTCCACCATCGGGGAATTTCGGCTGTATCCAGAAAGATGGACTGCCCGGGCGGTACGATCCGGCCAAGCCCCTTCACCTCCCCGACCCGGTCCATTTTTCCTGTAAAAAACAAGGTCAACGGAATAACGGCCGAAAGGATAAAAAAATAACGAACAAGAAATGGCCTCGTTATTCGGCACAAGGCTTTTGTCGCCTCCCTCATCCGGCCGGACGGAGGGGGCCCTTTCTTTTTTATCAAGCCTCTTCCACCCCAGGGGAAAAAATGAACCTTGGCCCACAGGCGCTACGCCTCTTCCTCCGGCGCTTCACCGATCTTTCTTAAGAATTCCTGGCGACGCTTTTTGTCCCAGCGGGCGCAGAAGGCGGGCTTCATGGCCGAAGTCCGTTTCATGCAAAAGATGCAGTTGGGGTCGCACTCGACGATGGCTTCCTTGACCTCGCCCTTGGCCTTCTTCGGCCACAAGGGATCGGCCAAGAGAACGCGGGCCAGACCGATCAGGTCGGCCGTGCCTTCCCGAAGGATCTTCTCGGCGATTTCCGGAGTTTTTATCCTTCCGGCGGTGATGACCGGCGTTTGAGGAACGGCCTTTTTGATCTCCCCGGCGTAATGGGCCATATGGGCCGGCTCTTTTTCCTTTTCCCGATAAGCCTCAAAGGCATAGGCGTCATAGGACCCGGCCATGACCGAAAGGTAAGCCACCCCCCTTTTCCCGAGTTCCTTGGCCAGGACGACGGTCTCCTGGGGATGGAGGCCGTCCGGCACCTCTTCGTCCGCCGAAAAGCGGTATCCCACCGGAAAATCCTCGCCCACGGCCATTTGGACCGCATCGAAGACGGCCAGGGGAAAGCGCATCCGGTTCTTCAGGCTCCCGCCGTAAAGGTCGGTGCGCTGATTGGTGCGGGGAGACAAGAATTGGACGATGAGATAAGCCATGCCCCCGTGGATCTCCACCCCATCAAAGCCGGCTTCTTTGACCCGCCTGGCCGCTTGGGCATAGGCCCTTACGGCCTCTTCGATCTGTTCCACCGTCATCTCTTTGGTCAGCTCTTCTCCGACTTGGATCGGTGAAGGGGTCCATTTTTCCGGGGCGAAAAAGGCATAGCGACCGCAGTGATTGATCTGCAGGAAGGCTACGGCCCCTCTTTCCCGGATCACCCGAGCCAGCTCGGTCAGGCCCGGAAGATAGCGGTCGTCATCGATGCGCAAGGAAACGGGCGTGGCTATGCCGGTGGGATGGACCATGGTGTGTTCGACCACGATCATGGCCGCCCCGGAATCGGCCATTTCCGCGTAATGCTCCAGGGTCAACGGGCTGACCGTGCCGTCGGTGTCGGCGTAACCCAGATACAACGGGGTCATGGTGATCCGATTTTTCAGGGTCAATCCTTGGATGGGAAATTCGCTGAAAAGCAAGGATGTAGGGCCCATGATGTTCCTCCTTTATCTTTAAAATCTGCGGGTTTCCTCTTAGGTCGTCCCCTGCCAAGGGAAGGCTATCGCCCCTCTTCTTTTTTCCACTGCCTATTTTCACTCATAAAGTTTATCGATCCCCGATACGACAAATTGGACCCCCACGGCCATTAAAATAAGCCCCATGATCCGGGTCAAAAGGGCCGATCCGGTTTCCTTGAGCAGACGGGACAATGGATTGGCCAGGCCGAGGATCACAAAAACCAACAGGCTGTTCAATAAGATCCCTCCCAGCAAAGCATAGGTCATCCAAGGCTCGACCGCCGAGTGGGAGAGGACCACCACCGTGGCAATGGCCCCCGGTCCGCTTAAAAGGGGCATGGCCAAAGGGATCAAGGAGACATCCCTTTTGGTCAATCCTTCCTCTTCTTCGCGGGTGGTGAAACGCATTTCCGACAAACGGGCCCAAAGCAGGTCATAGGCCAATTTGATCAAGATCAATCCCCCGGCGATTTCAAAGGCCGGAGGGGAAATGCTGAAATAGGCCAAGACCCAGTGTCCGAAAAGGGCGAAGACGACCAAGATCACCAAAACCGCCAGGGCCGACTTGGCGGCGATGAGCAACCGGGTCTTGGCCGTCTTCTCCGGAGTAATCAACAAAAAAATAGGTACCGCCCCCAAAGGGTCGATGACCGCAAAGAGGGAGATCAAGACGGTGAAAAAATAGGTCAAGGGGTCGGTCATATCCCTTCCTTTCGTCCCTTCCAACGGATAGGAGGCTCTTTACGCAACGGGATACGCCGGTATCGGTAACGGGGATATCCGATCATCATCGCCCCGTAAGGCAGGTGGCCTGGGGGCAAATCCAAAGCCCTTAACAAGGGCGGGTGGGATCGGACCGCGGTCATGAAATATCCGGCCCAACAGGTGCCCAGTCCCACGGCGAAGGCGGCCAGTTCCAGATAGGTCAGGGCGATGAGGCAGGAGGATTCAGAAGCGGGAAGGGAGACGGGCCCGTGGGCGACGACCAAATGCGGGGCGTCGCGCAAAATCCGATCTACCCCCGCATCCCAGGCCCGAACCAGCCTTTCCATCCTGATTCTCAGGGAAGCTTCGGTCCCCTGATGAAGAAGGGTCCGCTGCCAATCCACGACCATTTGGGCCAGATGTTTGACTTCCTGGCCGTCCTCGATGACCAACCAATGGACCGGCTGGGTGTTGCCGCCGCTCGGGGCATAGCGGGCGATGTCTATGGCCTTGGCCAGCAGTGGGCGAGGAACCGGTTTATCTTTAAAGGTCCGGATCGAACGACGGGCCTTCAAAAACTGTTCCCCTTGATCGGGGGTTATGGTCCGCTCCTTGCGGATGGGCAGGCATTCTTTGACCTCCATCCCTTCCAAAGATAAGGCCCCCCTCGGGCAAACGGCCAGACAGTGACCGCAACGGATACAAAATTGTTCGGCTTCGGGGATGGGAGCGGGAAAACGATCCCCTTCGATTTCGATCAGTTTTCCCGGACATACGGCCGCGCAAAATCCGTCCCGTTTACATTTTTGGGTGTCGATACGGATAAAGGACATTCCCTCTCCTTCAATCCATCCAGGATTGGATTCATATCCCCTGAACCCGGTGGTGTTGTATTTTATGTAGTCACCGACAAAAAGAAAAGGCAAGCCCCCGGCCCCGTACGATGACAATGAGCCGATCAATTCGATGGGCCTTTGGGATCCATGCTCGACCGGTCCTTAGGGAAACGGCCTCGGCCTTGCCCCTCAAACCGTTCAAAGTCTAACATAATCGGATGGCTATGCCAAAGGATTCTTTGGAACATGGGGCTTTACTTTTCCATTTTTAAGGATATACTTCTCTCCTGGATTTACCTGCTTTTCAAGGAAGGGCCCATGGCCGAACACGATCCACCGACCCCCAAAACACCCGACCGCTTCTGCGAGCTGATCGGCCTCCGGTTCACCGCCATGGAACCGGGTTTCTGCCGCACCGAACTGACCGTCCAGGAGTCCCATCTCAATCCTTACGGCACGCTCCACGGAGGAGTGGTCTATTCCCTGGCCGACACGGCAATGGGCGGCGCCTTGTCCACCCTTTTGTCCGAAAGGGAAAGATGTGCGACCATTGAAATCAAAATAAACTACCTGAAGGTCGTTCGGGAAGGCCGACTGGTCTGCGAAACCCGGGTTCGGCAAAAGGGCAAAAGCATCGCCTTCTTGGAAGCGGTGATCCTGGACGAAGAAGGCGCTGTCGCGGCTACGGCCTCCGGGACCTTCAGGGTCTTTGTTCCTTCGAGGCCGAAAGATGGCTATGGGCCGTCTTCGGGATAAAAACGAGGCAGCCAAAAAAGAGGCGGCAACCCATGCCGGGGCATAAGAGGACCTTTAAGGAAAAAAATCATGACCGAAGACAAGATATTCCGAGAGATCGAAAAACTGCGGGATCCGAAACGGTTGGCCTTTTTGGAAGCCCATCGGGTGATCCCTCTTTCCTTGGAAGGGATCAGCCCGGAAACGGTATTGGATATCGGGACGGGAAGCGGCATCTTCGCCGAGGCCTTTGTCCGGAAAGGACTTCAAGTCACCGGCCTGGACATCCAAGAAGGGATGCTGGAGGCCGCCAGGCGTTTTGTCCCCCAGGCCGTTTTCCGGCACGCCTCGGCCGAGGAACTCCCCTTTCCGGACCGGTCTTTTGATCTGGTCTTCATGGGCCTGGTCCTCCATGAATCGGAAAACCCGCCTCGATCTTTTGGAGAAGCGGCCAGGGTCTGCCGCTTAAGACTGGCCGTCCTGGAATGGCCTTACCAAACCGGAAACTGGGGCCCTCCCCTGCACCACCGGATTCCCGAGGAACGGATTCGGGAACTGGCCGACCAAGCGGGTTTTTCCAGGGTAAGCATCCATCCCTTGACCTATCTCGTCCTTTACCTGATGGACGGCTAAACCTCCCAACCGGCCTTTTTCATTTCCTCGTTGTGGCCGTTATAGAAGATGTTCCGGGCGATGTAGCTCGGTTCCTGATCCCCCATGATCCTCAAAAGTTCCCCTTTTATGCCGTGCAGCCTTTTTTCTTCCTCGGGGCTGTTTTCTCCGGCCAGGGCGATATCCACAAACTGGAGGGCCATGGCCGCCCGGCCTTTTTCTTTCAGCTCCAAGGCCTTGCGGACGACCGCCTCTTTGCCGACCAAATCCAAAATTTCCCGCTGAATCTCCTTCTTTTTCGGCGGGAAGAGGTCCGAAGGATTGCCGTTATACCAGCCGGTATATTGTCGCAGGATGCCGTGGACGACGAACTTGGGGCAGCCGTAGACCGGGGCGAGGTAAGGGGATCCCTTGAGATCTTCCGGCAGGTCCACTTCATGGAGGATGTCTTCATACCACATACCGGCGTTGAGGCGGCGGACCACCTCGTCATGTAAATACCTCAAGGCCCGGGAAACGGTCCGCAGTTGTTCCCGAATATTTTCTTTCCCCACGGTGACCGGCCCGTGACCCGGGATCAAGACCTCCGGTTCCTTGGCCAGGACGGCCTCCAGTCCTTCGGCCCAATCCAGGGCGAAACGCTGCACCTTGAAGGGATTGCCCACATTGGGCATGCCCACCACGATCAGATCCCCGGCGAATACCGTCTTTTTTTCCGGAACCCAAATCCAAATCCCGTCGTCGGTCTCGCCCGGGGCGTAGTAGGCGTGAAGGTCCAGTCCGCCCACGGACAAACTGATGCTCTGATCGAAGGTGGTGTCCGGATAGCGGGTGGGAAGAGGAAAGGCCTCAACCCCTTCCGGAACGGCAAATTGGATACGGTTGATGTGGGCATGATAGCCGGCCAGCAGGCGATAGCGGTTGAACCGCTTGACCAGATTCCTATGAGCGATCACCCGAGGGGCAGGGAAGCCTCTTCGGCCGGCGTCTTCAAAGAGGGCGTCCAAAGTCAAGGCATGATCCAAGTGGCCGTGGGTGAGGAAGACCGTATGGACCGGTCCTGAGAGGTTCCTTCGGAGCATCTCGATCATCTTACCGACCCAACGATATCCGGGAACATCCACGACCACAAGCCCCTCGGCCGTTTCCAGTACCCCGGTATTCCCGAATCCAGGCAGCATCCAGATTCCTTCCCGGGGATTTATGGGATCCTGGGCGTTCCAGCCCTTTCCGGTTTCACTCAGTTTCGCCCTTTTCATGGTAGACTCCTTTTTTGATTTTATCTCCCCTGTTGAAAAGACCTCCGAATTTTTTCCCTGCGGCCCCCTTAGGCCCGTTTGCTTTCTTCCTTATCCGATCCATTCCAAAAGCGTTTCAATATCCGTGTCCAGATCACGATCCCGGGGTCTGGTTTCCAGAGAAACGCTGCCCTTATAGCCCAGAGCGGAAAGACGACGCAAACAGGTCCTCAGGTCCGCCGACCCTTCTCGAAGCCCTCGGTGTTGATCGCCCGTACCGTCGTTGTTGTGCAGATGAAGGTTATTGACGATATCCAAACAGCTTTCCAAGGCATCGGCCAAGGAGCCGAATTTTTTATAAGGGGCCTCCCCCCCGTCCTTGGGGTGATTGGCGTGGCCGGTATCGAAGGTCATGGCCGCCGCCGTTCCGTGCTCCTCTCTCAGACGCCGGACCATGGCGGCACAGTCTTCGATTCGATGCAGGTTCTGGGCGTTTTCGATGGACAAGGTCAGGGACCCGTCCCGACACCACTGGATCATGCGTTTAAAGGCCTTGTAATGCCTTTGGGGTTCCCGATCGGTCAAAAGCCCTTCGGTCGTGCCCGTGGCGTGAACCACGACATAATCCACCTTCAATCGTTTGGCCACCTCGACGGCCAGGCGCATCTGCTCCATGGCCTCCTCCCGGACCCGTTCGTTCACGCTGATGACATTCAATCCGAAAAAGGGCAGGTGCGCCCCTTTATGGGCAAAATGGCCTAGGAAATCCTCGACCTCCCGAAATTCCTCCTCTTGCCATTCCCAAGGATAAGGGGCGAAGCGTCTCCCCACTCCCTCCAGGACCAACTCGACATGATCCAAGCCGTACTTTTCCTTCAGTTTAAGGGCCTTTTCCCGGACCTGACCGCGGGAATACCGGCCGTGATCAATCCCGCTCAAACAAATACCGACATGCATCCTTTTTTCCTCGGGTTGATTTTGGACAACGGGCTCCCTTCCCTCAAAAGATCCCCTTTTGAGGCGCCGAAATAAAGGGCGTCTGCGGTTATTCTTTTTTGCGGGTGGAAATACCCAGGATCGTATAAAGACCGCACCAGCCGATCAGGGCCGTTATAAACAGCAGCAAGGCCACAATCCCCAAAATGACGGCCAACGTCCCGCTGATGACCCCGGTCAGATAAAGAACCAGAACGATCAACGCCAGGATGATCCTGATCCAACGGTCGGCGGTGCCGATGTTTTTTTTCATCCTTCCCCTCCTCCTCTTTTCTCGCTCCTTCTCGATTGTAACCGATTGATGCTAAACCTTTCTTCCATCCCTTGACCCTTTCCCCCCTTGATCTTATCTTAAACTATTAATAAATCAACTTCAAAAAAGGAGGAGATCATGAGCGAAGTCAAGGAAAAGGCCGCCTTCATTTGCAGCCGGGATACCATTGACGGGGCCTACCCCTCTCTGCTCCTGGCCATCAACGCCGCCCGGCAGGGGATGGAGAGCAAAATCTTTTATACTTTCATGGGTTTGAACCTGCTGCTCAAGGGCGGGATGGATAAGGCCAAGTTCATCCCCCCGGGGTTCATGGGGGCCATTCCGGGGATGAGCGCCATGGCCACCTCCATGATGAAAAAGAAGATCGATAAGGCCAATATCCCTTCCCTGGCGGAACTGCAGGAAATGGCCCAGCTGGAAGGGGTGGAACTGATCGCCTGCAAAATGACCGTGGACATGATGGAGATCGACGAAAGCCGCCTTATCGAAGGCGTGCCCGTGTGGACCGCCGAGGATTTCATCAAATACGCCCGGGGGTGCAAGATCTGTCTGTTCACTTAAAGGGCTGGAGACCTTCTGCGGCCTTTCCCGAATCCTCATCCATTCGGTTCCCTTAAAGAGGCAGAAGAAAATCTGTTACTTCTTCTCGGAGAATTGCTGCCTAAGGATTTCATAGAGGACGACGGCGCAGGCAACCGAAGCGTTCAAGGAAGACACCGTTCCCCTCATGGGCAAAGAGGCCACCCAATCCGAGCGTTCCTGCACCAGGCGGCTGACCCCCTGGGATTCCCCGCCGATGACCACGACCAAGGGCAGGCGTAGGTCCAAGGAATAGAGGGCAACAGGGGCGGCGGCCTCCAGGCTGAGGACCCAGAATCCCTTTTTTTTTAGAGCCTCCAGGGATCGAACCAGGTTGGTCACCCGAGCGATGGGGATATGCTCCAAGGCCCCGGCCGCGGCCTTGCGCACGGCGCCGGTCAGCGGGCAGGACCGGTCTTTGGGCAGGATGACCCCTCGCACCCCGACACAATGGGCGGTGCGGATGATGGCCCCCAAATTTTGCGGATCCTGGATATGATCCAGGGCCAGCAACACCGGAGGGGGTTTTTCTTCTACGGAAATCCCGTCCAACAAGGCTTCAAAGGAAATCCCCGCCTCATCGCTTTTCAAGCGGACGGCCACCCCTTGATGGGCCCGGACCGGGAGGAGACGATCCAATTGCCTGGTTTGGAGGAAATGAACGGGTATCCCCAAAGGGCGGCAGAGTTCGGCGATCTCTCTTTTTTCCCCGTCCAGTTCCGGCGGACTTAAGTACACCTCCGAGACCTCTTGAGCTCGTGTCCGTAAAAATTCCCGGACCGCCTGTTTCCCCCAGGCCCAACCCCGGAAGTCCTCGGGCGGTGTCCGTCTTTTTTTTCTTCCTCCGCCTTCCTTATCCGGATCCTTCATCATACCCGATCTCCGTCCTTCTTTTTTTCAGAGGATGGGACAAGGCCGAAATCATGGTGTTTCCTGAGCGGGATTTCCTTGAGGAAAAAATTGGCGGCCAGACCGACGAGGATCAGGACCAAGGCCCAGACAAAGACCCTGGAAATGGCCGCGGACAAGGCCTGGCGCATGGCCTGAAGGACCTGGTCGGCCATTACCGTCCCTTCAGGACCCAGGCCCTGGAAAAATCCCTTTAAACGCATTTGGGCCCTGGGGCTGACCAGGACCTGAGGGTTTCGGGTCATCAGGTCCAGGTATTTCGGACCGATCAAGGTCTTCAAGGTTTCGGGCAGGTATTGCATAAAAGACAGGCGGAAGCGCTGATTCATCACCATCCCGAAAACCGCCAACCCCAAGGTGCCGCCTATGGAACGGGCGAAGACCATCAACGATGAGGCTGTGCCCAGCAAGCGAAAAGGGACCGAGTTCTGGACGGCGATGGTGTAACAGGGCATGATGATGCCGATGCCGATGCCTGTCAGGATGATGTTGATCACGGCCCGGCCGTAACCGGTCTGGGGGTTCATGGCGGCGATGAAGCCCAACCCCAGGGCCATGGCCCCCAACCCGATCATGCCTTGGAGGCGGTAATGACCGCCGGCCCGGGAGAGAAATTGGCCGGAAAGGAAACTCCCGGCCATGAGTCCCAGCATCATGGGCGTCATGAAACTGCCGCTGATGGTGGCCGAGGCCCCCAGGACCCCTTGGAAGAAAAGGGGGATGAAGATCATGCTCCCGAACATCCCCATGCCCATGAGGAAGACGATGAGTTGGGAAAGGGTGAAGATGGAATTCCGATAAAGGGAAAAAGGGATCAACGGCTCCCGGCTCCTTTTCTCCAAGACGACGAAGAAGATCCCCATGGCCGATGAAAAGGCGAAGAGTCCCAGGATGGGAAAGGAAAGCCAGGGTTGCTCCACCCCTCCCCAGGACAACGCCAGCAAGGCCGGTACCAAGGCCAGGACAAAGGCGGTCAACCCCCTGATGTCGGCGCCGCCTCCGCGCCCTTCCGTCCTCAGATCCGGGAAATAGAGGAAGATCAAGGTAATCACTACCAGACCGATGGGGATGTTCACCCAAAAGACCCAGTGCCAGGAAAAGGTGTCGGTGATCCACCCCCCCAAGGTGGGTCCGATGACCGACGATAGGCCCATGACGCCGGTCATCAGGCCCGAATATTTGCCCCGCTCGGCCGGGGGAAACAAATCGGCGGTGATGGCCACGGTATTGGCCATCATCATGCCGGCCCCGATGCCTTGAAAGGCCCGGAAGAGGACGAGCTGGAGCAGGGTTCGGCTGAACCCGGAAATCAGGGCCCCCCAGAGGAAGATCCCTTGCCCGATGAGGTAGAGCCGCTTGCGGCCGTACAGATCGGAAAGCCTGCCGGCAATGGGCAGGACCACCGTGGAAGTGATCATAAACCCCGTTGCCACCCAGGTGTAATGGGCGAATCCCCCCAACTCGATGATGATCCTGGGCATGGCCGTGCCGATGACCGTCTGATTCAGGGAGCTCATGAACATGGAGAGCATGGCCCCGACGAGGGTGACGGTCCTTTGCCTGTGGGTCATGCCCTGGGGTAGGGAGGGGTTTTCAGGGGTTTTTTCTTGCATGGCCACTTCCGCCGAAAGGGATCACTGCTATCGGCCGCAACCGATGCAGGACCACCCGCCCCACGAATATAGAGCGGGGGATCCTTTAAAGAAAAAGTTTCGCCAATACCGAGGATAATGAAAGGATTCCGCCGTCCATAGGATCATTGAAGAGATTCGATGAAACCGAGATCATGAAAAAAAAGACCCCCTAGGAACCGAAAGGGGTTTCTTCCGGAATCCTAGGGGCTCCATCAGGAAGGTCAATGTGTGGGTTATTTCTACTCGACCTTCTCCACCAAAACGGCGTTGGCGTTTCCGAAGCCGCCGCACAAAGTGGCCAGACCGTATTTTTCGTTGGGGTAATCCGTCTTCAGTCGATTGAGGAGGGTGACGATAATCCGGGCCCCCGATTCGCCCAAGGGATGCCCCAAGGCGATGGCCCCGCCCCAGGTGTTGACCTTCTTGAAGGGGGCGTTGTAGTTGTCCAGCTTCAGTTCCCGGATGACCACCAAGGCCTGGCTGGCGAAGGCCTCGTTCAATTCCACGGCCCCGATATCGTCTACGGTCAACCCCGTCTTTTCCAGGAGCTTCCGTACGGCGAAGATGGGACCGATGCCCATGACCGTGGGATCGTTTCCGGCCTGCGTCCCGAATGTATATTTATAGGTGTAAGAAAGGCCTAATTCGTCGGCCTTTTCCCGGCTCATCATCAACAAAAGGGCCGCACCGGCGGTTAAGGGAGAGGACAAGGCGGCGGTGATCTTCCCGTTTTCCTTGAAGGGGGTCTTCATGGCCTTCATTTCTTCGGGGTTCAGGCTGTCCCGGATCCACTGATCCCGATCGACCATGAATTCCGTTCCGTCTTCCTTCAATCCTTTGACCGGGATGATCTCTTTCTTAAACCGACCCGTGTCCCGGGCCATCTTGGCCCCCTGATGGGAAAAGATGGCGAATTGAATCATGTCGTCCACGGAAAGATCGTAAAGCTCGGCCACCTTTTCCGCCGTGGCCCCCATGGGGAGTTCCAAGGGGTTGTAGCGCTGAAACAGGCGCGGCGGCATGTTCATGTTGGCCCCCATGGGCACCTTTTCCATATCTTCGGCCCCTCCGGCGATCATAATGTCCGCTTCGCCGGTCATGATGGCCCGGGCGGCATTCATGGTCGCCGACATCCCCGAAGGACACTGGTTGCAGATGGTTTGGGTGGGAACGCTTTCCGGAAGGCCGCTGGCCAGCCAGGAACAACGGGCGATTTCGTTCTGCATGCCCGAAGGGTTGGCCGTGCCGATAAAGACGGCGTCCACCATCTCCGGTTTGACTTTGGGGTTTCTTTCGAACAGGGCATGGTATAGAACGGTCAACAGTTCGTCGGGTCGGATGTTCCTGAACCATCCCTTTTCATTGTGGGCCCGGGCGTTGGCCGTTCGGATCCCGTCGATAAACACACACTCTTTCATTTTCTCCTCCTAATGGGTTTATTCTCCGATAAAGTTCGGCTTTCTCTTCTGCAGGAAGGCCGTGATCCCTTCTACGGCGTCTTTCGACCGAGAAACGAGTTGGATCCCTTCCCACTCCACTTTCATCCCTTCATCCAGCCCCTTTTCGAGACCTACATTGACGGCCTTCATCACCGCCTGCACGGCCAAAGGCGGGCGGGTGGTCAATTCCTCGGCCATGGCCATGACGTCTTTCATCAGCTCTCCGACCTTGGACACCCTATCCACCAAACCGATGGCCAAGGCCTCCTCGGCGGTCAGCCTCTTGCTGAAGAGGATCAGTTCCAGGGCCTTTGATTTTCCGATGATCCTGGGCATACGCTGGGTCCCGCCCCAGCCGGGGATGATGCCTAAATTCAACTCAGTCAAACCAATGCGGGCATTCTCTTGCATCACCCGAAAGGTGGAGGCCATGGCCAGTTCACAGCCGCCGCCGAAGGCATAGCCGTTGATGGCGGCGATGACCGGTTTGGTGAAGCGATCGATCCGGGTCCAGACCTCCTGCCCTTTGGGACCGGTCTTTTCCAGTCCTTGGGGATCGTTGACATCAAAGCCGGCGGAGAATCCCTTCTCTCCGGCGCCGGTGATGATCATCACCCTTGTGTTCTTATCGGACTCGACATCGTCCAGGACCTGGTCGATTTCCACCAAGGTGGCGTAATTGATGGAATTGGCCGGCGGACGGTTCAGGGTCATAACGGCGATTTGTCCTTGTTTCTCGAAAAGGATATTCTGGAAAGCCATGGCGTCTTCCTCCTTTTTCTCCTACCGATGAAAACTCAAGCAAAATGTGAAGGACTCGGGGGCCCTCGGATTCACCGGAAACCTTCAAGACCTCAATTCCGAGCGCTTGTTCACCTTTTCCTAACATACCCACCAGGAAAAAGTCAAGGCAATTTCCTCCAGCGGATGGAAACTTGGCCGGCCGCCGTTTTTTAGCCTATACAGCTTTCCCCAAAAGTGATATGACCCTTAATAGGTTCATATCGAGCTTCGGACATGAGGGCCGAAGCAGTCTTATGGGGGGTGAAGATCCCTGTGCGTTACATCATTTATGGGGCCGGGGCCATCGGCGGGGTTATCGGCGCCCGGTTGCATAAAGCCGGCAAAGAAGTGATCCTCATCGCCCGGGGGGATCATTTCGAGGCCCTGCGGCGGAAAGGGCTGACCTTGGAGACCCCGGAAGGAACCGAGACTTTACGGATCCCCGTCGTTTCTTCCCCGGCGGAACTCACCTTTACGGAGGGAGATGTGGTCTTCCTTTGTATGAAGTCTCAAGATACCGTAGCCGCCCTGGAAGTCTTGCGCGTCGCCGGCGGCGATGACCTTCCCCTCATCTGTACCCAGAACGGTGTGGCCAATGAAAGGATGGCCTTGCGCCGTTTCGAAAAGGTTTATGCCATGGTGGTCATGCTTCCGGCCACCCATCTGGAACCGGGGGTGGTTCAACAAAACTCGGCGCCGGTGCCCGGCATCCTGGATATCGGCCGATTCCCCGCCGGAACGGATCCCCTCACCGAAAAGGTCGCTTCCCATCTAAACGAGGCCGGCTTCAGCTCGCAACCCGACCCGAAGGTGATGCGCTTGAAATACACCAAACTCCTCTTGAACCTCGGCAATGCCTTTCAAGTCATCTGCGGGATTCAGGCCGACGGCCGGGATATCCTCCGAATGGCCCGAGAAGAGGCCCTGGCCTGCTATCACGCCGCGGGCATGGACTACGCCACCGACGAAGAGTTCCGCCGCCGCCGGGGCGATTTCATCCGCATCCCGGCGGGGGGAGACGCCCGGCGCCTGGGCAGTTCCTCCTGGCAGAGCGTCTTCCGGGGCAAGGAAAAGGTGGAGGCCGATTGGCTCAACGGTGAGATCTGCCTCCTCGGCCGCCTTTACAGCATCCCTACGCCAGTAAACCGCTTACTGCAAAATTTGGCCGATCAAGTCGCCCGGAAAGAAATCCGCCCCGGTTCTCTCACCCCCGAAGAGATCCGCCGTCGTCTTTCCCTTTGAGTTCCTCTCCCGGCGGGTTTAACAACCATGGTCGGAAAATCGCCCAACCCGGGTCCCGCGGTCATTCGTCTTTTTTGCCAAAGGCCTCCAAATAGCGCGAAACGGCCCCGCCGTTCGTGAATCGGGTGTATCCGGCCTTTTCCAGTTTTTTGGCCACCATCTGAGCCCGTCCCCCGGTCTCGCAGACCAAAATAAGATATTGCGACTTGGGGATCTCCCCCAGGCGGTCCATGATTTGGCTGGAGGGGAAATTCTTCGATGTGGGAATATGGCCCTGCCGGTAGGCCTCTTCCGGCCGGACATCAATAATCCAAATGTCCGCCCGCGGCTGGGCCGCCAATGCCTTCAAGGCCGCCGGTTCGAGGAATTTTTTCAACGGCTCTCCTTCGGGTCCCACATATCCTTCATAACACCCGGCGCACAGTCCCAGGAGAAGGAAAAACACGCCCTTGATCCACAGGCCTCCCTTCCCTTTTCTCTTTAAAAGGTTTCCTTTGTCTCTTTTTTCCACGGTGGAGTCCTCCTTGATCCAAGAAATTTCTTTTGCCTCACCGGTTGAAAAATCCCCATTCAGTTGACCTTCCCAGCATCGCCGTTTCAATTCTTCAGGGAATATTTTCCATAGTTGGAATATAAGGGCTCAACAAAACGTTGACAAATCTTTTTTTTATCACTACTCATTAGTCATCGGACCGTACCGGAAGAGCGGTCCGGAACAAGGAAGAGGATCCAGGGAGGCCTTTTCATGAAAAGCTACCGAAAAGAACTCTGGTTTCAAGTCCCGACCCGACGGGGTCTGATCAACATCACCCCCCAGGTGGAGGAATGCCTCAAGGAAAGCGGCATCCGGGAAGGGCTGGTCCTGGTCAACGCCATGCATATCACCGCCTCGGTCTTCATCAACGATGACGAGCCGGGCTTGCACCAGGATTTTGAACGTTGGCTGGAAAAGCTCGCCCCCCATGAACCGGTCTCCCAATATTGCCACAATGTGGGGGAGGACAACGCCGACGCCCACCTGAAACGGCAGATCATGGGTCGGGAAGTGGTGGTGGCCGTGACCCAGGGCCGCTTGGACTTCGGTCCTTGGGAACAGATCTTCTACGGAGAATTCGACGGCCGCCGGAAGAAAAGGGTCTTGGTCAAGATCATTGGAGAATAAAACAAAACAAGGAGGATCGGCTATGAGTGATCACTATTACGCCAAAGACGTAACCCAACACTTCTTGAAAATGATGGAACTGAACAAGGACCTTTTCAACGCCTTCTTCCAGTTCAACCAGAAGGTCTTTGAAGAAGGGGCCTTGCCCGCCAAAACGAAAGAATTGATCGCCTTGGCCTGCGCCCACATCACCCGCTGCCCTTACTGCATCGACCTGCATCTGAAAAAGGCCAAGCAGGCCGGGGCCACCGAGACCGAAATCGCCGAGGCCGTTTATGTGGCCGTGGCCATGAACGCCGGGGCCGCCATGGCCCATTCCTGCATCGCCATGGAAGGCTTGGCGGGGAAATAGTCTTTCGGCTTCATCCCCGGTATTTTCGACGTTTACCTTCCTTCGATTTTTGAAAAAGATGGATCCCATGGAAAAAAAATGGAAATGCACCGTCTGTGGATACATTCATGAAGGGAAGACCCCGCCGGAATTTTGTCCGGTCTGCGGGGCCTTCAAGTACCAGTTCATCCTTTACGAACCCCTCCCCCCTTCCTTGGAAAAGCATCTGCGCGAGGCCTTCGCCGGCGAATCCAAGGCTTATGTCCGCAATCTGGCCTTCGCCGCCCAGGCCGACCGGGAAGGGTTTCCTCAAGTGGCCCGCCTTTTTCGGGCCGTGGCCGAAGCCGAAAGGGTCCATGCCCAGGAGTACCTCAAATACCTGGAAGGGGTGGTGGAGGATACGGAAACCAATCTGAAGAAGGCCTTTGAAAATGAAATGCGGGCCAAGAACGAATATTACCCCGATTTCATCAAGGAGGCCCTGGCCCTCAAGCGGGAAGACGTCTATTGGAGCTTCAACCGCGCCCGAGATGTGGAGGAACGCCACGCCCTCCTATACAAACAGGCCCTGACGGCCATGGTCTCGGACAAGGAGATCACTTACCATGTCTGCCAGGTCTGCGGCTATGTCTTCGACGGGGAACCGCCGGACCGTTGTCCGGTGTGCGGGGCCGAAAGGAAACGGTTCAAAAAGGTGGGATAAAAAAAGAGGAGGTCTGTTCAACTCCGAACAGGCCTCCTCTCCAGGACCGTTCAAAACGGTTCCGGCCGGTTTACCTCAGTAGAGGTCGGGGATGATCCAACCGAGACCGGTCTCTTCCAAGGCCTCTTTGGTCGGACGGCCGGTGTTCCAATCCCATTTGCGATACTTATAATAATCCTTGAGCAACAGATCCATATCCGGTTTGGTCCCGGCCGTACTGCCTTCTACGGGAGGCATAAGGACGATCTTGGGCAGTTTGTCGTCCTTACGCTTCAGGCCCAACTTGTTGCTGATGACCCGTTTCAGATTGATCGAGCGGTTGCCGGCGGTGAGGAGGTCCTCCGGGGAATATTCCCAACCGGTAATGGCGGTCAGGGCCTTGGCGATGAGGGTGATGGGCACCGGAGAAAACTTGCAGAGGGTCAGGGCGTCGTAGAGGTCCTTGATGCTCTGGTATTTGGCCGCCCGTTCTCCGGTATCGGCCGAACTCAAGCGGTTTCCCGTGGAAACCACCCCCAGTTCCGGCACGCCGCCGCCCAAATCCACGCCGTAGTAATCCCCTTTGAGATGGCAGGCCCCTCGGGGACCGGTGGCATAAGAGACGGCCAGACCGTGAAAGGCCCGTCCGTCGTGCATGGGGATCTCCATGCCTTTGACCTGGGCCGCCTCCCCTTCGTCCCGACCCCATTCCCGGGCCATGCGCAGGGTCCCCTCGGCCAAAATCTTTCCGATCCCTCGGCGGTTGAGGATCATCTTCAGGAGGGTGATGACCGCCTTGCCGTCCCCCCATTTGAGGTCCAAGCCGGCCTTCTTCTTGGTCAAGACCTTTTGTTCGGCCAGGTAAAAGGCGTAGGCGATGGAGACGCCGGCCGAGATGGTGTCCAAGCCGTTGGCGTTGCACAAATGGTTGGCGTAGATGATGGTGTCCAGATCGAAATTCCAGCATAAAGGCCCGAAGGCGGCCAGGGTCTCGTATTCCGGCCCGTCCACCCTTTCCAGATCCGGGCGGAAGTTCTTGATCTCCCGTCCGCAGCCGATGGGACAGCCCAAACAGGCGTAATTTTCCACGGTGTAGGCCTGACGCACGGCTTGGCCGGTCACCTTTTCCACGGGGAAGACCTGTTTGGTGTAATACTTGGCCGGCACATCCCCCAGGATCATACCCATATCGGTGTACATCATCGTCCCGTATTCCCGATAGGCCAGGGTGAGCATGCCGGTGCGGATCACCTGGGTGGCCTCGCGGGAGGCCTCGGTCAGTTTGGCGCGGTCCGCCGGATCCGGCCGCTTGTTTCCGGCCACGACCACGGCCTTGAGGTTTTTGGAACCCATCACCGCCCCCAGACCGCAGCGACCGGCCGCCCTTCCGGCATCGTTCATGATGCAGGAATAACGAAGCTGCTTCTCTCCGGCCGGACCGATACAGGCCGTGCTCAAGCCCTGGATCTGCAACTGGCTTTTAAGCATTTCCTGGGTTTCATAGATGTCCTTACCCCATAGTTTCGTGGCGTCCTTCAACTGGGCCTCTCCGTTGTGGACCATAAGATAGACCGGTTTGGACGCTCGGCCGGTGATGATGATCCCGTCGTAACCGCTCCCTTTCAGACGGAAGGGAAATTCGCCTCCGCTGGTGGCCTCGCCCCAATAACCGGTCAAGGGGGAGATGCCGCAGACGGCATAGCGGCTGACCATGGGGAAGGAAGAAGCAGTAAAGGGCCCGGCGGCGAAGACCAAAGGACTTTCAGGGGCCAAAGGATCCATACCTTTCTTCACCTGGTCGTAAACCAAGCGGGCCCCCAAGGTGGCGCCGCCGATGAACAGCTTCAGGTCCTCTTCCTGTAAGGGCCTTTCCGAGATCCGGTTTCCGGTCAAATCCACTTCAAGGAACTTCCCGTGATATCCGTACATGGTCTCTCCCTCCTTTTTAGAAATCGATGTCCTTGCCTTCGTAGGCGTACTGGAAAATCTTAGCGCATTGATCGGCGGTCATGGGCCTCGGGCTGAAATAGGTGTCGATGTCCTCAACGGTATAGACGACCAGTTTCTCCATCTGTTGCTTGAAGTCTCCTTTTTTGATCCCCAGCTCTTTCAGGCTGAGGGGGACGCCCAATTCCCGGAAGAGTTTTCGGATCCTATCAATCAATCGGGTGAGCAACTGGTCCCGGTTCTTTCCGGTCACGCCCAGGGCGTTACAGAAAATCAGGTGCTTGTCCGTCACGGGGTGATAAAACTGGAAGACGAAAGGAATGAAGATCCCCACGGCCAGTCCGTGATGGACATGGAAGAGGGACCCGATGGAATGGCCGAAGCTGTGGGTCAGGGCCACCCCGCCCTGGCCGAAGGCGATACCGGCGGTGCTGGAGGCCAAAAGCATGCGGAAGCGGGCCTCCATATCCTGCCCGTTGCGATAGGCCTTGGGCAGGTATTTGAAGACCATTTCCGTGGCGGCCACGGCCAAATAGTCGGTCAGTTCGTTTCCTCCGACAGCCGGAGGGCAGTCCATGGCATGGGCCAAGACATCCATACCGGTCCCGACCGTCAGCTTGGGGGGCATGGTGGCCGTAAATTCCGGGATGAGGATGGCCCAATCGGGCATCAGTTCGCCGCTGGCCACCGGCACCTTGCGGTGCGCCGCCGTGTCATGGGCGACGAAGACGCTGGTGCATTCCGAACCGGTGCCGCTGGTGGTGGGAATGGCCGCCAGACGGGCCTTTTTCCTCAAGTTGAGCGGGGTAAAGGGACCGACCAAGGCCAGATCGGTGATGTCCGGCCGCTCATAATGGACCCAGGCGGCCTTGGCCCCGTCAATGACCGATCCTCCGCCGACGGCCACGATCAGGTCCGGTTCAAATTGGGTCATGGCCTGCCCCGATTCCCTAACGTTGTCCAAGGGGGCCTCGGGCAGGGCTTTGTTCCAGATTTGGGTGGCAAATCCCCTGGATTCGAGGATACGGGCCACTTTGGAGGCGTGTTTTTCTCCGATGGCGTCCGTTACCAAAAAGGCCCTTTTCCGGGGACACGTGGCATCGAAGGCATCCAGGGCCGTCGCCCCCATAACCATCCCTTCGGGCAAGGCGTTGGGACCCATAAAAATCTTCGGAGTGGCAAAGGCGGACGAAAGCCCTCTGATGGAAGATGAAGCCGCCAAGGGTAACAAAGCCTTCAGCATCGGATCGGTAAACCAGTAGTTCATAACCATCCCTCCTTCTGGATTTTTAAAAACAAAACCGTTTGGATTTCCCCACAGCCATCCACGACTTACCCCTTCCCTGACGCCGTGACGATACAAGATCCAAGTGTATCCCCGTCCGCCGATCGATTTTATGCAGGGTCTTCGCCCTTCGTCAATCCTAAAAACACCGGAGGGTCCATTTTTCGGCTTATTTCAAATCGGCCCAATTGTCCCCTTCGGAGATTTGGACCAAAAGAGGCACCTTGAGGGTCATCACCCCTTCCATAATCTCCCGGATCATCCCCTTCAACCGATCCGATTCCCCGGGGGGTACTTCGAAGACCAATTCGTCATGGACCTGGAGGATCATGCGGGAGCCCATCCTTTCTTGGCGGAGTCGCTCATCAATCCGGATCATGGCCAATTTGATCAAGTCGGCGGCCGTGCCCTGAATGGGCGTATTGATGGCCGTCCGTTCGGCGAACTGGCGCACGGCCCGGTTGGCGCTCTTGATGTCCTCAATATGGCGTCGGCGGTTAAAAAGGGTGGTGACGCAACCCAGGCGCCTGGCCTCGGCCAAGGTCTCTTCGATATAACGGCGGACCCCTTGATACTTGAGGAAATAACGGTCAATCATCTCCTGGGCCTGGCGGGTGGAGATCCCCAGTTCCTTGGAGAGACCGTAGGCGCTCATCCCGTAAATGATCCCGAAATTGATGACCTTGGCCTGTCGGCGCATATCCGGGGTGACGGCTTCCTGGGGGCAATTGAAGAGTTCGGCCGCCGTCCGGGCATGGATGTCCTCTCCTTGGAGAAAGGCGGCCACAAGGGTCTCGTCTTCACTGTAGTGGGCCAGGATCCTAAGTTCGATCTGGGAATAATCGGCCGAGACCAAGGTCCAACCCGGTTCGGGGATGAAGGCCTGCCGGATGCGGCGCCCCTCTTCGGTGCGGACCGGGATGTTCTGGAGATTCGGGTCGCTGCTGCTCAACCGTCCCGTGGCCGTCACCGTCTGGTTGAAGGAGGTATGCAGACGGCCGGTCCGGGGCAGGATGAGCTTGGGCAGGGCGTCTAAGTAAGTGGATTTCAATTTGCTCAAAGTCCGGTAATTCCAGACCTCGGCCGCTACGGGATGATGAAGGGACAGCTCCTTGAGCACTTCGGCATCGGTGGAAAAACGGGTCCGCCCTTTGGTCTTTTTGCCCTGGGGGAGCTTCAACTTTTCGAAGAGGATGGCCCCCAATTGCTGGGAGGAATTGATGTTGAAGCGTTCCCCGGCCAGGGTGTAGATCCGCTCTTCCAATTCTTTAAGACGCCCTTCCACCTCTTTGGAAAAGTCGGCCAGGACCGCGGCGTCCAAGCGGACGCCGTGCATCTCCATTCGGGCCAAAACAGGCACGAGGGGCATTTCGATCCGCAAGAACAGGTCCTCCAGTCCTTCCTTTTCCAATAGAGGCCCCAGGCGCAGGCGGCAGGCCAAAGTCGCTTCGGCATCCTCGGCGGCGTAAGCCACGGCCTGCTCCAGGGGGACTTGGCTGAAATTGAGGGCCTTGCTTCCGCTCCCGACCACCTCCTTGTAGGCGATGAGTCGCCGGTTCAGGTAATCCAAGGCGATTTGGTTCAAGTTATGGGTGCGGCGGGATGGATTCAAAAGGTAGGAAGCGATCATGGTGTCGAAAAGGGGGCCCTGATAATGGATCCCGTGACGGTTGAGAATGATCCATTCGTATTTGAGGTTTTGGCCGATCTTTTCCACGGCCGGATCCTCGACCGTTTCCTTGAGCAAGGCCAAGACCTTATCCAAGGGGAGCTGGGTAGGCGCCCCCAAATAGCGGTGACCCACCGGGACATAAACGGCCCGTCCTTCTTCGTAGGCGAGGCTGACGCCCACGATCTCGGCCTGGTGGGGGTCGGCCGAGGTGGTCTCCAAGTCCAGGGAGAGACGACCGGCCTTTTGAATGCCTTTGACGAAGGCGACCAACTCCTCCCAATGGGTGACCCCCCGGTAGTCCAGGGAAGACGCCTTTTCCCCGTTTCCTGCATCCCCCAATTCCTCCAGGAACTTCTTGAATCCCAGTTCTTGAAAGATCTCCCGCAATCGCTTCGGATCCGGGGGCTTGAGGCGGATGTCCTCCCAAGAGATGTTCAAGGGAACGGCGTCGTTGAGGGTGACCAAGGTCCGGGAGAGGCGGGCCTGGTCTTGATATTGGAGCAGCTTTTCCTTCAGCTTAGGGGGGGTGACCGGCACGGCCGGATCCAACACCTTATCCAAGGAGCCGTAGGTTTGGATCAGTTTGACCGCCGTCTTTTCCCCGATGCCCGGAACGCCGGGCACATTGTCACTATTGTCTCCGGAAAGACCCATGATGTCCACAATCTTGGCCGGTTCGGTGCCGAATCGTTCTTGAACGGCCTTCAGATCAAAGACCTGATCCTTCATGGTGTCCCACATGCGGATCTTAGGGGAAATCAACTGCATCAGGTCCTTGTCTCCGGAGACGATGACCACCTCATAGCCGTCTTTTTCGGCCTTTCTGGCCAAGGTGGCGATGAGGTCATCCGCCTCCACCCCTTCCTGCTCCAAGATCGGCAGACCGTAACAGCGACTGATCTCCTTGATGTAGGGGATCTGGACGACCAAGTCGTCCGGCATGGCCGGGCGATTGGCCTTGTAGGCCTGATACAATTCGTGGCGGAAGGTAGGGCCTTTGGCATCGAAGAGCACGGCCAGGTAGGTCGGCCTTTCTTGGCCGATGATCTTTCGGATCATCTGGAGAAAACCGTAGACCGCCTGGGTAGGCATTCCCTGGACGTTGGTCAGGCGGCCGATGGCGTAGAAGGCCCGATAGAGGTAGGAACTGCCGTCGATGAGGTAGATTTTGGGGGGTTCGGTCATCCCGCTGGTACCTTGTCCTTGAAGGGTGGGGCCCTCCCGGTCGCACCCAGGGCCTATCCCTTTTCCCCTGCTGACCGGCGCCCCTTCGGCCCGAAAAACGGTTTGTATCTTAACCCTTTTGTTTCTATAATAAAAGCAATTTTTTTATTTCCCCCGAAAAACGGGGCTGTTCGGAGGTGAAGCTATGGAGCAAGGCGGCAATTTTTTCGTTTCCGATGCAGTAATCCCTAAAGACGCCTGTTTTGAATTGATCAACGGCAGGGTGGTAGATGTGCTCCATGGGCGGTACTTCGAGACCGGTACGCGTATCCTGATCCATCGTTCGAAAATCCTTTCCGTAGACGACGGTCGGCCCACGGAAAACCTGCCCAAACCGGACTTTACCGTGGATGCTCAAGGCAAGGCCGTCCTCCCCGGTCTATTCAACACCCATTGTCACATCACCATCACCTCTCCGACCACCTTGGTCGAATGGAAGGACTTGAAGCAATTTAAACGGTTCGGCGAGACCCAAATGGAAAAAAACATGGCCGAATGCCTGCGCCACGGCATCACCACCATCCGCGACGCCTACGCCGAAGACCTGCGCAAAACCCGTAGGCTTAGGGAGCGCATCCAAAAAGGGGAAATCCCCGGGCCGCGCTTCTTGCAATCGGTGGTGGTCGGCCCTTCCGGCGGTTATCTATTGGAAAAAGTGGGTTGGGTCATGGTCAAGATGCGCTCTTCCTTGGGCATCCCCCCGGTGGATCATTCCCTGCCCTACAGCGGTGGGGTGGAGTTCCCTCCCCAGGCCACGGAAGAGGAGGTCCGGGCGGCCGTGGATCGGGCCGTAGAGGAACGGGGGGCCGAAGTGATCAAGTTGGGGGAGCAAAGGGAAAACATGACCGATTATAAGCCCACCTCGACCTTATGGAACCAGAAACAGCTGGCCGCCGCCGTGGATCAAGCGGTGAAAAGGGGCTTGAAGACAACCATCCACCAGGTCTCCGTGGATACCTTCCGCAAGGCCGTCGAGGCCGGGGTGTCCTCCTTGGCCCACCTGCCCAGGGATGGGATGCTCACCTCTGAGGATGTGGAAAAACTCGTCCGCCGGGGATTGTTCAGCGACCCGACCCTTTCCGTGCCTTATGATGTAAGCTATAAAATCCCGAACGACCCCAACGCCGATGAACCGGACCTGAACCTGTTGACCGAGTACAGGAGAAGGGTCCACAACGCCTTGGTGGAAGAATTCTGGATCCCCCAATTCCAGGAAGGGGCGATTAGGCACCACGAAAAGGCCGACAAGGGAAAGATGAAGGTCTTCGGGATCTTACCCATGACGACCATGTTCAAATATTACGCCCCGGCCGCCGTCTACGGTCCGAAGAACCTGCGCCTCCTCTGGAAGATGGGGGCGCGCCTGACCGCCTCCAACGACGGCGGGATCCCTCCCTGCACTCCGGCCATGATCGGCCATGAAATCGCCCTCCTCGATCTCTTCCTTAACAAGGGGACGGGGGAAACCCTCTTTACCGGGGCCGACGCCGTGCGTCTGGCCACCTTGAACAGCGCCGAGTGTTTGGGTTTGGAAAAGGAGCTGGGTTCCATGGAGGCGGGTAAAACGGCCGATTTGGTCCTTTTGGACGGAGATCCCCTGGCCGATCCCCTTTTGGTGGGCGGACCCGTGGCCGCTCTTTTCTTTGACGGGCGTCTGGTGATCAATAACTGCGGATTAAAGGTGGAAAAAAAGGGATGAACCGTCCCGGAGCCGACCGGGTTCTACAAAGTCTTTCTCGCTAAGGCCGCCTCCTCGGAAGTCCGTAGCGGCAAGGGGGTCTTGACCTCCGTCCGCAAAAGATGGCCGAGGAGGCGCGGGCCTCATCAAAGGGGTTGGGTTTTACGGAAGTCCAAGAAAGAAGAAAAGGCAACCCCAACGGGTCCGGATCATCTGGAGCCGATCAATAGAACCCGGCGATACCCCAAATCTTGGACACCCAGCGAGGCTCGTAGCCCGACTCGGCCCGGGCGTTGGCCCAGGAGATGAGGTTTTTGGCGGCATCGGTGCAAAGCTTTTCCGGATCCGGTCTGATTCCCACCCTCCCCAGGTCCAACCGATCTGCATCCCAGCAGACCTGGAGGGTCAAATCCCCTTCGGTGTGGCCGTCCGTATGGAGGCAACAGGCCCGGTAAAAGAGGTCGAAATCCTCGTCCGAGAGATCCAGAAGGCTCGCCCTCAGGCTGCGGGCGAACTCCCCGCCCCGAAGGCCGTGGCCTTCATCCCAATGTTCGTTGATCCGGCGGCTGTCGTGGAACAGGGCGAAAAGGGTGACCACCCTTTCGTTGGCCCCGGTCAATTCGGCCAGACGCAATCCGTTTTCCAAGACCCTGGCCCAATGAAAGACCCCGTGCCGCCCCCGCGGGGGCAAAGGATATTGTCTCAAAATCACCGGTATAAGGGTTTTCGTTTCCACTGTTCACCTCTTTCGGATGGATGTCAACCCCATCGGGTTGGATAGCCGCAGTATTGATCGACTTCGACCATGATACGATTCAAACGGCCTTCCACTTCCCGGCGCAAGGCCTCCAAGGCCTCCTCGGAACAGTTCGCCGGGACCCAGAGGGGATCGCCGTACTGAACGACCACTTCGCTGAAGGGTCGAGGGATCATGGTCTTGTCCCAGGTGCTCTCCAAGGTGATGGCCTTGGCCGAAGACCAGATCAAGGGAATGAGGGGCAGACCGGTCTTTTTGGCCAGGAAAAGAAAACCGGCCTTGGCCTGATAAGGAGGTCCCTGGGGGCCGTCCAGGACGGTGGCGCAGATCCGCCGCCCCTCCCGTAGGGCCCGGATCATTTGGATCAGGGCCCTTTCCCCTCCTCGGGTGGAAGATCCCCTGACCGGGACCATGCCGCAGCGTTCGGCGAAGCGGGCCATATATTCACCGTCCGGACTTTGGCTGAAAAGGACCAAGGGATGAAAGGCCCCGAAATAGTAACAAGAAAAGATCGTGCTCCGGTGCCAGGTAACACCGATGAAGGGTCTCTCCCCCATGAAATATTCTTCGTGCAGGTCAGGCCTGAGGATGCGCACCCGGCAGGTGCCGAACCAAAGGGATAAGAGACGGTGCAGGAAGGGAATGAGGGCGAGGATCAATTTTTCTTTGCGGGAGTATTCCATGAACGAATGAGGAAGGGCCCTCCCCGGGAGACAATGCCGAACCGAGCCGGGGAGAAGGCCTCCCCGGGAAAAGACGGTTATTCTTGACCTATTTTGACATAAGGGATCTTGTGAAATTCCACCCCTTCCTCCCGCAAGAGTTTTTCTTCATCTTCGGTGGAAGTCCCCCGGATGTTTCTCTTTTCCGTGACCCCGTAGTGCATCTTCAGGGCCTCTTTGGCGAAGTCCGGTCCCACCTCTTCAAAATTTTTTTCGATATATTCGTAAAACTTCTTCAGGAGGGTCGCAGGGGTCGGCGGGGCTTCGTTTTCTTCCCCGCCGCGGCCCGAGCGTTTGATGGCCACAGCCGAGAGGGCCTGGCGGATTCGGTTGTCCTCACAGACAGGGCAGCGGATATCCCCGGCCTCTTTTTGGCGGTTGAAGTCTTCCATATTGCGGAACCAACCTTCGAAAAAATGGTTGTTGCCGCAGGTGAGATCCAAAACCATCATCGTCGGTCTTTGCTCCTTTGCCTTACCCCCCTCCCCGGTCGGGGTCGGGGGGTCTCCTGATTATATTTTGCCTTGTTTCACCATGTCCCGCAGGATCAGGCGGATGTCCAATCCTTTTTGTTTCAACCCCTGAAGACCGTAATGCATATTGGCCTCCAGGACCATCCAACCCTTGCTATTATTATGACACAAATCCAAGCCCACGTCATCAAAATTGCACTTGCGGGCCACCTCTTCAGCCAGGGCCAAGGCCTCCCGGGGTATGTCCTCGAAGCTGATCGTGGCCCCTTGGGCCAGGTTGTTGCGAAACTCACCGGGAGGGGCCGCCTTCCAATAGGCCAGGACCACTTCGTGTTTGATCAAGATCACCCGCAGGTCCTTTTCCAAAGGGAGATACTCCTGGATGTAGGCCACGGGATTTCGTCTCAAATAACGTTCTAAGCCTTCCTGGTCGCGGATGAGGTAGACCCCCTGCCCCATGGACGAGCCTCGAGGGACCTTGGCGATGAAGGGGTAGGTGAAGTCTTTCAAGATCTCCTTGCTTTGGTCGCCGAAATAGATTCGCGTCCGGGGATGGGGGATGCCCAGGATTTGGAATAAGACGGTTTGTTTGATCTTGTCCCCGGAATAGACATAGGTCTCCCGGCTGGGGAAAATGGTCTTTCCCAAGGTCAGAAAAAGGTCCACATACAGCCAAGTAGGATAATAGACCTTCCTGGCCCCGCGGATCCGACGCCTTTCTTCTTCCGAATAATCGGAAAAATTGGGACGGACCGGAATGAAGACCACCCCGGGACATTCCTTAAAACGGTGACTGAAGGCTACGGCGTTTCCCGACTCCATGAACGGTTTCGATGGGGCCCCTTGGAAAGGTCTTTTAAATACACCCCCTTTTCAGCGAATCACCGAGCGGGGGGGATAATAACCGGCCTTGATCGTGGCGTTGGGCCCGACGAGACATCGGGGGCCCAAAAGGGTCCCCGGGTTGGTGACCGAATTGCAGCCCGTTTCACAGCCGTCGCCCAAAACCGCCCCGAACTTGCGCAGGCCCGTGTCCCATTCCCGCCCCTGATGCCGGATGCGAATATTCCCGCCCACGACCTTGAGGTTGGCCAGTTTGGTCCCGGCCCCCAAGTTGCAGTTTTTGCCCACCAAGCTGTCGCCGATGTAGGCGAAATGGCCGGCCTTGGCCCCGTTGAAAAACACGGAATTTTTCATTTCCGTCACATGGCCGACCACGCAACCGTCTCCGACGATACAGCCCCCCCGCAGATAGGCCCCTTGACGGATTTCGGTCCGGCCGCCGATGTAGGTCGGGCCTTTGATGTAGGCCCCGGGCTCGACCACCGTCTTCGGTCCCAGATAGATATCCTTGCCGATCAAGGTCGCCCCGGCGAAAAGGACGACCCAGTCTTCCAGCTCCCGCCCTTGATAAAAGACCTTGAATTCCCCCTTGGTGGCGTTTCCGTGTTGAAGGGAAAAACCCTCTTCCAGGATCCGATCTTTCCACAAAACCACGGTCCTGGAAAAAAAGGTGCCTTCTTCGGGAAAGACCGAGGGGATGGAAGACAACTTTTTCTGCAAATAGGTCTTGATCCTGGGCAAGACCTCCCAGACCTTGTCCACCCCGGCAAAGAGTTCCTTGTGTTCACCCCCCCCGTCGCCGAAAAAGTCTTCGGGTCGCCACATCTACATTATCCCCCTTGTCTTCCTTTCCCGCCCGGGGCTGAAGGAAATGCGCTCCTTCCTCCTCCCTTTTGCACTCCGAACTTCTCCGTCCCTTCAGACCGAAGAAAGGCCGACGGGATAGCCCATCTCGGCGATCTCCTCCATCAAGGCCTCCACCAATCCCTCTTCCGGGACCTTTCGCAATAACCGACCCTTGGCGAAGAGCAGCCCTACTTCCTTGCCCCCGGCGATGCCGATATCGGCCTCCTTGGCTTCCCCCGGACCGTTGACCACACAGCCCATAATGGCCACTTTCAGGGGGGCGGTGCAACCGGCCAAGGCCTTTTCCACCTGGTGCACCAGCCCCAAAAGATTGATCCGGCAGCGGCCGCAAGTTGGGCAGGAGATGATCTCCACCCCCCGCCGCCTCAGCCCCAAGGCTCCGAGGAGGTGGTAGGCCACTTTGACCTCCTCCCGAGGGTGGGCGGTCAGGGAGACCCTAAAGGTGTCCCCGATGCCTTCGTTGAGGAGCAATCCGATGCCCAAGGCCGATTTGACCGTACCGGCCAAGAGGGTTCCGGCTTCGGTGACCCCCAGATGAAAGGGAAGGTCCGTCTCCCGGGCCAGGAGGCGGTAGGCCCGCACCGTCTCTTGGACCTGGGAGGCCTTAAGGGAAATCTTGAGGTTCCGGAAACCGTATTGTTCAAAAAGGGCGATGTGCCTGACCGCGGAGGCGACCATGGCCTCGGCCAGGCCTTTTTTCCTGCGTATGGTCAGAAACCCCTTTTCCAGGGATCCGGCGTTCACCCCGATCCGGATACAGACCCCCTTTTCCCGGGCCTTTTCCATGATCCGGATCACCCGCTCCCGGCCGCCGATGTTCCCGGGATTGATGCGGATGCCGGCCGCCCCGGCCTCGATGGCCCCCAGGGCCAGGCGATGATCGAAATGGATGTCGGCGATGACCGGGATCGGTGATTTTCGGATGATCTCCGGCAAGGCCGCAAGGGCCGCCTGGTCCGGAACGGCCACCCGAATCAAATCGCAACCCAACCGGGCCAGTTCCCGGATCTGCCGCACCGTGCGGCGGATGTCCTGGGTCGGGGTGTTGGTCATGGATTGGACGGCGATGGGATGACCGCTTCCGATGGCCAGGCCGCCGACCCGGATGGTAGCGGTTTTTCTGCGTCCTTGTTCCGTCCCCTCCCCTTTTCCTTTCCTTCCCTCCTTCATCGTCGGCCTTCTGAAAAAAATTGACAACCCCCGGTAAATGGGATAAAAGTTTTTCGTTTGATTTTTTGAATATCTATAGCACAGAATGTCCGGGATGATAATCCATTTTTTGCCATGCAGCTTTCTTCCCATTCCATGGAAAACCTTCCCCCCTACGGGGTGGAACAGATAATCCGTCTCGTCAGCAATGTCACCGACTCTTTTACCACGGCCCTCTTCCTCTTCGATGCGGATCGAAAACACCTGGTCCTGCGCAGCTTTCACAGTTTGAGCCAGCACATCAATGCCGAGTTGACCCTCCAGTCCGGGGACAGCCTCATCGGCTGGGTGGCCAAAAACCAAAAGCCGCTGTACATCCCCCAGTTCGATCGGGATACGCGGAACCTGCGCCTATACCTGCGGGACGAAAAGATCAAATCCTTCCTGGCCGTCCCCGTAGGGGAAGAAGGGGTCCTCTGTGTCGACAGTAAACGGAACTATGTCTTTTCCGAAAAGGAACAGAAGCTCCTCCAGGATTTCGCCCTCCTCATCCGCCGCTTCCTGGAGGTGGAGGCGGTGGTGGAAGGGGAACAGCGCCGGAAGGGGATCCTCGACTTCCTCTTCGACATCGAGGAACTTTCCCAAACCACACGGATCCTCAACGCCTATGCCGTCGAGGCCCTGAAACGGTGCCGTCTCTTTTCCGGAACGGACACGGCCTTTTTGGTCATGGTCTTCGGGAAAAAAGACCGGTATAAGGTAACCGCCTTTGAAGGAACCATGAGGGCCCCGTTGAAAAAGACCGTCCTCTCGGCGGATATGGGGCTGACCGGCTGGGTCATCCGGGAAGAAAAGGCCTTGATCCTCCGTGCCATGAGACCTCGGAACCACAAGTCCTATGTCTTTTTCCCCGACGACCCCTGCAGCCACTTCCAGTCCTATTTGGGTCTGCCCCTCTCCTTCTTCGGACGCCTGTACGGCGTCATGAACCTGGTGGGCTATCGGGAAAGGGATTGGAAAGACGACGAACTGAAGGCTTTGGAGGCGGCCGGACAGATCATCATCACCTCCGTACTCTACCTCATGAATCTGGGACAATAAAGGAACCATGTTTGTCAGATCACTGATCGGTCTCTTTTGCGAAGACCTGGCCATGGACTTGGGGACGGCCAACACCCTCATCTTCAAAAAGAAGGAGGGGGTGGTCTTGAACGAGCCTTCGGTGGTGGCCATCAACAACGAAACCGGCCAGGTCCTGGCGGTAGGCAAAGAAGCCAAGGAATACCTGGGACGGACCCCGGCCCGGATTTCGGCCATCCGTCCCCTCAAAGACGGGGTGATCGCCGATTTCGACGTCACCCGGGAGATGATCAAATACTTCCTGTTCAAGGTCCGGAAAAAGTCCCGCATTTTCAAGCCCAACCTGGTCATCGGGGTCCCTTCGGCCATCACCATGGTCGAAAAAAGGGCGGTCGTCGAATCGGCCTTGGATGCCGGCGCCCGCGATGTCTATCTGATCGAAGAACCCATGGCCGCGGCCATCGGGGCCGGCCTGCCGGTGGAGTCGAACCGGGCCAGCATGATCGTGGACATCGGCGGCGGGACGACGGAAGTGGCCATCATTCTCAATTTTTCCACGGCCTACGGCGAGTCCATCCGCGTGGCCGGCGACGAAATGAACGAGGCCATCATCTATCATTTGCAAAAGAAATTCCACCTCCAGGTCGGGGAAAACACGGCCGAGCAGATCAAAATCGAATACGGCACGGCCTACCCGCCCAAGGAGGCCATCCGTTTCCAGGTCTCGGGCAAGGAGGTTTTCACCGGCATACCCAAGACCCTTCAGCTTACGGACAAAGAACTCCGCGAAGGCATGGCCGAACCCATCTGGGCCATCGTGGACGCCGTCAAGCGGGCCCTGGAAAAGATCCCTCCCGAACTTTCCGCCGACCTCACCCAGAGCGGCATGACCCTGGCCGGCGGCGGGGCCTTGCTCAAAGGACTGGATAAGCTGTTGGAGCGGGAAACGGGTTTGACCGTGAAAATCGCCGACGACCCCCTGACCTCGGTGGTCATGGGCGCGGGTAAGGCCATGATGGACACCGATTATTACGGGCGGATCTTCATCAATTGAAGGGGATTTCCTAGGCCGGGACAGCGGATCGAGGGAAGAAACGGCAGGGAACCCAGGGTTCCCTGCCGTTTCCCTTTAAGGTTAAGGCGTTTAGAGGGGCCTATCCGTTGAAAATCAATTCATACCGGACCGTGTAGCGGGCCAGGATCTCGGCCGTCTTCTCCCGGACGGCTTCGGCGGTGATCCCGGGGCGCGGGGTGACGGTGATGACGGCCAATGAGCCGTGGACCTTATCTTCTTTGACCGACACTTGAAGCCCTTCGACCATCTCTTTCAAGGCGGACAATTCCTGTTCATAAACCCGCTTGATGCTCTCCCAGCGCAAGGCCGGCTTGAAGATCTTGCCCACCGGGGTCAGGGGGATCTGGGGGACAATGAAGACCTGTTTGGGGACGGCGGCCCTTTCCCCTACTTCCTTCCGTAGATATTCCAGGATCTCCTCTTCGGTGATTTGGGCGCCTTGGTTCAATTCCACATAGGCCACGGGGATCTCGCCCGCATGGGGGTCGGGACTGCCCACGGCGGCGGCCAGCTTGACTTGGGGCAGCCGATAGAGGGGTTCTTCGATCATGGCCGGGTCGATGTTGTGACCGCCCCGGATGATCAGCTCCTTTCTCCGGCCGGTGAGCCAAAAGTATCCGTCTTTGTCCTGTCGGCCCAAATCGCCGGTATTGAACCATCCCGGCAAGGGCCAAATCTTTTTGTTGTGGGCCGGGTCCAGGTAACCGTGGAAGACATTAGGGCCTTTGATGCAGACCTCTCCGATTTCATCGGTCTGCGCCTCCCGGACGAAGACGCCTTCTTCGTCGACGATGAAGACCTTCATTTCCTGGTACGGCAGCCGCAGTCCGATGGAACCGATCTTTCTTTCCCCATGGTAAGGATTCATGCAGGAGGCGCAGGTCCCTTCCGTCAGGCCGTAGCCTTCGATGATCTTCATGCCGCTTTTGGCCTCGAAGCGTTTGAACAGCTCCACCGAAAGGGGCGCCGCCCCGCAGACCAGATAGCGCAGGGAGGAAATGTCGGCGTCGTCTTTCGGGGTGTCCAACAGGACCGAAAGGACGGTGGGGACAGCGGAAAAGGCCACGGCCTTGTAGTGCTCCACGATCTTGTAAAAGTTTTTCATCACCCCCGGATCGCGATAGCCCATGGCCGAAAGCAAGACCACATGGGCCCCGATGGAAAAGGGGAAGGAGCCGGTGACCGTCGTGCCGTTGACATGAAAAAGGGGCAGACCGCAAAGGATCACTTCCCGGGCGTAGAGTTCGGCGCCCCAGGCCATCATTTGGGCCATGACCGCCTCGTTGTAATGGGTGTGCGGGGCCAGCTTGGGCGTGCCGGTGGTTCCGCCGGTGTGGTACATGGAGGCCAGGTCTTCCGGAGCGATCATCCTCCGGGAATCCAGCCGCTCCCCGTTGTAGCGGGGAAGCAGCTCCTGGAAGCTGTAAATGCCTTCCTTTTCGTTACCCGCTCCATAGACGCTGATGACCGCCTTGAGGTTGGGCAGCTCTTTTCGGATGGCCATGGCCTTCTGCCAGATGTCCGAACCCGGAAATTCCCCCAAGGCTACTAAAACCTTGGTGCCCGCGGCCAGACAGATGTCGCGAATCGTCGCCGGGGCCAGGAGGGAATTGATAGGATTGACGATCCCGGCCGCCTCGCCTCCCCAAAGAACAAAGTGGGTTTCCGGCAGGTTAGGCAACAGGTAGGAGATGACATCCTTTGGTCCGATGCCCAGGTCATGGAACAGATTGGCTGTCTGGGTGATTTTGGAAAGGAAATCCCGGTAGGTGTAGGTGACCGGGTTGGTAAATTGCTCGCCGGTAAGGAAAAAACTCAAGGCCGGGGCTTGGGGGTCGATCTCCGCCCCTTTTTTCAACAGGTCATATGTAGTCCAGGCCTTAAGCCTTTTCTCGATAGGGGTCTGCTCAAAGGCCTCGATGTCGGCCAGGGTTCGGATCTTCAATTTTTCTTCGGCCATTTCGCTCCTCCTTGGTTTGGGGTGGGTTGGGTTTAAATGAAAAGGATGTCCATAGTATTAGAGAAAAGGTCATGGGAAAAGCAAGAAAAAAAGTTTGGTTCATAAAGAGGAGATTTTCTCCAAGAGTTTTCGGAAATTTCTCAGCTTGCTTACCTGATTTTTTCATAGTATTATGAAAAAGATATCCTTTTGCTCCCTTAAGGTCTGCTACCCCAGAAGGGTAGGATCAATCCCAACCGGATCTGGAAGGCCGAACGGCGGGTTCGGCAAAGGAGGTCAAACGATGCTGACGGACAAATTGATACCCGACATCGACCGACGGCTGACCACTTGGCTGACCATTCAAGAAAAACTGAAAAAGGACCCCCCGCTAAAACAGCGGCCGACCATCACCCTTTCGCGGGAATTCGGGGCAGAGGCTTATCCCTTGGCGGAAATCCTCCAGGATTTGCTCCAGCGCAAGACCGGCGAGACCTGGACCATCTTTGACAAAGCCCTGATCGAAAGGGTCAGCAAGGAATCCTCCTTGTCCGAACACTTCCTGACCAATCTGGGGGACGCCTCCAAGGCTTTCGATGCCCTGTTGACCATGCTCCCCAACATGCGCACCCACGGCGACGCTTACCAAATCATGGCCCGCCATATCATCCGGATCGCCTTGGACGGCAACGCCATCATCATCGGCCGGGGCGGAGCGGTCCTGACCCAGCACCTGCCCCATTGTTACCATTTCCGCCTGGAAGCCCCCTTCGAGTTCCGGGTGAAGTCCATTCAACGTCGGCTGGGGATCAGCGAAAAGGAGGCCAAGGCTTTGGTCCAGGAAAATCAGAAGGTGCGGGAGCGGTTCATCGAGAACCTGCTCAACACTTCCATCGCCGACATCCGATATTACCATGCCGTGTTCAACAACGCCAAGAGCGAAGCCCGGGTCATCGCCCAAAGCATCCTGGCTCTGATGTTCGGCGAAGAATCGGCCTGACCCAAGGAAACAAAGAAAAGAGTATCGTCTTTTTTAAATTTTTAGAAAATTTGGGGTCAAAAATTTGGGGTCAAAAATTTGGGGTCAGGTCTTGCAATAAAAAAATTTGGGGTCAGGTCTTGCAATAACACATTACCCCACCGCCCCTTCCGTTTGCAAAAATTTGGGGTCAGGTCTTGCAATAACACATTACCTCACCGCCCCTTCCGTTTGTGCAATATTTAGGGTCAGGTCTTGCAATATCATATTGCTTTACATTTTCATTTTTTTATCTTTTACCCAACCCAAATTGACCTTCCAAGATAATCAGCAATCTTTTTAAACGATCCGTTGCTATACTTACTTGGGGACGTTGATACTAAGTTGCATAACTTGAATAATTGAAATCGAAAAATTTGGGGTCAGGTCTTGCAATAACACATTACCTCACCGCCCCTTCCGTTTGTGCAATATTTAGGGTCAGGTCTTGCAATATCATATTGCTTTACATTTTCATTTTTTTATCTATTACCCAACCCAAATTGACCTTCCAAGATAATCAGCAATCTTTTTAAACGATCCGTTGCTATACTTACTTGGGGACGTTGATACTAAGTTGCATAACTTGAATAATTGAAATCGGGCAATTCAGGAGCATTGGCCAGGCGAGTTGCCGAGGAAGTCGCTGTTCCCAATAAACGAGCCACTTCCGCCCCAGAATATCCGAATTTTTTGATCGCTATTTGGCAAATGGTTTTACGCGCTTTTACCGCCTCAGCGATCCGACTGCCGGACAGGACCAAGTCCAAATCTACCCCGACTGAACGGGTAACCTGCCTAGCCAGAGAGGGTGACTCAACCCTTCGCCTCTTGAGCCGCAGCGTTTCTTTAAGCTGCTGGTCGGCTTGGGCTATGATCTCCTCAACAAACTCTCCGCTCCCCAAAATCCTCTCATCCGAAGCCATCTGCCTATTCTGCCGTCTCTGGGATAACACCTGGGACCAACCCCCGGGGCTTCGTAGCAATCCCCCTCCCACCAAATCAGGCCGCCTCCCCATCCCCACACCTTCCGCCACAAATCGTTCATAGGCCTCCCGGGCCTTTCGAAGGTTCGAATGAAACAGGGAAAGGATCAAATCGGTCTCTTGCCAATCCCGATCGACTTTACCTATCAAAGCCGCATGCCCGCTCCAGGTATATTCCGGTAATTGGGTCCACTCATCCACTATTCCCCGCGTAAAGGATTGAGATGTATATACCGCGTTAGCTCTAAAAGATAGGCCTCTTCTTCGCAGACAATGGACTTAAATTGATTTTGAAATAGATGGCCATACCGTTTATGCCGTCGGTTGAAGTTAATGGCATAGCCGGTCATTAATTTCCTCATGTTCTCCGAAAGGGGTTGTAAAGCCGTACGGACCAGTAAGTGGAAGTGGTTCGGCATCAGGACCCAGGCATAAATCACCCAGGCTTTTGCCTGGGCTATTTCTGCCATACGTGAAAGAAAACCCTCGCGATCTTTCCGGTTGCAAAAAACATTCGTCCCTTCTATCCCGCGGGCCATAACGTGATGCAGCACCCCGGGAGCATCTAATCTTGCTTGCCTCGGGGTTCCTCTTCCAAACCCTTTTCGTCGTTCACTGTCAACAAGTGTGGGGTCAGGTCTTGCAATAACACATTACCCCACCGCCCCTTCCGTTTGTGATTAAGAAGTGCAAAATGTTATAGACATCACCCGAACCCGGTGGCGTTGTACTTTATGGAGTCATTGACTTTAGGGCGCCGTCTTTTCCGGGATTATCCATGGGAAAAATCCCGCCGGAGGCGGAACAAAGGTCCCTGTGGCTAAGCCCGAAGACAAGCTTTCAACGAGCGATGCATCCTCAGGCGTATCAACAAAATTCCTCCCCCACCTGCAACAAAACCTTGACGGCCTGCCCGGTTTCTATCCTCGTCCGATACACCTCGGGCAACTGCTCCAGGGGTACCAGATCCGTAACCAGGGGGCGGGCGTCTATTTTCCCTTCCGCCATCCATTGCAGACATTGGATATTTTCCGCATGGGTATTGGAGATGGAGGCCTTGAGGGTCACTTCCTTGAAATTAAGCATATAGGGCGTGGGAAGCGGAACGGACTGATACAGGATGCTGATGATGCAGACCTGTCCGCCATCCGCGGCCAGCTGTATCGCAAGGTCCACATTGGCCGTGACCCCCGCGCACTCAAAGATCTTGTCAAACCCGCCCGGAACCGGTTGAGCGATTTGCCGATCAAAATCCTTATCTGTTGGATCCAAGACGTAATCGGCCCCATAGGTCAAAGCCATGTCCCTTTTCCGCTTGACCGGCTCGGAGAGGACGATCGGTTTGTAACCGAGGATCTTGAGGAGCCTGACCGCGCACAAGCCGATGGGTCCACCGCCCATGACCAAAGCGCTCCCGGTCTCTAAGCCCGTGCAGTAGATGCCGTGCAGTGCGGCCGCGAACGTCTCGGCCAAGGCGGCGTTTCGGGAATCCACACCCATTGGGATGGGAATGAGCATTTGCGGAAACACCTTGGTGTATTCGGCGAAGCCGCCCGGCAGATCGCCGATTCCGATGGTGCGTCGATGGACCCGGCATAGCTGCTGTTTCCCTTTGCGGCAGTTGGCGCACTCTCCGCAATAGGTCGGGCGGATACACACGCGTGTACCGACGGGCGGACCATCGGCATGGTTTCCTTTGGCCGCCACGATTCCACTGACTTCATGCCCCAAGATATACCCGTCGGGCACAATCTTGCCGGCGATCAGGGAATGGTCGGAGCCGCAGAAGCCGACATCGGCGATGCGCACCAAGACTTCATCGGGCGAAAGGGTATAATCGGGAACCTCTTCATACACTAAACCGCGCCCTTGTCGGAAAACTACGGCCTTCATCTTGTGCCCCTTTCTTGGATCTTTCCGTTTTGTCTCATTACCCCTCAATCCTCGAACTCCAGTTCGATCTTTTCCACCTTGTTCAGGTCCTTTTCATAGAAGAACGATCCGGCGAGGAAGAAAGCGGTCGAAAAAAGCAAAAAAAGCGGCAGGATGGACATGGCCGCCTTGATGCCGTAGGCGTCGGATACCATTCCCAAGACGATGGGGGCCATGGCCGCGCCGAACAGGTTCTGGATGATGACGCACACGGCATAGGAAATAGCCCGCAGCCCGGCGTGAATGACCTCCTGGGTGGCCGTGATCGCCGCCGGGGCGAAGGCGCTGCTCACCATCCCCATCAGCAACAAGATCCCATAGAGGGCCCGGCCTTTGAAAAAGAAGAAGGCGCAGAATACGACGATCGTGTTTAAGGCGGTGGTAATGGCTGGGAAAAGCAGTCGGGCGCGGACATTTTTTTTGAACCAGACATCCGCCAGCCACCCGCCCAAGGGCAGACCGACGATGGCCAGCAGCATGATCGATCCGGTCTTCATCCCGGCCTCGCTCATGGGGATGCCTTCCAGGCGGTGGAAATAGGTAGGCAGCCACGTGAGAACGGCGTTATTGACGAAGATGCATCCGATGAAGGCGATGTTCGTCAGGATCAACGAAGGCGTATGGATGAATTCCCGCACGATGTCCATCTTGCTCATCTTGACCTTGTCCGGCTGTGGACCCGTAGATCCCGAGGTTTTGACGAGCTCCACGGTTTTGTAATCTTTGACGAAGAAAAAGAGGATCGCCGCGATCGCCCCGGGCGCCGCCACCAGTCCGAAGGCATGTCTCCAGCCATACCTTTCCGCCACCACACCGCCGATGGCGATCCCGACGGCGCTTCCCAATGGTATGGAAATATTCCAGAACCCCATCATGCGCGAGCGTTTCTCCGCCGGGAAGAGTCCGGAGAGCATGGCCGTGCCTCCGGGGGCGAATCCGGCCTCGCCGATCCCGATGGCCGTGCGGGCCAAAATGAGCTGGGGAAAGGTCCGGGTGAAGGCACAGACCCCCGTAGCGATGCTCCAAAAAAGGGCCATAAGGCCGATGGTCTTCTTCCGGCTCCAGCGGTCCACCAGGATCGATGCGGGCACGGTGCACAGCACGATGGACCAGTAGACCACCGATACGAGCGTGCCGGCCTGGGTGTCCGAGATCCCGTATTCCTTTTGGATGAAGGGGAACAGGGAGGTGACGATGACCCGGTCGATGTAATTGAAAAAGTACAAAAGAAACAGCAAGGTGAATAGATAATAAGCGTAGCCGGTTGAAAGGGTATGTTCTTTCGGTTGGCTTTTATCAGGCATGGAACCCTCCCTCTTGCGGCAAAACGGTGTGGTGTCAAAGACGACTCGGTCGTGTTCACCATTGATGACCAATCCGCTCATGATCGTACGGCCCCGGCGGGGTTGCATTTTTTTGATCGGTGATTTCAGAAAATACAACCCCGCCGGTTGCGGCTGAGGCCTGTCTTATGTCGAACCCATGATTCATTTGCTTTCGCTCGGAAGGCCGGACGTTCCAGGACCGCCGGGCTTCAATCGCACTTGTATCCGCCGAGATTAGCCAGGGCTACGCTGCCCGGGCTGATGACGGAAGAGTCGACCTGGACATTGATACAGGCCGTTTTGCCGGAGGCAAAGGCGGCTTTCAGGGCCGGGCGGATATCATCGGGTCGTTCGACACAGATGCCGAAGCCGCCGAGAACTTCCACCATCTTGTGGTAATCCACCCAGCCCAGTTCGGTACCGTTCGGGATAGGGTGTCCCAGACGCAGCTGTTGGCTGTGGGCGATCATCCCCCAGGATTGGTCGTTGGCGATGACGACCACAATAGGCAGTTTCTTGCGGATCGCCGTATGAAACTCCATGAAGTTGAATCCCACCGAGCCGTCTCCGGTGATCAGCAGCACGCGCCGGTCCGGATATCTCAGCTTGGCCGCGTTGGCATAGGGAATCCCGACCCCCAGGCATCCGTACAGACCGGAGTCCAAATAGGTGCCGCCCTTTACAATCGTCCTGGTCATGCCCATCCAGATCGAGGTGTCGCCGCCGTCGGCCACGACGATGTCGTCTTCGCGGTCCATAAAATCGTTCACTTCTTTGGCCAACCGCATGGGATGAATCGGCAGGGCCTCGCTTTCCCACTGGTCTTTGGCTTCTTGCTTTCCGGCGGCATGGGCCGTGCGGACGGCGTCCACCCAAGGCCGGTAGCGTTTCTTCAGGGTATCGCCCAACTTCAGGGCGTCGATCTCTCCGTTGAGCTCCCGGAGGAAGGCCTTGACATCGCTGACGATGCCGAGATCGATGGTGCGGTTGCGCCCGATCTCCTCCGGGGCGATATCGACCTGCACGACCTTGGCCGTCGTCGGAAAGATATCGCCGAAAATGTAAAAAAGGCTTAGGCGACTGCCGAGGAACAGAACCAAATCGGTGGTCATAAGAACGCCCATGGCCGAACCCGGACGGATGGCAAGGGAGGATTCGAAGCACAACGGATGGGTGTCAGGGATGACGCCGCGACCGGCCCCCCCGGTATAAACCGGGACACCGATTTTTTCGACCAATTCGACCAGCTCCGGCTCGGCGTCCGCATACCACAGGCCGCTGCCGCCGATTATGATCGGCTTCCGGGCCGCTTTGAGCAGATCAACGACCGTATGCGTGTTCTCCCGGTCAACGGGTTTGGAGACGACCGTCGTGCGGATCTTTTTGACCGCGGCCATATTCACCTTGTTGTTCAGTATATTGCAGGGGAGCTCAAGATACACCGGGCCGGGCCGACCGCTCATGGCCGCTCGAAAGGCCATGTCCACATATTCGGGAATTCGCTCCGCCATCGGGCAGACGAAGGCCTTTTTCACCATCGGCGCGATCACCGGCAACTGCGTCATATCCTGGAGGTCGAGCTTCTCCACGCTGTCCAGCCCAACGCAGCCGGCGATGAGGATGACCGGAGCGTTGGACAGCCGGATATTGGCGATGCCGGTCAGGGCATTCGTGAATCCGGGACCGGCCGTCACCATGGCCACCGCCGGTTTACGGTTGATTCGGGCCCAAGCCTCGGCCATAAAAACGGCGGCCTGTTCATGACGCACATCAAAAATGGTAACGGGTAAGTTTTCCAGAAATTGATAGATGGGCGTGATATGCCCCCCGCTCAGAGAAAAGATGTAATCCACCCCTCGCTCGACCAAAGCGTCCGCTGCGAGCTTTCCGCCGATGATGTCATCCATGGGGTTTACCTCCTTTTTCCACCTTCGGTTAGAGTTCCATACATTGGCCGCCGTCGATGTTGATGGCCTGTCCGGTGATATAGCTCGATGCGTCTGAAGCCAGAAAAGCGACTAACTCCGCCACCTCACGGGGCGAACCGATGTATCCCAGGGGGATGGTCTTGCACATCTCCTTTTCCCGCTGTTCGACCGTCGTGCCGAAAAAAGAAGCCTCCAACCCGAAACGCCACTTCTCCAGATCAGTGGAAATCTGTCCCGGGCAGATGGCATTGACCCGGATACCACTGCCGGCCAGCTCTTTGGCCATGGTCTTGGTCAGCATGATCACCCCGGCCTTGGCCACCGCATAGGCGCTGTTGAAGACGGGAGGGACCTTACCGGCACGTGAGGCCGTATTGACGATGGACGCCGGTTTGCCCGCCATCAGGGGAATAACGGCCCGCGACATGCGGAAGACGGAAAACAGATTCACGTCAATGGTTTTGATCCAGGCCGCCTCCTCATACCCCAAAACCGTATTGGGGACGCCGAAAGACGCCCCGGCGTTGTTGCATAAGATATGGACACGGTCAAAGAGTGCTTTGACCTTGTTCAACATGGCGTTGATCGCCGCATGGTCGGTCACATCTACGGCTACGGCCAGGGTTTTCACGCCGTAGCGACGGGCCAGCTCATCGGCAATCGCCTTCATTTCTTCACTGGTTGCCGGTGGCAGAGGCTCGCCCGGAACCGGAGGTCTCCCGAGATCGGCCACTACAACATGGCATCCATTGGCGGCCAGCCGTTCCGCAATAGCGTATCCAATGCCGGTTTTTTTACCGGAACCCGTCACGATCGCGGTCTTTCCTTTCAGATCGGTATACATTTCATTTCTCCTTATGTTGGGAAACTTCTGTTTCCATCGCTGAACCGGAACCCCGCCCGAACGGGCGATGTTCCGGTTTTGTTTCAACATCCATTCCCGATACCCCCGGTTGCAGTGATCCACATGCGCCTATTTAAACAGAAACCGCACCGGCATCGCTAAGGCGTCGCGCCTGGGCGGAGGCGCCGACTGCCCGCCATCCAGCAGGCATTCAAAGACTGCCGGCAAATGGCTACCTACCCCCTTCGCATCATGGAATGATTTGACCTTCTAAAAAAATATTGAACTGAATCAAAAGGCCCACGGTTCCACCGCTCTTTATATTTCCGTATTATATGGCTCTCCAGCTCCATCAGGGGGTCAGGCGACAGCCCTACCAGGGGGAGCGGATGAATCCCGTCAAGGTCTGAATCTCCATGGTTCATCGGAGGCCATGACGGAGGATAGGTTCCCCCTGCCGTTGGGGGTTGCTTCCGAGGGTTACTGAAAGGAATCCAGCCATCGGTTAGGAAAGGAATGAGGAAGTATCTGAAAAGGGCTAAGATTTTACGAAGGGGATGGTTGTTCGAAGCCGGGTGCCGGAGGACGGGCAAGGCCCATGGGAGTCGGCCAAGTTCGGTGCGGATAACCGTATCGCCCTTAACGATCATTATAACGGCCGCTGCGGCCGAAAATTCCTTCCGTTTAAAATAACACCAGCCCCTAAGGGCCATGAATCCTTCAAGACAACAGGTAGTGAACTACACCCCATTTGTCAAGCCATTTTTTTAGATCCGAAAGTTTTAATCATACAATCTCATATCTACTTGATATTCAACCGATAATTGCAATAAAAAATGGGAGGAACGGCAAATGAGAAAAGAAATAAAAAAGGATTAAAAACAAGCCGTTATTGCTTGACTTGTCCGCAGAATTGAAATTGTCTCCCGGCCCTGTGTTACAATGTTTCAGTAGTATTCGGACAGAATCGGGATAAAAAAGGTGTTAGTTGAGACGCTCAAAAGATGCTAAGATATAGAGAAGGAGGAAGATGAATGAGCGTAGAACTAATACCGGCCGATCAAAAGAAAGCCCGAAAATTAAGTCCCGAACAGAAACTCCAGATTTTGAGGGAATGGGAGCAAAGCGGCAACGGGGTGGAAGTAGCCCAAAAGCATCAAATCCATCCTCAAACCTTATACCGATGGAAAAGGGCCATGGAACAGGGCGCTCAGACCTATTTGAGGGGCGCCCGTCCGAAAGTGGATCCGGAGGTGAAGCAGTTACGGGTCGAGAACCGGAAACGGAAAGAGACGGTGTCCCTATTAATCCAGGAGTTGATGTTGTTAAAAAAAAGATGAACTTGGTCTGAGTAACCGTCTGAAGGGATGCCGTTATGGTCCGGAACAGAGGGAACGGATTATTCGAGAGGTGGAAGACCGTTACGCCAAAGGCATCC
>Ga0078972_1001080_pt1 | contig 107260 bp, 69 predicted proteins | sample YelNatPaOPGAMG01_FD_67568 | JGI IMG/M metagenome (GOLD analysis project Ga0078972, IMG submission 67568) | Hot spring thermophilic microbial communities from Obsidian Pool, Yellowstone National Park, USA - OP-RAMG-01 (SPADES assembly) (version 2) | ecosystem: Environmental > Aquatic > Thermal... | reverse complement strand
CCAAAATTAATACTGTAATTACCGATAATAATATTCCACCCGATGAATTAACTAATTTACAAAATCAAGGTGTTAAAGTAATTATAGTATGAATGTTTAATTTTATGTCCTAAATGGAATATTTTTTTTCCACGATAAATGCTGTTTCGCTACGCTCCACTTCGTGCCTCTGAATCAATCCTTTTCCTCTACTTTCATCCTCTCTCACTATTTGGGGTAGCAATATAAAATCTTTTACAACATTTTCTACTATATCCTCCGTCAAATTATTCCCTTCGATGCTTCATCAAGATAAAATAAAAAAATTGGCTTCAGCCACTTTACAAAAATTTAGAGACTAAAGCCAAAATACATAACTAAAAAATTAAACAGTTTCGAAAAATTACTTCAACACAAAAAAATAATTTTAATAGCTTTCTTTCGAAATTACTGTCTTCCCCTTAAAGACTCGGTAAATAAAAAATGTGTATACCAAAACAATCGGAACTCCTATTATTGCAATTATAAGCATTGTAAATAATGTTCTATCTGAGGAACATGAATTATAGATAGTAAGACTATAATCAAGATTTATTTTCGAAGGCACTAAGCGAGGGAATAGACTAATTGCAGAAAGACCTATTATCGATGCTATTATTATGGACGAGGACAGAAAAGCATGAAATATCTTTCCCGCTTTTGCCGATATAGGAATATAAATGATCGAAGCCAATAATAAAATTAATAAAATCCAGAATAAAAGGTTGCTTAATTTGCCTTCAAATAAAAAGGGAAATGAAAAAATAGTATAAATTGTCGATATCAAATATAAAATCAAAAAAGCAATCCATGTAAAATTAATGGATTTCAACATCCGCTGTTTTAGTTCTCCTTCCGATTTAAGAGACAAATAAAGTATACCGTGCAAAGTAAAAATACTTAAACCTGTTAAACCAACAAGTAAAGCGTAAGGATTAAGAAGCCCAATAAAAGAACCAGTAAAAACATCTCCTTTATCAACAGGTACACCTTCCAAAATATTCCCGAATGCTACTCCAAAAAGCAAAGCAGGTATTAGGCTGCCGAGCTCAAAAGCCCAATCCCAAAATTTTTTCCAGCTATTCGATTCAACTTTATTTCTGAATTCAAAGGAAACTGCTCTAAAAATCAAAGCTGTTAAAAGAAGCATAAATGCAATGTAGAATCCGCTGAACACGGTCGCATAAACAATTGGGAAAGCAGCAAACAAAGCACCACCACCAGTTATAAGCCAAACTTCATTTCCGTCCCAAACCGGTCCAATAGCATTCATAGCAATTCTTTTTTCATCATCATTTTTTAAAAATATGTGCATTATACCCACGCCAAGATCAAAGCCATCTAATATGGCATAGCCAATTATCAAAACTCCAATTAGTAAAAACCAAACTGTGTTTAAGTCCATTATGCTAACACCTCCTTTTTATTGCCCTCGTCGGGACCATGCTTAATTTCTTTTACCAGCAAGTAAACGTATAGAGAACCGATCAAAAGATAAATGAAGCCGAAAAGAATAATGGAAAATAAAACATCACTACCGTTAATTGCACTAGATACAGCATCTTTGGTTCTCATAACATTATATACTATCCACGGCTGCCTTCCAACTTCGGCAGATATCCAACCAAGTTGAATTGCGATTAATGGGAATGGTATTGCCCATACAAAAATCTTTAATAGCATTTTACTATCGAACAGTTTTTTCTTATAAAGCATATATGTTCCAATTGCAGTTAAAAGAATGAACAACATACCCAGAGCAACCATGTTATGGTATGAAACAAAAGTAATAAACAAAGGCGGAAGATCATCTTTAGGAAATTGATCTATACCTAATACTTTTGCATTTGCATCCCCAAATGCGAGCCAGCTAAGTAAGTTCGGAATTTCTATCTTTGCCTTTAATTCGGGTGGTGGCATAACTGGCACTGCAAACACAGCTAAAGGTGCTCCGGTTTGAGTTGTATACAAACCTTGCATCGCCGCAAACTTAGCAGGCTGCTCATGAGCTAATTCCCTTCCGCTCATGTGTCCAAATGGAAATAATTCCATTACTGAAACTATCAAACCAAAGATAACGGCAATCTTCATTGAACGTTTCGCCGCTTCGGTTTGCTTGTTTTTTAAAATTAAGTATGCCGAAATACCCGCAACCAAAAAAGCACCAGTAATCAATGCGGCATCAACAGTATGCAAAAATCTAATTACAGTTGACGGATTAAATACTGCATCCCAAAAGCTTGTTAACTCTGCACGACCATTTCTAATAGTGTAACCAGCCGGTGTTTGCATCCAAGAATCGGCTGCTATTATCCAAAATGCAGACAATGTGCTACCAAAAGCTACCATAAAAATTGAAAACCAATGTGTACCTTTGGAAATTCTTTTCCGTCCAAAGATATATAAACCAAGAAAACCAGACTCAAGAAAGAAAGCAAAAATACCTTCGGCTGCTAGTGGGGCTCCAAATATATCTCCTACAAACTTCGAATACTCTGCCCAGTTAGTTCCGAATTGAAATTCCATTACAATTCCGGTAGCAACTCCAACAGCAAAAGTAAGTGCTAAAATTTTCCCAAAATACTTCCCAAGTCTTTCATAAATTTCATCTTTCTTTTTCCAACTTTGCCATTCAAATATAACTAACAGCCACGCAAGTCCAATTGAAATCGGAGGAAATAGAAAATGAAATCCTACCGTCATTGCAAATTGTATTCGCGACAATAGAACTACATCCATAAAATTTTACTCCCAATGTTTTTTATAATATCAGTTTAATTTTTATTAAATGATTTTGTTTTAAGCAACGTTTGTAATGTTAATATGAAACATAATCAATTAAAATTTTTAATTCAAAAAAAGTTCAAATAGTTTTTTTAATCAAATACTAATTATTTTTGATGTGCTAATTTTCACATTCCAGGTAGTAGCTCACCCGCAGAAAATAATATTTTTTTGTACAGATTGCTCAGGTAAAAAAATTGTACACCTTCCCTCAAAAAAAATCCATCTAAATTTTAAAAAATAATCTTCTCAATGAGCATTATTAAATTTAATTAGTTAATTTAGTATTTAATAAAAAATTCATCTTTAATGACGATAAGAAAATCATCTTTTAATTTCTGGATTATACTTTCTCTCATTGTGCTTCTTGCTATTATTATCTGCATTAAATTTTTTGATGCTGAAATTGCATTAAGGATAATTAAATTTCTTTTATCTTTCCGCACGTTGCATAAATTAACCCAAAATATTCCGGATATTTTAGCCTTTCTCGTAGGCATTGGTACGATTATAATGTGGGCTATTTATTTCTATAGAACTCATAAAAAAATAATTGATATAGAAACAAAATTCTTAAAACTTGCTGCTACTACCTTGCCAGTTACTTATGTACTAAAGACTTTTTTACAATTTTCTTTCGGCCGGACTAACCCGCGCGATTGGCTACTAGAAAATCAACCTCTCATATTTAATTGGTTTCATAAGTTGGGAAACGGCAGCTTTCCATCCGGACACATGACGGTGTTTGCTGCATTTGGTTCCGCTGTTTACATATTTTATCCTCAATATCGGCGAATTGTTTTTTCATTATTATTCCTTCTTGGTTTTGCTCTTATTATAACTGATTATCATTTTTTAAGTGATATAATTGCTGGAACTTACCTTGGCATAAGTATAACTTATTTTTTACAGTTTTTGTTTGAACGGCAAAGTTGAATTTTATTACAGCCTGCTAATTAAATTATTGTCCACTTAAAAGCTGTTCAAAAATTTACTTCAATCTTTTTTATTGAATCAACCAATAAGTAGCTTTTTGTGTAATATTATTTCTCATAAAACTTTTTCACAAATAAAATAATTTTCTAATATGTTTTATTACAATAGGATATGTCAATATTGAAAAATTGGCACAGCTGTTGTATAACTACCAATAGGTTCTTGAAAAGGAATAAAAAAGTTAAAATAAAAAATATAAGGAGTAAAAAAATGAAAAAGTTAGTTTCAATAATCGCTGCATTTTTAATGATGGCTGGAATGTCATTTGCACAATACAACCATTCAATGGCAATAGATGTCGCCGGTGAAGTAAACGTTCCAATGAGCAGTTTATATCATGGCGCTACAACAGGCTGGGCAACCACTGCTCGTTATGAATTTAATATGGGCGCCGGTTTTACTGGTATGATAACTTCCGGTTATGGCTCTTTTGGTGAAGATAATAATCTTACATATCATTACGTTCCGGTTCTTGTCGGTGCTAAGCTATACTTTATTGGTGGCTGGTATGGTATGCTTGAAACAGGTTATCACTTCTTCACAATTGATAATAGCAACCCAGCAATTGGTTCAACCACAAAAAGTGAATGGGGTGCAAGCGTTGGTACCGGAGTTGAAATCCCTCTAAGTGAGTCTGTCGGTCTCGATGTCTCTACAAAATGGCAATACAACGTTGATGACCTAAGCTACTGGAACACAAGAGTAGGTGTAATGTTCTACTTGTGAAAATTCTAACATGCAAAGAGCGGTTTTTTAACCGCTCTTTATTTATTTTAAATTGCTAAATTGGGGAAACCATTTTGAACTTAGTTAAAAAATTTTTATAATCATTCAATTCTTTAGGAAAAGCAATGAAAAAACAATTTAAGAAAATAAATCATAACATAGACAGTTTTTTGACATTCGACATAGAGGTATCTGAATCTTTAGCAGAGCTTGCTTTAGACCTAAATTGTACATGGAACCATGCCTCTGATGAGATTTGGGAAAAAATTGACCCGGATTTGTGGAAACTTACACATAACCCCTGGGGTATTCTTCAAACGGTGTCTGGTGAGAGAATTGAAAATCTGTTAAAGGATCCTGAATTTCGCAAAAAAGTTGATGAATTGTTAACTTCAAAAAAACAAAAAGCCAATCAACCTGGATGGTTTCAGATTGCCTATCCTAAACCTCCCTTTAATAGCGTTGCTTATTTCAGCATGGAATTTATGCTGGATGAGGCTTTACCTATTTATGCTGGAGGTCTTGGAAACGTAGCCGGTGATCAATTAAAGGCTGCTAGTGATCTTGGCATTCCTGTTATTGGTATTGGACTTTTGTACCAACAAGGATATTTCCGCCAGGTCATTGATAAGTATGGGGCTCAACATGCTGTGTTTCCTTATAATCATCCGGGGCAATTACCAATTACTCCATTGCGACAGGCTAACGGCGAATGGCTTCGTGTAAAAGTTGATTTACCGGGAAATACTGTCTTACTTCGTGCCTGGCAGGTTAAAGTTGGAAGAGCATTTTTATATTTGCTTGATAGTAACGACGTCGCCAACTCCCCAATTCATCGTGGCATAACGAGCGAATTATACGGCGGCGGCCAGGAAATGCGCCTTCAACAAGAAATTATTCTTGGCATCGGCGGATGGAAATTACTTTCTGCTCTTGGTATCCAACCCGAAGTCTGTCATCTTAATGAAGGACATGCTGCATTCGCTGTTCTTGAAAGAGCTAGATCATTTATGGAAAGAACCGGCCAACCTTTCGACCTCGCTTTAACCGCTACAAGATCAGGAAATCTTTTTACAACTCATACCGCCGTTGCCGCCGGCTTTGATGTCTTCCCTCCTTATTTAATTGAAAGGTACCTCGGCTCTTATGCTGTTGATAAACTCGGAATTAAAATAGAAGATTTACTAGCCTTGGGTAGGCAAAACCCCCAAAATCCTTCAGAAAATTTTAACATGGCTTATTTAGCTATCAGAGGTAGCGGCGCTGTAAACGGCGTTAGCCGCTTACATGGAAAAGTTAGCAGAGAAATTTTCACTCATCTATTCCCGAATTGGCCTAAAAATGAAGTCCCCGTTCAGCATATCACTAACGGTGTGCACATGTCTAGCTGGGATTCTGAAGCTGCTGACAGACTATGGACCGAAGCCTGTGGTAAAGACCGTTGGCGAGGGACAATCGAAATGCATGGACACAATATACGTCAAGTTTCTGATGAAAGACTTTGGCAGATGCGAAATTCATCTAGCCTTGCTCTGGTTAAGTTTGTTCGCGAAAGAGTAACTAAACAGTCTAAGTCTTCCGGAGCTTTTACTGAAGCTGTTACTAATATAAATAGTTTTTTCGATCCAAATACACTTACTCTTGGCTTTGCCAGAAGGTTTGCAACTTATAAAAGACCAAATCTTCTTCTACACAATCCGGAAAGATTGCTGCGCATCTTAACAGACCCTAAACGACCGGTTCAGCTAATTATTGCTGGTAAAGCTCATCCTGCCGATAAAGCTGGCCAATATCTAATTCAACAATGGATAAATTTTATTCGCAATACAGAAGCTAAAAATTACGTTGTTTTTCTTTGCGATTACGATATGCTTTTAACTGAACATTTAGTCCAAGGCGTAGATGTTTGGTTAAATACTCCACGTAGACCCTGGGAAGCTTGCGGAACAAGCGGTATGAAAGTGCTCGTTAATGGCGGCATAAATATTTCTGAGCTAGACGGCTGGTGGGAAGAAGCTTATTCTCCCGAAATCGGTTGGGCTTTAGGCGATGGTTTGGAACATGGCGATGACCCTAACATTGATGCCGCCGAAGCTGATGCTCTTTATAATATACTTGAAAAAGAAGTTGTTCCTGAATTTTATACACGTAACGAAAAAGGCATCCCTGTTGCTTGGGTTGCCAGAATGCGCGAAAGTATGGCTCGTTTAACCCCCCAATTTTCTGCTAATCGCGCTGTGCGAGAATATACTGAACATCATTACATTCCCGCTGCAATGGAATATCATAAAAGATCTGAAAATAATGGAGAAGGCGCAAAAAAAATTTTAGACTGGCAAAATAGCCTAAAAGAGAATTGGAGCGCCTTGCGTTTTGTGGATGTGAAAATTGAAACTAATACAGAATATCATAATTTTGAAGTCCAAGTTTATGTTGACGATTTTAACCAAAATGAATTAAAAGTCGAACTTTTTGCCGATGCAGTAAACGGACATGATCAAGTTCGTCTTGAAATGAAATATCTTTATCAATTACCTGGCGCTATTAATATACATGTTTACTCCGCTTCTGTTTCTGCCGAACGTCCAGCCGATGATTACACCGCTCGTATTGTTCCTTATTTCCCCGGTGTCAATGTCCCTCTGGAAACTTCCCAGATCCTTTGGCAAAAATAAAATTTAAAATTAGTTGATAATATGTTATAGGAAATAAATGTCACACAATCATCACCACACAAATGAAGTTAACGGCAGCAGGCTTCTTACTACAATGTTTCTTAATTTCTTCATTACAATTATTGAAATTGCCGGAGGTTTATTCTCTGGCAGTTTGTCATTACTCTCGGATGCCTTTCATAATTTTAGCGATGGTGTCGCCATAATTATTAGTTACATTGCAATGAAGCTTAGCAAGAAGCCACGTTCCCTTAAATATACCTTCGGCTTAAAAAGAGCAGAAATATTAGCCGCAGTTTTCAACTCAAGCGCTCTTATTATTATTAGTTTCTTCCTAATTAAAGAAGCATTCGATAGATTATATGCCCCTTCGCAAATAAAAGGATCGCTTATGCTTTTTGTTGCTATTGGTGGATTGACTGCAAACGTTATCGGAACTGTTCTTCTAAAAAAAGACTCTGATAATAATATCAATCTTAAAGCTGCTTATCTTCACCTCCTTAGTGATGCTATATCTAGCTTAGCTGTAATTATCGGCGCAATATTTATTATTTATTTTAATGTTTATTGGCTCGATCCTGTATTGACAATTTTAATTTCACTTTACATCCTTAAAGAAGCTTATGAAATTGTTAGGGAAGCACTTGATATTATTATGATGTCTGCTCCTGCCGATATTGACGTAGAATACCTTAGCGAATTAGTAATGCTTATTCCGGGTATTAAAAATATTCATCATGTTCATCTTTGGAAATTAAATGATACCGATATCCATTTTGAAGCTCATGTAGAAACTGATAATATTCTTATCGGTGAAACAAATGAAATGCAAAAACGGGTTAAACAATTACTTCACGATAAATTTGAAATTACTCATGTTACTCTTCAGTTTGAATGTAACAACTGCGCTGTAAAAGAATTAATCTAAATTTTTTATTCAGAAAAAATAGACGGTTTTTTATTATCTAAATGGTTCAAAAAAGTTTATAATAGATCGCTCGCTTGAAAAAGCGAATGTTTATTATTTTAAAATTGACTTAAAAGAAACTCTTTCTAACTCCCTGAGAAAACTTTTGCCAAAACCAAATATGAGTCCCTCTAATCAATAAATTTTTTAATTCATTTATAACTTTTGAGCTAAACAATTTTGTACATTTTTCGATAATTATCCTGATAAGATTTAATTCTTAAATACATCTTTATATAATTTTGAATTTTCTAAGTAAGAGTTTTTTAAAAGCAATACTGCTAAATTAATTGGGCAAAAATATGAACAGCAATTTTACTATCAAATCTAAACTTTTATTTTTTTTCATCTCTGAATTTTTAGCCATTATTTTGTTATTTGTTACAGGTTACTTAAGCACTGCTGGACTATTATTTTTAATCATTTCGATATTAACGGCTCTCTTAATCATTATTAATTTTGTGGTAATGTTAAAAGGTATTATTAATCCTTTAAATATTATTACCGAAAGAGTAGAAAAACTTTCGAGCATGGATTTGCCTGTTTTTATAGCCGGCAGTAAACAAATTGCAAAAGGCGATTTTTCTTCTTCAATAAGACCAGCTACAAAAATTATCGATTTTACATTTAACAATGAATTTGGTGTGCTTGCTGCAAAAGTAAATGATGTTATCAAAAAATCTAATGAAGCTGCATCTTCTTTAGAAAATGCTAATAATACTTTAAAAACTGCCTTCGATGAAATCAAAAAGTTTGCTGAGGCGGTTATTAATGGTCAGCTTAAGATTAGAGGAAATTTTTCTAACTTAGATGGAACTTTTAAAGAGGTAATCATCTCCTTAAATACTGCTCTAAGTTTTTTGGATGACCAAATTGAAGATTTTTCCGGTGCAGTAAAAAATTTATATGAGGGAAATCTTTCACCTGATTTTAAAAATAAATATTCAGGTGATTATTTAAAATTAATTGACAAAATAAATAAGTTGACTGACTTCATTACTCAGATTCTTCTTCGCATGTCCTCTTCAGTTGAAGAATCTAATTCACTTGGAAAAACAATTTCATCAATTGCAGAACAATTGGCTACAAAAGTTCATGAACAGAATAAACAAGCAGACAGCATTTCTGCCTCAATTGAAGAAATGACTGGAACAATTTTACAAACCGCAAAAAATGCAATGACTACTGCTGAAAATGCAAAGGCTTCCGGACTGATTGCTAACGAAGGCGGTCTAGTCGTCAAAGAAACAATTGAAGGTATGAGTAAAATTGCTGAAGTGGTAACTTCTGCAGCTAACAAGGTTCAACTTTTAGGCAAGAGCGGAGAAAAAATCGGCGAGATTATTCAAGTTATTGACGACATTGCCGACCAAACAAATCTGCTTGCCTTAAATGCCGCAATTGAAGCCGCTCGCGCTGGTGAGCAAGGCCGTGGATTTGCTGTCGTTGCCGATGAGGTAAGAAAGCTTGCAGAACGTACTACAAAAGCTACTAAAGAAATTGCTTCTATGATTAAACAAATTCAAAGCGAAACTGGCGAAGCTGTTCAGTCCATGACTTTAGGAACTAAAGAAGTTACTAAAGGAAAAGAACTAACTAAAAAAGCAGAAGATGCTTTAGAAAAAATTGTGCTTGGTGCCGAGCATGTTGCAGAACGAGCTTCGCATGCTGCTGCCGAAAGCGAAAAACAAACTTCGGCAATTGAACTAATTAGTAAAAATATTGATTCGATGTCTTCCGTTACTCAAGAAAGTTTATCAGAGATTGAACAAATTGCAAAAGCTGCAGCTAATCTTAATTATATTACAAATAGTTACAATGATATTTTCTCAAAATTCCAAATTGTGAATGATAACAACTTTAGACTTAAAATTACAAATTCTGCCAAAAATAATTACCACACAAATGAAATTGGGACTTCATACGTGCGTCATAATGGGCATTTTATTGATGGGGAAGATAATAAATAAATTAATCGTCAAAAATTCTAATTAAGTTTTATTATAATTCCGAATAATTAAATGCGAAGGAAAAGCATATTCTATTCGCTTTGAGTTATAATATTTAAATATTCAAACAACAACCTGACGCCAAAGCCGGTCATATATTTTTTTGTATAGTTATTTAGGTTATTTGCATGTGCTGGTCCAGCAATATCAATATGAGCCCATGGAATATTTTTATCTACAAACTTTTCAAGAAACTTAGCGGCTGTAATAGCACCTCCCCATCTGTCTCCTAAATTTTTCACATCAGCAAAATCACTTTTTATTAATTTTGAATATTCATCCCACATTGGCATAGCCCAAACTCTTTCAAAAGTTTTTAAGCCGGCATTATACAAAATTTGAGAAAGTTCTTCATCTTTAGTAAATAGACCAGCAGCAAAATCCCCTAACGCCACTTTACAAGCACCAGTTAATGTCGCTAAATCAATAATACTATCCGGTTTCTGTTTTGAAGCAAAATCAAGCGCATCTGCTAAAATAATTCTGCCCTCTGCGTCAGTATCTATAACCTCAATACTCTTTTTTGAAGCAGTAATAATAATGTCTCCCGGTTTTAAAGAACTTCCTGAAGGCATATTTTCCGCTGCTGGAATAATCCCTAACAAATTAATTTTTTGACGAGTTTTTGATGCGGCTATTATTGTCCCCGCAACAACGGCAGCACCGGACATGTCGCCCTTCATTTCCCACATGTTTGAAGATGGTTTAATAGATATGCCTCCAGAATCAAATGTAATTCCTTTCCCTACTAAGGCAATCCTTTTCTTTGATTGCTTTTTCCCCTTTTGTAATCCATTATATTCAAGAAAAATAAATCTTGGTGGATGCACGCTGCCACTTCCTACACCAATAAGACCATTCATTTTTCTTCTTTTAATTTCCTTTTCGTCAAATACGCTAACCTTTATTCCTAATTTCTTTGCTTCCTCAGAAATTTTTTTGGACAACAACTGAGGAGTTAGTTCTGAAGACGGTTCGTTTTGCAGATCTCTTGCAAAGAAAACACCATCCATCAAATATTTCCCCCTTGAAAGAGCATAAGATAACTTTCTTTCATCATCAGCATAGAAATAAACTGCTAATTCTTTTATTTGCTTATTTTCACTTTTATATTTATCAAAAGTATAATTGCCAAGCATTACTCCTTCTATAAAAGTTTGATAATAATATTCTTCTTTATCAAAATACTTCTTAAAAATTTTGTAGCTTGGGATAAAAATGTGAATATTTTTTACTTCGGAATTTTGAAGTGCTGATACAATTCCAGCTAAATGATTTCTAAAAAAATCCGTTGTAAAATTTTCATCTGTTTTTACCTTGAATATATAAAGCTCATCAGGTTTTCCTGAAGGTTTAGAAATTTTTAATTCTTCTGCTTTACCATTTAAGAAATTTCTTTTTTGTAATGCAGAAATTTTCACATTAAATACTCTAATTAACGTATCAAGACTATGCTCTAATTTTTTTTCTTCGAGCAAATATTTTAATGAAATGCTAAATGGCTTATAATTAATTTTCTTTCCCCCGTTCTTTAGCAAAAGTTTAAACATTTTATTCTCCTTTTTTATACTTCGAGATTAGAAAATTTAAGCAAATAAGTTTCCGCCTTTTCTAATATTTTAGGAATGAATTCATCCATACTGCCTCTAAAAAATCTTACCCCAGCAGCATTAATATGCCCTCCGCCACCGTATTCGCCGGCAAGTTTGTTTATGGGAATATTACCTTTGGACCTGAAGCTCACTTTGAATCCTTGCTTAAGCTCAATAAAGAATATTCCAATAACAACTCCTTCGATTGACAAAGTATAATTAACAAAATTTTCGGTATCCGATTCAACGGCACTCAATTCTTCCAATGAGGATTGTCTTAATACCATAAAAGCAACTCTTTGTTCTTTACCGAACAGCTTTATAGATTGCAGCGCAGTACCCAATAATTTTATTTTGCTAAATTTACTTTGATCATAAAGCTTGTCATAAACCTCGCCGGGGTTAATATTTAATTCCAGAAGTTCAGCAATAATCCGGTGAAGTTCTGGTGTGGTTCTTTCAAAACGAAATGAGCCGGTATCCGTCATAATTGCTGCATATATTTCATAAGCAATTTCGTGATTCAGGGTTACAATATTTGTTCTCTTTATAAAGTCATAAATGATATGTCCCGTAGCGCTGTATGACGTGTCAGTAAAAAAATAATCAGCAAAATTCTCCGGCTCTTGATGATGATCTATACATACCTTCAACTTTGCTGAACGGATAAATTCATTTTGCATACTTACAATTCTATCTGAGCGGTTAAAATCAAGCGCTATTAAAACATCAACTTCATTAAAAATATTTTTATGAAGCTCATCGTTATACTTTTTAATCTGCTTATCAATATCTAAAAATTCAAGATTGTATGGAGTGTTACTATGATTTATAATATATATTTTTTTATCAAGTTGTTTAAGAATTAAGTAAAGAGCTATTTCCGAACCAATTCCATCCGCATCTGGGTTAACATGTGTAGTTAGAAGAAACGAATTATTTGTTAAAATAATATCTTTTAGTTTTTCAAAATCTATCATTTGATAATTCTATTAATAGTAAAAGTTTCATTTTGATTAATTAAAATGCTAAAATAGAAAAATTTTACCAATCAAAAAATTAAATCCTACTGCCAGCACAAGCTATTTTATATTAACAAAAATTTGAGTTTGTAACTTGTAAGCTTCCTACAAAAAAAAATTGCTCAATTAAAAACACAAATAAAAAAACCCGGTATGACCCGGGTCTTATATTATAATTATTATTTGACAGTCTCTGCCTTATTTGTGAAGTTTAGCTAAATTAAATTTGTTTAGAAATATTAATTTACTTCCCAAGTATTGCCGCTAAAGAGAACTTTTTCGAGGTCACCCTCGCCTTTTATTTTCTTAACATTTTCAATTTGCGCTTCAACACCTTCATCATAGGTTGGTTTATTAATTTTTCTAAAAACACCTAAAGGTGTGGGCATCGAAGGATCCTCAGTCATATGAGCAAGCATTGTAGCAATCATAAAGCTTTCATCATTCTCATCGTGAACAAGAATATCTTCAATTTTATGTTTGCCTTCTCCAATCTCAACAACAACTGGCTTTCTATCAACAAGCATAATACCTTTGTCTTTATTTGCTCCGAAAATCATTGGTTTACCATGCTCAAGATAAAGAACGTTGTCATCTCTCGTTTTTTTGTTGGTTAGTTTTTCAAAAGCGCCGTCATTAAAGATTACACAGTTTTGATAAATTTCAATAAACGCAAGTCCTTTATGTTCTGCTGCTCTTTTAATCATAGACTGCAAATGTTTTGCATCGCCATCAAGAGTTCTTGCAACAAAAGTAGCTTCAGAACCAAGTGCAAGTGAAACCGGATTAAATGGATAATCAACGCTTCCGAACGGAGTAGTTTTTGTTTTCTTTCCTTGTTCTGATGTTGGTGAATACTGACCTTTTGTCAATCCGTAAATTCTGTTATTAAATAAAAGAACTTTGAGGTCAATATTTTTTCGGCAAGCATGGATAAAATGATTTCCACCAATACTTAATAAATCTCCGTCACCAGTAGCAACCCAAACAGATAAATCAGGCCTTGCTACTTTTGTTCCTGTGGCAATAGCTGGGGCTCTTCCATGAATTGAATGAAAACCATACGTATTCATGTAATATGGAAAACGAGACGAGCAACCTATCCCCGATATCCAAACTACTTTTTCTTTTTTTATTCCGGCAATCTCGGGGAATGTCCTTTGTACTTGTGCTAGGATTGAATAATCACCACACCCCGGACACCATCTTACATCTTGATCTGATGCAAAATCTTTTGCGGTTAATTTAACTTCTTGAACTTCCATTACTTTTTCAGCCATTATTTTTTGCCTCCAAGGATTTCTTTTATCTTTCCTTCTATATCCGAAACTCTAAATGGTAATCCTCTAACTAAATTAAATTGGATTACGGGAACAAGGAATTCACTTCTTAACAATTTTGAAAGTTGCCCAAGATTAATTTCGGGTACAAGTACATTCTTAAAGTTCTTCAATACTTTTTCGGAATTTTTGGGGAAAGGATTTAAGTACTTAAAATGAGCTTGGGAAACTTTATATCCAGCATTACGGGCTTTTATAACTGCTTCTTTAATTGCCCCGTATGTGCCGCCCCACCCAACAACTAATAGCTCCCCTTGATGGTCGCCGTCAATTTCCAAATCCGGAATGTCGTTTTCTATATTTTTAATTTTCTGTGCTCTTAATGTAACCATGTTGTGATGATTATCTGGATCATAATTAACATTGCCGGTTATGTTAGCTTTTTCTAACCCGCCAATTCTATGCTCTAAACCGGGTGTTCCGGGCTTTACCCAAGGGCGAGAAAGATTTTCATCTCTCAAATATGGTGCAAAACCTTCTTTTTCCGTCCTAAATTTTACCGGAATGGAAGGCAAATCTTTAACATGCGGTATGCGCCAAGGCTCCGAACCATTTGCAAGATAACCATCAGTTAGCAAAATAACTGGAGTCATATATTTAATGGCTATCCTTGTTGCTTCAATTGCCATATAAAAACAATCGCTCGGTGTTGATGCTGCTAATACAGCTACTGGTGACTCTCCGTTTCTTCCATAAACTGCCTGAAGTAAATCTGCTTGTTCGGTTTTTGTAGGAAGCCCTGTGCTTGGTCCTCCGCGTTGAACATCAACTATTACCAGAGGAAGTTCCGTCATTACAGCTAAACCTATTGCTTCTGTCTTTAGTGCTAAACCAGGACCGCTTGTTGTGGTTATTGCAAGATTACCTGCATAAGAAGCTCCTATTGCTGACGTTATCCCCGCTATCTCATCTTCAGCCTGAAATGTTTTTACTCCAAATTGTTTATAATTACTTAAATATTGGAGTATCTCTGAAGCCGGTGTAATAGGGTATGAACCAAGATATAACGGAAGCCCGCTTTTAACAGATGCAGCTAAAAATCCAAGTGCTGTTGCTTCATTACCAGAAATACTTCTGTAAGTGCCTGCTGGCAATTTTGCTGGCTCAATGTGGTATCTTGTCGAAAATAATTCTGTCGAATCTCCATAGTTATATCCTGCTCTCAGAGCTTTTTCATTTGCTTCAATAAATTCTGGCTTGGCTTTAAACTTCGCTTTTATCCAGTTTATTGTTGGTTCTAAAGGACGATCATATAACCAATACATTAATCCAAGTGCAAAAAAGTTCTTACAACGTGAAACATCCTTCGGCGAAAGCGAAGTACCCTCTAAAGCTTTTGAGGTTAGCTGAGCAATCGGTACAGGAAATACTTCAAACCCCTTAAGACTGTTGTCTTCTAAAGGATTGGTTTCATACTTTGCCAGTTGAAGATTTTTTTTATCGAACGAGTCGGTGTTTACAATTATCATTGCTCCAGGCTTTAGTTCGCTAACATTTTTCTTAATAGCTGCTGGATTCATTGCAACTAAAACATCAGGTCTGTCTCCCGGAGTATGAATATCTTCGCTGCTAAAATGAAGCTGAAAACCGCTTACTCCGTAAACCGTTCCTATCGGCGCTCTAATTTCTGCCGGATAATCTGGTAATGTACTCAAATCGTTTCCTACAGCAGCAGTTGTTTCACTAAATTGACTACCGGTAAGTTGCATTCCATCTCCAGAGTCTCCCGCAAAACGAACAGTTACTTCTGTTAAACTTTGAACTTCTTTATCTTTTATCATTTCTTTTTCTCAGACAGTTGAACAAAAAATCGTTAATTAAAAACATAAAACGTGCCATTCCCATTATTCTTAACTATAATTATAGATGTTATATTTTTCTTCTTTTATGTTGATTTATTCTATATAATGAAATTTTTTATTCTCGCATATGGGAAACTTAATAACTTTTTTTAAGCAAACCAACATATTAAAACCCAATTTTATAATAACTCCAAAAATCCTAAATGAACTTAAAAAAATACTGAAATATTTTTTCAAATTTTTATTATTACTAAATTAAACATTCTCCTTAATAAATTAAACTGAATAAATTATTCTTAACAAAAAGTTGTCCCTTTACACAAAGGGAATGAATAACAGAAATGATAGTTGGAAATTTTTTAATAAATAGTCAGCTCTTAAAAAAATGTTATCCTTAGCTTACATGATTTATTTAAAAAATGGACTATGCAAATTCCTAATTGGGCTATTGTTTTATCCAATTTATCTGTTATTTTGAAGGACCAATTAGAAAATGTTCTTTGATTATTTTTCCGTTTACACAAATTATTTTACAGACTCAAATCCACCGGCTGCCTTCAGAAGAAGTTCGTGCCTCCAGAAGTAGTTTATATTGTTTTTACTTTTTTGTTCTCTTGAATTCTCGTTTTATTAGATTAGTTAAATCATTATCGCTCAACAGAGCACGCTTCTATTTATGCAGAAATATATCCGAGCCGAATGGCTCGAAAAATATTGTAGGTTAAGTCCATCAGACCCACAACAGCAGTAGCTCGTTTTATCCCGATGATACGGATAAACGAACCATGCATCCTTTTTCGTGAATGTGATTAGTCATCTCATATTTTTCAACAACTTCTTTTACTGTTTTTCCACTATACGCACTATCTGCATGAAGCCCTTGTCCTTTGTCTTCTTCTTCAAGTAAATTTTCCGTCTCTTGCGAATCATGGACGCTGAAATCGGTGACTGAATAGGAATCTATCAGTTTACTTTTCGCATCTGCTTTAACATGATCTTTATAGCCTTAATAGCTCTTTCCGTTCTTTTTTGTCCTTCTCGCATCGTCATCTTTCTGCTCCATTTTATTGGGATTGCTTTTCCAAGAATCGGGTACCTTTCCTTCTTTTACTTGTTTGTTTTCCTCCCGGTTGTTTCTTTGTTTCGGGACTTCTACAAAACTGGCATCGACTATTTTCCCTTCGTTGCCGATAAGATTGTCGTTGTGTAATTCTTCTTTGAATCGGTCAAAGAGTTTTTCGACTATATTCTTTTTAACTAATTGTTCTCTGAAATGCCAGATTGTTTTAGCATCGGAAACTTTATCGACAAGTGTTAAGTCTAAGAATCGCATAAAGGAAAGATGATCCAAGATAGCGTATTCCATCATATCATCGCTGATATGGTAGTAGCGTTGCAAGATCAATATCTTAAACATGAGGAAATAAATCTACGGCGCACTCCTCCGATTCCTTTGCCTTCTTTATACAAAGCTTCATCAAGCAGTTGGAGAAACAGTTCAAAATCTATACGTCCTTTAAGTTTTATCAGTGGGTCTTTGGTTGCTTTTAGTTGGTCTAAGCAATTTGATTCATAAAAAACCATTTTGCTTGTTTGGGTTTGTATTTTCTGTAGCTCATTTTCTTTCTCCCATTTATTGCTACTGTAAAAATACCACTTCACTTTTTCTCCTTGGTCTTTTCTTTCCCTTTTTATGAACGCTTCCAAGAGTTTTTAGAGATGCCCTAATCCTTCAATTTTTTGATTTTAGGTCTATTTATTTTTCACGGCGTAACCAATTGTCTGGCCGAATAACACTTTTTGCTTAGGACGAAGCTTTAGTACTTTTTTAAGTTCCTCTTTGTCGCAATTATGAAACCATACAGCTAAACTTTGCGAAGCTGAATACAAATAAACATTACCTGCAATTAATCCCGTATCTACAAAATAATAAGATTTTTGGACCTCTGCATTGTGCAAACCAGGCTCTTGAAATCCAGATGTATGAATAAATTTATCAATATCTACCACATAAATTAATTGGACAGGCGCACTTGTTATTAATTTTGATTGGGTTTTTCCAATTGCTAATTTTCTAAAATCACCGTGAACTTTTGGCATTAGCCTGTGGTTAATTGGATCATACAAATATATCCCTTCCGGCAGAGCAACAAAAATATCTATCTCCTGTGAATTACTTGCTGAAGCTGCTGTCCTTCCAACTAACCCAAAGGGTCCCCTTTGGCGGTTAACTCCATTAGCTGCCCAAAGAAGATTTGAAAGTTCTTGCATGGATAACTTCTTATCTCTTATTTCCCTTGTTGTCTTTCGCTGCTTTAATGCTTCAAAAACCGTTTTCCCTTTTTTAAATTTAGGTTTAGGCAGTATAATCATTTGAAGGTCTTTTATTAAAATATTATTTCCGGGCTTAATTTGGTTCCTTCTTTTTTTATTATTCATCATTCACTTCCTCATAAAATTAAATATTGAAAAGATTTTGAATCAAAATATCAAGCCCAAATTTTAATTTTCATATCTATTATAATGAAATTCTTATTACCTTTAAACACGAAGTTATTATTTACAAATTCGTCGTTTCCTATTTTTTCCAAATGTCCATTTAAAGCAGTTAGGATGAAATGCTGATTTAAAGTAATCTTAACCATTTTAATTATTTTACAAAGAACTTCCTACTTTTAACCTCATATTTAAGAAAAGAGTAAGTACTCCGAAGTTTCCTTTAGTATCTTTAGAGAAAACTACCGATGGACCCAAAGCAAACGCACTGAATCCCCAGCTTTCAGCTATTTTTTGAACCATAACTTCTAAAACATATTCCGGATTTCTAACATCACTATGAGGCATAGCATCAAAACGAAAGTCAAAGGTACTGCCAGCTACCGAAAGTTCTCGTCCCGTAAAACCCACATGCCATTCATTTACATATTGGGATACATAAAATTTAGCTCTTGTTGAGCCTAATACTTTTATCGGATAGCGCAATTCCCAGTTGACATATGAACCATCAACAATTTTTGCTTTGTAAAGCTTAGTATCTGCTCTGGTAAAATAATCTATTTGAGTATTTGTCGGTTGCTTTGTAGATTTTAAATAACTGACTTCAAAAAAGTTTCCAAATGGTATAACGTAGCTTACATCAAATCCGTCAGTAAAATAAATATTGTTCTGATTGCCTTTACTTTTTAAACTTGCAAGTTCGTTAACAGGTCCATAAATCCCTAAACTTAAACCTAGTAAATGGAAAGCACCTTGTACAACATTTGTTTCGGTTGGTCCCGAATATGGCGTACCAGTACCAAATGATAAACCAATATCTTGCTTAATTGGTATTCCTAATTGTTCACCACCAAAAATTTGAAGAAACGGATTAATATATCCCAATGTTGAAGAGATTTGATACGCAGTAGGAGGTGAAAATATTTTGTTTATATGAATCTTTTCAATAACAGCCAGAAAAACACTACCGAAGTTAATATTTTCTTCTAAGTTGATTTTATATGGATAGGTAATGATCTTCGCTCTTGTCTCCGGTGTAAAAGCGAGAAAAGGGTATAGTGTGCCTTTAATTGATACCGTCTGATTATTGGGATCTCTTAAATCAACAATGATTTCTGCTTTTGGATCGGGCGGGTCTATAAAAACCTCTTTCTGTATCTTAATAAATAAACTATCATCAAATGGTTCCATTTGATAATATAGAATTTTTTCACCAGGCTCCGGCTGCGCTAATGTTTTACCCACTGCAAGTATTAAAGTTACTGCAAATATAAATAAGATTTTTGTTTTATAGTGTTTCATTCTTTCTTACCAAAATTGTTATCTTGAAAAATCTGTAAAATAAATGGATTCACCTGCCTGAACTTTTTGCTTTGTTATTTCATCCAAAGCCGTAAAGAAAAAGTTGACTTTGTATCTTCCTTGAGAATCTTTTAATACCGTATTATGGTCTAACCAATTATCAAAGTTATCTTGTGTTGTTGCAAGCTTTAATGAAACGTTATAAACCAAATCACCTTCTTTATTTTTATATGGTCCAGTAACTGAAATTGGACCTACATAAGAAATCTTCAATTGATCCGGTCTTTGATCTTTAATCGTTACATTATACACTGTATTTCGCTGCAAATCTTGAACATATATTGTCGATCCTTCCATCTTTGTTGTTGCACGTTCAATTTTGATTTGTGTCGGTCTCTTAGGAACAACATTAATTCTTTCCTGTTGATTTCCAAATTTTGCAATTACTTCTGTTTGACCACCTAAATTAAATTTTCTTTCCTGCCCTGGCGGAATTACTACAATTGGAGTCGATTGGTTTTGAGGATCATAAATTGAAGTTGGAACACTACCGTTATTTTTTGCAATGTTCCATGTATTTTGTAAGAATGTTTGAGTTAGTGCAATTGGAGATTGCAAGATTGTCTGCTCCTTTACTTCAGGTTTTTGAGGAGGTAATGATGGGGCAGGTGTTTCTTGTATCTTCTCCGTTAGACTCTTAACTTTTTCATTTAACAAGGCTACCTGCTCTTTTAACGTAGAGTTTTGTTGCTGCAAAGGATTAATTTTTATCTCAAAATTAATTCCTTTTGCATTTAAAGAATCTATTAATACCATCAGAGAATCCCTTACACTTTTTGAAACAACTTTATCTTTGGAAACTACTTTCCTCAAATTTAAATCCGCACCTTTTATTGCCAAAACTGTTATTACAAAAATGTAGAGCACCTGATATATTATAAATTTACTATCTCTTTCTTTGTTTACCATAATAAATTCTTTACTTTTTTATTACTATATTTTCTAAATGTTTTAATCCTGCTAAAGTCTTTTCATCTCCTAAAGAAGTTGCTGCTTGAGTGATCGAGTTTGCAAGTGCGTTAATTTGACTTATTTTTTCTAAGGTCACAGATTCAAAAGGTTTAACCTTAGACATTATATCGAACAAAGTACTATAATTCTGAATAAGTTTTGTACTTACCTCTGTAGCTATGGCTAACTGTTTATTATAATTTGAAATCTTTTCTATTTCTTCATCAGTAACGTTGAGCAATTTTGAACCGTTAGTCTTAAATTGACTTAATAAGTCTTTTGAAGTTTCGATTTGTATTTTTGAAAAATATCTTTCTTTAATGTCCTTTACATGGTTAACTACATTCTGAAATTCAATTCCCATTTGGTCAAGAATTGGTTCAAATAATTTTCCCAGAGCAAGCACTATAAGAGCTTTGATCTCAAATGGAACAGATAGCCCCAAAAAAATATCTTCTCCCAATCTTATACTTAACAATAATATTGCCGCACCAATTAAAGGAAGCGCTGTTGAAATGCTGTCTGTTACACTTGTGTAAGATGATATTATTCTGTCTATTGTTTCTGAAGCAGGAGTCCTTACAACTTCTGCCTTTAATTTTTCAAAGGCAAGCCACGAAAGAAAAATATACAAAGCATAAATAATTAAAGGCAGCCACCAAAAAGTAAATGGAGTTACTTCGTGTGCTGCAGGTTGCCATTCGGGGAAAAAATATTCACTAAGTTTTATCGAAACATTTCCAAGTATTGGGACATTCGATACATCAATGAAGAATGATATTATAAGTGCAACCAAAGAGATTATCGCCGGCTTATAAATAATACTAAATTTTATCTTATCCACAGATTCTTTTGCAAATTTTTCTATTTCAGCTTCAAGTCCATTTTTGTTCAAAAACTTGTGTATTGTTTCAGAAGTAGGATTTGTTACTTCTGCGTTTGAATGGTTTGTCTCCATCTTTCATCCTTATTTTAATATTTTTCAAATTCAATTTAATTTGGGTTAAAAGACTTATATTAGTTGTAAGTTTATTTACAACAACTCTTATACCAATAAACAATAAATAATTCATCGTGTAAAAAAGTTTGTATCTACTTTAAAGTCGTTAAATAGAACAAATAAGCGGATAATTAGAAACTTTTAAAGAAAATATAAAAAGTAAAAAAAGGAAACCGCTGTAAATAATGTATAATTTACATATAACAATCGAACACTTTTACTCTTTTTTAAAGTGCATAAAAAATGCTATAAAATTTTTATTGCTCTAATAATCTTCACCGAAAAGTTGAAAAGGAATTTGTTATCCAGTCTAACCGGCTTTGGCTTTCTCATCAAATGGTTTTGTAAATCCTTTCTAATCCAAAGCCTTAATTGCAAAACTGAAATAAATTCGTACTCAAACTTTTTTATTGCTGCTTTAGGTAAGGGGTTTCGGTTAGTTTATAAAATACTTTATAAATCATTAAAGACTATACAAAGTTTCAAACCTGTAAATTCTTGTTCAAGAATAAAAACGTATCAACAAATTTTCTCTTCAAAAATTAATCTTGAATAAATAAACTACTATTCAATCGCGTTATTCAAAATTTTCAAGAATTCATTTGCATCAACATATCCAGTAATTCTATTGACTTCCTTGCCATGCGAGTTTATTATGAGGACCGTGGGAACACCAACTATATTATATTTATCTCTCAACGCTTCAACATCTGGCGAAAGTGATTTTGTCATGTTTGCTTTATACGTACGAAAATTCTTTGCTGCCTTGATAACGTTTTCATCAGAAAACGTTTTAGCATCAAGTTCCTTACAAGGGATGCACCAATCGGCATAAAAATCTATAATCATTCCTTTGCTGCCCGCTGAGTTTGTTTGCATGGCAGAACTTTCGTATGGTTTCCAATTAATATGATTTTTTTCAGAAGGAATAAGTGCATAAACGGAGATCAATATTATAATAACAGAAAAAACAATTTTAAATATCCTGAAAGCCTTCACTTTATTTGAATAGTTATCGAATACCAGCAAATATATTCCAGCAGCAATCACATAAACAGGAAGTATAAAGGATGAAATATTTTTGGGAATAATCGGAAGAAGAAAATAAATTGCCATACCAAGTAGTATAAATCCAAATATGTGTTTTATTGATTCCATCCACTCTCCGGCTCGAGGAAGTTTTTTAATCTTACCGGAAAAGATTGCTAAAATTAAGTAAGGGAAACCCAGCCCAAGTGCGAGAAAGAAAAACATCATAAAACCATAATAAGGATCAGCTTTTGCTGCAACAAAGGTAACCAACCCAAGAACAAATGGACCAATGCATGGCGCAGCAACAATACCCATTGTGAGCCCCATAAACAATGCTCCAAAGTATCCGCCTTTTGCCCCTCCAGCTTTTGCAACTATAGAATTAGGCAAACTAATCTCGTACAAACCAAACATACCTAACGACAAGAAAACGAATATCAGAGCAATAAAAATTATTACCCACATATTTTGCAAAAGAGAGCCGAACACTGCCCCGCTTAGTGCCGTTATTACGCCAATAATGGAATATGTAACAGCCATTCCAAGAACAAAAAATAATCCCATCAAAAATAATTTGCTTGTACTTCCTTCACTTTGACCTCCAAAATATCCAATAGTAATTGGAATAAGTGGATAAACACATGGTGTAAGATTAAGCGCAAGTCCGCCGATAAAAACAAATAATAAACTAAGAAAAAGCCCACTGTGCTCAAGTGTGCTTGTTACAGTGTTGTCATTCTCGTTAGAAGTATTTCTTTTATTGTTCACATGAAGGTTCGTTTTTTCAAGATTCTGAAAAACATCATGATTTATACTGCTTATTTCCGAAAGCTGATTTGTAACTTCTACATAAATGGTATCCTTCACTTCTTTGGGTGGAAGGCAAGTTAAATTGTTGCATGCTTGGTAATCAAGAGATAATATCAATGGATACTTACCCGCTTTAAGCCCTTTTGAAACATTTACCGAAAGACCAGCAACAACATTCCCTTCCCACACTGAAAGGGGTGTTTCAGAAAAACTAAACTTTACCTGTTTGGGAGAAGGATACGTCACGGAACTTAAAGTAAAAGCCGGAGATGATTGTATTGTTATTTTTGAAGTAATTAATGTTGTATCATTCGCTTTATTTGAATTTATATGCCAGCCGTCTTTAATATCCAGCTTTGCTGCAAGCTTAAATTGGCTCCCGGGTATAACTTTATTCTGTGATGAAAAAATATTTAGCCGAACTATATTTTGTTCACTACCAAATTGTGCATAAGCAAAATTGAAGAACCCTAAAAGAATAAATATTAAAATAGGAAAAATGTTTTTTAAATTTAGTCTCATTGTTGTTTTATTAAAAATTTACTTGAAATTATGTTTATCTTCTCCAACCTTGAACAATCGGGTATCTTCTTCCGTATCCGAATGCCTTTTTAGAAACTCGCAATGCTGGAGCAGCTTGTTTACGTTTAAATTCATTTATATCTACCATACGAAGAATTCTTCTAACAAGAGATTCATCACCAATTACACCGGCAATTTCGTAAAGCTCCATGTTCTCTTCAAGATACATTCTCAGTATCTTATCAAGCAAAACATATTCGGGAAGAGTGTCTTGGTCAGTTTGATTCAATCTTAACTCCGCAGAGGGCGCTTTCTGAATAATCTCATGGGGTATTATCTCCTTTTCTCTATTTATAAACTTTGCTATTTTGTAAACATCAGTTTTATAAACATCAGCTATTACAGCAAGCCCACCGCTCATATCTCCGTACAAAGTACAATAACCAACAGCCATTTCCGATTTATTTCCGGTTGTTAGAAGCAAATAATTAAATTTATTAGACAAAGCCATTAAATAAACTCCTCGAGTTCTTGCTTGAATATTTTCTTCAGTAATATCAGCAGCTTTATCTTTGAATGCCGGCTTAAGCATTTCAATAAACTTATCAACAACAGGTTGTATTGAAATTTGCTCTGATGAGATGCCGAGGTTTGAAATAAGTTTCCGCGAGTCATCTATGCTTCCACGGCTCGAATATTCCGACGGCATAAGAAGTACATGAACATTTTCCTTTCCAAGCGCTTTAACTGCAATATATGTTACTAATGCCGAATCAATTCCTCCACTTAAACCGATTAATGCCTTCTTAAATCCAAGTTTTCTGCAATAATCCTTAACCCCAAAAACAAGCGAATCCAGCACTTCTTCCTCAAAGCTTCTTTCGGAATTTAATATTGGAGAATAGCTTTCTTTTGTGTCATGAATAAAATAATCTTCATCATTAATTTTACCAAGCTTTACCAGGTTCCCTTTATTATCAAAGCACATACTGGCACCATCAAAAATTAAATCGGTTTGTGCACCAACATTACAAACAAATACTAATGGAATAGCATCGTGTTTGGTTAAAACCGAAAACATTTCTTGTCTGTCTTTCCTTTTTCCATAAGAATATGGACTGGCAGAAATATTAATGAGAAGAGTAGTTCCTCTATCAATTAATTTTTTAACTGGATCAACACTATATCTTCTCTTATACCAGTAATCGGCATCGTTCCAAATGTCTTCACAAATCGAAATGCCAAGCTTTTCCCCTTTGAACTCGTGTATAAAAACTTCCTTTGCTGGTTCAAAATATCGCATTTCATCAAAAACATCATAGTTCGGGATTAAAGTTTTGTGCTGAACAAATTGAATTTTTTTATCGTAGCAAAGCAACGCAGAATTATGAATATCTGCACCAATAAAATCTTCATTTTCTGTTACTGTGCCAAAAATAAGCCCAACATCATTAGTTATTTGAGCTATTTCATTTGCAGCTAAGTTTGCTGCTTTACGAAATTCTTTTTTCTCAACAAGGTCAAGCGGAGGATAACCTACTAGCGCAAGTTCCGGAAAAATAACTAAGTCTACTCCGTCTTCTACGCCTTTTTTGTAGTATTCAATTATCTTTTTTTTATTATTCTCAATATCGCCTATAACCGTGTTTATCTGACATACAGCGATTTTCATATCTTCTTTCTAAATTTTGTTTTCATACAAAAATATGAAAGGAAGAAAGATTTTACAATCGGTAGTGATAAAAGATAAAGACTTAATATATTTATCATTGAAACCGCTGAAATGGCATTATTCCCGCATCTCAATTTTATTTACCGGTAATAATAATCTGCTTAACTTAAAAAAACATTTTTACTATTATTGCACCGTAAGTTTATTAACAATAGGAGGAGAGTTATTATGCCAAAAAAGTTGTATCGATCCCGAAAAGAAAAAATGATTGCCGGAGTCGCCGGAGGGTTAGCTGAATATTTTAATATTGACCCGACTCTTATTAGAATCATTTTTGTAGTCTCTCTTTTCGTCGGTGGTAGCGGAATTCTTGCATATATAATTCTTTGGATAGTTGTTCCTGAAGAACCATTTGTTTTTCAGCAGTCTGATTCTTCAACCAGTGCTAATCGAGAACAACAAAATTCTGCCAGCTCACAAAATGATTATCAAGCCGCTGAAACGATGAATAGAGAAAAGCACAGAAACTTTGCCGGTGGAATATTAATCGTATTAGGGGTTCTTTTCCTTGCCAATAATGTCGTACCTCATTTTCGTTTTGGAGATTTTTGGCCTATTATTATTATTGCAATTGGCATCGGTGTTTTATTGAAATCTAATAACAATTGAAATTACTAAGCTGGAGGCTTACTAAAATGAAACCAAGACATATTTTTTGGGGATTGTTATTTATTACCTTAGGATTGCTGATTTTATTAGGCAATCTCGGATTAATTCATTTTAACTTCTACGGAATATGGAAATTTTGGCCTGTCATTTTCATCCTTTGGGGAATTTCTTACATGTCTAAAAATATTTTAGCAAAAGGAATTATTGCAGCAATTTCTGCCGTTATTCTCGCTGTGGCTTTTTTCTCTTTCTTCAACAATACTTTTGGCTTTTTTAATAATAATTGTTTTTTTAATAACGATGGTATGAACGTGTCTTTTGACGATAACAGAACAGAGTTGCAGCATTTTAATATACCTTTCATACCTAAAACTAAAAATGCTGAACTTAACTTTGACGCTGGCGCAGGAAATTTTAAATTAGAAGATTCAACTGGTAACCTTGTCGCTTTATCCGCTTCTAAAATTAATGATGACTACAATATCTCTTCTTCCAATGAAAATGGAATTTCAACAGTCAATATTAAAATGAAGAAAAAAACTTTTTGGTTGGGTGACAAAAATAATTACAACCGAACGTTGCTTAAACTTAATACTAACCCTATATGGGATATGTACTTTAACCTCGGCGCTGCTTCTATTTATTTTGACTTTAGCCCTTATATTATAAAAAATGTAAAAGTAGATATGGGCGCTGCAGCATTAAAAATTAAATTTGGCGATAAATGCGACACAACTAATCTTAATATCGAAGCGGGTGCATCTTCTATTCAATTGTCTGTTCCCCAATCCTCTGGATGTGAAGTTAAACTTAAAGCTCCTCTTACATCCAGACAGTTAGAAGACTTTGAAAAAATTGACGATAATGTTTATCGCACTAATAATTTTGATTCGGCTAAGAAGAAAATATTTATTTCTATTAAAGCTGGTATTTCATCAATAAAAGTTGATAGATATTCAACTGAATAGTAAATATAAATTTAATTTTGTTTTAATATTAAAGGCTAATCAAATTAAATTTTTGCTTTTATGTAATTCTCATTTTCGACGGTATCCAAAGAAATTTATCAAGAATTACACATCCGTCTTTATCGAACTCAACACCCTCTGAACGTAATAAATCTTCCATCAAATGAGGGTCACCAAAATGATGTTTGCCGGTTAAAGCTCCAAAACGATTAACCACGCGATGGCATGGTAAACCGCTTGTCTTCGCACCGTTCAAAGCCCAGCCTACCGTTCTTGACGATGACCTTATCCCACATACTTCTGCAATATATCCGTATGTGGTTACTTTTCCGTAAGGAATTTTTGCAACTACCTTATAAACTCTATCGAAGAAATCTTCTTTCTTTGTCACCTTCTTTTTGTTTGACTTTCTGATTGACCTGTTTGCAGTATGTTGCCTTTTATTCTTCCGCTTCATTGCATACTTTATTTGTAAACTTGCTTAAACTTGTTATTCCATTTATAAATTAATTCTGACTAAACTTTAACAGATACGCTTTAATAAATCTATTCAGATCACCATTCATAACACTCTGTACATCCGAAGTCTCAACTTCTGTGCGATGATCTTTAACCAAATTGTACGGATGAAAAACATAAGAACGTATTTGGCTGCCCCACTCAATTTTCATTTTGTTTTTTTCAACTTCATTTAGCTCTGCTTCCTGCTTTTCTTTTTCAATTTGATAAAGTTTGGACTTTAACAATTTCATTGCATTTGTCCTATTTTGAATTTGGGAACGTTCGCTTTGACAAGCAGCAACAACACCAGTTGGAATATGAGTAATTCTAACAGCCGTTTCAACCTTATTAACGTTTTGACCGCCTTTTCCCCCAGAACGGTATGTATCAATTCTTAAATCTGCAGGGTTTATTTCAATCTCTATTGTGTCATCAATTTCGGGAATAACAAAAACAGATGCGAAAGAAGTATGCCTTCGTTTATTCGAATCAAAAGGAGAAATTCTAACAAGCCTGTGAACGCCGTTTTCAGCCTTCAAATATCCGTATGCGAACTCGCCTTCAACTTCAACAGTAGCACTTTTAATTCCAGCGGTATCTCCTTCAAGAAGATCGGCAATTGTCATCTTAAAATTATTTTGCTCACCCCAGCGCAAGTACATTCGTAAAAGCATATCCGCCCAGTCCTGTGCTTCCGTTCCTCCGGCACCCGAATGAATTGTAAGAATACAATTTCTAAAATCGTCCTTGCCGCTAAGCATATTTTTCATTTCAATGTTTTCAACTGTCTCTTTTAATGAAACCAGCTCATTTTTTATTTCGCCCGAAAGTGATTCATCATTTTCAGATTGTGCAAGAAGAATAAACTCTTCCAAATTCTTTGCCTTATTATCAGCACCCTTCCACAAAATAACCCAATCTTCAAGTCCTTTTATCTCTTGCAATAGCTTTTGAGCTGCAATTTGATCATCCCAAAAAGATGGCTCGGTCGTGCGATATTGAAGGTCTTTAATCCTGGCGTCCTTATTATCGACGTCAAAGATAACTCCGTAAATTAGCAATTCTCTGTTTATATTCATTAAGCTCTTTTATTTCTTCTTCGAACATTTTGTCGTCCTTTTATTCTTAATTGATTAAAATTTATATTCTTAAAATAATTCTAAAAAAGTAATCTCAATAAACCCCAGATGGAACAATAGATTTTTATAAATTATTCATCTGTCTTTTTTCGGTACTTCTGAACTTTCTATCACATTTATATTTCAAATTTCAATTTCCATTCTTAACAATGCAGCAGCAAGAGTTTTTCCCTGAGCATCATGTTTTAGTGAGACAGTTCCTCCTCCTCCAAGAGTATCATGCAATACGAAATTCAAAGCGCGTATGTTTGGTAATTCAAAACGCTCAACTTTACCCAGACAAATTCCTTCGAAATGTTTTTTTACCTTTTCCTCGGTTAAATATCTTTTTATTATTTCAAATCCATTATCATCATAAGCTATTATACCTATATTTGAAGCATCACCTTTATCACCACTTCTACCGTGCGCAATGTCTAACAATTTTATCTTCATAAAAATTCCTTTCGCCTAAAGTTCAATAATTTTTACAACAGGCTTTACCAGCTTTTTTGGTATTAATGCAGGCCAATAAGCTACTACCTCACTTGGCTTGGGGCGCCCTCCAGCAAAACCTGTTACACTCGGTGGTCCGGTTAAAATTAAAGGTGCAATCTCTTTCCCGAATCTCTCAACGGAATAATAATCATGCGATCTTACGGCAACTCTTAGCATAATTTCATTTAAGTCTTCTTCATCAATTTCTTTTGACAAAGGTCCGTGGCAGGAATTAAATCCGATGTACTCGCTTCGTATCTCATCAAATTGAAGTTTCAAGTTTTCTAATCTTCTACGTAAAATTTTATCTGCTGCCTTTGCCTTTGTTAAAGCTTGAGGCCAAGAATAAGTTAAAGTAGAAGAAGAAGAAAATCCATCGGCATAAGAACATGATACTTTATAAAAGTCAGTTGGTCCGCTCCCTTTTACATTAAAAACTTTAACTCTGTCGTTACCAAGGTCTTCCAGTTTGATCGAAGAAAAATCGGCTATACAATCTGGAGTGATATAAGATTTCGGATCCCCTATTTCATAAACCAGTTGTTCGGCAACAGTTTCAAATGAAACTTTACCGCCTGTGTTTTTATGTTTTGTAATTATTACTTCACCATAGGAGAAAGCCTCTGCAATAGGGAAACCAATTTCTGCCATATTTGGAATCGATTGCCAATCACCGAGAAAATTACCCCCGGAAGACTGAGCCCCGCACTCAAGAATATGACCGGCAATAGTACCGGCTGACATTAAATTATAGTTTTCTTTTTCCCATCCGAATTCATAAATCATCGGAGCAAGAGTTAATCCTGTATCTGTTGTTCTTCCGGTAATTACAATATTGGCATCTTGTTTTAATCCATCCACAATAGGTATAGCACCAAAATAAACATTAGCACTTAGAATTTTGTCTTTAACATTTATTATTGATTCTCCCGTTTCCATGTTATTAAGTTCGCATCCGGAAGAAATTATTTCATCAATCCGGTCTTTTATATCATCCCCAAGTACAACTGCAATTTTTAATTTTTTTATCTTAAGCTCACGTGCTACTTCCATAACTGCTTCGGCACAGGCAATTGGATTTACTCCACCTCCATTTGTAATAATCTTAATATTTTTTTCAACGCATATAGGAAGAATCCTTTTCATTAATTCTGGAATATCTTTTGCGTATCCAAGCTTAGGGTTTTTATTCTTCTGCTTTTGAAGTATTGACATTGTTACTTCTGCAAGATAATCCATTACGAGATAATCAACTTCCCCCTTTGTAACTTGATAAAAAGGAGCATCTATTAAATCGCCCCAAAAACCCTGCCCAGATGCAATTCGAATTTTATTTCTCATTCAAACCTTCCTTGCGAATTATTATATCCGCTATTAATCCTAAATCCTTTTGGGATTTCACATCAAACCAGGTTATTCTATTATCCTGTTTGAACCAAGTTATTTGGCGCTTTGCAAATCGCCGTGTATTTCTTTTTATTAATTCTACTGCTCTCTCCAAAGAAATTTCATTTTCAATAAAAGAAATAATTTCCTTATAACCAACCGTGTTTAAGGAATTAATATTTTTACTGTATCCTTTATGAAGAATTTCTTTCGTTTCATCAACTAAACCTTCCTCAATCATGCCGTCTACTCGGGCTTCAATATTCGAATATAAAGCATCTCTATCCCACCGTAATCCGTATTGAATAAATTCAAGATTAATTTCTCTTTTATATTCTTTTTGTAATTCCCCTATAGTTTTACCCGAAAGGTGAAAAACTTCAAGAGCACGAATTATTCTTTTCCAATTTTGAGGAAGCATTTTTGATGCGCTTTGTGGATCAACTTTTTTCAACTCACTATAAAGATATTCATCTCCAAATTTCTTTTTTAATTCTAACAATTCACTCCTGAAAACTTCATCAACATCAACAGTATTAAAAATACCATCTACCAAAGCTTTAATATATAAGCCTGAACCGCCTGCCACAATCGGAACTTTATCATTCTTTATCATATTGTTTATAACAGAAAGCGCTTCAATCTCAAATCTACTTACGTTATATTCCTCATCAGGTGTTAATATATCAATAAAATGATGTTTAATGCTTTGAAGTTCCGCACGCGAAGGTTTTGCCGTACCAATATTAAGATATTTATAAATCTGTCTGCTATCGGCAGAAATAATCTCGGAGTTTAATCTTTCCGCCAGCATCAAACTTAATTTTGTTTTGCCGGAACAAGTTGGACCTGCAATAACAATTACTTTAGCTCCCAACCTTCCCTTCCAATTAGTGGTACAAAAGAAAACTCTGGAATATTTTGAATGTCAAACTCATCTTGATTAACTTTTGTCACAATTTTAAGAATCTGAGAATTTCTGCTACCCACCGGTATTACCAAACGGCCCCCAACTGCAAGCTGTTTTTTTAACGAAACTGGAATTGAAGGCGAGCCTGCAGTAACTATTATTCCATCATAGGGCGCAAATTCATCCCATCCAATAGTGCCGTCTCCAAATTTTGTATGTACTCTAATTCCTAATTCATCAAACAGCTTCTGAGTTCTATGAAGTATTTCAAGCTGCCGTTCAACACTAAATACATGCATTCCCATTTTAACCAAAATTGCAGCTTGGTATCCAGAACCAGTTCCAATTTCGAGCACTTTAAAGCCTGGTTTTAATTGTAGAGCTTGCGTCATAAATGCTACTGTAAATGGCTGGCTTATAGTCTGCCCATAACCAATCGGCAAAGCAATATCCTTATACGCATGATGCTTCATAGCTTTCGGTACAAATAAGTGCCTTTCTACTTCTCCGATAGCTTTTAGAACGTAAATATCGTTAATTCCTTTCTCGGACAGTTTATCTACTAAGTCTTGTCTTTCTCTTTCGTACATGTAATATTAGTCAGTCTTTGGCTTAATTAATTTTTGTTTATTTGTACTATAAAGATAAAATAAAATTTAATAATTAATTAACTTTGCATTATATAAAAATACTTTTGGAGAGAAAATGTTTGCTGCACTTGGAGGAGCTGCATTAATTGCTGGAATGAGAGTATGTGATGTTACTCTTGATACCATTAGAGTTATTCAAGTTGTACAAGGTAAAAAATATCTGGCTGGCATAATTGGTTTTTTTGAGGTTTTAATTTGGGTCTTCGCTATTCGCTTTGTTTTTCAACATCTTGATTCAATTACTAATCTCTTCGGTTATGCATTCGGTTTTGGTTTAGGCAACGTTATAGGTATTGCTATCGAACAAAAAATTGGTTTTGGATTTGTCCAGTTAAGTGTAATATCTCTCCATAACACTGATGAAATTGCTGATTCTTTACGTAAACTAAAATTCGGTGTTACTATTTTGCCCGCTGAAGGCGGCACTGGAGGAGTATCGGTAATTTTAGTTGTTTCTCCCCGCAAACATCAAAAAAAAGTAATTAAGTTAATCGAATCTATAGATAAACATGCTTTTATTACAATTCAAAACTCCATCCCGTATAGAGGTTTTAGATACGGCGCAAGAAAATAATACCTTTTGATTACTCCAAATTTTTATACTTTTATTTTTTCTTTTTCATTTCACAAAAGTTATTCTTTGTTCTAATTTAAAATGTATAGAATTTCTGGGACTCCCTTTGTATTTAGCTATTTAACTTTAATGGCAGTAGTCACCACTTTCCTTTCCTCAGTAATAGAAAAAACTTTTCTCCAAAATAATTGTTTTATGAACACTTCCATTTATCCTGTAAAGGTCTAAATAAAAAAACCGGCAGGAAAATTAATCCCGCCGGCTATTTACAAATTAAATTTGGCTGTTATTATTTTTACTTAAGTAGAAGCATCTTCTTAGCCATATTGAATTTACCTGCTTCTATTCTGTAAATATAAACACCGGAAGCAAGATGGCTTGCATTGAATTGAAATTCATAACTACCAGCATTCATATTCTGATTATTGATTAACGTTGCTACCTTTTGACCCAAAACATTATAAATTTCCAACTTGACATTAGAATTTTGAGCTAAAGAGAATCTTATACTTGTCGAAGGATTAAATGGGTTCGGGTAGTTTTGTTCAAGTGAATAGCTCTTCAGTACATTATTCACTTGTTTTATTCCAGTTACCCCTTCTGATATTAATTGAATGTAGTCGAGGTTCACATTCGCTGCTCCTGACATTACAAAAGTATGCGCACCTGCAGTAAGGGCAAAGGAGCCTGAAAGTGTACTTAAAACAGTGGAGTCAGTATTGCTGGATAATCCGAAGTTTGAAAGCACTGGAGTTCCATCAACACTAACTTGTGCAGTTGCAGGACCACTTACATTTTGATAGAATGCATTTAACCTGTAGTTACCAGTGGCTGGAATATTTAAAACCCACGTATCTGTACCACTTGTTCCCATGTTAACAAATTGGAAACCAGAAGCAACATACGCTGGTTTTGGAAAAGCACCTGGAGTAACTAATTTTACCAAAGCCTGTGGAGCTTTAAGTTTTAATGTATCTGTGCCACCATGTACTACAAGGTCAATTTCTGAAAATTGAACTTCACCCCAACCTCCACTTACAACACCAATGGTGTGCTGAGTACCTTGCGTAAAGGTAAATAAGCTATTTGCTGGATTACCGAAAGGACCAGGGCTCGAAAGTTCCACTGAATCAGCTACAATTGGAACCCAAATCCACGCGTTATTTGGTTGACCTGCTGCTGGACCAAGATTAGGATCAAAAACGAATTGACCCCAACCATGTGCTTTATCTACAAACTGTTGACCATCTATTGCAAGATCAGGACCGCTTTGTCCACGACCAGTTTCATTAACTAACCAGCGTGTATCAAATTGACCGGTTGCATTTGCCGTAAATGTCCATAGAATATAACCCGCACCGCCATTCTGATCATAATACAAAAGACCTGGAGTGGTTCCAACTTTGGCTGTCCCACCTACGGTTCCTCCTTCAGCTTCTGCAGTTGTATCAACAGTAAGTTGAATGGGTTTTGGAGCTACATTTTGTATCGTTTGAACATATTGATCATGCTTTGCATTCCAATCTGCAAGTTGAGTTGGAAACCAGTTAAGATCACCAAGAGGATTTCCCTCAACACCAGCTGTTAACAAATTTACATCACTATAAGCAAAATTTTGAACTAAAGGCCATTGTGGCGCAGTCCAAATTGTATCACCTGTGGATGGATCAACATACAAATCTTGCATCCATTGTGGCGCCGGAGTAATGCCTTTACGTATAGTCTCAATGAAAGCAATCATATTTCCATAGTTCGTTGTATCATATTTCGTAAAAGACGGAACTTTTGTAAGCCAAGTTGTATCTTTAATAACCATTGTTCCGCCGTTTGCAGGACTGTATACATTAAAAAATGAGTCTGTAGTTGCATTACAGAAAGGTTGAATTCTTACTGTATCATCCCAGGCGTTTTTAAAAGTCTGAGCAAGAAATGCTGCGTTATTTGCAAATACAATCTTGCGTCCTAAGTCTGGACCATAAGAAGAAGGAAGGGAGGAAAAACTAAAGAAACCAGTATTATAGTTGTACCTGGAAGGATTACCAACTGGATTATAATCTACATAACCTTCGCCATCAAAGAAAGGATTTATAAACAAGTTATCAGCAAAGTATGCTTCTCTAATCCAGGGAGCCGAAGTTAAACCACGACCCAGGTTAATAATTGTATTGTGGACAAAACGAATATATTTTGCAGCTCCGCCTTCAATTTGAAGGACAGTAAATCCTACGTTATCCACCGTACAATTTTCAATTATAACTGAATCCTGATCTGCCCAGATACTAACTGCTCGACCTGTCCACTGCTGTGTAATCGGTCTTTCAACGAGATTATACCACTTGCAGTTTGTAAAGGTAATATTGTCTCCAGAAGCACCCTGCCAAGCAGTAATAGCAAAATTAGAACGTTCAAAATAGCAGCTATCAAATCTGACAGTAGCATTATTAGATTCAAATTCAATAGGCTGATAATTTGTTTGTACGCCTAAATTATCAGAACCGATGATATAAACATTCTTCATGTAAACATCGCCATATCCGAGTAAAATATGGGTATCTTCAGAACCATCGCTTCTTTGAACAATTTGTATTGTTGCCGGGAATTTATTTGGATTGGAAGGATCTGGTGTTTGTCCTTCTATTCTTAATGCATACCCATTATTCTGAATATGTTCAGTATTCCAATAAACACCTCCAGCTAAAAGAATATAAACACGATTAGGGTCCTTCCTTGTACCATCAGTGTTCGTATCTCCAGTAACAGCATTGTATAAGGCATTAGGAATAACATTTCCACTATTATCCTGCCATTGTACAGTATAGTTATCACCCGATATTTGAGCCCTTATCTGAGGCGACCAGACAAAAAACGCCACAGCTAAAAGCATAAAAATAGAACACATGTATTTAAGTTTCATACCAATCCTCCTATAATTAGTTTAGTATGTTGTTTTGAGTTATTTATGTTTTTTTATTTGAGCATAGAACATTATATTATTTAATTTAACATAAAGAAAATCTTTATAAATTATATCTAATGCCAAGGTCCATAGTAAAACCATAGTATTCGAAATATTGTGGATTAACCATTCCTTGCCCAGTATAAGTTTTATCAGGTTCTGCATTTAGGTTATTTAGATTAACAAAAACCTGCAAATTAGCTCCAATTTTTTGCTGAAGAGATAAATCCAACCTGTTGTATGAACCAGTATAAGTGCTAAGTACAGTTGAAGGATAAATACCTGAATAACCAATACCAGCTAATTTATCAGCCTGATACAAATAAGATAACCTTGCCGAAAATCCCGCAATATCATAACCAAGAGTAACATTAACAATATTAGCGGGCTGATTTGGCATACGGGTTTTTACCTGTCTTTGTGCAAAACCGTAAACAATAGTCTGTCTCGGCGGCGTACCTATTCTGCTAACCACATAAGTACTATCATAATTCAAATACATTTCCGAATAAATATGAGTATAATTTACATCAAGAATTAACCCTTGTAAAAATGATGGAAGATACCAGAAATGTGTCTGCCAATCTAATTCAATACCATAATAATTAGATGGGTTCGGGTTATTCATATAAGTATAAACAGTAGGTGCAGAACCTTTTAACCAGCTTGCCGGTATATTTAAACCAGCAGGAGGTGTTAAGCCTGGTTGAAGTTTATACGCAGTAGAAAAGATTAAATCATTAATCTTTTTAGTAAAAGCATCCGCCGAAAAATATCCAACATAATTTTGGTAGACTGATACTTCTACATCATAACTAACAGCATGTGAAGTTTTTAACTGTGAATTTGCAGCATTTATTGTACTTTGATCAGATGAAATATAAGTTATCGGTGCATATTGAATATAGTCTGGATAAGTCAAATTCTCTGTTCTTGCAAGTTTTACCTGCAACCAGTCTGTTGGTCTTGCAATAACATTAACCATTGGCAGCCAGTAATTATGATTTCTTGTCGTTTCAATTAAAGTATAATCAGCCGGTGGGCCTTCCTGGCTTCCGTTCAAATTGATTTGTCTAAAACTTTGTCCATGATAAACAGTATGTTCGCCTTCCCATCTAACCCCTGGAATAACAGTTACATATTTTGTTATATCATACTGTGCCATAATATAACCAGCTTGGTAGTTTTCATAACCGCTGTAATCATATCCTAATGAAGGAATAGAATAATTAAGCCAATACCTTGGATTGGTTTTAATTGAATCAGTCAAAAGATTCATCATATTTTGATTTAACACAAAACCAAGAGGATAATTTCCATCAAGAAAATTAGAACGAGTGTAATTTGTCAAGAACGGTGTAATTGGAAGACCTCCATATTTCTTTGTGAGAGAATCAATACTCCACTGTGGGAAGAAAGCACCAAGAGCAGATATTGCTCCGTTAGGATTTGGGTTGTTTCCATATTGCAGATTTTCTGCAGCGTTCTGGTTTTGATTGTTAGATCGGAATACCCATCTAAATTTCCCTCCAGCTTTGAAAAATCCAGTAATCTGATCGCTAAAATTTAAAGGTACCTGAACATTAAACTGAGCAGAAGAAGTGTTTTCCATTACTCTGTATGAGTTCGAAATAATTTGTGCTAACCATGTTCTATTTGTATCTATTACTGCAAGTCTTGGAATTTCCTGAAGTGGAGTAGTGGGCGTAATCGCCGTAGTCGGGAATGAACCATTATCTTGCTCAAACTGCCAAAAACGATCATCTGGAGTATTATTAAAAGAACCTGTTTTCGCCACGGATGCATCATATTTTATCCATCCAAAATCTTGATGAACTTGCAGAGCACTCGTAAAAACATTTGTTGTTCCACCTGTTTGCTCTAATTGATAATAATGTCGGTTAGTGTTATAACCAGCATTTGGTGTCCACATATCATTTACATGATATAATCCTGTCCATTTTAATTGGTTAAAAAATCCATTAGCTGTTACCTTGCCGTTTGGTATAATATAATCGGCAAGAATACTTGCACCAGTTCTTTTACGGTTAACTTTTTGCTCTCTTAAATTCAGCTCCTGATCCACAAGAGCAGAAACACCACTGCTACTGCCAACGCCGGTATATCCAGCTTGGAGTTTATCCGAACTACGATCATAATTATCAGTATTTAAGTTTGCTATTATCCCAAGCTTCCCATCAAAAAATCTATTGCTTCCTCCAACATTAAAATTATAATCTCCATAATATTTTTGAAGTTCATTGTATCCGCCTTGTGCAGATCCATTTAAAACTAAACTATCTGGTGCTTCCTTTAATCTTAAATCAACCGTACCACCTAGAACATCTGCATCCATATCTGGCGTAGTAACTTTTTTAAGGGAAATACCATCCAACATATTTGAAGATATTAACGAAAGGTCAACGCTTCTATCGGATGAACCCGTAGCTGGTAGCAAAACACCATTGACAGAAATAAGGCTATATTTAGGATCCAAGCCGCGAATTTCTACTTTTGTAGCTTCCCCACCAGACCTCTCGATTGAAACACCAGGTAAACGGCCAATTGACTCAGCAGCATTTACGTCCGGTAATTCCTTTATACGGGCTTTTGATACTACATTTTCAATTGTATTAGAATTTAGTTGCTGATTTATTGCAGATAGTTGTCCTTCGGCTTGAGCCGTTACAACTACCGTCTTTCCTTCCAAAGCTCTTGGCTCAAGGTAAAAGTTTTGTACCAACTCTTTATTTGCTGTAATTGTTACCTCTTCTGTAGTAGAGTTATAACCAATATAGGAAATTACAACTGAATATTTACCAGCTGGAACATTTATGATTTTATAATTACCATTAAGATCACTCGCTGAGCCAAGACTTGTTCCCTTTAAAATTACATTTGCCCCAAATAAAACATCCTTTGTACTTTTATCAAATACTTTACCTCTTATACTTCCCGTCCCCTGCGCTAGAAGAGGTTGGATCAAAAACAAAGGAAATAAAGTAATGATAAATAAAAGTTGTTTTTTATAACTATCGTAGAACTTAGGCATATGCCCCTCCTAACAAATTATCAATTTATGAACAAAAAATTATTTTTATTCTCAACATTTAAGAGAATCTATTCAATTTACAAACACAAGTCAACATAAATTTGTAATCAATTTCTTCAATAAGGATTAAATTTCTTTATAAGAGTTTGTAAAAAACACCACGTAAAAATCTATCATAAGAATTGGGTCTATTAAATTGAGTGCGAAAAATATAATTACTACTAATAGTATTTCTTCCTACAAATTGTATAGCATTGTTTAACTGCTCTTCATAGCAATAAATAATTTTGGCAATTATATTTTTATAGATACCTAATGACGGTATAATTTCTTTCATTCTTTTCCATTCAATTTAGTAACAAAATAATATCGGTCTATTAGAAATTATTTTAAGAAAAAAAATGATAAAGAGCTTCAAATTTTCTATTATAAAATCACAAATAATGCCAATCTTTTAATAATTAAAAGTATTTTTTTTGATTGATTTTTGCTAAAATTTTGAATGATTTGTAAGCCTATTTTTATTTTATTGATAAAAATTATCAATAAGATAATAACTTTTTCTGATGACTCTTTCTTAAAATTTAACTAAAGAAAAATGATTGAACCGTTTTAATTTTAGTAATTTAACAGCTAATGCAGTTATCGATTATTTTTTAACTGCATTCAATAATAACTGTATTTACTTTGGCATTTATCTTGCAAAATTTATTTGCATAAGCTCAAGTTGATTTATCAGCAGTGTAAAATTATTTGGCGAGACTGATTGGGTAAACTCTTTTTACCAGAGTTATTTAGTAACATGCTTTAAGCCTCAGTTAATAAATCAAACTGTTTATGATTTTATAAAAAAAGATTTCTAAAAAGTTAATTCAGCTTACTTGATTTTTATTTTTACATCGTATTTTCTTAACTCCTAAACAAGAAGATAGTATTGCCTTTGTTTAACTAATGTATGTAGCCTTTATAGCAGTTAAAAAAATTTTATATGGTTAAATTATCCCGACATGATATAATTTATGAAAAAATTTTATCCGTTGTTTAAGAAAACGATATCTTCATTATCGATGGTTGAAAATAATAGCATGATTTTAACTAAAACAACTAATTTTTCTTTCCTTTCATCTAAATAGTAATGGGTTAATTCCCCAAAATTAAAAGTTGAAATTTTAGATTTTGAATTTATATAATAATCAAAACATTTTTAACTAATGATCTTCTTCAAATTTTGATTATCTATTCTTTAAATTCTTTATAAGAACTTTATCCAGTCCGTCTCCGCGAAGTTCCCAACCAATGGCGACTATTTTTTTATCTGGAGCAACAAGGATAGCCTTTGGAACTGAATATACTTCAAATTCTTTACACAGTTTACTATTAAATCCTTTTAAGTTTGCTTGATTATTCCATGGCAATTTTATTTCATTTATTTTAAAATTTGCTGTATCCTGGGAAGTACTATCTAACAAAATACTTATGACTTCAAAGTTTTTGTCATGAAATTTCCGGTAAGCGTTGCTAATATTATCTATCTCAACTAATGATGGCTTATCATATTTCGACCAGAAGAATATTAAATAATATTGTCCATCAAAGGACATATCTGAAATAACATCAGCAGTATCAATTGAAGATGGAATTGAAAATGAAGGAGCTTGAATTCCTGGTTTTAATTTTATATAATCCGAATATAGTTTCCCCAAATTTATTGCCTCTTGTGAATTGCCATATTGATCTAAAAGAATTGATAAATATGGAAGTATATCATTGTATTCGAGTGAATGAAATTTCCTATCAATTATATCACTTATAAGGATTTCTTTTGTCCTTTCCATTGGATTAGTATCCAATACTTTGTGAATATATTTGTCCCTTTCAGGTGAAGTAAATGCGCCTAAAGTAAGTGACTCTAAAATAGCATGAGGATTCAATGACCAAACAACTGAATTTAATGGAATTATTTTTAATGTTTTTCTCGATATACCTACATTAACATAGTGACCACTTGAACTCATATAATTCAAAGAAAAATAGCTTAACTGAAGTACCTGCTTAATCAATCCATTAATAGCTTTTTCCAACTTGTGTTTTACATTTTCTAAGTAAGGTGCAAAGTCAAATCTGAAACCATAAATTTGACGATTAGCCGTATGAGTATATAAAGAAATCTTAAAGTCGTGCTCAGCATTTACAAGAGTAGCATATGCCTCGGCAAACTTAGATTGAAGAGAATATGGTTGACTAAATTTAAAACTCTCATGCCCATTTGAATTTATTAATTTCTTTGGGTCAAACTTAATTTTCACCTCACCTTTAGCATTTAAAAGATATGAAGTATAACCTTCTATTCCATTTGGTATATAACCATCAGCATCAGTACCAGCAATTTCTCCATCAGTTCTTACATACACTAACCTATAAAATAAAGTATCAGAATTATTATTAACCGTTGCTGTATATGTTCCATCAGGTTCCTTGTGCATTGATATAGCACGTGGAATATTCCAATTATTAAAATTACCAATTATCTTAACCCGATCTAATGATTGAGCATAATGGTATGTTTCCAGTTTAACATTGATATTAATTTCCTTCGGTTTATCTGAAAAAATTGCTATTGGATACTCATTGTGATAAATCCCAATAAAATGCAATATCCAAAGTCCTTCGGAATCAATTTCTAAATTAAACCTTCCATCCTTTTTAACTTCAACAGTTTTTATTGGTCTGGTATCACTAGGATAAGTCAGGAAAATACGACCTAATGGTATAGGTTTTCCATCAGTCCCAAATACCGTCCCCGTTACCTTAATCATTGGATAAGAATTTACCGAAATCAAGAAAAATATTATTGAAATAAAAAAGGACTTTAACATAAAAGATTACTCCTTGAATAATTTGCCAAAATTAAATAAGACTCTAATCAAAAGAAATCATATTTCCCCTTAAAACGAACAAAAAAAATCAAATATTTTTTTATATTTTTATATGTTTCTTTAGCTTTCACCAAAAAAATAATTCTAAAATTGGTGTATAAATAAAAAAGCAGCTAGCTCAAACTAGCTGCTTAAATAATGAGAACAATAAGTTAAACAAAGTAATCTGACTTTATCACTTCAAGAGAACCATTTTTCTTGCAGCAACAAAGTCTGTACCTGCACTAATTCTATAAATATACAGACCGCTTGATACTGACATTCCATGAGAATCCTTTCCGTCCCACTGAATACTGTGACTACCTGCTGAAAAATCTTGATCAACTAAAGTACGAACTTCCTGACCAAGAGCGTTGTAAATAACTAATTTTACATTACCAGCTTTAGCTACTGAAAAATTAATAGTAGTGCTTGGGTTGAACGGGTTAGGATAATTCTGATCCAAAGAATACTTCATTGGCACAGTAGAAGCAACCTTAGCGATTGGTGTTAAACTTAAATAGTGCTGCATTACCAATTGGAAGTCATGTGACGAATTATAAGCATTATTTTGTGAATCATTCCATATTAATGAACCTATTGGCAAATTATCAATAGTTGATATGTCTGTTGTTTGACTAAAATTTTCTGTTAAATCAGTAAATTTAGTTATGCCAACTTGTATACCAGTACCATTAGTTGTAACATTATCTGACTTTTGCCCATTAATTATTCCAGGTAAGGTACTCGATGAATAATCTCCAAAAATATATTTAGAACTGGTTATATTTGGAGCATTTGGATAAGCAGGATCACCCCATAGATTTTGATTCCATTCTCCCATCAATGTTACAACTGATGCATCTGCAATGGCAGGAGTTTCCATATTAGGATTAGTAGTAATTGTATTTTCCTCAACAAAACCGCCATGTGGTGGTGCATATTGTTTAAATATAGCAGCAGTACGTGAGTTCATCCACTCACCTGGTTGGTTACCAATCTTATAAGGAGGATTAGAAAAACTCCAAGTTAAATATGAAGGGGGAGTACCAACCTTAGAGTTAACAAATGCTGAATTATTATAATACCCTGAAGCTATTTGTGGATCGTTATAATTAACATTATTTGAAATGTAGACATGCATCGAATCAAAACTTAGAGCACTTGAAATTGATGAATCAGCATTATAATATTTAGACTGAACCTGCAATCCATTAGTAGTATTGTTTGTATCTATATTTATTGTACTCATATATAATTTGTCAGGATCTTGCCCACTATTAGTAACGTTTGTATCCTCACCAACCCAATTTTGGTTTACAAAAATATTATTTGTTATATATTCGTTATGTTTATAAGGAGACAAAATCCAATATTTATGGTTATTAATTATAGTATTATGATTAATATATGTAAAATCAGTCAATTGATTTTGTTGCAAAAATGTTAAACCACCGCCGGTAACAGTACAATTTTCAACCCATAAAGTATCCGTTGGATGTTTGCATTGAAACACTCTCGATCCCCACCATTGACCTGGATAAAATAAGTTTCTAAAATATGAATTAGTAATCTTAAATTTAGCTCCGTATGGCCAACCACCGATAGCACCAGTTTCATTAGTAGCATCAAATAAATCTATATTTGAAAATTCAAATAAACAATTATTGATCGTTAATGATTGTGGTAATTTATTAGCGGTACCTAAATAAAACAGCTCATTTTCTTGAGTACCTCCAATTTCTTGAGTAACATAATAAATATTATCAAATTTTAGGCTACCATACAACATATTCACTCCCCCACCATTAATTACAACTGGGTTACCATTTGTTGGGAGAATAAGAATTATTGGCTTCTCTGTAGCAGTTGGATTGTTTGGATCTGGAACACCACATATTGTCAATGTGCCTGTTGGATTATAAACATTAATTGGAGCTAACTGAAAATACACTTGCCCCTCATAAAGTGCATACACTCTATTTGGATTTATCCTAGCACCACTTGAGGTAGTGTCACCATTAATAATCGTCTCCATATTTCCAGCATTCTCACCACCACTAAGCGTTCCACCAGGAATATATATGGTATCCTGAGATGCAGGAACAGTCCCCTGGGCAAATACCATGCTTACAATTGTAAAACTAACCACCAAAGAAAGGAAAATTTTTGCTTTCATAAAATACCTCATGAAATTAATTAATAAAATAAAACCTAAAATATATAGAACTATCTTTTTTTATTTCACAGAAACCTCCTTTCAATTAAAAAATTAAAGAAATTTAATTAATTATAAATCACGTCTTCTCACACAGTAATTTTCCAATGTATAACCACCATTTTGCTTTTTTAACGGTGCTTAAACTTGTTTATTATTAGTCAAGAAAACATAAATAATGCAAACCTAATAGCTAAAGCTTAAACCGAACTGTAAGTTCCAACTGTACGTCTGACCGCTAGTAGGTAAATTACCAGCAGGATATGTAGCAGTTCCGCTTGTATATTCAGGATGAGAAAAATAATAGTTATCTATATGATTATTTATGTTTGTTGCATTTGCAAAAAATGAAAGTCTGTCCATAATTTCTTGTTTGAGCGAAACATCAAATAAGAAAACATCACCATAATAGCTATTTTCAAGACCATACTTTGTATCGATACTCGTAAGGGTTAGCTGCTGATAACGCCATGAAAATCTAATGCTAAATCCTTTATAATCCCAACCTAAAATAGCATTATAAATTGCTTTTGGTTGGTTTTGCAAATCTGCTTGAACAGTTTGATAAGAAATAGTATAAATTGGGTTTAATTTAGTACCACCTGTCTGTGCTACTTGGAAAGAAGGATATTGCTGATCAGAACTCATAAAGGCTGCATTTAGATCTATAACAATTCCACTTAATACCCCAGGTAAATACCACAAATGAGTTTGCCATGAAAGTTCTATTCCTCTCAAATAAGCTGTCTCAGGATCATTAATTGGAATACTCCCCGTTAAAGAAGAACCGCTAATTGACTTAACAAATGAGGTATCGTAGTAGCTCAAACCAGGAAGTCTACTCAGTACATTTGAAGGTACGTTCATTATATATTGTGTTTTTCCTAGCGAGGTAAACGGATAAAAATTCTGTAAAGGATAAATTAAATTACTTAATTCTTTATAGAACAAATCGACTGAAAACAACCCAACTTCATTACTAGACCAAGAAGCTCCCAAATCATAATTCCAGGCGGTTGAAGGTTGCAATAATGGATTACCAGTAACAATATTCGTATTAGACTGCAGCTCAACCAAAGGTGTAATATCCCCATAACTGGGTAAAGTTTCACTTCTGTAGATTGCACCTAAAACCTGAACATGATCAGTAGCCTTATATTTTATATTTATAGAAGGAAACCAAGAAGCAAAATCTCTTTTTGTATCAATATACTTAGGAGGTGTTTGTAATCCATTTTGGTTATTAACATTAACATTTATATGATAAGCAGAAATATCTGTTGTCTCTTCCTGATAACGAACACCTGGAACAACAATTAGTTTTTGCCCAATATTAAATTCGCCCATTACGTACCATGCCAGAGTGGTTTCTTTATCATTATAATTTTGGTTAAAATCATTTGGTCCACTTTGCCAGTACGTACTTGAATTATTCGCAAAATAAGTATTCTGCATATCAGCTAATCGGTAAATATCAAAACTTGGTCCAATAGGATATCCTAAAATATTAGTCCTTGTATAACTAGGATCGACAAAAGGAGAAGCTGGTATGCCGGCAGAAAGAGTAGAGTTTAACCCATTAAGATACGGAAATGAGTTAATTAGATTCTTTCTATTTCCTGCACCGGCGCCATATAACAAATAAAGATAATTTTGAGTATTATCACTCTCTCTGTTTACCAATTGATATTTACCACCAGTAGAGAGTTTTCCAGAAAAGTCATTTGATAATTCGAAAGGAACTTTCCAATCAAATTGCCCATCATATTGTTCACTCAACAAATTAGTATTATTAGCGAGCATATTAAATAAAGTAGTATTAACACTATAGGGATCGAGTACTCCTATTGCATTAAGTAAAGTTAATGGCTGCCCATAAACAAGAGAACTCGCTGAAGGAGCAGGAATTCCCGATTGGTAAAAATCGAACTCTAATCCATTGGGAACCTCTTGTTTGCCTTTGGTGTACGAAATTGAGACTGGTAGTTCTGTACCTGCAAACTTAAACAAAGCTTGTAATGAATGGGTTTCTTGAATTGTTTTAGTTTCATTTATAAAAAGTTGATCGTAAAAATGAGGTGAAACAAAATAGGTTAAATTATATCTTGATATATTACTATCATTTTTTTGATCATAGAAATTAAAAAACTTGACATCTACAAAGTTTGAAGCATAATCTAAAATTAAACTAACACCATAACGATTTCTTGCTGTACTATTATCAGTCAATTGTGTCTGTTGTGTTTGAACACTATACTGATTGGTAGTTGAGTTATATATTGGCGTAGCATAACCAGCAGAAAACTGTTCCGATGGAAGTTGTTTTTTTTCAAGATTACCTTGAACCAATACACCAAATTTATCATTAAAAAATCTATCACTAAAACTTCCTGAAAATTTATAATTATCATAAGATTGGTTTAGGTTGGTATAACCACCATTGCCCCAAAAATTATAATGTAAGCCTGGCTGTGCTGTTCTTAAGGTAATATTAACTGTCCCACCTAATGCATTTGCATCCATATCAGGGGTTAGCGTTTTGGATACTTGAACTCCTTGCACTAAATTATCGCTCATCAAACTTAAATCAATACTTCTATCATAATAATTTGTTGATTGCATTGGAATTCCTTCAATAGATACTTGGTTATACTGAGGAGATAAACCACGAATAGTAACAGCATAAGCTTCTCCGGCATTCCTTTGCAATGATATTCCTGGCAATCTTCCAATTGATTCAGCAATATTTGCATCCGGAAGTTCCTGCATTTTTTCGGCAGAGACAACATTAACTATTTTATCTGACGATAATTGTTGATTAATAGCTGAAAGTTGCCCTTGAGCTTGAGCAGTTACAACAACAGTTTCTCCTTTTACTCCTACCGGTTCTAAAGCAAAATTCTTTTCTATAATCTTATCTTTTTCGATATCAACTTCAACAGAAGTAGTTGTATAACCTACATAAGATATAACAAAAATATGTCTTCCCGCTGGTATATTACGGACAATAAAGTTACCGTTAAAATCTGCTGCATCTCCAAGGCTGGTTCCTTTTACAATAATATTTGCACCAAATAAAGGTTGATTGGTACTTTTATCCGTTACAACTCCCCTTATACCCCCTGTCCCCTGCGCTAGAATAGGCTGCGATATCAAGAGTAAGATCAGTCCTAAAAATAAAGACATCCGTTTTAAAAGAAAGTAAAACAACTTAGGCATATGCCCCTCCTAACAAATTATCAATTTATGAACAAAAAATTATTTTTATTCTCAACATTTAAGAGAATCTATTCAATTTACAAACACAAGTCAACATAAATTTGTAATCAATTTCTTCAATAAGGATTAAATTTCTTTATAAGAGTTTGTAAAAAACACCACGTAAAAATCTATCATAAGAATTGGGTCTATTAAATTGAGTGCGAAAAATATAATTACTACTAATAGTATTTCTTCCTACAAATTGTATAGCATTGTTTAACTGCTCTTCATAGCAATAAATAATTTTGGCAATTATATTTTTATAGATACCTAATGACGGTATAATTTCTTTCATTCTTTTCCATTCAATTTAGTAACAAAATAATATCGGTCTATTAGAAATTATTTTAAGAAAAAAAATGATAAAGAGCTTCAAATTTTCTATTATAAAATCACAAATAATGCCAATCTTTTAATAATTAAAAGTATTTTTTTTGATTGATTTTTGCTAAAATTTTGAATGATTTGTAAGCCTATTTTTATTTTATTGATAAAAATTATCAATAAGATAATAACTTTTTCTGATGACTCTTTCTTAAAATTTAACTAAAGAAAAATGATTGAACCGTTTTAATTTTAGTAATTTAACAGCTAATGCAGTTATCGATTATTTTTTAACTGCATTCAATAATAACTGTATTTACTTTGGCATTTATCTTGCAAAATTTATTTGCATAAGCTCAAGTTGATTTATCAGCAGTGTAAAATTATTTGGCGAGACTGATTGGGTAAACTCTTTTTACCAGAGTTATTTAGTAACATGCTTTAAGCCTCAGTTAATAAATCAAACTGTTTATGATTTTATAAAAAAAGATTTCTAAAAAGTTAATTCAGCTTACTTGATTTTTATTTTTACATCGTATTTTCTTAACTCCTAAACAAGAAGATAGTATTGCCTTTGTTTAACTAATGTATGTAGCCTTTATAGCAGTTAAAAAAATTTTATATGGTTAAATTATCCCGACATGATATAATTTATGAAAAAATTTTATCCGTTGTTTAAGAAAACGATATCTTCATTATCGATGGTTGAAAATAATAGCATGATTTTAACTAAAACAACTAATTTTTCTTTCCTTTCATCAATTAAAAAACGGACTGAAGATTTACTCGCCCGAATGTCTTTGGAAGAAAAAATTGGACAAATGATGCTTGTCGATCATACAGCATTAATTAATAACAAAGAGGATATTAAAAATTATTTTATCGGTTCAGTGCTAAGTGGCGGCGATTCTAAACTAACCGATAACTCAGCTAAAAGTTGGGCTGAATTTTATGATTCTCTTCAAAATTATGCTATTCAAACAAGATTAAAAATTCCGATTCTTTTTGGAACTAATGCCGTGCATGGCTATAATAATGTGTACGGAGCAACCATTTTCCCTCATAATATTGGTTTAGGTTGCACAAGAAACGCTAAGCTTGTCGAAAAAGCTGCTATGATTACCGCTCATGAATTAGCCGCAACCGGAATTAAATGGAACTTCGCTCCTTGTATGGCTATTCCTAAAGATGAAAGATGGGGCGGTACATTTGAAGGATTTGGTGAAACTTATGCACTTGCTCAAATGATGGGCAATGCTACTATTCGCGGATTCCAAAAAGATTCTTTATTTAAATCTAATAGTATCCTTGGATGTGCTAAACATTATCTTGGGGAAGGTGGTACTAATCGAGGTGTTGACCGGGGTAATACCGATTGCGATGAATCCATAATTAGAAAAATCTATTTATCTGCTTACAGCTCCGCTATCCAAGAAGGTGTCGGAAGTATTATGGTCTCTTACGGAAGTATAAACGGAGAAAAAATAACCGGCAGTAAATATTGGATTACCGACGTCCTTAAAATTGAATTAAATTTTAGCGGTTTTGTTGTGGCTGATTGGGCAGCAGTTGATCAACTTCGCGAAAATTTTATAGACTGCGTTGAAATTGCTATTAACGCTGGTATTGATATGGTCATGCTTCCTTTCCGCTATAAGGATTTCTTCTTTGCTGTGAAAAACCTTTTGGATGAAAGAAAAATCTCTATTTCTAGAATTGATGATGCTGTCTCCAGAATAATCCAAAAAAAATTTGAACTGGGACTCTTTGAAAATCCCTTTTCTGATAAAAGCTTACTTAATTCTGTAGGCTCAAAAATGCACCGCAATGTTGCAAGACAATGTGTAAGAGAATCTCTCGTATTATTAAAAAAGAAAGATGGCATTTTACCCCTTAAGAAAAAAAATATGAGAATCCTTGTCGCCGGAGATCATGCCGATAATCTTGGCTACCAATGCGGTGGATGGACAATTACATGGCAAGGCGGAAGCGGCAACATTACTGAAGGTACTACTATCTTGCAAGCTATTAAAAACTCTACACCCCAAAATGATATTTGCTTTTCTGAAAATGGAAACTTCTCTAATACCAAAGCCGATTATTCAATTGTGGTAATTGGAGAAAAACCTTATGCGGAATGGTTCGGCGATAGAAAAGACCTTAATATCCAAAACACCGATGTTGAATTAGTTAGAAAAATTAAATCTTATGGAAATCCTGTAATTGTAATCTTAATTTCGGGGAGACCTTTAATCCTCGAAAAAATTCAACATTATTCGGATGTTATTTTTGCTGCTTGGCTGCCGGGCTCCGAAGGCGAAGGGATTACAGATGTTTTGTTTGGAGATTATTCCCCAAGCGGAGTTTTATCCCATTCCTGGCCCCAAAATATGAACCAAGTTCCTATTAATGTTGGCGATGCTTATTATGAACCTCTTTATGAATATGGCTTCGGAATTACTTCTTTTGATGACTCACCAAAAAAGTCTCCACCAATTTGTCTGTCTTCTGCTATTGTTGATAACGGAAAAATTATCGAATTAACTTTTAATAAGCCATTGAGTAAATCCTCTTTGACTAATGCCCAGTTCTCTGTTACTAAAAACATGCTCTCCTTTAACACAAAAATAAGACCGGAGATTAAGTCGAATGACAGCACAACAGTTCTATTAAATCTTGATAATAGAATTACTGTTGACGACCCCGATTCGGTTATAATCGTTTCTTATTATTATGGCAGTATGAGTTCAATTGACGGAGGTTTAGTTTCACCATTTGATCATTTAGTTTATAAATAAAGCCTAATTGCAGGCTAAATACTGAACGCTTCTAACTGGTTGAGTTTCTTAACAATTATTTAATAAAAAACCTCTTCTTTACATTTCCTCCTTGAACCCTATAGACAACTTCTGAATGCACTCTGAATACACTGTCAATGCACTCTGAATGCACATTAATAAGCGTATTACTCCATATCAACTCATTATTGATATTATTTTTCTCTTTGTATCTTAAATTTCATTCTTCTGCCAATAACCTGGTAACAAGCTCGACTTATTGCTTCACTCAATTAAATATCAAAAACTACTTCCCGAATAAAGAAATTACCTCAAAAATATTAACATTATTTTTTCCTCACAAAAGCATTTTATTTTTGCCATTTTAACACATGCTTCTGCAAACTCATATCTAAAATTAATATTGATTAAAAAAGAAAAATTACTTTTCATTAAGCCTTTCAATGCAGTTTATTAAAGCTCTTGAAGTATGATAATTGCATTTCCAAATTGATGACTTGGGAGAAAATTCAGCTTGCGGAGCTGTATCTATACTATCCCAAAAGAATCCTCCATATTTATGATCGAGAAGATATTTTTTAATATAATTCCATTGAATAAGAAATTTTTCATAATAATTCATCTTATCATTTGGAAATAACCGCGACATCAGTAAGAAAGAATTTAACGCTTCCACTTGCGACCACCATTCCTTCTTATTCATAATTATCTTAACGCTGTCTTCTCCTTTGAAAAGATAACCTCCATCGTAAATTCCTCCGTGTTGTTTATCCCAGCCATTTTCTAAGGCAAAGTCATCCATGCTTTTTCCAACCGCAATGGTTTCAGAATTATCCTTTATCCCAAGTGCATTAGATGCTTCTAACATTAAATAAGCAGTTTCAACATTATGTCCAAATGAAATATGGTCAAGCTCAATATTTTTATTTCTGCTTTCTTCACTTGAATCACGATAAGAAACCGGCGTAAGATCACGGTTAAAAAACAATTGCAAATAATCTTTATCTTTTATCATTTTATCGCGTACAATGAGAAGCAAAGAATTCAATCTCTCTTTAAGCAACGGGTTTTTCCAGACACCATAAAGTTCGGTAAGACATTCAAGAATATGTATGGAACTATTCTGGTCTTTTGGGGGAACACCCATAAAACCATTCTTATATGGTGTGCCGTCTTGTTTCATAAACTGAAAATATCCACCATATTTTGGATCATAACTGTGCTTGTCTAACCAAAAGAAGGTTTTCTTTGCAAGTGCAAGCGCGGATGTATCACCAAAAGCTTTGTAATATGCCGCAAGCCCATAAATTGCAAATGCATCTCCGTAAGCCTGTTTAATCAAAGCTCCGTTTTCTTTAATTGGAATTCCTTTTCGGTCTACAAGATTATAAAAGCCACCGTATTTTTTATCCCACATAATATTTTTTAGGAATTTGAATCCATGCTCAGCATATTTAAAATATGGCTCTTTGGTCCTAAAAAATATAGAGGCATTTGCATTAGACCAAACATGTCTTGCCTGAGTTACTATCATTTTATTTTGAAGCCCCGATAATTCCCATTTATAATTTGCATCGCTAAAATAACCACCATAAACTGTATCTATGCAAAGAGGATAAAATAAATAAAATTCTCCATCAAGAGTTCTATGTAATTCTGAAATTAGGCTGTCCTTATTTGTTACTAACGGCTCTTCACTTGACGATAATTCCTCTTTAGTTGATTTTTTAGAACTTGAACTAAAGCTGAACGAAAAAAGAAAAGCAATCAAAAATAAAATTGAAAAGAATACTAGTCCCTTTCTAAAAAAAAATTTCATATTCTACCTCATGATATTACTAAACATCCAACCTAAATATTATTTAAAAATATTTTTCATTCTTAAACTTTAACATTTTTTAGACTAATAATTTTCTCTTTCGTACAACCGGATTATTCTATCCATCATGTCATTAGTCTCTTTGTTTATTATTTGCCTTGCTGGGTCGGCTTCAAACCATTCTAAAGTTCTTCTAATACCTTGGCTAAAAGGTATAACAGCCTTGAAACCCGGAACGAAAGTTTTAATCTTAGTATTATCAAAAATAGCACTATGGGATTTATCTCCTAAAAGATTTCCAGTTAAAGATGGCTCACATTGAACAATAAAGTCCGATGAGATGTGAATAATATTAGCTTCAACACCTGCTGCCGCTGCCACAGCTTGATATATCTGATCCCAAGTAAGTATTTCATCAGAAGTAATATGAAAAGCATGACCAATAGCTTGCTGATGACCAATTAACCCAACAAAGCCTTTAGCAAAATCTTCCGCATGAGTAAGAGTCCAAAGAGAAGAGCCATCACCGTGGACAATTATTTTCTGCCCTTTCTTCATACGGTCGATGATGTTGTATTCAGTCCAACCGCCAAGCGCAACCGGAATAACGGAATCATAAGTATGAGAGGGACGAACAATTGTAATAGGAAATTTTTCATCGCGATAAGCACGGTTTAATCTTTCTTCACAAGCAATTTTGTTTCTTGAATAATCCCAATAAGGATTGAAAAGTGGAGTAGATTCAGTAATAACTGGATATGAAGGTGGCTTTTGATAAACAGAAGCAGAACTGATAAAAATATATTGCTTTGTTTTTCCTCGAAATAAATTAATATCTCTTTCAATTTCATCTTCAGTAAATACAATCCAGTTTACAACACAGTCCCAGGTATGTTTATTCAATTCAGAAGTTAATTGTTCCGGCTTTGAAATGTCGCCTAATATTGTTTTTGCTCCGGGTACTGTTACATCTCTGCTTCCGCGGTTTAATAAAAATAATTCAATTCCATTTTCAACACAAAGTTTACTAACGGATAAGCTAATATTTCCTGTTCCACCAATAAAAAGTACTTTCATTTTTTTCTCCTTAATTCTTAATTCATAACTTTATCAATTACACTTTGCCTTTGGCAAGATGATTTTTAGTAAGGTAAAAATAACTTTTTTTAACTCCATCAAAAATATTCTTATCATATTCGTCAAACTCGACAATCATCCATTTAATATTGTCTCCGCCAGCTTTAACAATAGCCGGAAAATTCATAGAACCATCGCCAACAGGAACCTGATTGTAACCTTTTTCTCCTTTAACGGCGGGACCATCTTTAATATGAAGAAATGGAGCACGTTTGCCAAAGTCTTTAAGAATTTTTACGGGGTCTTGTCCGGCAACCTTAGCCCAGTACGTATCAATCTCAAAGAAAATATCTTTGTTGAGATGTTTAAGAAGATAATATGCTGGATAAATTCCATCATCGTTTTTTTCAAATTCCCACCAATGATTATGAAGCCCAAATTTTAATCCTTTTGATTTAAGAAAGTCGGCTATTTCATCATAAACTTCGGCAGTGTGTTTAAGATTATCTTCATTTTTATATTTATCACCTTCAGGCCAGCCGTGGTAAACAATAGTATTACATTTATAAGCGTCTGCCATTCTTAAAGCTTTATCTCTATCGGCACCAACAGGTAATTCCGAGTGCATGCTAAAAATTTTTAATCCTACTTGATTAAAAACCTTTGCTGCATGTTCGAGGGTAACGTTTTCTGGCAACGCATAAGTTTCAATCCCAAGATAACCTATATCGGCAACTTTTCTGACAGCGTTATCAAAATCATTTTCGATAGCCTTGCGTATCGTGTAAAGTTGAAGTCCGATTTTAGCTTCATATTTTAAGTTTGAAAAAAAGTCAAACCCAGGCAAAGTTAGGGCTGCTGTACCCATTCCCGCTAACTTTAGAAAATTTCTTCTTGAATATTTTATGTTTGCCATTTCACTTTCCTTTAAATAAAATAAAGTCAATTAATTTAGCCGAGCATTCTTTGCTGGCACTAATATTCAATTTACTGAGCCACAAGTCTATAACTAACAAAAGCAATTTTTTTACTATCGGGCGACCAGGATGGAACGTTCATTGTTCCCTGTCCGCCAAAAAGAAACGCAATAATTTTCGGCTCACCTTTAGAAGTTGGCATAAGCCTTATTACAACATCTTTGTTCGCTGGATGCCCTTCTACATTTTTATCGTATGAAACAAAAACGATCCATTTTCCATCGGGAGAAGGATGTGCAAACCAATCACCGTATTCATCATTCGGAGTAATTTGAATTTGATTTGAGCCATCAGAATTCATCCGCCAGATTTTCATTTGACCGGTTCTAATGGAATTAAAATAAATAAATTTACCATCCGGTGAATAATCTGGTCCATCATCAAGCCCTGGGGTATTAGTCAAACGGGTTTCGGTTCCGCCTTCAACTGGAATTGTATAAACGTCAAACTCCCCATTTCGTTCGGCACAGTAGGCAAGCTTCTTTCCGTCTGGAGACCAACCATGCCAGTATGATGGAGCAAATTCTGTAATAAGCTTTGGCACTCCACCTTTAGCGGGCAAAATATAAATCCTTGATTTTCCATCCTTACTTTGATCGCTTATGGCAATTTCTTTTCCATCTGGTGAAAATCCATGATCATTATTGCACTTATCCGCAAAGTGGGTGTTAATTAATTTTGGAGTTCCGCCACCAACAGAAATTGAATAAAGCTTTCCATCCATATTGTATAACAAAGTCTTTCCGTCGCGGCTCCAATTAGGTGCTTCAAAATGTTCCTTTGTCCTTCTTACAATGCTGCGAACTCCGGATTCTACATCAATAATTTCAAGAGTACTTTCTAAAATTCTTTGTTCAGCTTGAACAATTCCAAATTGATTGAATTCAACATTTGAAAATATAGCAGTTTCTGATACAGTTGAATCATGAGAACAAACTGCAAGACCAGCGTAAACACTATCTGGTAGATCAACGGAAATTGTTCCTACAGGATGCAACTCTCCGTTTTTAGTTATTGTCAAAGTAAATTGGTTTCCGTCTCTTTCTAAAAGTAAAGAAGCTGGTGCAGAAATTGGGCACTGAATTTCTTCTGTAATTCCTCCTTTCGTTTTACGATATTGGAGACAAATAAGACCAACACCATGCACAACAGCATCAACATAAGGCGCATCATTCGAAAGCCCCTCACGAATCATCCAGCCAGCTTTGCGATGAGGTTGTTTCCCTTTACCAACCCACGAAACATCAGCTTTTAATTTCAAATCTCCTTCTGCTTTGCGCCAGTTATAAAAAAATGCGTCTTCATTCGCCCACATGTTTTCACCGCTGCCTGTAATATGATAAGTGTTGTTTGAAGAATCATAAAACACCGAACCAGGTATTTTAACATTACCAACATCAGTTTTTCCAGTTAAATCTAAAGGCTGTGCATTTACAATTCCAGCTACAAATATTATAGTTGCTGAAATAATTAAAATGGATAATTGGAAAGTCCATCCAAATGATTCAAAAATGATAAAAGAAATTTTCATGGTTTTACCTCATTTATAAAAGTTTCAAAAAATTATTCTTTATTCGATGTACCACCTTCAAAATTAAAACGACGCTTTGCCTTAACTGAATCAATATTATTTTCTGAGGATTAGAAAGATGCTACTACAGCTCCAAGCGGTCGAATAGCAATTCCTAAAGTTTTTCCATCAATCATCCTTTGTAAAACCGGATTTGAAATTGTAATGAAGTTTTTACCATTTTGGTTTTCATTTACTTCAACATCAATTATCATTTGAGAATTCAAGACGCTATCCAAAGGCAGACCATTACAAAATTTTTCCAACGTAACGTTTTCTTGATCCCAATTTGGGTTTCCTCCTAAACTTTCGATAATATTTATCATCCCAAAATCTTTTGAATATACCGGCGAACGCTGAAGTAAATATGTAGTTAGTTCCAAAAGTCCGGAATCTTTAACTTTCTTACCTGCATACTTACTCAATTCCCATTTCAAAATAACAAATTGGCTTCCACTTATTGTTAAGAGCATTGTTCTTCTGGAACTTTCCTCAGAACACCAATTATTAAAATTCATATCAGTAAAATTCATTTCCACAATTGCATCTTGCTAAACTGGCAAATGGTCGGTAAAAGTTTCAACATTTTCTATTGGAGGATGATATGGAACCTGGACACCGATATCTGGCAGAGCCGAATCAATATTAACAATATCCACTTTAAGGTAATCAACATCAACCTGATACTTTTTTAAGCCCCAATCCATCAAAGCAAGTTGAGCATAAATCGTATCACCGGGAACAGCATCGAAGTGTGGTAAAGTCAAACTAACAGTATGCCATTTAGAATTAACGTGAATATCAAATTCCATAAAATCGTTATGAAAGTTTTTAGTCCGCTGAGTATTAAGTGAAAGATTGATACTCTTTGGTGCATTATAGATTCGAATTCTCGATTCAACCCTAATAGCATAATCTGATTTTTTAAGCATACTCAAATCAAAATTTTTTGAGACGCATCTTTTAATTATTGCCCACCAGATGCTGAGTTTGTCTTTTGTCGCATCTATATTTATTGTAGCAAATCCTTCTCCAGATTCAGTAAAATCCATCTTAGCAGTGCCCTCGCCTGTAAGAAAATTCCATCCATTCATTCTGGTAGAATCACGAACAATCTCTTTGCTATCAAAATTATCAATAAATTGTGCACGTGTAATTGAAATAAAAATTAAGCCGATAAAAAAAACAGCAATAATTTTATTTTTCATAATTATTAAAAAAATGATTTTCAAATATTAAGCATAAACAATTTCAACTTAAGATTCGCCAATTTAATTAAAGACTTTGCTTAACATTATTTATTAAACAAATAATCCGCAGCCATTGCAAGCAGCATAAAATCTGTAGCACCACCGCCCATAACATATTCAGTTTGCTGCCAGAAGTAAGGCCAAACTTTTAGCTCAGGTAAGTCGGGACGAATAAGAGCAGTTCCGCTACAGACACCACCGGGGATGTAAGTCCAATCGGCTCGGTTAAATCCATAAGCAACAGTTAAAGATTTTACTCCCACACCCGAAACAAAAGATGAGGTATTCTCGCCGGGATGACACCCGAGAATAAAATTAAGTGCATTGAACAAATATTCGGAACCAAATATCTTTGGAAATCCAAGATGCAAAAAAAGTTGGTCAACGCCAAAAGCCTGGATGCCCCATCCTGCACCCCAAATATATGGTTTATAAGGAACTCCGTAAGGGTTTTCTTTTTGCAGTTCTGATATTTTTTCAAATTCATTTTTAACCGCCGAATCTATAGAAGAAGAAAAATCTTTGTCGGCTATTTTATTTACAACTCTACCAATAACAATGCTGAAGTCCATTATATTTTTTGTTATATAATCCTTATTAGCCAATAAAATATTTTTATATTGATTTTGGGAAGTAGTTAGATATAGTTCGGCAGCGGCATTTAATTTATATTGTAATGGACCAGAGGAATTATTTTTAAATATCTCTTCTGAAATCTTTAAGCATTTATTGGCAAGTTGTGGATTAAAATTAATCATCATTCTATAAGCAGCTGCAAGAACTTGAGCAGTGTAAAGTTCACGCTCAGGGTTAATTTCTGTAAAAACCATTCTGTCGTCTTGAGGCAAAGGAAGATGAAGTATTGGATCTTTTCCACCAGGTTTATAAACAAAGTTGTCCGTAGCGTTTGCGGCTTCACCCAAGAGTGTATACTGATGAAGAGTAGCTTCCTGAATACCTCTGTACAACCTTCCTAAAGATTCATAACCACCAATAATTGAAAGTAAGCCGTGTTCCATTTGTTGAAGTAAATCTGGTTTTCCATCTGGCTTGTGCATCTGAACCAATCTTGTTGTTTGATTTATTGAAGTTTGGTCATAATTATTTTTGAAGAATTCATAAGCTAAACCAAGTTTGTAAACAGTTTCTGCTTGAGACTCAATTCTCAAATCGTAATCTCCAGCATCATGCCATCCGCCAATATTTAAACCAGGAACATGTTCGCCAGATTTAAATTTAGTTAAAGTTGAAGGACCTTGCTCATATCCATCAAAATGATCCTGATTTATAGGAGCCATCGTTGCGTCGTCCATGTGGCATAGCCCATGCCAAACTCTGTAACGATCTTCAACTTTCATGTGACACATTTGAATCGGAAGGAAATATTCAAGAGTCGGCTGCCATACATTATTTGCAAAAACATCATTTGCAATTTCAAACTGATTTGACTCAACATTACCATATTTAATTTTATAAAGTCCTTGTTTTTTTATATCGCTAAAATCAAAACGCAAGTATTTATATCTTAAAAAATTTCCCCATGGTTTAGGATTAATTTCTTCTTTAACAACTTTTTGTGAATCTGGTTCAATTTTTATAAGCTTAATTGGCTCATAATTATCAGTTAGCTTATCAAGTTCTATAACAGCAAACTTAACTTGTTTAGGATGGTAACCAACTTGTGAAACTTGAATAACAGGTGTATATCTCCACGTTGTATCAGTCTTAGGTGAAATCAGCCATTCAACCGCATTATTGGTAACTCCGGCAGGAATTGTTGAACGTAAAACAAACCATCCGTTGTTATATAAATCTCTGCCATCAAGCAATTGAAGCTCACCTTTTTTGCTTACAAATTTAATTTCTTTGTATTTAGTGCCGGGGGCAACAATTAACTCTTTCCCTTCTGCCAGCGGTTCAGCTTGAAGATTTCCTTCGCCATCATATTTAACGGGACCATTTGCCTGGCGTGGGAAAATGCCCGGCTTTCCGTCCATAAAATAATGCTCACCAAAAAATTGTCCGGGAAATAGTTCCAAATTGAATCCCACTTTACCAGCCCATTTGTCAGGCAATGGTTTTTCAAGATCAACAATTAATTTAATACTATGCCCGTCAGCTTCTGTTCTGATTGAGTATTTGAATTTCAAATCCGGATAAATTATGGGGTTAAATCCTTTTCTATCTTTGCTTGAATCTGGATACCACAAAGTTACTTTTATTGTGCCGTTTTTTCTGTCGACAATTCTTTCGCCAACTTTTGGCACGGGAGACCACTGCCCTGGCGTTGGATCAATTCTTACATCACCATTCGCAGCAACACGCTTTCCGAATTGAACAATAGTTAGCCCGCCCTGATGACCTTCCGGATAAAAATCATCAAACATCATTACGTTAAGCCCCTGCATTTCGTAATAGCCTTCTTTATTAATTATTAATTTTGAACTCATTATCTTAGCTTGACCATAAATATTTAGAGCAAGACCGACAATAAATAGAATAATACCGATAACATCATTTTTTTTTAACATAAATACCTTTAACAAAATTTAGTTGTAACCATGTTTCATTCGTCGAAGAATCTGAGTACTGAATTATTGAGGAGAAAATAAATTTAGGGCTTCAACGTTATTCATTTAACATTTTCCTTTATTAAAAATTTTTTGCCTGGTTTAGTGATAAAAGAATTTGTTATTCGAAATTCCTTTCCATCCTTTAGAAAAATTGCTGCAGAAGTATTATCATTTGGTGCCGGCTCACCATTATATCTATCTACAGAAATATTTTTAAAATTCTTAAACTCAATTCCATTTGTAAAATAATTTTCTTTAACATCGCCCCATTTCAAATCAAAATTCTGGATTTTAATATTCTTAACATTTTCGGCATAAAAAGCGGAGATATTATGACTAAATATTGCAAACTTCGGGTCGGTGGTAGGGCGCAAATCAAAATTACCTCCACAAACGGAATTTAATTTGCTTTCATTCAAAGTAAAGGAAATATCATTGAACGAAATATCTTTAACTTCACTTTCGTTAGAACAATACAATAAAATCCCAGATTCACCTTTTGCAATGATATTGGTAAATTTAATACCTTCAATTGTACCAAGTTTTACAGAATCTTTACCCCTAATTGCCGAAATATGAATCGGCTCGCCGTTTCCCCACCAGTCGCCAGTGTACATCCTTGTATGAATAATGATATTAGAAAAAATCATATCTTTAATTGAGCCTTGATCTCGAAGGCAAAGATTTATTCCCCGGTTTGAACTATCAATTATTATATTGTTAAAAGTATAATTTTGCATATCATTTTGATCCCAGCCTCCAACCCGAATAGCACTCGACCGAGATACAAGATAGCAATTAGTAATTGTTATATTTTCTGAAACATGCTTGATATTTTTATAGCCTGGCAGATCAAAATGATAAGCATAACCAGTAATTGCAAAAGCATCATCACCGGTGCGAATGTCGCAGTCTGAAATTTGTACATTACTGCACGAGGTTAAATCGATTCCATCATTGTTAGGAACTAATAGATTATTCCACACTCTTACACCAGAAACTATAACACCATCACAATCAGCAAAATGAATTGTCCAGAAAGGCGAATTCGTAACCAGGACATTTTTGAAAGTAACATTTTTACAGTTAGAAAAAATAATCATTTGAAACGGTCTATCAAGGGGGACTAACGGGCCATCACCTAATCCTTTGAGAACTTCGCGAAAATGATTTTTTTGCCTGGTATATTTTGTACTAACTGAATCAAAAACTTTTGCTTGGATTAAATTCATAAACGCATCGCCATTTCCATCAATATTACCTTCTCCGCTAATCGAAATGTTATCAGAATTCTCTGTATAAATTAATCCCAGTTTCTTACCATTTAAGTAATAATCAGAAACTTTATTGCTTCCTTTTAATATTGCACCTTTTTCTAGATGAAGATCAATATTGCTAAACAACTGAATCGTACCGCTAATAAAAGTACCTGAGGGAATTAAAACTGTTCCGCCACCATTTTGTCTACATTTATTAATTGCTTTTTGAATTGCCAGTGTATTAATAGTTTTTCCGTCAGCTACCGCACCAAAATTTATTATGTTATAAGTTTCACTTTTGAGTGCAGTAGTTGTAAAAAATAAAATTAAGGGAAAAAACATTAATATATTTTTCATAGTTTCTTCCTGATATTATTTGTTGTGGAAAAGCATGCTGGCAGGGATAGTATGCTTTTTCAAATGTGGACCTTCAACACTGGCACTGAGTTCCATTCCTCCCGCCGCTTGAAAAAATGTTAATTCAATTTTATGATAGCCGGTTCTTAAAACAATACTTCCAGATCTTTCTTGCGGTGCATGCTGCCCGTCGTTATTTACAATTGCTCTTCCGTCAATTAAAAGTGAAGAACCATCATCTGAAGTGGTAAAGAAAGTATATAGTCCGTCTTCTGGTATTTTGATATAACCTTCATATCTTAAAGCAAAATTTTCATCTCTAACTTCTTTGGGCAAAATAAAACTATCTCTTACGCCTGATAATTTGGGAGAAAGGCTTGAAAAGACAGGCAGAGCTTCCCACCTGCCTTCATAATAGTTAAAATTTAGCCCACGTTCCGGATTTTCTAATTCAACGGGCGGCTTCATTTTTACAGTTCCACTTAATTCAAGAACAACTACCGACATAGGCGGCATATCTACTTTCAGATTATTGCCTGCCAAAGCAAAGTTTGAAAAGTCTACAGGCTTTATTTCATTTGGATTTTCAAAAGTATTATGAGCATTCATTCTATCGGCAGTTAAAATTTTACCGGTAATTTTACCGGCATTAAAATTTTCTAAATTTAACTCTGTATTTTCGGAAGCATCGGGATCTATATTGCAGATCGAAATATGCATTTTCCCGGTGCTATCAATCGAAGCTGAACAATTTATTGCAGGCAATGTGTCACCTTTAAAAATATAATAACCAGAGTTTACTTTAGCAGGCACCATCATTCCATCTTGATGAACTTTGAACAAATCGAATACATAATAAGTCGGAGTAAGAATCATCTTATCACCTTTAGTAAGTATCATTGCCTGAAGTACGTTTACAACTTGTGCTATATTTGCCATTCTTACACGGTCGCAGTGATTATTAAAAATATTCAAATTGCATGCAGCGGCTACTGCATCGCGCAAAGTATTTTGCTGAAAAAGAAAACCGGGATTAGTGCCGGGTTCAACTTTGTACCAAGTTCCCCACTCATCAACGACAAGCGCAATTCTTTTGCCAGGATCATATTTATCCATTATGGCAGAATGTTTAGTAATCAGCTCGTCCATTTTCAGAGTTTTTTTCATAATACCGAACCAGCCTTTTTCATCAAAATCAGTGGCGGTTTTTTGATTTGCAAAAGAATAATAGTGCAAAGACAAACCGTCAAAATAAAGGGCAGCGTTTTTCATTAAGACGGTAGTCCAATTATAATCATCACCATTTGGACCGCAGGCAATTTTATATAAAACATTGCTGCCGTAATTTTTCATAAAACTTCCATACCTTCGAACTTGATCTGCATAATATTCTGGTGTCATATCTCCACCGCATCCCCAGCTTTCATTTCCGATTCCCCAGAATTTAACTCCCCACGATTTTTCTCGTCCATTTTTCTTCCGTAATTCAGTCATAGGGCTGACATTATCGGAGTTAACATATTCGACCCATTGAGAAAGCTCTTGAACCGTACCGCTTCCAATGTTGCCCGTAAAATAGGGTTCACATCCGATTAATTTACAAAGCTCCAAAAATTCATGCGTACCAAAACTGTTATCTTCGGTAACACCACCCCAATTTGTGTTGATCATTTTGGGTCTTTTATCGCGTAATCCTATTCCATTCATCCAATGATATTCATCGGCAAAGCATCCGCCTGGCCAGCGAAGTATTGGAACTTTTAGTTTTTTTAAAGCTTCAACCACATCTTTTCTAATTCCATCAATATTTGGTATTGATGAATTTGCTCCTACCCAAATCCCACCATAGATAAGATGTCCTAAGTGCTCTGCAAACTGACCATAAATATTTTTATTAATTTTATATTCCTGGTCAGAAGCATCAATTGTTATTTTATTCTCATACACCTGTGCTTTAAGAGTAAATAGAGAAATGAAAACAAGCAGTAACAATAAAAATATTTTTTTCATAAAAGATCCATAAAAAATATTATTTAATTTTCCAATGTTGGTAGCGATAAATAGTTTCGAGGAAAAAATAATCAGCAAAAATTGAAGGGACATCCACGTTGCTATTAATCGGAAGAAACTGAACTGAATGATCAAGCAGGCAATTAGTATTTTTTTTACCAGTAAAATAAGGAGCGCAGCAAAGAGATTTTAACATTGCTTCCGCTTTAGATTTATAAAAATTTTTTAGAGAATCATTTTTTATATACTTAATGAGTTCGAATAAAGCAGAAGCAACTATGCATGAGGCAGAAACATCACGAAATTGGATATTAGATTGGAAATCCCATGGTGCAATATTATCAGGCGGAAGATGCTTAAAAAAATAATCAGATAATTTTATAGCATCGTGAAGAAATTGTTTTTCTTTTGTGTATCGATAGGCAACGGTAAAACCATAAATGCCCCATGCCTGTCCACGAGCCCAAGTAGTTTCATCGCCAGCGCCCTGAAGTGTTCCTTTATTGATTACTTTACCAGTAGATTTATCATATCGAACAATATGATACGTACTTCCATCTGGGCGAATAAAATCGCGTGCAGTAACTTCGGCATGATTTCTTGCATAATCAGCAAGCTTTGCGGAATCTCCGTTTTCTGAAGCCCAAAATAAAAGTTCAAGATTCATCATAATATCTATAATTACGGGATAAGAATTATTTACAGGCTTCATGTCCCAATTAGAACTAAGACATTTAATTTTAGAATTATATCTGTTAGCAAGAGTATTAGCAGATTGAAGAATTATTTTTTTATAACTACCATTTGCAAGAGCTTTGTCAAATTTAATTCCATTACCGAAGGAACTCATAAACTTAAAACCAAGGTCATGTGTGGTAGTATCATTTTTTTCATATTCTAAAGAGTTAGTCCATTGTTCAGCCCAATTTTTGAAGCGTTTATCGCCACTCAATTTGTAAGCGTACCAAAGACAACCAGGGTAAAATCCCGCAGTCCATTCTGTTGCTGGTTTTAACTGCCACTTTAAATCTTTTGTACCATAAGTCGGAAAAAGAGTCGTATCGCCAACTTCGTTTACACTGTTGACCAAATGAACTAAAGAAATTTCTATAGCATTGTTAACAAGGCTATCAATGTTACTAGTAGCAAAACTAAATGGGGATGAAAAAATTAAAAATAATATGACAAAAATAATTCCGAAAAATTTCGAATATTTTTTTTGTACATAAACTATAAATAATTCCTTTAGCATCATATTCTATTTGTTTTGAAGGTCCAATTTTATTAGATGGTAAGATTACCCAGCAAGAATTTGATCAATTTGCTTTAATTCATCTTGTGAAAAGTTTAAATTCTCAATTGCTTTCACGGCATCATCAATTTGCTCAACTTTGCTTGCGCCAATTAGAGCAGAAGTTATTTGTTTGTAGCGCAGAACCCAAGCAAGAGCCATTTGTGCAATATTTTGATTTCGCATTTTAGCTATTTCGTTTAGTTTTTTTACTTTCTCAATTTTTTCAGATGTAATTTGTTCTGGTTTTAAAAAGCCAGTTTGTTTTGCAGCGCGAGATTCGGGAGGAATTCCGTTCAGATATTTATCAGTCAACATCCCTTGAGCCAAAGGTGAAAAGACAATACATCCAATGCCTTCTTCTTCGAGGACATTTAACAAACCATCTTCAATCCACCTTTCAAACATACTGTATTTGGGTTGATGAATTAGGCAGTGAATCCCTAATGATTTTAAAATACTAGAAGCTCTTTTGGTTAATTCTGCAGAATAATTAGAAATTCCCACGTAAAGAGCTTTACCGCTTTTAACAATATCGCAGAGCGCACCCATGGTTTCTTCAAGAGGAGTATTTGGATCGGGGCGATGGTGATAAAAAATATCTACATAATTCAGTCCCATTCTTTTAAGGCTTTGATCAAGGCTGGCAATTAAATATTTTCTGGAACCCCAGTTTCCATAGGGACCTTGCCACATATCATATCCAGCTTTTGTAGAAATAATAAGTTCATCGCGGTAAGAAGAAAAATCGTTTTTAAGAATATAACCCATAGTTTCTTCAGCAGAGCCATAAGGAGGTCCATAATTATTTGCAAGATCAAAATGTGTTATTCCCAAATCAAAAGCATGTTTTGCCATCGCGCGCGAATTTTCTAAAACATCAACACCTCCGAAATTATGCCATAAACCAAGAGAAACTTTTGGCAGTAAAACACCGCTTAAGCCGCAGCGATTATACTTCATAATATTATATCTGTTTTCATCAGCTAAATACATCAAAATCCTCCACACTAATTACTTTTATTATTTTCATTTTTTATTTTACTTGCAATTCATTAACTGCATCAATCTGTCCTTTAATAGCTTTCTCAAAAAATTTCCCGTCGTTCGTCAGCTGAAAAGTCTTCCATGATTTAATAGCATTGGGATACCATTGCGGATCGAACACCCACCATATCCAGCTTATACCTTTATCCTTAAAATAATTAATTATTGTTTTACCATAATTATAATTTGCTGCACTATCTGGAAGAGTAAATCCTATTTCAGTAGCTATAACAGGGTAAGTATTTGCAGCAAATCCAAAATCCTCTTCCCATTTAGGAACATACGGCGGGGTACGTTTATGAGGATATGGATGCACAACATAAGCAATTCCATCAGCATTTATTGGATCATATTGCAGTGGAGTTAAATCATAAGCCCAGTCGAACCCAGCAACCAACGGAACACCTTTAGCATCATAAGCTCTTATTAAAAAGATTAAATGTTCATTAATATTTTTCCATTCATCCCATGTCATCGTACCAAGCTGCCCCCGGTAAAGAGTCGGTTCATTAAAAAGTTCATAAAAAGCCACAGTATTATTTCCGGCATAATGGCGAGCAATGGTTCTCCAAAAATTAAATGTTTCAGTTTTCGAAGTAACATACATTGGATCTTGATAAAGATTTTCGCCCAGATTTCCTATTGAATGCCAGTCGATGTCTATATAAATACTGTCTTCGGTGCACCATTCAACTGCTTGATCGAGAAGCTTCAAATAATTTACAACTCCTCTTTCCCTCCATGCAATTGGATGCACAGGAATTCTTACAACCATTACATCCAATTGTTTTAATTTATCAAAAAGATTTTTATGCCATGCACCTTGATGATCAATTTTATCTGGGTCCGAAATTGAAATCCCTTTAAAAACAACAGTATCGCCCTTTGAATTTACAAACTTATTTCCCTTGACTGATATTTGTGGTAAAAGCTTTTCATTTTTGGCATTTAAAGGTGCACCGGGAAAACTTTCATTCCACCATTCTTGATATTTTTCTTGTGGCATTGTTGCCTGAGAAAAAATGGATGATATGATGAAAAGTAAAAAAAATAACACCGCAAAATTCTTTTTCATAAAATTCCCTTTCATTTTAATAAAGCTTTAATTTGGTGATAAAATTCTTCTCATAAGGATGACAAATTTTTTATGAATTATTTTATTTCTGTTAGAATCAATTTCTTATTTAAATAATCAACAACTTGCTCATTAGGAATTTTGCTTAAAAACGGCACTGGATTATTTTTATCTATCCAAACAATTCTGAATTTTCTCTTTGATGGCATTCCTTTATACACTCCTTTAGGTGCATCAATTGTCAATTTACCAGTACTCTCATTATAGTTCATAGCAATCATTACATATTTCCCATTTTTATAATTATTGTTTTCATTTTCATCTTCATAAAGAATGAATGAAGCGTCTTTACCTTTATATATATAAAGCGTAAGATCGGTATTCTGCTCTTGTTCCGCATACTGAATTTCCTTTCCTACAGGAATTATAGAACCTTCTTTTATAAATAAAGGAATTTTATCAATAGGAGATTCAACTTTTATAGTTTTCCCTCCTTCATAAAATTTACCGGTATAAAGATCAAACCAGCCGTATCCAGCAGGAAGATAAACATCTTTTGTACGCGCTTTAAATTTTGTAACCGGGGCAACCAGCAAAGCAGGACCAAACATATACTCGTCAGAAATATTTTCGACTTTTTCGTCATTGCTAAAATCCATAATCAAGGCACGCATTATTGTATAATCTTTAAGGTAAACAAGTCCCGCTAACGAATAAATATAAGGCATTAATCTATACCGCAATTTTGTAACACCGACCATTGCGTTATAATCAGCACTACCTTCGGGAGAAACATTAAAAATTTCGCGATACGGATATTGCCCATGTGAACGGTAAAGAGGACAAAAAGCACCAAACTCATACCATCTTGTAAGTAACTCGCTCCACTCGGCAAGATTTTCACCATTAGCATCAATAAACTTATTTGGAACAGCAAAACCGCCTATGTCAAAAGTCCAATAAGGCAATCCAGACATTGAATAATTAAGCCCAGCAGGGATTTGCCCCTTCATATCTTGCCAGGTAGAAGCAATATCTCCGCTCCATACAGCTGCATCATAACGTTGCTGCCCAGCAAAGGCTGATCTTGTTAAAATGAAAACGCGTTTATTAGGATTTACAGCCATTTGACCTTCATAAATCGCTCGGGAATTTTCAAGCGAATAGGCATTAAAATATTCTGCTCCCGGTCCTAAAGCGGTTGGGTCCATTAAATATTTCCTTGTATCCATCGGTAAATTGGAACATATATCTGGTTCGGAAGCATCTAACCACCAGGCATCAATTCCAATTGGATAAAGATTTTTATCAATCATTTTCCAGAATAATTTTCTTGCAGCAGAATTATATGCATCATAAAAGGTTGAAAGATATCCGGGTCCTACCCAATCTTTATTTTTCAATTTTAAGTTACCCTGATAGAGAAAACCTTTTTCATTCATCAAATTGAAATTTTTTATGCCCTCATAAAATTTGGGCCAAACCGAGATCATAAAGTGCTCATGAAGCATATTATGAAGTTCATCCACCATGGATTTTGGATTTGGGTATCGCGAAGAATCAAAACTTTGACTTCCCCATTGCTCTTCTTTCCAGTAAAACCAATCTTGAACAATATTATCGAAAGGAATTTTTAGTTTTCGGTATTCTCGAGCAACTTGAAGTAACTCATTCTGAGTTTTATATCTTTCCCTGCTTTGCCAAAAGCCAAAAGCCCACTTTGGAGGAATTTCTGCTTTGCCTGTAAGCTGTCTGTAGCCGCTTATAACTTCATCCATGTTTTTACCGGTAATAAAATAATAATCAATCTGCTTACCATATTCTGAATAAAGAGACAGTCTATCTTGTTCTTCTTCCGGTAAAGGCGTTTTAACTTTTAAAGAAATAAACGCCTGACTTCCATCTGGAATCCATTCAATACGGATGGGATATTTGTGCCCAATTTTCAAATCAAGATTAAAAAGATAAACGAAAGCATTCCAGGATTGACGCCACCTATCAACAATTAATTTGTCGTCTATCCATAATTTACAAAAGCCCGATGAGTATAATCTAAATTTATAACGTCCGTTTTTAACTGGTTCAATCGAACCATTCCATTCGGCTTTACCATTTTCTAAAGAAAACCCCGATGGCAAATTTTTAAGTAAAGGAATAAATTCATAATCGATCTGCGATTCATTTCTTGAAAGAAAAATTTTTGAATCATCTTTCGTGTTAAAATACTTTGCGGAAAGGCTCCCTTCTTTACCATCAGAATCAAAAAGTTTTAGGCATGACAAAGAATCGTAATCCCGTATATCACCAAATTTAGAACGCGAATAATTATCCCATAAAATTCCATAGTTTCTATTTGAGATAACAAATGGAATTGAAATTTTTGTGTTATACTGATAAAGATCTACATCTTCATCTTTGTAATTAAAAATACCTTCCTGCTGCTGACCCAAACCATAAAAGGCTTCATTAGAAGGAGACTCAAATTGTTGGTGAATTCTGAATAAATGCTCGTTCTCAAGTGTAACAGGCTCAATCGACCTACCTCCTCCTTTAAGTTCGGATAAAATTGGATTACCGGTCGAATCACAAAAGATAATTCCGCCTGATTTTAACGAAACCCTAGCACTTAAAGCAGAAGTTTTTATAACAAGAGTGTCACTATTTTCTTGTACTAAAAAATTCACTTTAGGGAAAAATTTTTTTTGAATAATTAAACTATTGGAATTCGGAAATACCTCGGAAGAAACAGCGCTGATACGAAAAATTTTTTCTGTTACAGGTTCAATTCGAATAAGCTTAGCTCCATTTTTAACCGAATCTTTTACTGAGACAATAACACCTTCAGCGGTATTCCTATAATTTTTCTGTGCAAAGGTAAATGATGAAATTAAAATAAGTATAATAACTGAAACAATTCTCAATTCATCCTCCTAAAAAATTTAAAAGTGAACAATCACTTCTAATCAATTTATTTTTACAACACTTTATTGTTTAATAAGCCTAAACATCAACACATCGTGAGCGGGTATTTCAGCATTTAAAATTTTGTCAGTAGTTCCGGCTTCTTTTTTTGTCCAAAGATTAAAAAGTTTGTAATTAATTCTATCAAATTGTGTATCCCTTCCCGAAACAGAATCATTGACGGCTTCTTTTTTCCAATTGAAAGAAACCTTCTTTGGTTCGATGCTACGATTTAAGAAGCATACCGCCCAATCCCCTTTTTCAAGCGGTTTGAACCAAACTTCAACACTGTCGTTTGCCGAATATTTTAACCCTTCAATTCCGAGGGAATCTTGATCAACAGCAATAACATCTTTATTGGTCAAAATATCTTTGGTTGCTTTGGTCATGCTGCTTAAATCGTTTCCTGCAATTAGGGGTGCAGCAAGCATACACCACATTGAAAAATGAGCACGGTCTTCGTTTGTAGACATACCATTACCAACTTCAAGCATATCAGGGTCATTCCAATGCCCAGGACCGGCATACTGCCTTAAGCCATTTTGCATATCAAGAATGTACATTACTCCCCAAGAATACCACGTACCGTGATCTTCTTTGCAATCGAAGCATGCAGTAATATCGCCAGTAGTGCGCCAGAGGTTACCTATATTTTTAGCCCACAGCCACGGTTTACTGTTTCCCCATTCACAAATACTAAAAACAATTGGTCTTCCCGCAGCATAAAGAGCGTGGTTCATAGTTAAATATGCTCCTTCAGCATTTAAGCCTTCGGTGTTGCACCAATCATATTTTAAGTAATCAATCCCCCACTTTGCATAAGTAAGCGCATCTTGAAACTCATAACCTCTACTGCCGGGAAAACCGCCGCAAGTTTGCCAACCGGCATCAGAATAAATGCCAATCTTCAGACCTTTTGAATGAATATAGTCCGCAAGTGCTTTCATTCCAGAAGGGAATTTAGCAGAATCAGGATGAATAAACCCAAGGCTATCTCGTTTCCCCTGCCAGCAATCATCAAGATTAATATAAATATAACCAGCATCTTTCATACCCGAGGTAACCATAGCATCTGCCATATCACGGATAACTTTTTCATTTATATTTCTGCCAAATTTATTCCAGCTATTCCAGCCCATAGGAGGAGTCAGTGCTAATTTGTCAAATTTTTGAGCAAACAAAAAAGATGAAAACAAAAAAATAAGAAATAGAATTATCATCTTGTTAAGCTTAAGACGATAGTTAGAGTACACTTTCTTTTTCATAAAAGTACCTATTTATTTTTATAATTTAATATCAATATTAACTGGCTTAGGAGTTTCATCAACCGAAATATCAATTGTTAATAAACCATTGAAGTAGTTGAAAGCATGCTCTTTTCCATTAACCAAAACTGAAGCAGGTTTTCTTCTGGTATATGCAGCAAAAGTACCTCCTTCGTAGATTGTTGCAGTAACTTCATTTATAGAAATGCTTGAGTTTAACACTGCCGCCGGTGCATTATATTTATTTACAAGCCCAAAAATGGCGCATCCGTGAGAGGTCGGAACTAAATAAAACAATTTATAAGGTGCCCTTTCGTAAAGTTTATAAGGAATTGTTTCATCCCTATCGTAAAGACGATATTCTTTAGAAAAGTATTCATAAACTGCAAATTGCTTTTGATAAAGCGAAGGTATTTCATTTGGTCTAAAGCGACCAACTATGCTATCTTTTTTTGCCGTTTCCCATGTACCAACTAAAGCAACGTCTCCATCCATAGAAAAAGCCTGAAACGGTTCTCCAACTTTTTGAAATAAACTCCTAACCATAGGAAGCAAAGGTTTATCTGCTCTCAGAATTTTTCCGTCACTATAAACCAGAGGCTCCAATACTTTGAAATTATGCTCATTAACTTTGTCAGTAATGTAAATTGGACCATTACCAATGGCATGCGTAAAAGCATGAAAAGCAGCACTTGGACTAATGGATTCAAACATGTCTAAATCTGGAAAAACCATTTGAGAAAAATAAAGTGAATTGAAAGAAGCCTGCATGATTTGGTCTGAAGCTTTTTGAATTACAAAATCGTAAGATTGAGTGGTATCGTAAGCTGGATAATAATCATCTTCAGCCCGAGCAACAGAAGTGTTACCAAAATTTAAATAAGCTTCGGGAGTCATATCCATACAGTTTATTATTGTATTGTCAAAAAATTTGGCAACCGCAGAATTTATAGCCTCATGATATTTTTCCGAGCCTTTAAATATCGGGAAATTATCTACAGCCATTCTTTCCGTAACAAGCTGATTATCTATTTTTACAAAAGAACATCCCTGCTCCTTTAAGTAACTATAAAAATCATCATAAAATTTATTAAGTAGTCTTGAGTCGGGTTTTATAAAATAACAATCCCGCATCTTAGAATTTCTCAAATCAGGTCTTATTTTTTCTTTCCACGAAAACAAGTCTTTCTTAAATTCCCTACCCAGCTCAGAATTAGGATTTATTCCCTGCCAGTATCCGTTCAAAGTGCTCCAAATGCCAACATTATTAATTCCAAATTCTTCTTTTAACTTCTTTATAATTGGAGAAAAACCATTTGGAAATTTTTTCTTATCGGGATAAAAAGAATTTAATTTAGATTCTGTATTATCAAACCATCCATCATCTATTAAAAACCACTTAACAGGAAATTTAGCGTCAACAAAATTTTTTGCGGAATTAATTAACAAACTATCATTTAAATTTTTTCCTTCGTTAGAAGCATTCCAACTGCACCAACCAATCGAATCAAAAATTTTTGGGAAGCTTTTGCCTAAAATTAAATCATCTTCTTTTCCAATTGAAGTTAAACCTTCTTTATAAAGTTCAGCAAAAAGTTTATAAGGATCCTTTCCAAATCCAACAGCTATTTGTGGAATATTCTCTTCGTTCATTTTATTAAAATAGCTAACAGACTTTGATCCGAATAAACCATTTTCCTGCCCAAGTGTCGTTCGGTAACCTTTCCCCGAAAGCGGCATTGCTGCTCCAAACATTCCATCAGAATATTGCCAATAGAAAAATTGAACATCCCAAGCTTTCATCTGCATTATATGCTCAATCCTTTCTGGTTTAGACCATGAGTTCCAAGGACCATAACGCCAAAGAGTCATACCTTTTTCAAACCCGGGAATTTTATCAAAAAATATCCCAAGAAAATCTTTCCCATTTTTGCTCTCATTACCATTCGGTGAAAGGAAAAAACAAATAACCGGCGAGTTTGAATTTGATTTAACGGAAACATTTATTGGTCTTGATGAAGTAAGAAAAGAGAAAACATTGTTTTCTTCCGTTATTTTTTTTATTAAAATATTTTTAGATTGTAAAATGATATGACCGCCTTCAAGCCTAATTTTACCTCCATAATAAATATCCAGTTTGTTATGTGATTCTTTTATTGTAATAATTTCCTCAGGCTTTTGCTGACTATAATTAAAAAAAGAGAGACATAAAAAAAACAAAATAAAATAAATTTTTATCACGAAAATTTCCCTTCTATTTTTTACTAAAAAATTATTCATTGTTAGATAAAATTTAATAGCAAATCATCTTAAACTTTACAAAAAATTAATCACGTTATTTTATATCGCTCCAATTATCTGTTTTAAAAGTAGGAGAAGGAAGCCCTTCTTTATTAAACAAAGTAGCTTCTGCATTATTACTCCAGGTATATCTAACTGCAACTGGATCCTTTATTTCATCGCTAAAAACAATTAATTTTTTACCATCAACTTTAGCTTTAGCTTTAACAAATTTTTGATCCGGACCCGAAATGATAAAATTAGTATCACCATTAATATCTTTCAACACAAGCCCTTTATCAGAGTGTTCGAAGGATAAAATAATTTTGTCTCCTTTAATTTCCATTGCTTTGTAAAGAGGACCAGAATAAAATACTTTTTTACCATAATTTTTTGCAAGAGCCCATAAAGCAAGTCTCTTCCCTACATCCAGCTTGTCCGGCGGATGAATTGTAGAAAGGCTGCTTATATCTAAAGTAACAACAATACCAGTATTTGGAACCGATAAGTAAGTCTGAAATTGGGCATCCCGCACTACATAAGACCTCGAGTTGTCCCCATAATTCCACGGAGCAATTTGGACAAAATAAAATGGGAAGTCACCTTCCATCCAGTCCGATCTCCAATTATTAATCATCATTGAAAAATAAGTTTTATAATTATTGTAATCATTCGGCTCATCAGAATTGGATTCCCCTTGATACCAAATAACACCTTTTATATAATAAGGAATAAGGGGTGCTATCATTCCGTTAAAAAGCATTGTTGGAGTGTTTGGACCAATATCAATGGCAGCTTTTGGACGCGAATAAAATTCCTGGTTATTTATATTATAAACATAAAATTTTTCATTAATATATTCTGCAACGGGAAGATACTTCCACTCACCGGCAAGTGAAATGTTTTCTTCACTTCCCTTAGGATGAATCTGCATTTTGACATTATTACCCCAAATTCCTCCGCCGCCTTGGTTGTCAATAACCCTAACTGCTATTGTTAGTACCGTATCGGTTATCAAATTAGCTGGCACCTCATAAACTCTGGGCTTTTGCCAAAAACCAACTTCTTCAGTAGCACCTACCAATGTACCGTTTACATAAGTCCTATCCATGTCATCAACCGGACCTAATTCAAGGACAAGTGCTTTATTTAGCCAGCCTTTGGGAACATCAATTTTTTTTCTAAACCAAACTGCACCATCAAAATTTCCTACTTCAGTTGATTCCCAATAAACCGGCAATTTCATTTTTCGCCAAGCGCTATCGTTAAAATTTGGTTTTGCGCAAAGGCTATCACCGAAATCTAAATTTTCCCATTGAACTTCAGGTGCTTTTCCACTGATATCAATAAAATGATGGCTATGAATCCATTCGTTTAGTTTATCAACTTCATCCTTTGCCTGAGAAATTTTTTCAACTAAAGATTTATATTCATCCAAACTGTCAAGATATTTTCCACTTATCCATGGTTGTATTTTTGTCCCACCCCACACTGAAACAACCAAACCTATTGGAACATTTAATTCTTTATACAATTTTCTTCCAAAAAAATATGCTACTGCACTAAACTTAGCAACTGTTCTTGGATTGCACTCACTCCAGCTTCCGACACAATTAAATTCTGGTTTACTTGAAACAGCTCTTGCAACAGTAAACAACCTAATGTTTGGATAATTTGCATTTTTAATTTCTTCGGCGGAATTATTTATTGGATTTTCCGGCGGCCATCCTTCAAGGGGTATTTCCATGTTAGACTGTCCAGAGCATAACCAAACTTCCCCAAGCATGACGTTGTGATATGAAATTGAAGAATCTCCAATAACTAAACTTACGGTATAAGGTCCACCAGCTTTTATAGTTTTGACTTTGGTCATCCAAGTGCCGTCATTATTTACTTTAGTTTTTACTGTTTCTCCCCAACTGGCTTTAATAATGACCATTTCACCTGGTTGTGCTTTTCCCCAGAAAGGTACTTTAGCTTTTTGCTGAAGCACCATATTATCCGAAAATAAAGCCGGCATTTCAACAATTACTTTTTTTGAACTTTGCATGTTTTGAGGGAATAAGAATTCCGTCGTTGCAAAAAAGAAAAAAATCAAAACAAAAAGTTTCATACAAAATCCCTTTATTTTATAATAAAAAAAACCAAAATAATAACGGATAATTTCGACTATATATATTCCGTCTTAATTAAATAGAGCTTAAATTTATTCATCAATGATGACTTCTTACAAAAATATTTTTCTGCTTAACTTCATTTCAAAAACCGATGAAATCAATAATGAAACTGATTTCTTTGAGGAAACACAATTACAAAAGCATCAATTATTGAACAGTAATTATATTTGGATCTGGTTTTTCAATTTTTGAATAAATAATTTCTACTCTACTGAGTTCGGAAGAATCATTAAATTTTATTTCCAAAAATTTGCTATTTGGAGGAAATTCCTCGCAAGTATAAACAGCAGGGTTATAGAAACCATAAAAATTTTTATAAGGAGGAAAAGTTTCCATCTTTGCAGCCAGAGGTTTAAAATTATTTAATGAATCGGATGCAAAAAAGTCTAGTCCGCATTGGCTATTAATTAAGAATACTTCTACTCTAATTGAATCAATAGATTGTGGAACTTGATAAATAATAAATGCATCTTTCGAGCCTTTAAGTCTGCTGTCATCTTCCTTGGCTTTATATAAATCTTGATTTTTAAGAAATTGAAGATCTCCGGTCATTGTTAAAATTTTTGAAGAATCAGCAAGTTCGTCAATAAATTTTTTATAAGTAACATCAACAGGTCCAACTTCATTTGAAGGAGCAGAAGCACCGGAACTATTTTTAGCAATAACCCTGTAATAATAGCTACTGTCTAATTGTGCCGTAGTATCATCAAACAATGGACGAAAGACGACATCGGCATCACTAACACTGTCAACAATTAAATTCCACTGATCTGATCCGGAATTTCTTCTCTCAATTGAATAAAAAGAAGCGCCAGTTGAGCCTTGCCATGAAATATCATAAACATCTTTAATATCTAAAAGATTTGGAGGATCAGGAATCGGCAGCGGTGGTTCGGGTAAGCTGTCAATTTTGTAAGCACTTTGCCTCATAAAATCAACAATCTCTTTTTCGTGATAAAATTCGCCGGACGGAAATCCTGGGAACCTATACGAACCTGCGTATGCTTCGCCATGCTGATAAAAGCCACCGCTTCTTGCATGTCCTCTCATACTCCAAATCATTATTCCAGCTAAACCGTTATTGATTGCTGTATCCACAATTGTTTTTACATCTTTTGGATTGCTGTATCCGAATTCCCCTACAAAATAAGGCTTCTTTCCTTCGGTTAATTTCCGGTTTTTTAAGACATCAGGAATTGCTATTTGAATCGGTGAGTAATAATGCGTAGACAAAACGTCAAAGTGTGGATTATCAACTTCCTGTTCGGATAAAACTTGTTCATGAGTTCCTTCAAGCACTAAATGATTTTTATCGATACTTTTTATGTAAGAAGCAATAGTATCTTGCCAAGAGAAAGGAGCTTCAAGCTCGTTGCCAGTTTCCCAACCAAGAACTGCTTTGTCGTCCTTATATAAAACTCCAGTATAAGTGTTTTTCCGGTCGAGCACAAATTTAATTGTCTTTTCAAAATCCGAAATTAATTGTGGATCTGTCCAAAAATCATCAGCAGTTTTTCCTCTGAAGGCTGCATATTCAGCTCTACCGCCCCACCACCACCAATTATCAACAAAGGGAATAATTAATCTTACGCCTTCTTCATTTGCAATTTGAAGAACTTTATCTAAAGCTCTAAAAGCCTTTTCATTAAATTTGCCGGGACCTTCTACATAACGTACAATGTTTTTTGATTCGCCAGCTCGACGAACCGATAATGTATAAATTCTGACAACCTTACCGCCGTCCATTTTTATTGCTTTCATTGCATCTCTAATTTCAAACTCCGTTGGCAAGCGCCATGGGCTTGAGGCTTCAAATGGGAAATAGTCTTCTATGTAAAGCATATTAGGTACGTTGTACGAAACAAATCTTAGCTCTTTGTTCCCATCCATCAGTTTATCATGTTTTGCGGTAACAAAATTGTTAAATTGGCTTATTGTTCCACATTGAATAAAAAATATTGCAATTAAAATCTGAAGGACAAACAGTAGTGTTCTTTTCATATATCTTCCCGGTTAAATGAATTGCTAAAATAAATGTACAAAAATTTAACCTTAAATATTCAAAGATTATGCCGCTATAAACTTTTTTATTCCAAAGCAATAAACTCTTCAAATCATTAGCAAGACGAAGAAGTCCTAACAAGATAAAGCGATAGATAATATTATTTAATTAAAAAATACTTTTTTAAACTAGGGGAAATCATTATCATTTTAATAAAATTATATCAAAAAGTAAAAATTTTATTCCTATTTCACTTTCATTTTCAATAAAAATATTAGCACGTTATTTGCCTTCTCAAATTCAATTTAATAGCTCGAAATGAATAAAAATTAAGGAAAGTTATGTCGCTTCAAAAAAGTAGTTTTGATGAAAAACAAAGTATTCAAATGGTCTTAAATGAAATGTTAGAACACGTCCGCAAAAATTTATTAGATAAATGGTATCCTCTTGCAGTTGACAAAGAATACGGCGGTTATTTTACAAATATTACTTATAATTGGGAAATAGAGCCAGTGCAAACAAAAATGATTGTTACTCAAGCACGTTATGTTTGGGCTGCTGCAAAGGCTGCTATGTTTTTTAATGATAATGTTTATGCCGATGCTGCAAAACACGGCTTCCCCTTTCTTAAAAACTTTATGTGGGATCAGAAATACGGTGGCTTTTTTCAAATGAGGGATTATAAGGGCGGCTTCTCGGATTATCTCGGTTTTAATAATGAAAAAAGAACCTATGGAAATGCTTTCGCTATTTATGGATTAGCTGCACTTTATGACTTAACTAAAAACAATGAAGTTCTTGATTTTGCTAAAGAAGCTTTTAATTGGATTGAAGATCACTCTTTCGACCCAAAATATAAAGGCTATTTTCAGTTCATCTCTCCCGAAGGTGTACCTTTCGATAAAAATAGTTCCTACAAAACTAAAGCTTATGACGACGTTGAACTTGGTTATAAAGATCAAAACTCTTCTATCCATTTGCTCGAAGCTTATACCGAACTGTTTAATGTCTGGAAAGATGAAAAACTTAAAAATCAACTTAGCGGACTTTTAACTTTGATTCGCGATGTTATTACTACTCCTGAAGGTTACATGAATTTATTCTTTGAAAACGATTGGACACCCATTTCCTTTAAAGATGCACCTAAAGAAATTAGAGAAAATAATTACCGCCTGGATCATGTTTCCTTCGGTCATAATTATGAAACTGCATTTTTAATGTTAGAAGCATCTCATGCTTTAGGACTAAAAAATGATACTAAAACATTGTCTGTCGCAAAAAAAATGGTCGATCATGCTATTAAATATGGATGGGATAATCAAAACGGCGGCTTTGTTGACGCTGCTTATTATTTTAAGGGCGATTCTGATTGTACTGTTATTCAACCTACTAAAAATTGGTGGGCACAAGCAGAAGCTCTTAACATTTTACTTATGATGTTTAAAATTTTCCCTGAAGAAAAAGTTTATTTCGAATACTTCCTAAAACAATGGAACTATGTTAAAAACTTTTTAATCGATTATGAAAATGGTGATTGGTTTGAAGGCGGCTTAGATAGAGAACCTCATTTTAAAACTGGTCCAAAGGGACATATTTGGAAATGCGTTTACCATACCGGTAGAGCTATTATGAATTGCATTACTATGCTCTCTCTTGATGATTCAAAATTAAAATTAAATAACGAAGGATTTATTCAAAATGTTAATCGATTTAATGAGTTTATAAATCATTGGAAAAGCTTGAACAGATTAACCTAATAAATAATTTATACTTTATAAATTCATAAATCTTTTTTTACATCTTTTTGTATTAAAATTAAATTGAACTGTTTTTATGTGGTTGCTCAAATTATCCCATGCAATTTATTAATCTGCAAAGAGATTACTAAACATATTTCTGGATTGAAATTAAATGAAATATATTCGTATTAACTGGAAAGTTTATTTTTTATAAAATTGATCAATTTATGTTAAAATTAAAAATAATTACAGAATTACATTAAAATATATTTAGAGAAAGATATGAGAAAATTATTTACCCCTAATTTTGCTGGCTTGTTTTACTTTGCAGCAGCTTTTGTATTTCTTCTTTTTGCGTTTCAATATTCTGTTAAAGCACAAAATAGAATAAATTATCATGGCAGCAATTTATTTTTAAGTGGAATAAATGCGGCTTGGGTTAACTTCGCTGCTGACCTTGGTCCCAATCCACCTAACTTAGACCAATTTCGCACTGAGTTCCAAACAATTAGAAACAACGGCGGAAATGCTATGAGGCTTTGGCTTTTTACTAACGGGTCTCAAACTCCTTCCTATGATAAAAACACTGGATTGGTAAATGGACCCGGTGCTGTTGCTATACAAAATCTAAAACAAATACTTTCCATAGCCGACCATTATCATGTTGGCGTTATTTTATGCTTGTGGTCCTTTGATATGTTAAGAACAACCGAGCTTGATTCAGCACGCCTTCATGCTAATATTAAAATGTTGACCGATACTGCCTATACTAATGCTTTTATTCGAAATGCTTTAATTCCGATGGTGGATTCTGTTAAAAGTGATTCTGCTATAATTGCTTGGGAAGTATGTAATGAACCAAACGGAATGACTACCGGCACAAATTATTATTCTGCCGATCCAACTGTCCCGGCTTCCGCAATTCAGAAGTTTACTAATCTTATTGCTGGCGCTATTCATAGAACTGATAAAAATGCTCTTGTTACAACTGGACCAGGAAGCTTCCAAACTTTAACGGATGTTAATCCAATTGCAAAAGAATCTGCAAGTCCTTTATCTCCACAGCAACTGCAAAATATTACAAATGGTTTTAATATTGCTCACAGAATGAATCTTACAACACAACAAATGCAGGATTACTTAAATAGGATTGCTGCAACTACTAATACTAATCTTTATCGAGACGATCGTTTGATTAGTGCAGGTGGTGATTCTGCTGGCACTTTAGACTTTTATTGCGTGCATTATTACAGCTATGGTTCTACTTTATTGTCCCCATTCACTCATAATTTTGCTACCTGGGGTTTAACTAAGCCGACTGTTGTTGCAGAATTTTATATGAATACAACCGATGGTTCGCCAGATAATACTCTCTTCCCTACTCTTTATTCTTATGGCTATGCTGGTGCTTTAGCATGGTCTTGGACTGACTTCCCCAACACTCCCAATAATGGCACAAATGCAGCCAATGATACCTGGGCTACTTTACAATATATGAAGAAGAATTATGCACAAGATGTCTTTATTCCTGGAACATTTTATCCTTCGGTTGCTTTAACTTCACCCAAAAATAATTCAACTTTCTTGGACACCACTCAGCTTTCAATTACTGCTGCTGTTGTGGATACAAATTCTAAAATTGCTTACGTTAAGTTTTTTGCCGGAGATAGCGCCTTGGGTGAAATGACTTCTGCTTCTAAAACATCTTCAGATACTTTATTCTATACTTTTATTTGGAAGAATATTATTCCAGGTAATTATTCCCTTTCTGCTATTGCCGAAAATAATTTATCTCAGCAAGAAATTTCTACTCCCATTCAAATTTCTTTTAGTAATTCTGCGATGACTAATTTAGAAGCAGAAACAGCATCTATACATGGTACAGGTATTACCGTTAAATCTGATCCAACTGCCAGTGGCGGTAAATTTCTTGATATTGCTACCAATGATACAAATACCACTGTTACATGGCAATTTATAAATAATTCTGCAGCCGGTAGCTATCCAATTTCATTTGGCTATAAATTAAATTATGCTTCTCCTAAAAGCCAATATATTAACATTAATGGAGTGCGTGCAGATACTCTCGTTTTTGACGGCTCTACTAGTAGCTGGCTTGTAAAAACAATTAATGCAAATCTTATTCATGGCAATAACACTGTTCAAATGCAAATGTATTGGGGCTGGATGTATCTGGATTATTTAGCTGTTCCTACAAGTATAATCACTTCAATAAATACTTCCATACCGGTTCCTTTGAGTTTTTCTTTATCCCAAAATTATCCTAACCCATTTAATCCTTCTACTACAATTAATTATACCATTGCTTCGGGGCAGCTTGCGGGCAATAATCTTGTCACATTAAAAATATATGATATTCTTGGTAGAGAGGTTAAAACTTTAGTTAATGAAAAACAAAGTGCGGGTAGTTATTCGGTTAGTTTTAATGCCGATAAACTTGCAAGCGGAATTTATTTTTACACTCTTAGAGCCGGCAATTTTGTTCAAACTAAAAAGATGATCCTTTTGAAGTAATTTGATTTTCCGTAGCACAGAATTTTATTCTGTGCTACGTTAGCTGCAAATAATCATTTTTATTTTGTTTTTTAGCTAAATTTTTCGCAATTTTATTTCGTTAAATTTGAAACGGATGCATGGTTAGATCAATCTTAAAATATTGCTTTATACTGATGCTCTTCTTTCCCCCTTTCCTAAATCTTACACTTTTGGGAAACATCTTTTACTTCAATAATGACAAAATCCCTTATAACTTATCCCTACAATTTGATTCGGATTGTTTTAACCATTATTGTGATTACCTTTCTTATGACAAAGATAACATTTCTGTATTTGAAAAATATCAAACTAACATTTCATTATTAAAATCATGGAATAAGCTTCACAGAAAAAAGCTTGAAAATAGCTTAAAAATAAAAGGTAACCTTTACACTTGGCTTTTAATAAAGAATAACTCTGATTTTTTAACCATCAATTTCCTTCATTTCAAACTAATCGACAAAACTAACCACAGTTGCCTTAGGAATTGAGATAATTTTCTGTTTTTAGGGTTATACATATACTTGAAATGCGATAAAAATCAAATTTAATATATACTCACTAAGATGAGTTCAAGTAAAAATTAAGTTTAATTATTATTCAAAGTGATGTATATAAGAAAAACTTGAGTTTTATCTTAATACAAGATGATGTATATAGCTAAAATTTGAGTTTTAATATTATACATAACGATGTAGGCAATAAAAATTTACGTTTTAATGAAATTCAAGTAAATGTATATAAAGAAATTCTAAGTTTTACTAATCTCCAAGATGATGTATATATGAAAAACCTAAGTTTTTATATAATACAAAGTTAAGGGATGAAAGAAAAAAGGTGTTATTAAGAGAAAAAAGACAATTAAATCATTAAAAAATAGATTTTAACAATAAATTATAGAGGTTAAAAATGATTGCAAACCATGTAAACAATCCCTTCTTATCTACAAGAACAAGTAATGGAAATTTTAGTAAATATGCAGCCATACATATTGAAAGATTAAAGGCAAATATTCCAGCTACAACAGATATTTTATTTGGAACTACAATAACAACAATTTTTAATACTATGATTTCTCAAACCGAAAACCTTTTTAATGATTGGAAATCATCAATTGATTTAAGTGCAACAGAAAAATCTCAAAAGGAAGGAAAAACAATAAGCGTAAAACAAGCATTTAAGGACTTGAAATCTTTCATTTCAATTAAGCATGGAGTAATTGCAGATAAATTTCATAAGGGCACACCAATTTATGAGGAATTTTTTCCACTCGGGTTAAATGAATATTCAAAAGTAAGTATGAAAGATGCCGATGTAGTATTTAAAAGATTTATAAATGCCTTAGAATTACATAAGGATGCATTTGATGCAAATATGTTAACCGAAGCAAACGAGAAGTTTAATACATACACTTTGCTAAGACAGGCACAACTACAAAAAATAGGAAGGGTAAAAGATGAAATTTCGAATGCGGATGAGAAGCGTAATGCGCTTGGTTTACAATTATATAAAAACCTATTAACCTTGCTTCTTATATATGCAGACAACCCGGAAAAGGTTGATAATTATTTTGATGAATCTATTATTGCGAAAAAGTCAAAGAAAGAAGCACCAATTGAGAACAAAGTAGTAGGAGGATAAAAGCAGTCACTAAGAAAGACCCGCTATTAAAAGCGGGTCTTTTAATAAGGAATGGAAATAAAGATTATGTAAATACTAGTATCAAAATAAAAAAATGCTATGCACATTTTTGGATGCATAGCACAGGAAGAGGTCCTTATGAGAAGGCAAATATTATTTTTTATTTTTTCCCATTATTCTCAAATTTTTCGAAATAAGTTCTTTCCTTTGCTCAACACTTGCAGCGCTCCTAAGCCCATCTGGTGGGGTATTTAGAACATAATCAAGAAGAACATCTACATTTGATTTAGCAACGTGCATTCTTGTATCGGAGGAGGCATAATAAATGAGTATCTCGCCATTGTTCTTTTTAATCCATCCGTTACTAAAAACGACATTAGAAACATCACCGATTCTTTCCTCGCCCATAGGAGCAATAAAATATCCACCCGGTTGGGCAATAACATTGTGAGGGTCTTTTAAATCGGTCAAAAACATGTATAAAACATAGCGCAAGCCGGCGGCAGTATTACGCACGCCATGAGCCAATTGCAGCCAGCCTTTTTCTGTTTTGATAGGAGCGGGTCCTAAACCATTTTTTACTTCTTTGATAGTATGATATTGGCGGTCATCAATAATTAATTCTTCATCAATCTTGGCATCTTCGATAGAATCGGACAAACCCCACCCAATTCCACCGCCGGTACCAGCGCTAATAAAACCGTCCTGTGGTCTTGTATAAAAAGCATATTTACCGTTAATAAATTCGGGATGTAGAACCACATTTCTTTGCTGAGGAGAATTAGATTTAAGGTCTGGTAATCTTTCCCACTTTTTAAGATCTTTAGTACGAGCAATTCCACATTGAGCAACTGCGGCTGAAGTGTCGCTTTGAGGGGCTTCAGGGTCTTTTCTTTCGGTACAAAACAAGCCATATATCCACCCGTCTTCATGTTTAACAAGGCGCATATCGTAAACATTAGTATCAGGGTTCCCGGGCACTTCGGGCATTGTAACCGGATAATCCCAGAATTTAAAGTTATCAATTCCATTAGGAGATTCGGCAACGGCAAAGAAAGATTTTCTGTCATAGCCTTCAACTCTAACCATAAGAACGAACTTTCCATCAAACTCCATTGCACCGGCATTAAAAGCAGCATTAACACCAATTCTTTCGAGTAAGTTTGGATTTGAATTATAGTTTAAATCATACCTCCAAAATATGGGGGTATGTTCGGCAGTAACAACAGGATATTTATATCTTGTAAAGATTCCATTCCCATCTTTTAATGGAACATTTTTACGTTTAATAAGTTTTTCATGATTTTGAAATAATTGTTTAACCTTTTCGTTAAATTTTGTCTTGTTCATTTTAGATCTCCAGCTAATTCAATTTGTGCTTTCTTTAGCCTTTCAGCTTTTTCATCAGGTGTTTCCCCGAAGGAGGCTTCAAGTTTATTCCACCAATTAAGTTTTAAAATCAAAGAGGTAGCTAACATAATAACAATAGTAACAACGAAAGAGAACCATTCCCTGATAACTAAAAATACTGGAGCAGCAACAAGGGCGGTTTGCCAAATAATCCCAATGATAATATTGAACATATCCCGTTTAAAATCTTTATTCGGCACGAAAGAAGGGTTAGCTTTCAAAGCTTTTTCTTTAATTGGCTTCCAAAAGCCCCAGGGGCGGACGTTAGTGTAAAACTTCAAAAGTACTTCATCGCTTTCGGCTGGCGTTAGATAAGTAGCAACATAGCAGCCAATAATTGAGACTAAAAAGATAATCGGAAAAGAATTCATGCTAATGTTGTTAGCCAAGGGCCAATTGTGAAGGAATTGTATCGCTCCCAAATTATCTAATAAAAGCAGCACAAGAGAGGTTAAAATACCCGAGACCATTCCCCAAAAATAACCATATCCATTAAAGCGCCACCAATACCACTTTAATACATTTGCAGCAGTATAGCCTCCATAAAGCGATGCAACAATCCACAAAACAACTTGATTTATTGACTGAATAAAAAATCCAAACGCAATACCAACAACAACTACTAAAATTGAAGTTAAATAACTCATGTGCACATATTTTTTAGGTGCTGCATTAGGATTTATATAACGTTTATAAATATCATTTACAATGTAAGCAGGAGCTGCATTAACAGTAGCAGCAAAGTTACTCATAAAAGCGGCGATTAATCCCGCCATTAAAAATCCTAAAACACCGACGGGGATATAATTTGCTAATACTTCTGGTAAAATTGTTTCAAAATCCGGAGTTGTAATAGAACTTTTATAAAGAGCATTAAAATTAGTAAGAGCTAAAATTGTTAGACCAGCAACCATAAAATATCTTGGAGGATTTAATATAACATTTACCAGTGAACTCATTTTGGCAGCATCTTTCGGGTTGCGTGTCGAAAGTACGCGTTGCATATCATAATTTGGTGCAGGTCCAGCAGCCGCAATAAATATTCCTTTGAACAACATCATCCCAAAGAATAAACCGAACACAGAGTAGCCATCGTCAATTATCCATTTATTAAAAGCCGTTACCTTAGAGGAAACAACGGAATGCACTGTTGACCAATCCAAATTCAAATGCCAACCAAAAAATATACTTTTCCATCCTGCTGGTATAACGCTATTTAAAGCATCTGGTGAAACGTGTACCATTGCAATTATTCCGATAACAATAGAGGAAATAGTTAAAATGCTATACTGAATTACTTCAGTAATAACAACGCTGAACATTCCGCCCTTAACAACATAAACTGTTGTAATTGCCATAAGAATTAAGGCATAAAGATTCGCATTTATCTGCGGATATTTAAGTAATGTAGAAGGGTCTGTAACAAGCGGAGGCAAAAAAGCTTCAGCAAATTTACCAATTCCTTTAAAACCATAAGAAAGAAATCCTATAACTCCTATAAGTGCAAAAATAACAACAGAAATATGAGAAAGATTAGCTCCTTTTCCGCTTCCAAAACGTGTCTTTATCCATTCGGCTCCAGTCATAACATTAGAACGCCTTAGCCAAGCTGAAAGATAAACCATTAAAAATACTTGGTTCCAAACCGGCCATAACCATGGAATAAATATGCTTTTTAAGCCATAAACGGCAAGCCAATATACAAGCAACATCGTTCCGGCAATATCAAACATACCAGAAGCATTTGATACTCCTAAAAACCACCATGATATTGTGTTTCCGCCAAGAAAATAATGATTAATGTCTTTAGAAGCTCTATGCGAAATGAGAAACCCAATTACAATGCTGGCAATTAAGTAAAGTACTATTATTGAAATATCTATGATATGTAAATGCATATAATGTTTTATAGATTAGTTAAAAATTAGAATTACCTGTTTAACTCATCTTACACAGTGTTTAATCTGTAACCTTCCAGGAATTGCATAAAATGACTTATTTAATTAAACTTCACAAATAATGCCATTAGCATTATCTTTTTTTTTAATTAGTTGTGTGACAATTTTAGAATTTTAATTATCTTTTTTTTTATCAATATGATAATGAATTATAAAATTTATAATTAAAATTATGAGTTCATGCTAAGAAGGCTATTGTAATTTGAAATATTTGAAAGATTAATTCTTGCGTACAATTTTTGCTTGTACTTTGCTTAAACATACTTTTTACAAAAATGTTCAAACTTTTTTGTTGAAGATAACTGTAGTAAAATCAAGCCAAGTTATTTTGGCTCTTTTATAAATTACAATCAGGAACAGCTGTGTTAACATATTTAAGAAATGGTTACTCCATAATGGTATTATTTTTTCTTCTTCAAATGAATGCATTAGGAAGTGAAGGTAACAATGAAATAATAGCCAAGATTAAAAGCCTTTTAATACGCATTGAAGTAATTACTCCATCCATTGTTAGAATTTCAGAATCATCCGGGGAACAGTTTTCCGATATAAAAAGCTTAATTATTCAACCTGCAACTGAAGGAAGCAAATTTCAAAAACTTGAAGATAACAAATCAATAAAAATTTCTACGGACAGTTTGCTTATAATATTAAGTAAGAAAAATGGTGCAATAACTTTTTGCAACAAAAAAAATAAAATAATTCTTAAAACAATAGCATGCGATACCGCTTCATTTATTCAGGCTAATGTTCAAAATGAAAAAACATTTCATGTAAAACAGGCGTATAAAATTTCTGGTAACGAAGCTCTTTACGGCTTAGGTCAGTTTGAAGACCCCATAATGAATTACCGGAATCAAGACATTTTAATTGTCCAAGCAAATAGAACAGCTGTAAATCCATTTTTAGTTTCTACAAATGGATATGGATTGTTGTGGGATAATTATTCCAAAACGAAGTTTCATGAAGCAAAAGATACAATGTATTTCTGGTCAGAAGTTGCTGATCAAATAGACTATTATTTTATATACGGACCAACAATAGACGAAGAAATTTCGGGATACAGAGAATTAACAGGAAAAGCCCCGCTTTATGGTAAGTGGGCTTATGGATATTGGCAATCAAAAGAAAGATACCAAACTTCCAGTGAATTAATCAAAGTGGTAAGTGAGTATCGCAAAAGAAAAATTCCGCTCGATAATATTGTTCAAGATTGGCAATATTGGGGAGATATGGAACATTTTAGCGGGATGATTTGGGATTCTATCAGGTATCCTCATCCGGAATTGTTTATTGACAGCCTACACAACTTAAATGCACATCTTATGGTTTCGATTTGGCCTGCATTTGGTCCTAAAACTGAAATTTATAAAGAAATGGCATCGAATAATTTTTTATTTAATGAGGATCACTGGTCTGGGGGAAAAGTATATGATGCATATAATCCTAATGCAAGAAAAATTTATTGGCACTATATCGAAAATGGTTTATTTAGAAATGGAGTAGATGCATTTTGGATGGATGGTTCAGAACCAGAATTTAGATGCACCGATGACCGGTATATAACTGAAATTTCTATAAAAGATGCAGGTAAAAATTATTTAGGAACAAATTCACGTTACCTTAATACTTTTTCTCTTGAAACTACCAAGGGAGTATATGATCATCAAAGGAATGTGAACGACAAAAAAAGAGTATTCATTTTAACTCGCTCCACTTTTGCAGGACAACAAAAATACGCTGCTGCTACTTGGTCGGGTGACACTTTTGCAAGTTGGCAAACATTAAAAACACAAATTGCGGCAGGTATTAATTTCAGTATGTCTGGTCTGCCATATTGGACAAATGACATCGGAGGATTTATTACAAGTTTCAATTACCCAAACGCTCTTAATGATGATGCTTACAAAGAATTATATGTTAGATGGTTTGAGTTTGGAACATTCTGCCCTATCTTTCGTTCCCATGGTACAGATATTCCCAGAGAAATTTGGCAGTTTGGGAATAAAGGTGATTGGGCTTATGATGCTCTTGTCAAATTCGATAAACTAAGGTACCGTTTGATGCCTTATATTTATTCCTTAGCTTGGAAAGTTACAAATGATAATTACACAATAATGCGTGGACTGGTGATGAACTTCCCAATGGATAAAAATACATATTCAGTTAGCAACCAGTTTATGTTTGGTCCTTCTCTTATGATAACTCCTGTTACAAAACCAATCTATCATCTTTCTCAATACATGGGCGTGGATATTACACCACAACATTTTTATTCCGAAAATGGGAAAGAGCATGGTACAAAATTAAAAATTTATAAAGGCACCGATTTCAATGAATTAATTTTTTCCCGAAAATTTGAAGCAAGTCAAATTGGTTGGATTGGTTGTTTACCCCAAAACCTCGATACAAGTTATAGTCTTATGATAAACGGAATGGTTAAAACAGAAAAAAGCGGGAAATATAAATTTTTTGTTTTGACCGATGCGGGTGTTAAACTATGGATCAATAATAAGCTTATTATTGACAAGTGGGATAATAAAGACACCAATAAATTTGAAGGTTCTATTGTTCTTAAGAGAAACACAAAATATAACTTTAGAATTTTCCATTCTCAGTTTAGAAAAAACTCGGCTTATTTGAAAATAAACTGGATAACCCCAAACTTCGACAAAAACCCAAATAAAGTTGAAGTTTACTTGCCGAAAAATAATTTATGGTATAATTTCTGGACTGGTAAAACTCAGCGTGGAGGGAAAAATATTCTTGTATCTACTCCTATTGATATGATTCCAATTTACATTCCTTCTGGTTCGATAATTCCTATGGGTACTAATATCCAATATGCTGCTCAAAAATCAAAAACCCCTCTTGAATTAAGAATTTATCCGGGGAAAGATGGAAGTTTTCAATTGTATGAAGACGAAAGTGATAATTATGATTACGAAAAAGGACTTTATTCTACAATATTATTTTCGTGGAATGATAAAGACAAAATCTTGACAATAGGAAAACGTAAAGGTGAATTTCCTGGTATGCTAAAGGACAAGTTGATTAATGTGGTTATTGTTAAAGACCATCATGGCATCGGTGATGAAAATACAACCACTCCCGACAAAGCCATAAAATACGAAGGCAGTAAAATTAAAATAAAATTTTAATCTAATCTCTTTAAGATAAAATCAAAAACGGAAATTTCTTTCCCAAATTTCTATTTTAATTCTTATGATGAGAACTAGCCTTCTTTAACAACTATTCTTTCAAGTTCTTCCAGGGATTTTCCTTTAGTTTCCGGCATCATTTTCCACACAAAGAAAAAGAATGGGACCATCATAACTGAAAAAAACATAAAGACATTGCCTCCGCCAAATTTAGTAAGAGCAATCGGAAATATTAAACCAATTATAGCATTCATTATCCAATGTGTAAAAGAACCGAGAGCTTGCCCCTTAGACCTGACCTTGTTTGGAAAAATCTCTGCAAGGAAAACCCAAATAACAGCGCCTTGCGAAAATGCAAAAAATGCTATAAAACCTATTATAAAAATTACAACACCGGTGCTTCCAAACAGAGTTTCATCATAGTAATGTAAAGCTGCACCTCCTAAAGAAAAGAACATTCCAACAGCTCCTATCAACAACAAAGTCTTTCTACCAAATTTATCAATAAAAAACATAGCTAGAATAGTAAATAGCATGTTTGTAACTCCAACCGCAACAGCTTGCAGCATAGCCGAATTTGTAGAAGAACCTGCCTTTTCAAAAATCATAGGAGCATAATACATAATTACATTTATGCCGGAAAGTTGATTAAATATTGCAAGTAATACGGCACATAAAATTACAAAGCTATATTTTTTTTGAAAAAGTTTCGTTACTCCTTGTCCAATTTCTTCTTTTAATGATTTGACAATATCTGCTAATTCCGATTCAACATTCTCGGCTCCAACTGAATTTAATACAGAGCGAGCCTCATCAATTTTATCCTTTTTTACTAACCAACGTGGACTTTCGGGTACGAAGAAGAGAAGAATAAAAAATATAGATGCTGGAATTGCCATAACACCAAACATAAAGCGCCAGTTATTCTCCCCTAAACTAACAAGAAGGTAATTAGAAAAGAAAGCAACAAGAATTCCAAATACGATATTAAATTGCGCAACTGCTACTAATCTTCCCCTTAGTCTTCCTGGTGAAATTTCGGCAATGTACATCGGCGCCATTACGGATGCGGCACCAATTGCAAGCCCTCCTAAAAACCGGGAGAACAACAAAACATTCCAGCTTGATGCAATAGCGCATCCCACTGCTGAGATAAAATATAAAATTCCACAAATAGAAAGCATCACCTTTCTGCCATAAGTATCTCCAGGTTTACCAACTGCTATCGAGCCCAACACCGTCCCCCACAGTGCAATGGAAACTGTTATTCCCAATGTTGTATCGGTAAGTTTAAAAAATTGAGAAATAAACTTTGTTGTTCCCGATATAACTGCAGTATCAAATCCGAACAGAAAACTGCCCAAAGCAGAAACAATTGTAGCAAATAATAATTTTTTATTCATTCTCTTCTCTGTTTTATTGAAGATTAATTTTAATATTTATTTAACCAATAACTATCTACCAAACTTATTACCTTTAGCTTGTTTACTACATCATCAATATTTTTCCCAGTATGAAATTCTATTGTTTTAGTTTCGCCAGGGATCAAATCAAAATAATTATCAGTAAAGAAACCATCATATTTATCAAAGCTTAGAAAGACGTCTTTCGCAAGAGTATTTGTAGAAAGCTTTAATTCATATCCTTCAGAATTTTTAACTGCAGTAACTTTAATATCGGGTTTTTCTAAATCCAAATTTTTAGGTTGAGAAAAAAAGAAAGAATTTTTAGCCAAAGTTTTCAAGTTTGAAGTTAACTCAATTTTAAGAAACATCTTTGATGGGTCCAAATTTTCAAATTCATTCTTCCCCAGTTGAATATAATTAAAGCTCGTGTTAGCTTTTACATCAATTGGAAAGGATTTTCGAAATAAAATATCACCTCCCAAATTTAACAATTTAATTTCAAGCTGAGCTTTTATATCAGATAAACTATCTGAAATAACATAAAAATTTAAAGAATCATTTTTCATTTCTGTTGAAATCAAAAATGTTTTATACGCACGTTTTACATAATAATGAAGGGCTTTCCAATTGCCATAATAATCAATACTTGACCACGAAGCCACAGGCCAACAATCGTCAATCTGCCAATACATTGAACCCATGCAGAAAGGCATGTTTCTTCTATGAGCTTCGATTGCAATTTTGTCACCCTCTGCTTGCAAAACCTGGCTAACATAAACATACATACTAAAATTTAAAGGTTGCTTAAACTGCCGTTCCATATACCATTGGATTAGACGATTACCGTATTCTTTATCTTTTCTATTATCTGCCAAACATTTCTGATGTGAAAGCATTACGTCGGAATGAATCTCCATATCCTGCGGTGATGCAAATTTTTTAATCGTATTTATTTCTGGATAAGATTGAAAGCCATATTCGCTAACAAAACGGGCAATATTAGAATTAAAAGTATCAAAAGGCTCCTTGCCATGCCAAACACCCCAATAATGAATATCACCAACAGATGGTGGAAAATTATTGAACCCTGCACTAGGACTCGTATAGTGATAATAAGTACCAGCATCGTATTGCTCTACTACAGAAGGTAATAAAACCTGATAAAGTTCATGCATGTCCCCTTCAAATTCATCTTGAATATTTTTAGGATATTTTTCCTTTTGCCCCCACTGATACCATCCAACAACATCTTCATTATTTCCACAAAAAAGTGCGATGCAGGGGTGATTCCTTAGCCTTATAACGTTTTGAATTGCTTCCTCTTTAACATTATTAAGAAAAGCCGGATCGGAAGGATACATTGCACACGCGAACATAAATTCTTGCCAAACCAGAATGCCATTGCTATCGCAAAGATCATAAAAATTATTATTCTCATATATTCCACCTCCCCAAACCCGAAGAATATTCATGTGAGCTACCACAGCAGACTTTATTATATGCCTATATCTATCCGGGCTAACACGATTCAGAAAATTATCCTGCGGAATATAATTTGCTCCTTTCATAAATACTGGAACTCCGTTTAGCTTAACAAAAAAACTTTCTCCGTATTGATCGTTTTGCCTTACCACTTCAAGAGACCTAATCCCAATCCTTTGGGAATTAGAGTCAAACTGTCCGTCTTCACTTTTAACAACAAAATGCAAATTATATAAATAATGGCTACCGAGTCCGTTCGTCCACCAAAGATTAGGTTTTAAGATTTCAAAATTAATTGGGATTTTATTTGCACCTTTTTTTAATAAAAAATTTCCTTCTGCATACTTTTTCCCATCTACTTCAACATTAAAGGATACATTTTTATTGCCATCCGAAGAAACATTTATGAAACAATTTAAATCTGCTTTTTTAACAGAAACGTTTTTTTGAATTACCTGCACATTTTCAATTTTAAATTCATCCCATCCTCTTAAAAAGACGTTCCTCCAAATTCCACAAGTAATAAAGCGGGGACCCCAATCCCAACCAAACTCATACTGAGCCTTTCTGGAATACATTGCTAGCATCGTATCGGATTGGTCATTATTTGGTTGATCAAGAAGTTGAAAAGGAGCAGTTTCAAGTTTAGGAATATCAACTTCGAAAACATTCTTAAAATGAATTACAATCTTATTATTAGTTTCTCTGAGCAAAGGTTTAACAGGGAGTATCCATTCTCGAAACATATTGTTTGCAGAAAGTATTAATGAACCGTTCAGGTAAACATCTGCATAAGTATCTAAGCCTTCAAAAACCAAATCAATATTTTTCTTATTAAAAATATCTTGTGGCACATCAAATGTTGTTTGATAATCCCAATCGGTCTTTCCAATCCATTGTAATTTTTTTTCATTTGTTCCGTAGAATGGGTCTGGAATTAAATTATTATTTAATAAATCTGTATGAACACATCCAGGAACGGTTGCTTTGAACCAATTCGTACTATCGGTTTGTTTAAATTCCCAATTATTATTAAGCTGGTAATTTATAACTGATGAAGAATTTCTGACCGCACCGAAAGTAAATACATTTATAAAAAGAAATGAAAAGAAAAATAAAAGTCTTAATTTCATATTTTACCTCTAAATATTCATTACACGCAAGGATAGAATTAAAATTTATTTTATTTTTTGGCTTGCAATTCAATATTTGCAGACAAATGACTTTATAATAATCATTATGATTAAATAAAATTTTAAAGTTAAGATTTTATTTTACAATAATATTTTGCTGCTTTCTTATCAAAGGTTTATTATCCAGAGAATTCATAAGTTCAGCATTATTTTTTAGTATAGCAATAGTAGAAGTATCAGTATTAAAAACGGAATTAAGTCCTTGTGGTTCTGGGGGAGGATCACCCGTAAAAGGATCACCAGGCTGCCATCTATTATCTGGATGTTGACTTCTTCCTTCACCGCCCCAGCCCCAAAAATTAGTCCCTGCTATTGGTGCACCGGAAGAGGCACTATCATAAACTAGCCATAGAATTTTCTTAAAATATTTATCTCTTGCCGTAGTAGGAGTGCCAGCAGCGCATTTCTCACTATCTCTGGGCATACCAAATTCTTCCATTACCAAAGGCTTGTTCAACTCACGCGCAAACTTAATATGTTGCTGAATATATTCGATTGCATTTTTTTCAGTACGAGGATATGTTTTCTCGATATTATTAGCATCAAACCACCCCCAGTTTTTGGGCCACAAATGTATAGTCATATAATCGATATATTTAATTTTATGAGCATTTAAATAAATAGTAGAATCACCCAGACTGCCAGCGAGCCCTTCATTTCCTGTTGTTACAAGGTGGTTTGGATCAATATTATGAATAAATTGTGCAGTCGTTTCAAGCCAGGTATAATATTCATCAACCCAATATCTATTTCTTCCCGGGCGTGGTTCGTTTGCAAGCTGCCAAGCCATTATAGTCGGGTCTTCATAATAATAAACACCGTCATAATGATTTTTTCTTGTAATTAAATGGTAAACAAAATCTAAAAATAGTTCATTTGCTTTTTCATAGCCATAAAAGGATGCAGAATAATCCATAAAATTACCATAATTAGAAGAACCAGGATCAACACCTCCTCCGCCATTTGCCCAATCGTTGTATTGAGCCATCCCTCCAGTCCATTCCCAATAATTATTCAAAAAGATTACCGCGTGCATATTCCTCTTGTGCATTTCCGAAAGAAGAAAGTCTAATCCATCAAGTAAATTTTCGTCATATACTCCGGGTTTAATTTGAATAGCTGGTTTTAATGAATTCTTAATATATGATTCTTCTGATGCCCCAAGAATTCTTAAGTTTGTTATGCCAAGCAATTTTAGTTTATCAAGTTCTCTAATTAATCTTTGCCTATCTCCAGTTTTACCAGAAGAACCTATGTAACAGCCATACCACAAATTTGTGCCGGTAAAATAATAAGGCTTACCATCAAACTCGAACTGCGTTCCGTTTACACCAACATAATTGGGCTTTTCTGAAAGAAGGAAAGACGAACATCCCGGAAGAATTAAAAAAAATGTAAAAATAATTATTGGTAAGAGTAAAATTCGTTTCATTAAAATCTCTCAAATTAGTTTATTAGAATTGAGTTAACATAAAATAAAAGGCGAAACATTAAGACAAGAAAATATTTAAATAAAAATTTAAAATTCACAAATTAATCCGTCACTTTGTTTTCATAATATTCTGCCATAAAAGATAGAACAATAACAAAAATTATTTAAAATGAAAATTTCCAAGCAAATTCAACAAATATCACACCACAAATAGTATTTCATTTATATTTATTTTAACAAAAAGACAAATATTTTTTAGATTTTTTTTTATCAACTTTATAAATACTTATGATTTTGATAATAAAATCTTGTACTCCACTTTAAAGAATATAAAAATAAATTCCTTTTCCGCATTGCTTTTAGCAAAAAGACAGTCTCAGAAAAAGGTTCAAGAAACTTTAGAATAATGGTATATAATTTGGGAGTCTATTTTTTAGATTTCTTTTTGTTTATAATTCCCTTAAAGAAATGTTCAGTACAAAATTACGGCAACAAAAAATTATTTTTTCAAATTATTGAAAAGAGACCAAAAACATGAAAAGTTTGTATAGTTATTTAATAATCATTTTCTTTCAAATTTTTATGATTACTCCAACGATTTATCCCACAACATTTATTTATGCAAATAATCCATATATTCAATATTTTGGACGGTGGGACATGTCCGATTCACTTCATCCACAGCATTCATGGCCAGGTATTTTCATCCTGGCAAAGTTTAGCGGAAGAAGCATAGGGGTTAGAATTAACGACAATATTAATTATTACAATGTGTACATAGATGGAAAATTATATGAAATATTTCATGGCAATATTGATGGCGAAGCTGATTATTTACTTGCTGATAATCTCGAAGACAAAATTCATTCTTTAAGATTTAGTCAGAGGAATATTTCATTTGGCAAAATTTATTCTTTTGAAGGTTTGCTTCTCGATAATGGAGCAAAGCTTTTCCCTCTTCCTTCAAAACCAAAGCTCAGAATTGAATTCATAGGTGATTCTTTTACCGCTGCAGAAGGAAATGAAGCTACTAAACTCGAAATGGCGTGGGAAGATAAATTTGTGGTTACTAACATTGATGAAGGTTTTGCCCCAATAATTGCAAGGCATTATAAAGCTGATTATAATACAACTTGTAGATCCGGAATTGGAATGGTTTGTGATTGGCAGGGAAATTTTGATTTTGCTATGCCTAATTTTTTCGATCGAACTTTGATGGAAAGAAATGAACCCAAATGGAACTTTTCTAAATGGATACCGAACCTGGTCGTTATTTGTCTGGGCTTGAATGACTTATCCGGATTAAAAGGAAAAGATTCTACTGTCTCAGAAAAAAATTCTGAAATTTTTAAGAAAGGATACATGGATTTTTTATCCACTGTACGTAAAGTATACCCCGGTGTAAAAATTCTTTGCGTAGCAGCTTACCCTGAATGGATTCAAAAAAACGTAAAGCAAATTGTTGATATTGAAAAATTAAATGGACATGAAGATGTATTTTATTCTCATTTCGATTTTTTTGCAGGTGGTTATGTAGCTAATGGACATCCAACTGAAGCAACACACAGAAAAATGGCTGCACAAATTATTAAATCAATTGATTCATTTAATCTTATTCGTAAAAATTAAAATCACAAAACTATATTATAAATTTCTATTAAACATTATCTTATACCTAACTTGAGAGATAAGCTTAAGTAAAAAAGCATTTTGGATGTTTATGTACGGTGTAATATCAGTACCTTTGTAATGTTGAAAAACAAAAATAACAATTCAAAATGTTTAACAAACGAAGTAAAAAAAGACTGGACATTTATAAATTATGGGAACTCTGCCAGAGGCAGTAGATAATTCAAGTTTGAGATTTGAAATTCCGAGCGAAAAAACAATTTACTTCAAAGAGATTCACCCGATAGGATTGCTTTGCCCAAAAATCGATATCCTATTGTCATTCCTCAACATGTTTTTTTAAGATCAATAACAATAAAATATTTTGAATAAAATTTGATTGTTTATCTAAGAATGAAGTAAAATCTTCACGAGAAATTTATAAATAACGATTTTGCCTCATAGTTTTTTGCACCCACAAATAAATGCTCAATTTAGAAAAAAATAAATTTTATTCTTAGAAACATTTCTAAGAGGGATTTTAAGTAATTATTTAACATGTACTCGTTATAATTAAATCAGATTAGGATTTTCTTTTTATCAATATGACAGTGATATCATCATATTGATCGTAGTTTTGAGTATAAATGTCGATCTCATTCTCCAATTTTAATTTCATTTCTTTCATGCTGATGGAATGATTACTTGCAATAACATTCTTGAAATTCTCAAGTGAGTCTTCCGAACCGGAATAATTTTTAAGGTCAGCCAAACCATCAGTGTAAAACAAAAGAGTGTCATTTGTTTTTATTTGGACTATTTGTTCTTCAAGATTAGATTTCAATACATCCCCTTTATCTAAGCCAAGTCCAAGACCTTTTTGCTTATAGATTCTAAAATCCGATTTGTCGATTTCGTAAACAATTAATGGTTCATGCCCAGCCCTTGAAAACACGAGTTTATTAGTGGATGTATCAAGGACTGCATAAATGGCGGTAATAAAAGATTTCTTATCGAGCATTTGGTAGAGGAGAGAATTTGCTTTTGTAAGAAGCTCAACTGTCGAGATATATTCAAAGGCAAGCGTTTGAAAAATCCCTTTTAAAAGTGTTGTATAAATAGCTGCGCCTAATCCTTTGCCGGAAACATCACCAATAATTATTCCCAACTTATTATTGCCGAGATCAAAGAAGTCATAAAAGTCTCCGCCGACTTTTTTAGCGGGTTTAAATAAAACAGATATATCATAATTATTAAATAAAGGGATTTCTTTGGGCAGTAAACTAGTTTGAACATTTTGAGCAATATGCAATTCATTCTCTAAACGCTCTTTTTCAAGTTCATTCTCCATATCTTTTAATGTGATAAGAGTATACAAATTATTTCTTAATTTAAAGTTGGACTTAAAAACGGAAATGCTTTTCCCATTATTACCGGAGCCGAATTTTATTATTTCTTCCTTTCCTATCTCTGTGTTATCAAAAAGAGATTTAATATAATCTTTATTCCCTTTTATCGAATTTACGTTTGTCAGGCTTTCTACACCCAAAATATTTTTTGCAGCTTCATTGATAAGCTCTACTGCTCCGTCTTCTTTAAAGGAAATGATTCCGGAAGGAATTTGTTGGATAAGAGTATTAAGATACTGAAGATTTTCTTCCGCCATAATCCTATTCGAAGAGAGTTCATTATAAATATCAGCTATGGATTTGTAAAGGTCAGTATACATGGAACCGAAATTCTTATATAAATAAGTTTGATTGAAATCGGAATATTTTATAGACGACATAAATCGTTTCAGGTCCCGGCTTATTCTATCGATATATTTGAATAAGGAGATGAAACTACTCAGACCAGCTGCAAAAAATAACAGTGAAGTAACTTTCATATGATAATAGTAAAAAACGAATATTCCACCGAATATAAAAACCACAGTAAGTATTAAATTTAATAATACTGTTATTCTAAATTTATTAATGTAAATGATTTTATTACTCTCTTTCTAATATATTAACTGCATTCTCATTCATACCTTAACGACATAATTGGATTAGCGCTTGCTGCTCTAATTGCATGAATACTAATTATTAATAATGCTATCAAAAGTGCCAGCAAACCTGATATTGCAAAAATCCATAAACTTATATTTATCCTGTAGGCAAAATCCTTCAGCCAATTAAGCATTACAAAATATGCAGCCGGCCAGGCAATGACGTTTGCAATCAAAACCCATTTGGTAAATTCTTTTGAAAGCATACTTATTAATTCTATTACTGAAGCTCCGAGTACCTTTCGTATCCCTATTTCCTTTTTTCTTTGCTCTGTAATAAAGGATGCAAGTCCGAACAACCCGAGACTTGCAATAAATATTGCAAGACCGGTGAACAAGGCTGCAATTTTGCTTACCCTCTGATCTGACTCATAAAGCCGAGCTAAATTTTGATTAATAAATGAAGCATAAATGTCTTCCCCGCCGGTAGTCTTTTTCCATGTATTATTAATGAATTCTATTGTATTTTTAATATTTGTTGGAGATATCCGGATTGTTAAAATACTTGCAGCCTGCGTTACCGGGCTTAAGAAAAGTACAAGCGGTTTAATCTGTTCATGAAGAGATTGATAATTAAAATTCTTAATCAAGCCTATAATCTTATATGACCTTGATTGTCTTCCCATTCTAATTAATTCAGCCCCAACTGGATTTTCTGCCACGCATTGTTTTCTCATAGCTTCGTTTATCACTACCGATGTCGTATCCGATGGAAATTCTTTTGAAAAAAAACGCCCTTGAAGCAGCGGTATTTTAAATGTTTTCAAAAAATCAAAATCCACATCCAGGTATTGACTGGAAATAACATTAGAAGCTCTTCTTTTAGCATTTGCACCTACAACATTACTATATGCATAACCGTCACCAGGAATTCCATTATAAAACATAATGGAGGAATTGGTTAATGAAATAATATTAGGATTCTTTAATAATTCTTGTTTCATTAATTGTAATTTGTTTTCCGGTACTCCAAAATTTATTATTGCATAAAGGTGTTCCTTATTAAACCCAAGGTTTTTATTTTGAATATAATTAAGCTGGTCTTTAATAATTATTGTACTTATTATTAAAGCAATTGAGATAGTAAATTGAACAACAACCAGCCCGCTTCTTAACGTGCTCTTTTTAATTCTCTTTTCGTAGCCCGCCTTGAATAAATGAACAGGCTTGAATGATGATAGATAAAAGGCTGGATAGCTGCCCGAAATTATCCCTATAATCACGGCAAAAAGTATAAGACCGGGAAAGGCATATATGTTATTATATAATTCGAGCTTTAGGTTCGTCCCAGACAATTGATTGAAAAACGGAAGTGTAATTTCAATTAAAGTAATGGAAATTAGAGTTGAAATCAGCGAAACCAAAATGGATTCGGTAAGAAACTGTCCGATTAATTTTGTTTTGTCCGATCCGAGTGCCTTCTTTATTCCAACCTCTTTAGACCTGGTGTCAGATCTTGCAGTAGTCAAATTTATAAAATTTATAACAGCTAAAAGCAAAATTAAAAATGCTATGGCTGAAAAAATATAAACATAATCAATATTGCTTGTACCTTGCTGTGCCCATTCTGAGTTTGGATCAATCCCGTAATACTTTTGAGAGTACAAATATATTGATGTAAACGGCTGCAGGTACAAATTCCAACTATTACCTTTATTAAGGAATTCACTGAAAGGAATGCCAAGAACAGATTCTGCTGCCGGTCCTACATTATCATAAACAATTTTCTTCAATTTTTTCTGAAAGTTTACCGGGTCGGTATCTTTTTTTAAAACAATAAATGTTGTGTAGGACATGTTGAGCCAGTTGTTATTACTAGACTCAGGATAAGTAGACATAGACAAAAGAAAATCACATCTGAAACTTGAATTTACCGGAAAGTCTTTCATTACACCTGTAACAAGGTATGAAGTTTGGTAATCTGCATTAAGTATTCTTCCAACCGGATTTTCGTTTCCGAAATATTTTTGTGCTGCGGATTCAGTTATTACTATACTGTTCGGTTGGCTTAATACCGTTTTCGGATTACCGCTTAAAAGATGAAGTGAAAACACATCGAAGAAATTCGAATCTGCCGTATATATGCGCCGCTCTCTAAAAATCTTATCTTTATACTTTAATACATGATTTCCGAAAAATCCAATTCTTGTGTAAGTAATGACTTCTGGAAAATCCCGAACCAGCGTACCTCCTAATGGAGCAGCTGTTTTGCAGTTGCAGCTTTCCTGACCATTAATAGATGACTTTACATATACACGATAAATCGAACCGGCATTTTTATAAAACTTATCGTAACTAATTTCATTCTGAATATAAAGCAATATTATTACGCAACAAGTAATACCGACGGCAAGACCAACGATATTTATTAAAGAATACCATCTATTTTTCTTGAGATTTCTTACTGCAATTTTCAAATAATTTTTTAACATAATTTATTCCTTATAATTTTCTGCATAGCGAAAAGGGCAAAGCGCTGAGCGCATAAAATTTTAAATTGAAATCTTTGCGCTATGCCCTCTGCGCTTTGCTCATTCATACCTCATAGATTTTACCGGGTTTGCTGTTGCGGCTTTTATAGCTTGACTGCTGACAGTAAGTATAGCCACAAGCAGTGCAATTACTCCTGCAGCTATAAAGAACCATAAATTAATGTTTACCCGGTAAGCAAAACCGGTCAGCCAGTTATTCATTATATAATAAGCAACCGGCCAGGCAATTATATTTGCAATAAGTACCCACTTTGCAAATTGAGAAGATAAGAGCATTATTATTTCCGGTACCGATGCTCCGAGAACCTTGCGGATACCGATTTCTTTCGTCCGCTGCTCGGTGATGAAAGCAGCTAATCCAAGAAGACCAAGGCAAGCGATGAAGATTGCAAGTATTGAGAAAGCACCGGCAATCTTATTGGTTCGCTGGTCCACAGAATAAAGTCTCTGCAAGTTCACATCGAGAAAGCTGAAGTTGAATTCTTCATTACCAGCGTATTTCTTCCATGCATTTTCGATGTAAGAAATTGTGCTTAGATGGTTCCCAGGCGCAAGGCGGACTGTAACGAACGAGTTGGGTGCATCTGTTTCTTTCCTAAGGCGGATAACAAGCGGTCGAATCGGTTCATGAAGTGAGTTGTAATTGAAATCTTTCAAGACTCCAACTACCTCAAAACTCTTTTGGTCTGTCTTCGTCTCGCCCGGCAATACAAGATATTTGCCGACGATATTTTTCACACCGAAGGCTCTCTCAACTTCTTGGTTTACCACAACCGCTCCGGTATCTGAAGGATGTTCCTTTGAAAAGAACCGCCCCGCCGCCATCTGAAGTTTATATGTCTTCGCAAAATCGAAATCGGACTGCATCGTTCTCAGGTCTACCAGCTTATCGGCGCCCGTTCCCTCAAGCCAAAACCCGCTGTCGCTGTACTGGTTCCCCGGAATAGCACTCGAGTTAGTAATAGATATTATATCCTTGTTTTGTTTTAATTCTTGTTCGAAGGATTGTATCTGTCCCGCCAAGTCGTCAGTTCTATAAATTACCACGCACTCTTCCTTGTCAAAACCCAGGTACTTAGTTTGAACGTAGTTCAATTGATCATAAATAATGAGAGTACCTATGAACAGGACTATAGAAATCGCGAATTGGAAGACAACGAGGCTGTTTCTCAAAAAAAATTCTCTCCCTCCCTTTCTTTTTTCCGATTTCAATACATCGATCGCGTCAAAAGAAGAAAGGTAGAACGCCGGATAACTGCCAGCTATGATTCCGATGACAATCGCTAAACCAATGAGAGCAGGAATCATCCACGGATTCGGCAGAAGACCGAGAGTTAAATTCTTGTCTGCTATATTGCTGAATGCGGGGAGGGCGAACTCCATGATAGCTACAGCAAGTATTACCGCCGTTCCGCTCATCAAGACGGATTCCGCCATAAACTGCCAAACTAGACGTGATCTCGGTGAACCAAGAGTCTTTCTTATCCCGACTTCCTTTGCGCGCTTCTCAGACCTTGCAGTCGCTAGATTAACAAAGTTGATACAAGCTATAAGCAAAATTGCTAAAGCAATTGCAGAAAAGATGTAGACGGTTGATAAGTTGCCATTCGGTTCAAGTTCGTAATCGAGATGCGAATGCAGATGGATGGCAGTCAGCGGCTGAAGGAGGAACCCAACTTTGTTGCCGGCTGCCAGGAACTCATTCATTGAAACTCCGGTTACAGCCTTTAACTGTGGATCCGCATGAGTGACGATCTCATCGTCCAGCTTGCGATTGAACTTCGCTGGATCGGTTCCTTTCTTCAAAAGAAAGTATGTGTAATAGTTGTTGCTCATCCAGTTCGGGTTTCGGCTGTCTCGCTCGGAAGTAAGAGAAGCAATGAAGTCGGCGTGAAAATGCGAAGCTTCGGGAATGTCCTTTATAATACCGGTGATGATGTAATCGGTGCTTTTGTCCATGTTAAGTACCTTACCAATCGGATTTTCTTTGCCAAAATACTTAAGGGCAGTCGTCTCGGTAATAACAACGGTATTCGGCTGAACAAGCGCTGTCTTTGGATTGCCGGCAACAAAAGGTAAAGTGAAGACATCAAATAAAGTTGAGTCAGCCCAGAGAAATTTCTGCTCGACGAATGTTTTTCTATCATATCTGATTATGCAGGACCCTTCGTAATGCAAGCGCGTGTATGCTAACACTTCCGGCATATCATGTTGGATCGTGGCTCCCATAGGCGCCGGACTCATTGCCGACTTAATCTCGCGGCCGTTGAACGTCGCAATGAAAGCAGCCCTGTAGATTTGATCGGCGTGTCTGTTGAACCTATCGTAGCTAAACTCATTCCGTACAAAAGAAAGTATCGCAAGGCAACTGGCGATACCTACCGCTAGCCCTAATATATTTATAGAAGAATAGAGTTTATTTCTCAGAATGTTTCTGACTGCGATCTTGAAATAATTTTTTAACATAATTTTACTCCTTGTAATTATTAGCATAGAGCTTAGCGCTAAGCGCATATAGTTTTAAATTGCACTCTTTTGCGCTCTGCTCTATGCGCTTTGCGTTTATTCATACCTCAAAGATTTTACCGGGTTTGCCTTTGCAGCTTTAATTGCATACATACTTATGGTAGCTAGCGCAATTACGAGTGTAATTGTTCCTGATAAAATATAAACCCACCAATTCATTTCTATTCTGTAAGCAAAGTTCCTGAGCCAATTATTCATTAGATAATGGGCAATAGGCCAGGCAATTATATTTGCAATTATAACCCACTTTGTAAATTCTTTTGATAGAAGCATAATAAGTTCAAATATAGATGCACCTAAAACTTTTCGAACACCGATTTCTTTCGTCCTTTGCTCGGCAACAAAGGCTGCCAGTCCAAATAACCCGAGGCAAGCAATAAAAATAGACAGAAAAGAAAATACTGTGGCAACTATGCTTGTTTTTTGTTCAGATTCATACAATCGTTCTAATCTTTTATCAACAAAACCAAGATTCATTGTTTCTCCTGGAGAAAAACTCTTCCAGGTTTTTTCAATATAATTTAATGTGCTTCTTAAACCTGCAGATTGCACCCGGATTGTCATATTGTCTGCGTAGCCTGAAGGCTGGAGGTGAATGGCTAAGGCGCCAATTTTTTGATGGAGGGATTGATAATTAAAATCTTTAATTACTCCGATAATCTTAAAGGTCTTTTGAATGCTTGAGCCACCAAGCCGGGTTAAGTAACTTCCTACTGGATCTTTTACACCTAATTCTGATGCAGCTGCTTCATTAATAACCACAGCATTACTGTCCGAAGGAAAATCTCTTGAAAAGAATCTACCTTGGGTTAGACTAATTTTATATGTTTTCAGAAAATCGTAATCGGCATTTATATACTGAAAAGAAATTGGGTCGGCGCCGGTTCTTCTATTAAATAAATATCCGTTACCAGGAATTCCCGTAACAAACATTCTTGAAGAATTACTTACTGAGATAATATTGTTGTCCTTTATTAATTCTTGTTTAAATGATTCAAGCTTACCGCCGAGTACGTTAACATCATTAATATAGACTAAATTTTCCTTGTCAAAGCCGAGATTTTTCTTTTGTATATAATCAAGTTGATTTTTAATAATAATTGTACTGATTAACAAAGTTATAGAAATTGCAAATTGAGAAATTACCAGAATACTTCTGAGGTTGCTTTTCCTGGTTACTGTACTTACACTTTTTAATATTTTTACAGGACGAAAAGAAGAAAGATAAAATGCAGGATAACTACCGGCAATAATTCCCAAAAAAAGAACAAAGCCTATTAGTAGAGGAATTGTAAAAAGATTGTCAAAAAACTCCAGATGTAATTCCTTTTCTACAATTTTATTAAACAATGGAAGAATCAACTCCAATAAAGCGAGAGCCGCAATTACAGAAAAAAAGCTCATTATAGTTGATTCCGTAATAAATTGAATTATTAGCATCATTTTATTTGAGCCAAGAGTTTTTCTTATACCGACTTCTTTAGCGCGCTTTTCCGATTTAGCTGTCGTTAAATTCATAAAATTAATTATTGCCAACAGAAGTATGAAGACAGCCACAGAAGAAAAGATATATATGTAAGATATATCGCTGCTTTTAACATCGCCCCACTCGCTATTAAGATCTATTCCATAATCCCGTTTGGATCGCAAATAAATTGAAGTTAATGGTTGAAGATAATAACCGTAACGATTCCCTTTTTTCAGAAACTCCTCAATCGGTACTCCGAGTAGCTTTTCCGCTTGCGGTCCCACGTAATCGTGAACGATACTAACTAATTTATTTTCAAAAGCTACTGGGTCTGTATTCTTTTTTACAACAATATAAGTTGAATACTCTCCTTCAAGCCAGGATTGATTTACAGAATATGTAGATAATGATGAAAGAAATTGGCAGCTAAAAGATGAATTTTTAGGAAAATCTTTAATTAACCCAGTTATTAAAAATTGTTTACTGCTGTCAACATAGTTTCTTTCCCGTGTTAAATATTCTGCAACATAAGTTTTATTAACTATTAAAGTTTTTCCCACAGGATCTTCATTGCCGAAATATTTTTTAGCGGCGCTTTCGGTAATAACAAGGGTGTTTGGTCTATTGAGTGCAGTATTAGGATTTCCTTCAATAAACTGCAAAGAAAACACTTTAAAGAATGAAGAATCAACAGCATAAATGTTTCCTTGTGTAAAAGTTTTGTTCTCGCATCTGAAATTATATGCACCGTAATATCCTATCCGGGTATACGCTTGTACCTCAGGAAAAGTTTGCAACAATGTAGGACCAAGCGGTCCAGGTGTTTTAGAACTTTTCTCTTCATAATTATTAATATATGACTTAACATAAACTCTGTATATCCGGTCAGAATTTTTATAAAATCTATCGTAGCTTAGCTCATTAAGAATAAAGAGAGCCAAAGCAATAAAACAGGTAACACCTACTGCAAGTCCGGCAATGTTTATAAAAGAAAAAACCTTGTCTCTTTTTATATTTCTTATTGCAACTTGTAGGTAATTTTTTAACATAATTTTTCTCCAAATTAGCTTTCAGTTTACCCGCAGAAAGTGGGCTTAGCTTTCAGCTTCAAAGCTGATGGCTGATTGCTGCTTTCATTCGAATCTCGTTTCTCCAATTTCCAAAGTCACTATTCTATCAGAAATATCCCTTTTCTGATGACAAATACAGTTTTTGTAAGTAATAATGCTTTTGCCGGAAACTATGGCGTTCATGTTGGAAGCAATTGTACTTCTATTGGAAACAAAAGTGCTTTTGTTATTCATAACTATACGATATTTCCTTTCAATATTCTCACTAACATTTATAGAAGCAACCTAATACTTTCCGCTTTGCTCTTTGCGCTATGCCTTTTCAATCCATCCGTCTTTCAGCTTTATAATTCTGTTTCCGTATTCTGCGTTTGTTTTCGAGTGTGTAACTTGAACGATTGTCGTTCCCTGCTTGTTTAGCGCTTTAAGAATTTCCATTATTTCCTTGCCCTGGTCGGAGTGAAGATTTCCAGTTGGCTCGTCAGCAAGGATTAATTTGGGCTG